>Ga0182014_10007317_pt1 | contig 11601 bp, 9 predicted proteins | sample 612S2DmetaG_FD_120489 | JGI IMG/M metagenome (GOLD analysis project Ga0182014, IMG submission 120489) | Permafrost microbial communities from Stordalen Mire, Sweden - 612S2D metaG | ecosystem: Environmental > Terrestrial > Soil > Wetlands > Permafrost | place: Sweden: Stordalen | collected... | reverse complement strand
CAAAGTTCCTGCGCATCGGCCATGCATGGACCGGCGTTGTGCAAAACCGGTCCGAGTGGAATGCTGGCGCTCGCGCAGAAAGACAAGAAGGAGTGAACTCAACCGGATCGGCGGGATTCAGTAGTAGCCTTCATGCGAAGCTTTCCCTCTGAACACATAATAGCAAAAGGCGGTATAGACGAGAATGACCGGCAGGATAACGATAGTTCCAACCAGCAGAAATGACTGTGAGGAAGGCGCTGCCGCTGCCTGGCGGAAAGTCACGGCAAAGGGGACCAGCCATGGCCAGAGGCTGATGCCCAGCCCCAGGTAACCCATGAGAAAAACGCCGATGCTAAGGAAAAAGGGACGATTCTCTACACCCCTGCGCAAATCTCGCCATATAAAGATAAAAAGAGCCAGGGTCACAAGGGGCACCGGCAAAAGGTAGTAAAAATTGGGAAGAGTAAACCACAAGTCTCTTACACCCGCGTTCATTATCGGCATGCTGACGCTCACGATCCCCATGAACACTCCCACATAGCCAAGGACATAAGAGGCGCATTTTCGCGCCCAGTCATGGGTGATTCCGTCTGTTTTCATCACCAGCCAGGAAGCTCCCAGCAGTGCGTAGCCGAACAGCAGGGCCACTCCCGTCATGAAACTGTATGCATTGAGCCAGTCAAAAGGGTGGCCCGCAAAGCTTCGCCCCTCGACCTGCACCCCTCTGACAAAAGCCCCCAGGATCATGCCCTGCATGAAAGCGGCCACTATCGATCCAAAGTGGAAAGCGTAGTCCCAGACAAAGCGGGATTTGGCGGCCTTGAAGCGAAACTCGAACGCCACACCGCGAAAGATCAGACCCAGAAGCATCAGGATGACAGGCATGTAGAGCGCCGGCATCAGGATCGCATAAGCAAGCGGAAACGCAGCGAAAAGCCCCCCGCCGCTCAGCACCAGCCAGGTCTCGTTGCCGTCCCAGAAGGGTGCGATGGAGTTCATCATGCGGTCCCTGCATTCATCCGATGGCGCAAAGGGAAACAAAATGCCCACCCCCAGGTCAAAGCCGTCCAGAAGGACATACAGGAAAAGCGCCGTGACGAGCAGGCCAAACCATATGAGCGGAAGATCCAGGGTCCCCTCGAGGCTAAACATGCCGTCCCTCCTCTTCTGAAACAAGCTCGGTGATCAGGGGAGGCCCTTTGACCCCGTGCGAACCATAAACATCCGCTTCGGTCTCGGGGCCTTTTCTGATCAGCTTTATAATGTAATAGCTCCCCGCGCCGAACACGACTGCATAGGTGAGCACGAAAGCGCTGATGGATACGAGGATGGGAATGCCCTGCACCGGAGAGACGGCCTCTTTGGTCCGCATGACGCCCTGGATTATATAGGGCTGTCTGCCGATTTCAGAAACAAACCATCCCGCCAGCACGGCGGCGAATCCAACCGGGGTCATGATCATGCACCAGCGCTGAAACCATTTTGTATCGAACAAGCGCTTCCTGAAATAAAGAATCAGGGCCGTCAGGCCGGTCAGGATCATCAAAACGCCAATCCCCACCATGACGCGGAAAGCCCAGAAAACCCATAGCACCGGTGGGCGTTCGTCTTTAGGCCAGGCCTTTAAACCCTTGATCTCACCATTGAGGTCATGGGTGAGAATCAGGCTCGACAGCCTTGGAATTTCGACCGCATATTTTGTGGTTTCCTCTTCCTGGTCCGGCCATCCGAAAAGATTCATCGGCGCGCCTCGCTGGGTTTCCCACAGTCCTTCCATGGCGGCCACCTTGGCCGGCTGGTGTTTAAGCGTGTTGAGGCCGTGCCTGTCGCCGAACAGCAGTTGCATGGGGGCTACGACAATCGCCATTATCATGGCCATCCCCAAAATCACCCGCGCCTCCCTTACATGGCGGCCGCTCCACAGGTAAAATGCGCCCACGCCTCCGGCGACAAAAGCCGTGGTCAGGTAGGCGGCGGTGACCATATGGACGAAGCGGTAGGGGAAAGACGGGCTGAAAATAATCTGCAGCCAGTTTGTGGGATACAACAGGCCGTTTTCGGCAATCCGGAATCCCTGCGGCGTCTGCATCCAGCTATTGGCTGAGAGGATCCAGAACGCCGAAATCAGGGTCCCCATCGCCACAATGACTGTCGCGGCAAAATGCACCCAGCGGTTGACCCTGTTCCAGCCAAACAACATGACCCCAAGAAATGAGGCCTCCAGAAAGAATGCGCCCAGCACTTCATATCCCAGCAACGGCCCGAGAATATTTCCGGCTTTGTCTGCGAAAGCGGACCAGTTGGTCCCGAACTGGAATGACATGACCACGCCCGATACGACGCCCATGCCGAATGTGACGGCAAAGATCTTGACCCACATGTGGTATATGACCGCATAGACCGTGTTGCCGGTTTGCAGCCATCGCCATTCGAGGACGGCAAGCCAACTCGCCAGGCCGATTGTGAAGGCCGGGAAAAAGATGTGAAAAGAAAGAGTGAATGCGAACTGAATGCGTGAGAGCAGGACCGGGTCGAGGTTTTCAATCATGACCTGAGTCTCCGGTAGTTAAAAACACCGATGGATATGGATAGACGCTGATATTATTAAATACTAACGCCGTAAAAATCCGGCAGTCAGGGGCGAATCGCCGATCGCAGGTGATAAAGAAAGCATACTCCCCGGTCCCTATACTGTGCATCGGAATGCAGGAATGCAAGTCCCTGGCGTCTTGTCAACCAAGTTGTAAAGGGTGCAGACGCACAAACAGTATTGTGCTTTCAGCATTGCGAAGTATGGTTCGCGATTTGAGATTGTTTTTTGGGCCGTGTACCGGGTTTATTTCGGAGAGGACGAAAACAATATCAACGCCACCCCAAAGAATTCAGCATCTCGATTTCCTTCAGATGATAAGCCCGGCCGTAAGCCACCGTCCTCTTATGATCATGGTCTGTCGCAAGCTGCGCAACCCATTCGGCCAGCCTGGGATTGGACATAATCTTGTAACACGGGTCACAAATCGTATTTTCTATATACCGGGATGGAAGTTCGCACTTTAGCTCGGACTGCTCAATCATGGAGACTAGCTTTGAAGGACCCCAAATTCTGAGGGTGTGCAGGATGGAGTTCACTTCGGCTTTGTCGAGTATTTCAGCCAGTGAATTTTCGCGCAGATTGCCCAGCACCAGCGGATGGCGAATCGGAAGGGCAATGAGGGCCCCGATGCAGGCTATCACCTGCCCGTCCGGGAATAGAACCGGCGCTCCGGCTGCCGCGCAGCGAGACTGACATGGCGTTCCCGAAGTTCGATACCGGGAGGCGTCGATTTCCGCCAGCGCTCGGCCTGCAAGGAAAGTAGCCACCGGCTGAAGATTTTCCGGAGAGGTCAATTCATGCAAGCTCGCGAGCATCGCCTGGTGCGCCGGCGCGGCTTCGTCTTCGGCAGCCGCCAGTATCCTGAGTGATAAGCCGCACTCCTGCGCCGCAAGGATCGCATTTCTCACCCGGTCAAAAGGGATCGCCATCTGGTGATGGGCATCGGCGCTGATGCCGAGCATTTTAAGTCCTTCGAGCTTCCGCAGCACCTGGACGGCTTCATCCTGACTTTTAGCCCAAAAAGCATTCGTGACCACAGTGACGAACATCCCTGATCGAGCAGCGAAATCTATGATTTTTTTCAGCTTGTCCAAGCAGCAAAACGGTTCTCCGCCGGTTAAAGACAGGACTTTGATTCGTCCGTTTCGATAACCGGCGATCTGACCTGCCCAGTCGAGCGCCTCTTCGAGAGCAACCTCCTCTTTTCGATGCGGGCCCGCCGCTACCACGCAGTGAGGGCAAGCTACCTGGCAGCGGTATGTCATCATTAGTCCAACGTTTCTCAGGAATGAAATCTCCGGGGTCTTATCCGTTGACATTTCGCCCACCTCGCGTGTGACATTGAAACGAAGACGCCGCCCGGCCCCCGGCAGTCCTGCGTCCGAGGCGCGCAACCCCTTTCCGGCATAAGCAGCGTCTTCATAAGACCTTTCAGCTTATCTCCTCCTGCGGAACAATCACCACGGCTAATCCACTCTTGCTGAGGTCCCCCAGCCCGAGTTGGGCCAGGATTGTGTCTGGAATCATAATGATGCCGGCCTTTATTTCCGGAACAATCTGGATGTTTTCTCCCTGGAATTTTTTGATCAAGTCCAATGGGATCCTGACAACTTTTCTCGACTCTGCGGCTTGCTGTGACATAATGAATCGCCTCCTCATCAGGTCTACGTCCAATTAATGGGCTGCCGGCCGTACAAAACACGCCGCCAAAGACAGCGCCGCTCAACCTCGGCCAATCTCTCCAACATTATGGCCTGCCATGGCTGCGCCTTATAACATCAATCAACTCCTCCAACATCTTGGCCCTCCATGGGACGGGGTTCGGGTTGCTGCGCCGCACAGCCTCCATCAACTGCTCGATCATGTCGACCCTCCATGGGACGGGGTCCGGGTTCTCTCTCTCCAGTTCCGAGACCAGCAATTTCACCAGCGCCTTCCATGGACTAGGCACAGGGCCCGCTACAAGTTCCTCCAGTTTTTGAACCAGAGATCGCGGCGGCAGCGGCTGGGGGTTAAGAAACACATCATGACCATGACGGGAGGCGCTGATCCGCTCAACCAGGCGCAGTTCGGGGTAGACCTCATCCATGGCGACAATCAGCACCTGCTCTTCCTGGGTAATCCGGATACGGGAGTCGAACCAATGCGCCGGCTCTGGAGGAGGACGAAAACGCCCCAGAAAGGGATGCGCCGGTTCCTGAATAGGACGGTGTCTAGACCCGATGCGAGCCAGTTCAGCCGAAAAACTCGGGTGTGCCGGTTCCGGAGGGGGGCGGAATGAAACGCTCCCGAGTTTCAACTTGAGGGCGTCGAACCACAGAAGGTAGATGTCAAAAGCGCTTTCGCCAACAAACGCCCCGGCGCCCCCGGTTATCGGGGCCTCCAATTTCTCCATTAAAGGAGGCAGCAGCTCTTTTTCGAACAGCGTGCCTTTCAGGTGGTCTTCCCGCACAGTCAGTCGCCTGATTTTGCCTGTTTCGGCCACTTCCACAGTCACCGGCAGGCTGGCTGCGACCACAAAGCCGATCTGGCTGGAAGCACGATCGAAACCTTGATCGATAACGCCTTGGCCCGCTTCACGGATATACTTCAGAATGGCGACAAGGTCCTCGTACTGCCGAATAATTGAAACATGGGCCGGTTCGGGTGGGGGACGGAAAATGATATCCTCGGCCATAATATCCTCCTTGGTCAGTCTGGGGTTGTTTTCGCCAGGTTCATAATACGCTGCCAGTAGTGTTCCAGCCAAAATGCCCTTTGACTCAGATTGCCTTGAGACTGAGGTATCACCTCCTTTCTTCATGTTGAAGGGCCAACTGTTGTTTGAAAGTTGTGTAGGGGATGGCATATGGCGAGACGCCGAACGATTGAATGCCGTCAAACCAGTGCATTTCCGGGCCTAAAAGATCGAACTTTCCAGGGCTGGACGGCCCCCCGTAAGGCGCACATTCGGAATGGCGAGGCAGGCCGGCGGGGAACGCGGGAAGGGAACCGGGCAGACCTGCAGCCTTCGATCCCACCGTGTTGATTTCTTCCAGCCATTTGAGGAGAAACTCGCCTTTAGCCTTGAGTTCTTCGCTCCTGTTATCCACATGAGTCCGCATTTCCTTGGCGAAGACACGGATCTGCAACTCATCTGCGGGGAAGCAATCCGCCACGAAATCATAAATTTGGCATAGGCATTGGTAAGTATCCAGGTTGGTTTCCTTGACGAAATTACGCACCGCCGCCCTCAAGGTCATCGTCAACAATCCGGGTTGGAAGCGCCTCAACACCTGGAATAGAAAATCGACCTGCATATTGAGGTAATGAAGTCCCATGTCATCGAAATTGCGGTCAAAGAAGGCATAGTGGCAATTTGATGGAACGCCTCGGACTGCGGATCCCTGATTCGATAATCGAATCCGAAGTAGTCTACCAGAAGCCGGTTTTCCGCCCGCAGCTTCTCCTCCAACCCCGTCCCGGAATAGACCTCGGCGCGGCAAAAGTTAAAGGGGTTGTCCATGTGGCGCTCCATGAAGCGCAGGTTGATCAGGATATCGTCTAAGAGAGTATCGGGCTCGAACATAAGGAGGTTATATGCAACGTGCGTATCAAAATCATTGAGGACCTTCAGCGCATTGAGAATCCGGTCAACAGCGCATTTTCGGTTCAGGTGACGCAAACCCCGGACTGAGGCATTCTCCACGCCGAGGAAAACCCGAAACAGGCCCAAATCATCAAGGATGCTGATGGCCTCGGGTGTGATGCTGTCAGGACGGGCTTTAACGGCGAAAGCAATCCCTTCGACGCCTTCGCGCCGCAAAGCCGATCGTAACTGGTCAAAGCGCTGCACTGCTGTTTTCGGGTCAGGATGGAAGAAATTGTCGTCGTGGAAGTTGAAAATTCTTATGCCATGACGAAAGTACAGCCCTTTCATTTCTGCAACAAGATTTTCGATGCTTCGCAGTCGGAACTTCTTGCCCCCTCCCTGCTTATACCAGGCATTAATGCTGCAAAAGGCGCAATCGCGGTAACAGCCGCGGCTGCTGAGAACGTTGGCGATGGACTTGCCAAAATAATTCTGAAAGGTGGTGCGTTTGGGGAATGGAAGGGCATCGAGATCTTCGGGATTGCCGGTGGATGGATTAACGCTTATCGATCCGTCCGGCCTGCGGTAACACAAGCCGGGCACTCGAGAGAGATCGTCCAGGTTCTCCACCAGGTTGCACATGATATCTTCGCCTTCCCCTAGCGCCACCGAGTTGAAGGCGGTAAAATCGTGAAGCAAGCGCTCACAATTCAGGCAGGCAAAATGGCCGCCGGCTATGAGATGGCCTTGATAGCCCCGCTCTCTCAATGCTTTGGCCAACTGACAAAACTCTCTGCCTCGCCCTGTAAAAACCATGGAAAAACCGGTAACCTGAGGGTCGTATGCTGTTGCCTGCCTGACGGCTTCAGGTATGTCATGCCGCGTGTTGAAGGGAATTAATTTGACATGGTGATCTTTTTGCTCCAAAGAAGCGGCAATGTAGCGCAGACCCAGATTTTCCTCCAGTTCAGCGCCAACTAGGGCAATCTTCATGAGCGTGTCCTCCTTTGTTAACAGAAATACCTGGTGAAGTTAAATCACTACGGATGTGCATGGACATCCATACAATGGAACCTCTACAACTTGATGCTGTTACGCAGTTACTTTCACCGCAGTCTGAAAACTCGAAGGCGTATATTGAACCTAAACCAACTGATAATTAAGTTACGCTTGGGATGCCTTATGTGCATATGTCATGCCGAAATGCGCTTGCAAAAGGGCTGAGTCAAGGTGACATTTTAATGTCTATACAGTGTCAATTTAGAGCAGTGTACGAACCCAAACGCCCAATGATGCTTCCTGCGTAGATATATGAATACATCTGATGATTTGATCCAGCCATTGTCGCATGGGTGGGAAAATTACCTGAAGTCCCCACAGTTAGGGTCTTTGAGAAGAGGTGCATGGAGTGTGTGAATGAGTTCCGGATATTTCGCAATCAGTTCTGTCTCGGGCGCTTTGGATTCAGCTCTCATTTTGGCCAGAGCCCCATGCCTTTGTGTTGCTTGACGACTCGAAGAGTGCAATATCATACGTATTTCGCTCAGACTGTATGCTCCGGCCTGCAGCAGTGTAGTTAGGCGCCTGCATTTGAGTCCGTATCTCCGATGTTTTCAGGATCGGCAGATCAGTTCAGTCAGCTCCAGGTCAACTCACTCCGAAAGCCCTTGTGGAACTGGATAGAACACTCGTTTCCTTCAGTTGCATTCATTGGCATATTATTTGTACTATTTCCTGGAGGCGGGAAAATCCGGTCGCGGACTAAACTATCAAGCTTTTACTCAACTTTAAGGAGGTTCGAAGTGAAGAAACTCCTTATGGGGAGTGTGAGGTTATTTTTAAATAATTTTCACTGCATGTACTGCGTGAGAGGAAGATTGCTATGTACAAGACAAGCATAAGGCGGGGCCACAGTCTTTTTGCGCTGCTGTCGGGTTTTTTCTTTCTGTTCTTTTTCAGTTCTTCGGTTCTCGCGTCGCCGGAGGAACTTGAGGCGGTCAGACAGCAAGTCCGGAACAAGGGCGCCAGGTGGCAGGCTGATGAGACATCGATTTCAAAGCTGCCTGCGGAACAGAGGTTGATGCGCCTTGGCTTCCGGAAGGAATCCTTCAGCGTTCCGGAAGGCGCCGCCGTTCTTTCAGCCACACCTGCGGCGGGAACAACAATGCCAACGGCTTTGAATTACAATAATGACAGTTATGTGACCCAGATAAGAGATCAGGGCAACTGTGGAAGCTGCTGGGCCTTTGCGACAACCGCCGCTCTGGAATCACAATACCTGATGAGCACGAAGGGAGTTGGATGGTCTACTCTCGATCTTTCCGAGCAGATACTTTTATCGTGCAGCAACGCGGGAAACTGCTCCGATGGGGGCTATATCGACCTGGCGTCCGATTTCATCCAGAGTACCGGTCTTCCACCTGCCAGTTGCTATGCTTATACAGAGGCTGATTGGACTTCAGGTCCGGACAGCCCTTGTTCCGGCGCGGCGTGCACGTACTGGCAAAGCGATACCTACTCAATTAAGGGCTGGAAATGGGTGGCCACAAACTCCCCTACCGCCGACATCCTGAAAAGCACGCTTAATACTTATGGCCCGCTGGTCACCTCAATGAACATCTATGCTGATTTTTACTATTATAAGGAAGGCGTTTATTCTTATTCCTACGGATCGTACCAGGGCGCACACATCATTGAAATCATCGGCTATGACGACAACGAGAATTGTTTCATCGTGAAGAACAGTTGGGGCGACGGTTGGGGGGAATCGGAGCCAGGGTCCGTAACGGCGAGGGGGTTCTTCCGGATAGACTATGACCAGATCGACAAGATTGTGCAGTTTGGATACTATACGGCCGCATATGAGGGCTATAAGGGCGCTCAAAACGACTGCGCCTATTCCTTATCACCCGAGTCCGTTTCTGTTGCCTATTCCGGGGGATACGCCTACGTGACCGTAAGTTCGCAGCCAGGATGCTCCTGGAAAGCCGTGAGCAATGTAAATTGGATAAAGGCCGTATCCGGCGCAAAGGGCACTGGTGAGGGGACCCTCAGGTATTACGTGTCTGCTAACTCTACCAGTTACAGCCGGACCGGCGCATTGACCATAGCCGGACAGACCTTTACCGTAACTCAAGCGGTAAAGCGCCATTCGTTTCGGCGTTGGTGGTAAAAAGCAGTTCCGCAAACAATTAGATAATTTATTCACGCTGTTTTCAGAAGGCCGCTCAGGCTGATCTCTTGGATGCTTTTCGGAGATCGCCTTACAAGCGGCCTTCTTCTTATTGAAAGCACGAGTGAAGGACACAATCATTTCCATCTCGCTTCTGACAGCGTCCTTTCCCTTGCGTTTTTTATTCGTGTGTGGGAAGGTTCCCAGAAAAGGAGCAGGCCTATGAGATTCTCGTCGAACAACCGCAGGATATGGCTTTTTGCTGTTCTGTTTGTTCTGGTTTTCGTCGCGTCTGCGGCTGGCGTCTATGCTGAGCCGATAACCCGGCTGTCGGGGGCGCCGGATTTGGCGCCCCTCAAGAAATACTATTCTGTGCCCAACTTCGCCATTGGCGGAGAATACGACCTGGGGAAACCATCTGCCAGCGAATTGGGCGGCGCGGGCGGCGTGACCCTGGAATCGTTGGGGCGGGAACCACTTCGCCTATCCTATATAGCCGTGGGCGCCCCGGAACGCGATAAGGACGGGAAAATCGTCAACGCTGTAATCATAAGCTCTTACTACGGCGGTGACTCAGCGACCATGTACTCCTACTGGTATGATGGCCAAAAAGGGAACGCATTTGCCGAAGGCCCGGTAGTGGGACCGGGTAAACTGATCGACACTGACAAGTACTATGTAATATTCCTGGACGCTTTGGGACTCTGGGGGACCAGCAAGCCCAGCGATGGATTGGGAATGAAGTTCCCACGGTACTCGATTTTCGATTGCGTGCAGGCCAATTACCGTTTGCTCAAGGACCACCTGGGGGTCGCAAGGGTGAAACTCGCCACCGGCGTCTCGATGGGGGGCATGCAAAGCTATGTCCTGGCGGCGCTCCATCCCGATTTCGTGGATGCGATCATGCCCATCGGAGGCTGCACGGCCGCTGACCCGGTCCTGCGGTGGCTCTTTACGCTCATGACCGCTGCAATGCAGAGTGACCCGGTGTGGCGGATGACCGGCGGAGATTACTATAATTTACCGAAAGAGCAGCATCCCAACGAAGGGATGATGTTCGGATGGTCGGTTCTCGGAGAGACTGCGCAGAGTTTTGATTTCCGGGTGAAACAGCCATGGGACGAGGTAAAAAAAGAGGTTTTCTATTGGGACTCCAAGGGTGACGAAGGAGCCAACCTGATGTCGAAAGCCAGGGATTTTGACGTGGATGACCTCATTTTTCGCAATCAGGCGATCAATACGTACGATATTAACGGCCAACTCGGCCGTATCAAGGCAAAAACGCTCATCCTGCACGTTAAAAACGATCAATGGCTCAGGTACGTTCTTGCTGAAGAAGCTGCCTCAAAAATCGAGGGAGCAAAACTCGTGGGATACGAGCATCCACTGGCTCATTACGCGTCGTTCCGGGCCCCAAATGTGTCCAAAGACTCGGTGATGGCCTTTTTTAAACAGATAGGGATGAAATAGGCGGGCGTCAGCTCTGGTTTGTTACATAAGAAGAATATTTAGGGTTAAATGACCGCGCGCTTAAACAGCAGGGATCGGCTCAGCATCACCCTCATATGGAGTTCTAAAAGCCTCTGGGAGAAAAGTCTTTGATTCATCCGCCATTCGCCATGTAGCCCACAATAATGCTTGTGCGTTTAGTAAAGGCGTCCAGGTTCTTTTCCTGCATCCTCCTCCATGGCGCGACATTCCTCCAAGAAATTAGAAAGAACGTCCTTCCATCCGATCCCGATATTCTGTGGCGGCGTCTCGAACCCCGGTTTAATAACGCGGCCCGTTTTCCTGCCAGTCCAGACAACCTTGAATCGTCCAGCCGAGAACGCCGGGTAAATTTCTCTCGTAAAGTCCAAAGTTATCGCGCATAAGCATCGAGCGTGCTATAGACTCATTTGCTCCGTCGAGACGCTTGATTCCAGGGCTCGATTTCCCGGCAATACGCCGGCTTGTTAGGATCGGTCGTTTATTTTGGAGGGAATCCGAATGTTTCTGTCTGTCGCTTTGACCCTGCTTCCAATCTTATTGATCGTTTTCTTGATGACCAAAAAGGAGTACGCGGCTGATTCAAGTGGCGCCCTTGGATTGTTCTTGACGATCGGCATTGCATATTTTTCCTTTAACACCACCCTGGAAGTCGGACTGAGGTCTTCTGCAGCCGGCATCATTGCCTCTTTTCCCGTCTCTTTGATGGTCCTCACCTCTATATTCCAGATCAGCTTCATGGAGGCGACCGGTGCGCTCAGAAGAATTGCCGTGTTCGTTAAAACCTTTGCATCT
>Ga0182014_10007314_pt1 | contig 11602 bp, 11 predicted proteins | sample 612S2DmetaG_FD_120489 | JGI IMG/M metagenome (GOLD analysis project Ga0182014, IMG submission 120489) | Permafrost microbial communities from Stordalen Mire, Sweden - 612S2D metaG | ecosystem: Environmental > Terrestrial > Soil > Wetlands > Permafrost | place: Sweden: Stordalen | collected... | reverse complement strand
TTACCGTGATCATAGATACACCTTACTTCCGATGCAACACGAGCGCAGACTTGGGCGCCACCGACCGAATAAGGCGCTCGGCATTGTAGGCGGGGATGATGAGTGTAACGGTCATCTATTAATTCGGGGATGTCACAGAGGGAGTTAAGTGCGTGGTTTTAGATCTTTTATTCTTGCTTCCCTCTCACCGTATAACAACGCTGCCACAAAAGGCAGCAGCCAAATTACGCGTGCTTGATAACGATCATGAGGTGTAGAAAGTGCTCCACATATCGCAGCATTTGCAAATATTCCCACAAAAACTATCGCTGTGAATAATCCAAGTCTTGATTTAGGGTATATTTTGTTTCTATCAGAAACAAAGAAGTGCCAAAGTATATAAAGTACGCCTGCACAGATACAAAGCAAAATGACATACGACATAAGCATGATCGGCATCCTGCCTTGCCATGCTCGTGTTTTTTTAATGCCTTCCATATATGTAGCTGGTAAATTGTCCTCAAAGAAATAAGCGACTGGCGATGAGTAGTTGAAGTCTTCAAGACCAACTAGACAAAGTTGGGTGAAAGTGTTTTTTGCTGAAGCCAGTATTTGATTAATGGGATCGTAAGCAAGAACGGCTAATGCAAAACGATACTGTTCATCTCCAAGAGAGCGTCTTGTTGAAGGATCAGAAATCATAAATCCACCCACTTTTGGATCCAGCGACCAAAGAAAGTTGTCAGAGCTTTTAACTGGTAACAGATTAACAAACCGGCAAGCAGTATAATCTGCTCCAGGACATCTTTCTTTCAAAAACGCCGATCCCGGACCATCCGCCATTAACCTTGCCATTATAAAGGGTGGACGGATAGGTTTCAGCCCAAAAGCTTTCTGCACTCCGAACTCAAATGCCACCTCGCCTGCAAAACCCACAATAATCGCAAAGAAGGCAACAGCAAATCCTTTCCAGAAAATAGGCTTCCTGCTCACGAGAGAATGCAATAACTCAAATATCACGATAAAAATTGCTATCAGAAGATGAGAAGAATGAAACAATACCGCTGCACATAAGAGAGCCGTCCAAAGGTAAATTAGCAATCGGACCATTGTCTTGCCCAAGGCGAATATATTCGCCAAGGCGAGAATGGTGATGCCGGCAAAAATATCTGGCATGAGAAATGAAATATAGAATGCCACTGGTGTTGTCGCTGCGAGAGCAACGCTGATGATCGCAAGGTCCTTCCAGCGAAAGCCAAAAGCTTCGCAAAGTGTTAGACCAATCGCGACCATGACCACAACTGCCTGAAGCAAAACGCTTGTCCAAAATTGCCCAATCAGGCTGCCAAAGTACAGGAGTACTCCGTAATATACTGAACGTCCTGAAAGAAAGGCTTGATCCGCTATGGAACTCAGGTTTTTGACAGTTCCATCTTTGCCAGGACTCAGTGAATTCCTAACGAACGACAGGGTCCATTGAGACTGAAGTCCCGTTGCTTCTGCAATTCCAGTGTCAGCTCCACGGATATAACTTGCGGTGTCATAAAAGAAAAATGGTTGGCCGTTGTATAGAGATGGCCACATAAAGACAAACAACGAACAGGCTATGAAAAAAAGCGGGACACCAATTCTTTTCCAAGTTTCACTTTTGTGGCTTAGATAAAACATACTATCTCTCAGCTCTCTGTCGGACACTTTTTGCTTGACCTCGATCCAGCTTTATTACCCGCTAGCCTGGATTCCCACTTTAGTTTTCTGACTTAATGCCACGTTCGTTATCACCCGAACTTAAGGCGGAGGCGTCTGTCCTCGAGCCATCGCGCACGGACATCGGTATTTGGGAAATCCATAGCGACCAACTGCGGATTATGTGCCGCGTTTATGAAAGTGAACCGTTATTTCATTTTCGGTAACGCTCATGTTGGCTGTGGCATTCATCAAATCACGAAAAATATGCTTCGACCTGGCTGCTTAGTAACCATTTTGAGGATATTGACGGGACATTATTGACCCTGCCCCCAATGTATTCTCCAGGTGAAAAATCGGGGGTTCTCATGGCATCCTTGACGTGCTCCAATTCCTGCCCTCGATCTTTTATGCCGGCATAGACAATGATCCCGGCTGGGGGCAGTAAAACCGCGAGTATGAGCAGCAGCAATTTTCTCCGAATGGACCATGATGTCACGATTCTCTGGAGAAGCACAATGGGTTCCCTTTATGGAGGAAGCCAATAATCGACGCAACCACTGTGATCTCGATCCTTGCCAGTTCCAGGCATGGAACCGATGACACTATATATCGGGACCGGTGAGAAAGCGAGCGCACGTCCATCACGCATGATAGACCATTCCTCGGTCGGCCTTCGCGCTATGCGGCGTACATCGCACAAGGTTGTTTATTCGTCTACCATTCGAGGAGGAATGACATGGAACGATTCTTAAAGCCCTCAGAAATAAGAAAATTAAGCGTGGCTGAACGCATGCTCATAGTCGAAGAAATATGGGACAGCATTGCCGCGGACCAGGAATTGATGGAAGTGACGGAAGCTCAGAAAAAGGACTGGATCGCGGGATTGCCTTGCACGATGCAGCCCCGAGCCAGTGCAAGTCATGGGAGGAAACCAGGCTTCCCGCGAACGCCCAACGCGCCATATAGACGTGTCGCGCGGTCGGCCTGCCCGCTACGCGCTCGCATGACACGGAGTGGTTATTTTTTTTCGGTAGGGTACTATATAAGTTTATCATACGAGGGATAGACTAAAGGCTGCGAAATGAAGCGCCCGATTCTGATACGAGCAATCAGGGCGCGGGTGATTTCCCTGTCCAGGCGTCAGAGGAAGCCGTGGGACTGAACGGGGACCCGCAATACCGTGGAATAAGCGGATCGTCCCGCGTAAAAGCTTTTTTACTAAGTTCCTCCAGCCTGTTATCGCTTTCAAACTCGCGGGGTCGGCATTGATTCACACGATCGGGGTGAAACAGGTAATTCCAATCCTCCTCCAAGTTTTTGCAAACCCACCCGGCATTATCCAAGGCAGGCGATGAAACTTGAGCGAAACCTGTGTGAACAAATACGGTGGGGAAAAGCATCGCAGATACGACGAGCAACATTGCCGAAGTGATTGCAGTTCGCAAAGAATTCATTTTTTGATTCCCTCCTGACTGCAAATTTAAGCACACGCCATGTGAATTTCTAATAAATCTTCGGAAGCAACGAACAAGCACGATTTATTTAAGGGGGAAAAGGCTCCTGACGAGGAAACCCGAGCGCTTGGCGGCGCATCTCAAGTGGGGTTACTCTTCGTAATGGAAAACGGCGTCCACGTCTCGTGAACCGCGCAGCAGGCGGATAATTTCGACACCCCCGGCGATGTGGCGGTAGAATATGACATATCTACCAACCGGCAAGCTTCGCAAGCTTTCCGCCAGTTCATCCCGCCCGCGGCCCATGTTGGGCTGGGCCGCCAACGCCTGAAATTTCTGCTCAATCGTTTCAACAAAAGCATCCGCCCGGGCCTCGCTGTCATCCGCGATATTATCCCAAATTTCGGCAAGGTCGATTCCGGCGCGGGCGCTTGATGATTACAGGCATTTATGCCTCGATGCTAGGGTTTGTTCTCGCGGCTCTTCTCTTGCGGCCCTCCTGCTTAATCTCTTCGGGGTCCCACGGCGTCGGCGCGCCGCTGTTAAGTCCCTCGCGAATATCCTGCCGCAACCGATCGAGCCTGGCTGCACGCACGCGGTCTTGCTCTTCCATAAGACGCAACGCTTCGCGGACAACTTCGCTTGCCGATGTATAGAGACCGGACGCCACTTTCATCCGCACCATATTTTCAAGCTGAGGGGTTAGGTTGACGTTCATCGTCATGGCGACCTCCGGTTTCCTTCATGGGTGATTTTTAACCATATCAGTCGTTGTGACAATATGGCCATGTTTGCCAATTGTCAACTGTCTCCAAAATCAGCCCTAAGGCGCTGCAGCGCCATATGCGCTAACAGCCGGTCTCTGACTGTGCGGGCCTTGCCCGCGATTAATGCAGGGGTGCGAAATGCGGTCTCCACGCTCCGCGAGAGCCTGCCGCGGACCAGATCCGGGGTGGGAGGATGATTTTTCACTCTAAAGATCCCCCGCACCCCACCTGGGATTTTGCCCGCATTCTTCTCTTTATTCCTCATCCCCTTTGCTCTTGGCCTCTTCAATCAGCTCGAGCAAAGAGGCGATCTTCTCTTTGGGTTTTCTGCCTGCAAGCTCCTCCCACTTTTGCGGCGAAAGCCTTTTCCTGAGGTATGCCTCAACCGGAAAGAAGGTCTGCCAGCAGACTACAATCCGATGACATGGAAGGTCCCCGGCTTCCTGCAGGCAATATGTGAAAGGCGCCTCCCCACCCAGCCTGGGGCACCTCATCCAAAGTCCTTCGCTCGTTTTCGAGCACTGCTCCATCTCGCTCAAGGTTTTGGAAAGCCTTCGATTGATTTCAGCGCCCGCTCAATTTCCTCGTCGGTCAGCCTGTGCTGGGTGAGCTTTCCCGAAAGGAAAGCGTCATAGGCGGATAGATCGATTAATCCGTGACCGCTGAAGTTGAACAGGATCACCTTTTGCTTTCCTTCCTGCTTCGCGCGCTCTGCTTCCTGAACCACGGCGGCTATTGCGTGATTGGTCTCCGGCGCCGGGATCACCCCCTCGGACCTCGCCCATTTTACTCCTGCCGTGAAAGTCTCTATCTGGTCATAGGCCCTTGCCTCGGCGATGCCCTCCTTTACAAGATGGGAAACTATGGGGGCCATTCCGTGGAACCTCAGCCCGCCGGCGTGGATCGACTCGGGCAAAAAGTCGTGACCAAGCGTGTGCATGGGCAGAAGGGGCGTGGTCATGGCTGTATCCCCGAAGTCGTATGCGAACGGACCACGGGTCAGAGTCGGGCAGGACGCCGGCTCGGCAGCAACTAATGAGATCTTTTTGCCGTGGATTTTGTCGCGTGCGAACGGAAGGGAAATTCCGGCAAAATTGCTGCCCCCGCCTGCGCATCCCATCACCACGTCGGGATATTCGCCTATTTGGGCAAGCTGTTTTTGGGCCTCGAGGCCGATAACGGTCTGATGGAGCAGCACGTGATTGAGAACACTGCCAAGAGAGTAACGGGAATCCTTGTTGCCAACGGCGTCCTCGATGGCTTCGCTTATGGCGATTCCCAGGCTCCCCGGAGAGTCCGGATTTTCAGCCAGGATTTTTCGTCCCGCCCGCGTCCTGTCGCTCGGACTCGGGATGCACTCGGTCCCCCAGGCAGCCATCATAAGGCGCCGGTAAGGCTTTTGATCGTAGCTGATCCTCACCATGAAAACCCTGCACTCCAGGCCGAACATCGCGCAGGCCATGCTAAGAGCGCTCCCCCATTGGCCCGCCCCGGTTTCCGTCGACAGCCGCTTTATGCCGAAAGCCTTGTTGTAGTAGGCCTGTGCGATCGCCGTATTGGGTTTGTGGGATCCGGGCGGACTTGCCCCTTCGTACTTGTAGTAAATCTTTACAGGGGCATCGAGGATCTTTTCGAAGTTGCGCGCGCGGCAAAGCGGCGTTGGACGCCATAGAAGGTATTTCTCGAGCACCGGTTCCGGGATGTCTATCCATCGGTCGGTCGCAACTTCCTGCTCGATCAGATTCATGGGAAACACAGGGGCAAGGTCCTCGGGACCAACCGGTTTGCCCGTTCCGGGATGTAGCGGCGGGCTCATCGGCGTGGGCATGTCGGACAGGATATTGTACCATTGCCTCGGGATTTCATTGTCTGCCAGGACGACCTTCATCTGTTCCATTTCTTGTTTTCCTCCTGCCTGTTGAGGGTTGGAAACTAAGCGGCCAAAAGACAAAAAAAGCCGTGGGGCCAGGTCTACAAATCAAACCTGGCCCCACGGCCCTTAACTTATGCAAAACGGGGCTTATGTGGACAGGCTCACCTCGAAGCCTGCCACAACCACACCATGGATGAATTCTTCAAAAAGGCCGCCACCATACACTCCTGTCAATGTGAAGACCGTACTTAATACAACAAAAAGCTCAATGTCAAGAAAACTTTTGATCAATTAAGAATTTTGCCGCCTCCGTGTCAAAAGCAAGACGCGGGGACGTGGAGACGTGGAGACGCGGTGACACGGAGATGAGGTGACGCGGGGACTAGACCTCTCTCCTTCTCCGCATCTCCCCCTCTCCGTGTCTATTTCTTCCTCCACCTGGCCGAAAAGAAACCATCCACGTCATGCTTATGCGGCCAGGACCGGCAGTAAGGTCCCGACACCATTTCCCCGCAGGCGTTAGGCAGGTTTTCGGCCGCCGATTCCATGGCAAGTTCCGGGTGTGATTCGCTCAGGTGGTGGGCCACGGATTCGTTTTCTTCCCTGAAAACCGTGCAGGTTGCATAGACCACTACTCCGCCGGGTTTTAGAAACTGTGCGGCATGAGAGAGCAGCTCTTTCTGGAGCCGGGACAGCCGGTAGGGATCTTTTATGTGCCTGCGCCACTTGATGTCGGGCTTTCGCCGCATCGTCCCCAGCCCGGTGCATGGGGCGTCAAGCAAAACCCGGTCAAAAAGACCGATCGATTGCGGTCGAAGCATCAGGACATCTTCAGCAAGGGAGCGGATTATCGTTATCCCCTGCCTGAGGGCGTTTTTGCGGGCCTCTTCGAGTTTCCAGGCCGATTTGTCAACGCAGAGCACCTCGCCCTCGTTTTTCATCATGATGGCAATGTGGGCCGACTTAACGCCCAAACCGGAGCAAAGGTCGAGGACGCGCTCTGCGGGCAAGGGAGCGAGCATAAAGGAAACCATCTGCGAGGCCTCGTCCTGCGCCTGCAGCCAGCCCTGGCGGAAAGCAGCCGTCGCGGTCATGTCGCGCCTCGGCGCTTTTGCCCTCAGCGCCTGTTGCAACCAGGGTGAAGGCGCTGCGTCGATTCCTTCGGCCTTCAAGGATTCAATTGCGTCTTCGCGCGAGGTTTTGAGTGTATTGACCCGGAAAACCGCCGGGGCGATCAGGTTGTTCGACTCGCAAAAAAGCCCGGCTTCTTCGAAGCCGATCTCATCGATCAGCCTGCGTACGAGCCAAACCGGGTGTGAGGTCATTACAGCCATATGGGCCGCCGGGTCCTTCAGCGGATCGGGCCAGTTCCACCCGCCGCCTCCGGCGCAAGACTCCCGGGTAAGTCCGCCCAAAGCCGAAGGCCTTGGGCAATTCGCCTGCGGCGGCTCGCCGCCGCCTTTTCTAGCCGCTTCGCGCAAAATTGCGTTTATGAACCTGACGACATAAGGGGGCTGGCTGCTCTTGGCGATATCAACCGTATCGTTTACGGCTGCATGGTCCGGCACGCGGTCGAGAAACAGAATCTGATAGAGGGCCAGCCGAAGGAGGACCCGTACAGCAGGAGCGATCTTGCCGGGCCTCGTCCTGCTAAGCTCATCGATGTGCCAGTCGAGCCGGCCCCGCCACCGCACAACACCATATACAAGCTCGGTGAGAAGCGCCCGGTCACGCTCGTCGAGCCGCGAGCGGCGCTCGAGGGCGGTCCGGATCAACCGGTCGGGATGGGAAGCCTTCTGCTCGATGTTCAGCAGAATCTGGTAAGCGAGGGTTCGTGATGTGACCATGTTCAGGGAGCAGTGAACAGCAAGAAATAACTCATCTTGGTTCTATCGCTTCGCGAGGAGCAGTGAGCACCGAACGGGTGCGTCCTCTTCACTGTCCACACTTTCCCGGAAGGACTTCCCGAAGCACGGATTCGACCCGATCCAAAGCCACCCGGGTATTGAGGCACGGTCCGAAGGGGCGCTGATTGAAAATGCCGTAAACGGGCAGCGGGGTGGTGTCCTGGATACCGCTTGTCAGGTCCCGCTCGCATGCAACGGCTATAATCAGGTCGGGACGGACCTCGATGACTATCCTACGCGCAATGGTTCCTCCGGTGGCGACCGCGATGTGCACGCCGTATTTTTCAGCAAGCCCAAGAAGGTCCTTTATGCTGCATTTGCCGCAGCGTTTACAGTTCTGCGCCTGGTGGGTGACCTTCACCAGGCAGTCTTTATCCTGCAGGCAGTGCGGCATCAGGAGCAGGACGGAACGCGGGGGACTTCCGTTGCGGCACTGGGCCAGAACAAGCTCGTTGTTTACCGCGACAAACGCATGCTGGACCTGTTCGCGGCGAAAGCCCGCCAGCCTGCCGAGGCCGACCAGTATGGGCAGGAGCAGCTTGATCGCAACACTGCGGAGCTTTCGCGAAAAAGGAACATCACGGCCCAGGGCGAAAACGGCGATCAGGACCCCGAGGCTTCCGAGCAGCACGGCGCCAACCAGGGCTGTAAGGATTGCCATTATAAGTGGAAGGTGGGCGGAAATCCTGCTGAAACCGTAATAGGGCACTATGTAGAGAAGGATCAGAATGGCGGTGGCGATGATCCCGAAAAGCACGACAAGAGATATTACGATCCGCTTTTCAGAACCGGCGGCGGGCTGGCTGAAACCGGCAAAGGATTCCTTTTGGGGCAGTTCCGTCGGTTTTTCCACGTGAGTCATTCCAGAAACGAGCCTCTCGGTATAGGCCTGCCGCAAGCGAATTCACCCGCCCGCATGCGCCGCAGTCCCTCCAGTTGAAGCTCCCCGATGCACAGGGACTGAGCGCGGGCCCCGGTAACTATGAGGCCACAGTCCGCCATGCCGGCCACCTCGCCCGGAGCTCCGGCCGCCGCCCATGGAAATGAGGCGGCCCGGAAGCACTTGACCCTTTTGCCTCCCAGCGCAAACCACGCGCCCGGCGCCGGATCAAACGCCCGGACCTTATTTATAATATCTTTTACCGGAGAATTCCAATCAATCCGAAGCTCCTCTTTTTTGATCGGAGGGGCGTAAGTAACCGAACCTTCATCCTGAATGCGGGGAGCAATCCGTCCTGCCGTCCAGTCGCGCAGGGCTTCGACCAAAAGCTCCGCGCCATGTTCGGCAAGAGCCTTGTAAACCGTCCCGAAAGTATCCTCGGGACCTATCGAGACTTCTTTTTGCGAAAGCACCGGCCCGGTGTCCATCCCGGCGTCGAGGAGCATTATCGAGACGCCCGTCAGGCCCTCCCCGGCCATTATGGCGCGCTGGATGGGGGCGGCCCCCCTGTAGCGCGGCAAAAGAGACCCGTGGACGTTCAAAGTTCCCAGAGGGAAAATATCAAGGAAAGACTGGGGAAGAATCTGTCCGAAAGCTGCTACCACAGCGCACTCTGTACCGTATGCCCTGATCTTTTCGATAACTTCGGCACCGCGGACGCGTTCGGGCTGGTATATCGGAACCCCTGCTTCATTCGCCAAGGTTTTGACAGGCGATTCACAGATCTTGCGGCCCCTGCCGCTCGGGCGGTCGGGCTGGGTGACTACAAGGCGGACCCCAGCCTTGCATTCCAGCAATTTTCGCAGACACGGCACGGCAAAGTTCGGGGTCCCAAGAAAGACTAGTCCAGGCACAGCAGCGTTTCTTCCCTTTCCTCCTTAGATTTCTTTTTCCATCTTCTTTTGAAAATGTCCCTGGCGATCGGGCTTATCCGGTCGATAAACAGTTTTCCTTCCAGGTGATCCATTTCATGCTGGAGCGCAATTGCAAGCAGGCCCTCGGCAGCTATTTCGATCTTCTCGCCCCGGCGGTCAAGCCCGCGCACCACGACCTCTTCGTGCCTCACTACACTAGCAAAATATTCCGGCACGCTGAGGCAGCCTTCCTCGAACGTTGTCTCGCCTCGAGCACTTACCATCTCGGGATTTATGAGCACAATCAGCCCGGATTCAGATTCGTCGCGCTGAATATCTATTACCAGCACACTGAGCGGGCGGCCCACCTGGTTTGCCGCAAGACCGATTCCCGGCGCGTTATGCATCGTCTCGACCATGTCGTCTATGAGACGCTGAATGCCGTTGTCGATATTTTTGACTCGTTCGGCCTTTTGCCGCAATACAGGGTCAGGATATATACAGATGGGAAGAAGCGACACTTAAATATTTCCTTGAATAAAGAGTTGAGGCGGCGGAACCGCGCCCATGATCCCGCCGCAAAGTTGTGCGGGCGGCGGGGCCTGTCCCGGACATGATCCGAAGGCCTTAAGTCATCTATTGTAAACCCTTGGCCAACTATTTTCAACGGGTATCAGGCATCCGGCGCCCTGTATGGGTTCATGCGGGTTGGAGGCCGGCCGCCGGTATCCAGGACCCGATTATCCGAATGCGCGGCACGAATCGTGCAATGTTCGAGTAGGCCTTCACCACGAAGGGTGGCGCATAACATTATGCGCAAAGTGGGGTGAACGGCTGCTTGTTTTATTGCCTTGCCGAGTTCCGGAAATGATTGTTTGGTGTTGTTAACAAGTCTGTCATACGAGGAGTCACTGGTGCAATACAGGAACGGTTTTGCCGAAAATCCGAAAATAAGCGTAATAATCCCCGCCAAGAACGAGGCTGAGGGAATCGAATCGATAATCGGCAGAGTCCGCAAGGCCCTGGAGGAAATCGGCCGCAGCTATGAAATCATCGTGGTGGATGACGGATCTACCGATGCAACCGCTCAGAGGGCCCATGAGGCAGGCGCCACAGTCCTTTGTCATCCGTATAACATAGGCAACGGGGCCGCGATAAAAAACGGCATCCGGTATGCGAGGGGATGCTGCCTTGTAATGCTCGACGCCGACGGCCAGCACCCGCCCGAAGAGATTCCTGCTCTGCTGGAAATGCTCGAAAGATATCACATGGTCGTGGGCGCGCGCACATCGAATTCGGAGACGAGTTTTCATCGAAACCTGGCCAACAGGATCTACAACCGGTTTGCCTCATACGTGTGCGGCCGCCCCATCGAAGACCTCACCTCCGGCTTTCGAGCGATCAGGGCCGGCGCCGCAAAGGAGTTCGTGACGCTTCTGCCCAACACCTTTTCCTACCCTACGACGATAACCCTGGCCACAGTGCGCTCCGGCTACAGCCTCGCTTACCTTCCGATAACAAGCCCTAAGCGCGCAGCGGGCAGCAAGAGCAAGATCAAGCTCCTGAGGGACGGATCGCGCTTCTTCCTGATAATTTTCAAAATAACGACCCTGTTTTCACCCATGAAGATTTTTCTTCCAGCCAGCATCTTTACCTTTCTGGTTGGAGTCGGCTATGGTCTCTATAAAGTTCTTATGCTGGACGTCCGCTACGGTCCGACATCCCAAATGCTGATCGTATTCGCGGCGCTGATCTTTTTCATCGGGCTGGTGTCCGAACAGATCACCCAACTGCGGTTCGACCGCAGCATCCCGTTTGCTGGCGAAAGACTAAAGAGGTATACAGGTCCGGAGAGGCGAATGTCGCAGGCGGCGGCTGAGGAGCCGCAGCCGGGATCGGCCCTCAAACCTTCGGCGGCGCCTGTCAGCCGGGATAACGAGTTATCCGGTTTTGAGCAGATTTAGACGCCATCCATACGAAATTCTTCGTATCTTCGGGTAAAAAACTTTTCGGGAGGTTGGCTGAGCGGCGGGCGCGCCGGCAGGGTTCCACCAGCCGCCGCCGAGCGCCATGAACAAGGCTGCGCTGTCGGAAAAACGGTTCGCCCTGGCCTGCACAAGATTTATCAGGGCCTGCCGC
>Ga0182014_10007310_pt1 | contig 11608 bp, 7 predicted proteins | sample 612S2DmetaG_FD_120489 | JGI IMG/M metagenome (GOLD analysis project Ga0182014, IMG submission 120489) | Permafrost microbial communities from Stordalen Mire, Sweden - 612S2D metaG | ecosystem: Environmental > Terrestrial > Soil > Wetlands > Permafrost | place: Sweden: Stordalen | collected... | reverse complement strand
GGCCGAGATCGTGGGTGATCAGGATGGTCGACATGCTCCTGCGTTTGGTCAGTTCGACGATCAGGTCCATGACGGCTTTTTGCGTGGTGACGTCGAGGCCGGTGGTCGGCTCGTCGGCGATCAAGAGCTGCGGATTGCAGGCCAGCGCCAGCGCGATTACCACGCGCTGGCACATGCCGCCCGACAGTTCGAACGGATAGGCGTGATAGCGCTCGCGCGGACGGGCGATCTTGACCTGCTCCAGCGCCTCGATCGCCTTCTCGCCGCGATCGCCCACCGTCGCCTGCTGCACATGCTGGCGCAGCACGTCCTCGATCTGGTCGCCGACCTTGCGGATCGGGTTGAGCGCGGCGCGCGGATTCTGGAAGATCATCGAGATTTCGCGGCCGCGCAGGTCGCGCATCTGGTTTTCGGTCGCTGCCTTGACGTCGATGCCGGAAAACATCACCGAGCCCTCGGCGATCCGCCCCGCGCGGTCGAGGATCCGCATCACCGCATAGGAGGTGACGGATTTGCCGGAACCGGATTCGCCGACGATGCCGAGCGTCTCGCCCTTGGCCACCGAAATATTGACGTGCTGCACCGCCTTGACGATGCCGCGGCGGGTGGCGAATTCCACCGTGAGATCGTTGACGTCGAGCAGCGGCTGCGCGGTCATATCAGAGTCTCCGCAAGGGCGGTGCGCTCCTTCTCCCCGCTCTTGCGGGGAGAAGGCGGGGATGAGGGGCATCTATCAGCGAACACAACAGGCAGAGGAATGCACGGAGGCTCCCCCTCACCCGGCGCTGCGCGCCGACCTCTCCCCGCAAGCGGGGCGAGGTAAGAAAGCGCCGATCCGCAGATATTCCACCCCATCCCTCACGTCCTCCGCTGCGGGTCGACGATGTCGCGCAGGCCGTCGCCGAGCAAATTGAAGCAGAACACCGCGACCATCAGGGCAAGGCCGGGGAACAGCGCGATCCACCATTCGCCCGAGACCATGAAGCCCGCGCCTTCCGCGACCATGATGCCCCATTCGGCGGTCGGCGGCCGCACCCCGAGCCCGATGAACGACAGGCCGGCGGCGTTGAGGATGGCGTAGCCCATGGTCAACGACATCTGCACGATCATGATCGGCATGATGTTGGGCAGGATATGCACCAGCAGGATCCGGAACTCGCCATTGCCCGACAGCCGCGCCGCCTGCACGAAGCCGGCGTCGCGCCGCACATTGGCCTCGGCGCGGGCGACCCGCGCATAGAGCGGGAAATTGACGATCGCAGTGGCGATGATGATGTTCTGCACGGTGTTGCCGAGCGCGGCCACGATGCCCATCGCCAGCACGAACAGCGGAAACGCCATGATGGTGTCGGCGATGCGGCCGACGATGCGGTCGGTCCAGCCGCCGAAATAGCCGGCCGCGATGCCGGCGAGCCCGCCCATCAGGAACACCAGCACCACCGACGCCACCGCAATGAAGGTGTCGAGCCGGGTCGCCACGATGACGCGGCTGAAGATGTCGCGCCCGAGCTGGTCGGTGCCGAACCAGTGCGCCGCCGACGGCGGCTTCAGCGCCGCCACGGTGTCGGACGCCAGCGGATCGTAGGGCACGATAGCGGGCCCGAACAACGCCGCGAACACGATCACGATCAACAGCCCGAACGCAAAGGCGGTGACCCGGTTTTCCCCGAGCACGTAGCGGGTGTGCTCGAAGATCGCGGCAAGGCCCGAGGTGCGGGCGGGTTCGGCGGCCGGTGCAACGCTGCTCATGGTTCCAACCTCACCCTTCCAACCGGACCCTGGGGTCGATCACGCCGTAGAGAATGTCGATTATCAGATTGAGCAGCACGTACATGACCGCCATGGTCAGCACGAAGCCCTGCACCGGCGCGAAGTCCGACGAGATCAGCGCTTCCACCGCGTAGGAGCCGATGCCGGGCCAGGCGAATACCTTTTCCACCAGCACGTTGGCGCCGAGCAGGAACGAGAACACCATGCTGAGCGTGGTGACTACCGGCAGCATGGCGTTGCGGAAGGCGTAGGTGACGATCACGGTGCCCGGCGACAGGCCGGAGGCGCGCGCGGTGCGGACGAAATCCGACGCCAGCACCGCCAGCATCGAGGCCCGCGTCATGCGCGCGATCGGCGCCAGCGAGAAGATCGCCAGCGTCAGCGCCGGCAGGATCAGCTGGCTGAGCGCGGAGCGGAAGGTCTCGAAATCGCGGGCGATCAGCGCGTCGATCAGATAGAAGCCGGTCACCGACGGCGGCGCGCTGTAGAACACGTCGAGCCGCCCCAGCGGGGCCGGCGACCATCCGAGCCTGAAATAGAACACATAGACCAGCACCAGCCCCGTGAAGAACACCGGCAGCGACACCCCGGCCGTCGTCGTCACCCGGCAGAGGTGATCGATCCAAGAGCCCGGCCTGGTCGCGGCGAGAATGCCGAGCGGTATGGCGATCACGATCGAAACCACCAGCCCGAGCAGCGTCAGTTCCGCCGAGGCCGGCAGGCGGTTGCGGATTTCGGTCGCTACCGGCTGGCCCGTGGTCAGCGAGGTGCCGAAATCGCCATGGGCAAGATCGGCGGCATAGCGGAAGAACTGCTCGATCAGCGGCTTGTCGAAGCCGAGCTTCTTGCGGATCTGCTCGACCGCCTCCTTGTTGGCCGCGGGGCCCGCGAAATAGGCCGCGGGATCGCCCGGCAGCGCACGGGTCAACAGGAAGGTGACGATCACCACCCCGATCAGCGAGGGGATCGCGAACATCAGCCGCTTGCCGATCATGGTCAGCATGATGCGCGCCTCGCGGTTTCGTCGGCCGTTCCCGCAGCCAAGCCTGCCGCGCGCGCGGTCTCCTTGCGGGGCCGCGACGAGCGGAGCTCGCGCCGGGGGGTTGGGGAGAGGGATAGACTGAGAAGGCCGTGCTCGGAATTACCCCCCTCCCCGCCCCGCCCCCACGAGGAGGGAGGGATCGATGCATCGGCGCCGGACTTCGCCAACGGCGAATGGCGGACGGCGAAGCGAGGATAGCGGCCAAAGTCTGTCATCATTCGCGGCTCCCCCTTCGCCATTCGCAGCACTTACGCCTTCACCAGCGCCCGGTAATCGAGGCGGCGGTGGAACCAGTATTGATAGCCGGAGACGTTCTTCTGCATCGCGACGTTGACGAAGGGCTGATACAGCGGAATCCGGGGAATGTCGGTGAAGGCCAGATCGACGAAGCCCTTGACGTCGGAATCATAGGCCGCGGTGTCGCCGTTCGCGGCCGCGGCGCGCGCGCCGTCGATCAGCTTGTCCATCTGCGGCGACTTGTAGCTCATGGTGTTGAACACGGAATTGTTGCCGTGATAGCACCAGTAGAAGAAGTATTCGGGGTAATCGAGCCAGCCCGAGAACACGTTGGTGTAGAGCGGCATTTCCTTCTTGTTCAATTCGGTGCGCCAGTTGGCGCCGGGTACCTTGTTGATGGTGGTCCTGATGCCGATCTGCGCGAGGCTTTCCTGCGTCAGCACGCAGAGCGGCTCGTTGATCCCCGCGAAGTTGAGGTCGAAGGACAGCGTGGTCTCGAAACCGTCGGGGTAGCCGGCCTCGGTCAAGAGCGCCTTGGCCTTTGCCATATCCGTGAAATATTTGGTCGGCTGCGGCCACGCGACTTCGGTGGCCTTGCCGGCCGGCGCGCCGAACATCGGATTGGCGAGGCCAAACAGCACGGCGTCCATGATCTTCTGGTAGGGAATGGCGTAGGCCATCGCCTGGCGCACCTTCGGATTGTCGAACGGCGGTTTTGTCACATTCATGCCGATGTACTGGATGCCGTTGGAGAACGGCAGCGACACGATGTTGAGCTTGCCGGCGGCCTTGAGCTCCTGGAAATCCTTGTTCGGCAACTCATAGGAAATGTCGGCGTCGCCGCGCTCCAGCAGCGCCCGGCGGTTGCCGGCCTGCGGCACCATGCGCCAGATCACGCGCTTGATCTTCGGCAAGGGGCCGCCGACCCATTCGTCATTGCGCTCCATGATCACTTCGGTGCCGGCGGTCCATTTTGTCACTTTGTAGGCGCCCGACCCGGCGGTCTGCTGCTTGGTGTATTCGAGACCCCAGGGGTCCTTCTCGGATGCGTTCTTCTTCACCAGTTCGGAATTGACCACGCAGGGCACGATGACCGCGAGATCGGGAATCGTCAGCCGGTCCTTCGTGGCAAAGTCGACCCGCACGGTGTTGTCGTCGACGACGACGAACTGCTCCGGCTTGGTCAGCGAGCCCGCGCTCATCTGGAAGGTCGGGAAGCCGCCGACGCTGACGGCGCGGTCGAGCGACCATTTGACGTCCTTGGCCGTGACCGGAGCGCCGTCGTGGAATTTCGCGTTCTTCTTCAGCTTGAAGGTCACCGACATGTCGCCGACATTCATGTCCTCGGCGAGTTCCGGCTTGAACTTGTCGCGGTCGTAATAGGGCACGCCGCCGGGACCGCTCTTCATCTCGTGGCTGATCAGGCGGTCGTAGCAATTCCACGACACCTCATAGCCGGGCACGTTGGTGCCGATACCGTGAATGTCGAGATTGTTGGGGCCGCCTTCGGAGACGATCAGGAGCGTCTCGGAGCGGGCGTCGGCCTTGGCGGCCGACCAGATCGCGGGCGCCGGCACCATGGCGCCCGCGGCGACGCCGGTGACGGATTTCAGAAAATCGCGGCGCTTCATCGGAGGCCTCCAACGCACAAGGGATCGATTTTTTGAGTGACTTCGCAAGGTTCGTGCCAAATCTTAACGGAGGCTGGATAGCGCCTTAAGCGCATGAGATGGCTTCCGAATCCCGGGCAATCCGGACCGAGGGGCAACATCGCTCATTGCATACACAGCGATAACTTTGCCTATAATAGGTGCAGGCCTATCCACTCGCCCTTTTCTTCGGCGAGGCACGAACCGCATCGGCGAGCAGGCTCCGGGTCAATCCGGCCAGAGCAATTCCTGCAGTTCGAACAAATCGCCGGCCTTCTGCGGCCAGTTCTCGATGCAGATGTGCCGGACGGGATCGCTGGCGTGATGCAGCAGGAGCAGCGCCATCAGCCGGCGCTTCAGCGTCGGGGTGATATCCGACCGCGAATATCCGAATCCTGTGAACAGGCTGCGGACGCGGCGCGGCATTCCCGCCGTCATGAAGGCGCTGGGGCCGAGCAGATCGTATTCGCCCCATCCCGTCATCACGTCGCCGAAATCGAACAGCCCGGACAAGCGCCAGTCATCGCCGTCGCGGCTCAGCAGGAAATTTTCCGGAATGTACTCGCCGGTCAGGATGACCGGACGCGCGTTTACCGGGACCAGCCTCGCCGCGTCGGCAAGCAGATCGTCCAGCCCGTCGAGAAAATGCCGCGGCAGCCCGAGGCGCTGATGCCGGGCGCGGCATCCCGCGATCTGCCTGGTCATGAATTGATCCCAGCGCGGCTCGATCCGCGACAACTCTCCAACCGGCACCCGCTGCACTTCCGCGATGGTTTCGCCGATCTGGCCGAGCACGCGCTCCTTCTGATCCTCCGGCAGGATCGGCCAGGCCTCGTTCCCGATGATGCCGGCGAGCCGCGTGATCACCAGATATGGCCACTCCTCGCGCTCGCCTTCGAGCAGGATTTCCGGGATCGGAACGCCGATGCGCCCGCGAAGCTGCGACAGCGAAGCCCGCTCCGAGATGAACTTGCCGCGCAGCATCGGCGGAAAGATCTTCAGGATGAGGTCACCTCCGAGGCCGACGACCAGGTTGGTGCCGGTCGAAAACAGCTGCGGATCCGCATCCGGCAATCCATGGCTGCGCGCGATGTCGAGCGCCGCCGGCAGGCATTGCGAGGCGTCGGCGCGCCACGCCCTGAATGCCTCGATGTCGTTGATGCGCGGCAGTGAATGCATGATGGCCCGTCGGATTGGCGAACGCCGCTGCTATAGCACGGAGTGCGGCCGCGGCTCACCGGTCCGGGTTGGCGCGCTCGAACTGGCGCAACAGCCGGTTGCCGCGCTCGACCGCGGAATCCAGCGCGGCTTGCGCGGACTTCCTGCCGGAAAAGGCCTGCTCCAGCTCATCGTCGATCACGTCGCGGATCAGGACGAACGATCCGAGCCGCAGTCCGCGCGAATTTTCGGTCGGCGGTTTCAGCGTGATCTGCTCGATCGAGATCGCGGTACCGGGGTTGCGATCGTAAAAGCCCTGCGCGCGGGTCAGCTCGAAGGCCGCGCGGGTAATCGGCAGATAGCCGGTGTTCTGGTGCCAGGTGGCCTGCACTTGCGGCTTCGACAGGAAGCCGAAGAATTTTGCGACCCCCTTGTATTCCTCGCGCGGCCGGTCCCGCAAAACCCACAATGTCGCCCCGCCGATGATGGTGTTCTGCGGTGCGCCGGCGACGTCCGGCCAGTACGGCAGCATGCCGTACCCGACCTCGAATTTCGAATTGGCCCTGATATCGGCGCGCGTCGCCGAGGAGCCGATGAAGATTCCGCACTCGCCGTTCTGAAACCGCGGCTCCGCCGAGGTGGCGCGGCCGCCATAGTCGAACAGCTTCGTGGTCTGCCAGGCCGCCAGTTGCGCGATCTGCCGCACCACCAGCGCGTTGTTGAAGGTCAGCACCGCATCGAGACCGCCGAAGCCATTGGCCTTGGTCGCAATCGGCAGATTGTGATAGGCGGAAAAATTCTCGACATTGATCCAGGACGGCCAGGACGTGGTGAAGCCGCACGCCGCCCCCGCCGCGCGCAGCCGCTGCGCCGCCGCGCCGACCTCGGCCCAGGTCTTCGGCGCGACCTCGGGATCGAGCCCGGCGGAGCGGAACAGGTCCTTGTTGTAATACAGGATCGGCGTCGAGACGTTGAACGGGAACGACAGCATGTTGCCGGCGATATCGGCATAATAGCCGGTCACGGCCGGAAGATAGGCGGCCGGCGAAAACGGCTCGGCCTCGTCCCGCATCAATTCGAACACCGGATAGATCGCGCCCCTCGCCGCCATCATGGTCGCGGTCGCGATTTCGTTGACCTGGACGATGGCGGGCTGGCTGCGCGAACGAAACGCGAAGATCGCCGCCGTCACGGTCTCTGTGTAGTTGCCCTTGTAGCTCGGCACGATCCGGTATTCGGATTGCGAGGCGTTGAAGTCGGAAGCCAGTTTCTCCAGCTGCCGGCCCAGTTCGCCCGACATCGCATGCCACCACATGATATCGGTGACCGCGAGCGCCGGCGACGCCGAGGCGAGTGCCGCCAGCGCGGCGGCGAGTCGCAAAAATCCGGAAACTCCGCGAGCCGGTTTCAAAGCCAACCCCATCCCGATCCGCCGTAGCGGAAAGCGCCGCTGGCGCGTCACCGCCCCTCTTAAGGCCCCGCGCCGCCGGTTTCAATCCGGCCCCGCGCAGGGATGCAGCGCAAGATTGACGAGGCGGGCGGCGCTGGCAGAATAGCCCGATCGCCCCGGCTTCCGCCAAAAGACATTGAACCTTTCCTTGCCGCCGTCGACATCATCATAAGGGGATAGTGCCTGTGTACAGCCGCGCCGACCTTTCGCGGACCGTGACCATTGCTGTTGCGCCGTTTCGGACGGCGATCCCGACGGCGGTGGCCGCGCGGAATTTTCGCGTCGCCATCGGTTTCAACCGCACCAAGGTGGAGTGAGTTGGCCTTGGCAACAGCCCCCCGGCAGGACGATGCTGCGGAACGGCCGGCGGGACTTGCCGCACGGGGCCGCGCCGCCCTGGTCGGGTTGCTGCGCGCGGTGCCGATCCGCTGGCGCATCCTGTCGATCGCCGCGCTGAACTCGGCGGTGGTCGTGGTGCTGGCCGCGATGATCTGGAACGGCGCCAAGGTGCTCGGTTCGGCCTGGGACGACGTGCGGCAGGTGCGGGAATCCGACAAGATTCTGGCGCTGCTGGAGAGCGAAACCGGCCGGCTGCAGAACCTGATCCATCGCTACATCAACCAGCCCAGCCCCGAGCTGTTCGCCGAGATCCTGCTGCTGCGCGAGGCCGTGCTCGGCACCCTCACCACGCGTGCCTCGACCGACCCGATGCTGTCGGGGTCGGTGGAGGAGCTCGAACGCGTCACCGAACGTTTCCTCAACGGTTTTGGCGAGTTGCGCGGCGTCCAGGCCACCATTTCGAAGACCTATGAGGACCAGGTGCTGACCCCGGCGCGCGACATGGCCGGGCTCTATTCGGTCATCGAGGGCGCCACCGGGCACCGCGACGCCCTGATCTGGCCCGCGCTGGGAAAGTCCCGCGAGGCCTTCACCGCGATGCTGGTCGCCGCCAACGCCTATTATCTGTCGCTGGCCAGCGCCTCGGCTGAGGAAGCCCGCCGCAACACCGACACCATCGAGAAGACCATCCCCGAAATGTCCGGCCTCGCCGACAACGACCTGCAGCGGCTGGCGCTGCAGCGGCTGCAGGCGCGCACCACCGCATTGCGCGAGGGCCTGGCGAAACTGTCGGAGCAGCTTGCCAGCCGCACCGAGCTGTTGCGCAACACCATCGACGCCAGCCAGGCCGAAACCATCGGCGCCATCGACGACCTGTCGGTCAAGATGCGCGGGCGCGAGCAGAGGGCGCAGGAGACGTTCGACCGGACGCTGGCCGACATCTCCCGCAGGGTGCTGTCGATTGCCGTGATGTTCCTCGGCATCATCCTCAGCGCGGGCGTGCTGATCGCGCTCAGCATCCGGCTGCCGCTGCAGCAGATCATGGCGGCGATGCACGCCATCACCTCGGGCGATTACGACCGAAAGGTACAGGGCACCGACGCCAGGGACGAGGTCGGCGCGATGGCGCGCGCGGTCGAGGTGTTCCGTGAAAACGCCATCGCCAAGCGCAAGACCGAGGACGAACTGCGCGCCTCCAAGGAGAAGGCCGAGGGCGCGCTGCTCGAGCTCAACACCGCCCAGCAGAACCTGATCGACGCCGAACGGCTGGCGGCGCTCGGCGGCCTGGTCGCCGGCGTCGCCCATGAAGTCAACAACCCGATCGGCATCAGCCTGACGGTGGCATCCAGCTTTTCGCGCCGCGCCGAGATGTTCGAGGCCGAGCTGAGGTCGGATTCGCCGCTGCGGCGGTCGCAGCTGGAGGAATTCGTCCGCAGCGCGCGCGATGCCGCAGGCCAGCTGGTGGCGAACCTGCATCGCGCCGGCGAGCTGATCCAGTCCTTCAAGCAGGTCGCGGTCGACCGCTCACACGCCGAACGCCGCCAATTCAGCCTCGGCGAGGCCACCGACCAGATCATCGCCAGCCTCAAGCCGGTGCTGAAGCGATCGCCGATCACGCTGTCGGTCGACGTGCCGGAAGGCCTCGTCATCGACGGCTACCCGGGCTCCTATGGGCAGATCCTGACCAACCTGTTCCTCAACGCCGCCACCCACGCCTTCGCCGGCGGGCGCGCCGGCGCCATCACAGTTTCGGCGCGGCCACGCGGCGCCGACGACGTCGAGATCATTTTCGCCGATAACGGGGCCGGAATGACCCCGGACGTGCAGCGGCAGGCGTTCGACCCGTTCTTCACCACCCGCCGCAACGAGGGCGGCACCGGACTCGGCCTGCATATCGTCTACAATCTCGTCACCCAGCAGCTCGGCGGCCGGATGATGCTGGATTCAAGACTGGGACAAGGCACCACATTTCGCATTATCATGCCGCGGGCCGCCAGGGGCGGCTCCGCCACCGCAGACCAGGAAAGCGACGGAACCCCGCAATGGCCGAACAGGACGATGTCCTCCACCTGATCGAGGATTCCGGGGCCTCCCCGGAAACCTCGACCGCGCGCAAGTGGAAGATCGCCGTCATCGACGACGATCCGGCCGTGCACGAGGGCACGCGGTTTGCGCTGAGCGACTACAATCTCAACGGCCAGACGCTGGAAATCCTGTCGGCCTATTCGGCGGCCGAGGGCCGCATCCTGATGCGCGCGCATCCCGACATCGCCGCCGTGCTGCTCGACGTCATCATGGAGACCGACGCCGCCGGCCTCGATCTCGTCGAGTACATCCGCAACGAGATCAAGAACGAGACCGTGCGCATCATCCTGCGCACCGGGCAGCCGGGCCAGGCGCCGGAGCGCCGCGTCATCGTCCAGTACGACATCAACGACTACAAGGCGAAGACCGAGCTGACCGCCGACAAGCTGTTCACCTCGCTGACCGCGGCGCTGCGCAGCTACCAGCAGCTCGAGCGCATGGTGCAGACCCGGCGCGGGCTCGAAATCATCATCGACGCCGCGTCCACCCTGTACGATTTCAAATCGATGCAGCGCCTCGCCGAAGGCGTGCTGACCCAGCTGGCCTCGCTGCTCAATGTCGATTGCGCCGGCATCCTGGTGCTGCGCGACGACGGCAGCAGTTCGGGCGCGGATTTCTCCGTGCTCGCCGGCTCCGGCTGCTACAGCCGCTTCATCGGAACGACCAGCTCCCGGGCGCTCGATCCGGATCTGCGCCAGATGGTCGAGGCGGCGTTCCTGCGCCGCAAGAACGAATTCTTCGACCACCGCAGCGTGCTCTATCTGCGCACCGGCTCCGGGCGCGAAGTCGTCGTGCTGCTGCAGGCCGAGCGCCAGCTGTCCGAGACCGACCGGGCGCTGGTGGAGATTTTCGGCAGCCGGCTCTCGATCGCGTTCGACAACGTGATCCTCTATCAGCAGCTGCACGAGGCCAACACCCAGCTCGAGGACCGCGTCGCGCAGCGCACCCGCGCGCTGATGCAGGCCAACCGCCGGCTGTCATCGCAATGGCTGCGGCTGCAGCGCGCCAACGGCTTCAAGAACGAAATCCTCGGCACCGTCGCCCACGACCTGAAGAATCCGCTCGGCGTCATCCTCGGCCGCACCGAGATGCTGACCGAGCTGATCACCGCCGGCGCCTCCAAGGAGAGCGTCACCGCCCAGGTCGAGCACATCCGCGACGCCACAAGGCGGCTGACCTCGATGGTCGACCACCTGATCTCGGACGCGATGGCGGACGCCTTCGACATCTCGATCCGCCGCGAGCCGGTCGACGTCGCGGGCCTCGTCAGCGAGGTCGCCGACGCCAACCAGCCGCTGGCCGCCAACAAGCAGCAGACCATCAACGTGTCGGCGCCGCCGAACTTCGTCACCATGTGCGATGCCGACCGGATGCGGGAGGCGATCGACAACCTGGTCAGCAACGCCATCAAATATTCGCCGATCGGCGGCAAGATCACGGTGCTGGTCACGCATGAGGGCAACAACACCGTGATTCGTATCGCCGACGAAGGCGCCGGCCTTTCGCCCGAGGATCTCGGGCGGCTGTTCGGCCGCTTCCAGCGGCTTTCCGCCAAGCCGACCGCCGGCGAGAGCTCGACCGGGCTTGGCCTGTCGATCGTCAAGCGTATCATCGACATGCATGGCGGCCAGGTGACGGCCGACAGCGCCGGGCCCGGACAGGGCTCGACGTTCACGGTCACCCTGCCCGCGACAGAGACGCCATGAGCCAGAGCCAGCACATTGTCATCGTCGACGACGAGGCACCGGCCCGCGAGATGGTCGGCGATTACCTCAAGATGCACGGCTTTACCGTGACGCTGTGCGACGGCGGCAAGAGCCTGCGCGGCGCGATCGAGACCAGCCTGCCCGATCTGGTGGTGCTCGATCTCAACATGCC
>Ga0182014_10007309_pt1 | contig 11609 bp, 10 predicted proteins | sample 612S2DmetaG_FD_120489 | JGI IMG/M metagenome (GOLD analysis project Ga0182014, IMG submission 120489) | Permafrost microbial communities from Stordalen Mire, Sweden - 612S2D metaG | ecosystem: Environmental > Terrestrial > Soil > Wetlands > Permafrost | place: Sweden: Stordalen | collected... | reverse complement strand
GCTATTCTGAGGCTCTGTTCGTCAACATCGTTGAGAAGTGCCTCTACTAGAACATGAGCGACGAGCCGAGGTTCCTTCAGATACCATCTCAAAAATTCCTTCGCTCGTTCTATCCGCACAACCTGCTCCAGTAATTTAGCGTTTTTCTTCCTGAATTTTCGATCTTCGTGGGCTATGATCGCCGCCCTTGTCAGTTCGGGATCTTCCTTTTTATTCATCATTTTTCCCTATTATTTTCTTAGTTAACAGTATTTTTGTTGTCTCTACCTGACGGTTCTGTTTGGGTTTCCGGTGTGCCTACATACTATGTATGTACTGTAGGCACGCACCGGGAATATAACCCTGTGCCTCTGGTGTGCCTAGTTTCAGGCACGCTCTAAATGGTTTGCTTTCATACTAATAAGACTCCTGTTCTAGCATCGTGCCTGCATCGTGCCTAGCCTCAGGCACGGTAAAATCTAGCATCTCGCGTGCCTGACCTCTGGGCACGCTATATATGTTGTCTTTGTTGCAAACTAACCGGCCTTGTTTTTCAGCCTCTTTGAGAGCAGCATCCTTCTTAGTGCTGCCAATACCTTTCAAGCCATCCCGTATTTGGCGCTTAGTGCAACCATCGGGCATGCCAGTTACAAACTCAACCACACGCTCCAAATCCGACTTAGGTGGATCGTTCTCTAAGGTAAACTTGCCTAGCTCGATCAGGGCAGGAAAAGCAATCAAATCCAAATTCTGCGGATGACCGCCCCGGCTCGGTTGCCCGACCATGCGAATACGCTTGACGCCATTTACAGGCTCGGCGGCAACTACGGCAATTATGAAATCGACGTTTGCGCCTATCACGCTCGTGTCTCTGTACTGTTCTGGGTCGGACTTCGTTGAGTGATGAATCAGGATGATGGTCGCCCCGGCAACACAGAGCTGACGCAGCTTTTCGAGTAACGGCTCAGTATCACTACTTCGCCAGACATTGACCTTCGCAGCCTCGCGCCCAATAAATTTGTGGAAGCTGTCAACAATCAAAAGAGGTCTTTCCTTCCGGCACATCTCAAGCAATGCCGGACTATCTAATGCCGGTATCTTCCTATTGAGCTTGAACAATCGAACCTGCTCCCTCCCAAGATTCCGCATCCATGCAACATACACATTGAGGAGGCCATCTTCGGCGTCTATATACACAGCAGGCCGCTGCTTCACGGTAAAGCTATCGAATACCTTCCGATTGTTACAGACACACTTACCAATATAAAAAGCCAACAAAGACTTGCAACTTTTCTCTGTTGCATAAATCATCGTTATACGCTGCTCGGGAATCAACTTATCAACGAGGTACTTCTGGTCGCATCCTTCGTCTTCTATAAACTCACTCTCCGTCAGAAGGTCGACAAAAGTGAAATCGTCGCGCATCGTCGCACTGTACCGGACAAGTTTTGCTAGTCGTTTTGTAAATGTGTCTGGTGACTCGTCGCGCATCTCGCCAAGGTCTTTGACCCCCTGCGGCACGATCCGGAGATAGTTCTTCTCTGGTAGCTTGTCTTCAATACGCTTTGCACAATCCTGTCCGGGCTTGTCGGTGTCGCCTGCTAGGATGACCCGACGACAGGCTTCTAACAGTGCCGTATCCGCCACGGTGAGCACGTGGTTGGCAGTGTCAACCGAGACTGCAAGCAGACCGATGCCCTTCAGCATCACGCAATCAAGCTGTGACTCCACTACATATAGATCAGCACCACTACTGGCGGCTTCGCGCGCAGCATCGCGGCTAAATAGGTGATAGGTTTTTTCGTCCCGTCGTAGCTTGCGCCACTTATCTCGATCTTCAAAGGTTCCGAATGCGCGCAGATGGATTGCAGCAACATCACCATCAACAAAGGTTGGGAGCACGATCCGGGCAGGATAGTTCTTATATGCCGGTAACAGTCCAACCTTTGCGGATAGAGCTTGCTCGGGGCTTATACCTCGACTTTCGAGAAACTCTAAGGCTTCTATGTCACGCTGCAAAGCCTGTGCAGCCTTTTCAACTTTTTCTGCCGTCCATTTCCACGGCTGCTGGATCGGTGTCGAGGGCTTGGCAGGTAACTCAGGTGGCTCAGCGTTGCTGTATTGCTCTTTGAGCCTAAGAATAGCGTTGCGTGTAGAAAGGCCGTCCTTCTTTTCTACAAAGTTGATTACGTCGCCTTCCCATGCACATCCAAAGCAGTGCCAATGCGGTAAGCCATCAGGCCCAGCATAGGGACCGAAACTTGGATCGTGGTCTTCGTGAAGAGGACAACAGCAGAGCTCGCCATACGCTAGTTGCTTGCCTGTGTGGTCTTCGACAGGCCGCATACCGGCACGACGCTTTAGATCAAGCAATTCGGAATTAGACATCAACGCGCCTCAATAAAAGAAACCCGCTAGATCGTTTGAGACGACCTAGCGGGAGGCGCAACCCTCTGTGTGGACCAGACACAGAAGCTCGGGTACAGAAGCTTGGTAACAACTTGAACTTGTGCTGTAATATGCGGTGGTCCACATTTGTTGGTTGCTGCCTTTCATACTTGCAAACTGCTGTTATGGGTCGTGCCAAAATGGCACAAAGCGTTACAAAGTCGTCAACAGCTACTATCGTTTCGGCAGCTTTTATGCCGGGTTTGCGGCCATGCATCTTGGTGTTTTGCACAGGCGGAAATTTATTTTCGCTAGCGCATCAATACGTTGGGAAGAGTCTCGAAAGTTTTGCACAGGCAAAACCGCCAATTCATTTTCGCGGCTGTCGCGCGGCAACCATTTCTGCACTACCAGTTGATGAGCGGTTCAAACTTGCGCTTCCAAAGGTCGCTTTCGCCTGTCGTATCTTGTCTGGCGGTTTTCCTTTTTATTGACGAGCGGCGGCTGCCGTTTCTGTTTAGTAGCGATGTTCCAGCGCTCGCGGCGTGGTGGGAGACCTTGCTTTGATGCCGTGACTCGACCAACGCCATCGCCCCGGCATCAAATTCTGTGTCCGCTTGTAGCTCTGGTGCTGGCTTATTTTGTGTGGTGACGGCGGGTGCGTCCGGCTCTGCCTGCTCCCTCGCAGTGGATTCGGCTTGCCGCTTATCTGCGGCCCAGCCCTTGCGCCGTTCGGCATCTTGGCGTGCACATTCTGCCCAACGGCGACTAGAGGCTTCTGATTTCTGCTTTTCTAGATCGCGCTGCCGTTCGATTTCATCAGCGGCGGCTACGTTCAACTCTTGAATAGCGTGGACAATCAGCTCTTCAACTGTCGTGCCTCGTGCCAGCGCCAAAAGACCTAGCTTGTCAGCTTCCTTGTAGGGCACAAATTTTAGGTATCTGTACTGTTCGTCTGGCGTAAAGTGCTTCCGGCACCGGGGCGGGGTTGCGGCTGCTGTTCCCCCTGCTGTAGCGGCGTCATCAGTTTCGACAGTAGCCGCGCGTGCTTCCTGTATCGCGGCGGCCAGCTTTTTGACCGATAAGCCTTCGGCGGCGGCACGCTCCAGCCACTCCTTTTGTTGTTCGGGCTCTAACGCGGCAACAATCTGGTGATGGCCGAAACTGAGCCCTTCTATACGTATAGAACAATGACGGGCGACGTAGACCCAGTTTTGTAGTGACAGCCGTGCATAGCCGGTTATCTCTTCAGCCGCGTCATAGGCGTTCTGGCCGCCGAAGGTTTCTTCCCCGGCCAACATCCAATTAGCGATTTCAAATTGGTGCTGGCTGTGAACCCGCGCCAGTTTGTGCCCGTGTTCCTTCCACGAGTCAAAATCGCTGAAGGGAGTTGTGTTCATCTCGACACCGCAATTTCAGCCGCCAGCACCAAACGAGACGCAATGAACCTTTCGATGTCGGCTTTGCGAAACCGGACCGCCCCGCCGCACTTGACATACGAGAGTTTCTTTTTGAGGACCCAACTTCGAATTGTAGACACCTTGATTTGAAGCACCGCAGCAGCTTGTGCCGGGGTCATTAGTTCGGTTTCCAAAACAGCCATCGCCTTGCCTCCATGCTGACTCAATTCTTCTTGCTATCTAAACTCAGAATATGCTATATTTAGTGTCATTGCAATATGTATTGCATGCTCAACGATGGTCGTGCAAAGGACATCTGAATGATATCTAGCAGCTTGAAACACGGAATCCGCAGCATTGTGAAGTTGCGGCGACCAAAAGATGTTGTGAATGTTGGCGACCAACTGGCGGGCCTGCTGGGAACGGAAACAATAGATGTAAAGGCGGCCAAAGAGCCGGTACATCGAAGGCTGGCGAATCTGCCTGACGATGAAATGGCGGTTCTCGATTTTGTTCGGCGCTGGGGCCGCGTGATCAGCACAATAAGTGAACCGGCAAAAACGCTTCGACATTCGCAAGAACTTTTCGTTGGCCCAGCGGCAGAGGCAACAAAGATGTTGCGTGCTGCTCATCCGGAGAAAGAAGAAGATTGGGATGCCCCGGTTCTATTCTTTGAATCTCAACCGCGAATCATTCAACTGCGGGATCTGCTGCGACGTGCATGGGCAAATGATGCTCAGGCTCTCGAATCGCTGCAAAACACAGTGAAGGAGCAGGTGGGAGCCACATGGGCATTCAAGCAGCGCTGGGTTGAAATCACTGTACAGGATGCGTGGGCAGCGGTTTGCTTGATGTTTCTTCTCGACCACGCTGCTGGAAAAATAGAGCGTTGTAAAAACCCCGAATGTCCTGCTCGTTTCTTCATCAAGAAGCGCAAAAACCAAAAGGTCTGCGAAGCGGGGGTTTGTGTTGCATACGCAGTCCATGAACGCACTTCGGATTGGTGGAAAAAACACGGAAACGAATGGCGCGCAGAGCGCCGTAAGAAAACAAAAAAGAAAGCAGTGAAAGGAGACAAGTAAATGAGTATTTACAAACGTGGTGATGTGTATTGGTACAAATTCATGTGGCAGGGCAAGATGGTGCGCGAATCCACGAAGCAGGGCAACGACAAGAAGGCGCGCAACATGGAATCGGCGCACCGAGGCTGGTTGGCTGAAGAAAAGAAGGAAAGGGAAGCTACATGCGAGCGGTTGTCATGCGCAGACGTACAGCGTTGCCATGAATGCGAAAACTTGTTCAATGCGGATAAGGCAATCAGGAAAGGCACCAACATCTTTTGCGGAACCGCATGCGCAGCAGCGTGGGAGAAAAAGCACACGATGCCCACTCTGATGGAATTTTTAGAGAAGTCGTTTCTTCCTCACGCTAAGAACAAGCACAAGGCCAAGCCACTCACTTTTCGGTATTATAAACAGGGATGCGATATGTTGTTGAAATCTGAAATGGCAGGGTTACGGCTGGATGAACTGACTGATCAACATGCGCAACAGTTTACAAAACAATATTCCAGCCTTTCTCCATCTGGCATCAATCGAGGTTTGCGGACGCTTCGCCGAGTCCTGAATTTGGCGTTCCAGTGGGGCAGGGTGGACAAGCCGGTCAAGGTTGTGTTGGCCGAGGGTGAACACCAGCGCGATAGGGTGCTGACGGAAAAAGAAAGTGAGGGATATCTAAATGCTTGCCCTCAGCCGTGGAAAGATTGTGCCGCGATGATTTTGGACGAAGGCTTCCGTCCCTCCGAAGTATTCGCTTTGCGCTGGCCGCATGTGTTCCTTAATGAGGATGGCACCGGGTTGATTCAGATCGTAGAAGGGAAATCGAAAGCGGCACGGCGCATGCTACCGATGACCCCGCGCGTATATCAGTTGCTACACGTACGCCGCGAAGCGGTTGGCAACACCTGCGAGGGCTGGATATTTGCGAGCGCTGCCAAGTGTGGTCACTTCAACGGGGATGCCGCAAAGGAACAGCACAAAAAAGCCTTGGATGATTCTGGAGTACAGGCGTTTGTGCCTTACACGCTGCGCCACACTGGTTTGACTCGCCTTGGTGAAAATGCGGGCGGGGATGTTTTTGTGCTCGCCCGGATTGCCGGACACAGTACGATTGCTGTCACCCAACGGTATATTCACCCGCAGGCCGAGGCAATCAACCGTGTGTTCGCAGCATCGCAATTGCCGGTAGGCACAAATTTAGGCACATCCGAAAAACGCAAGAAAACGCGCTTGCTGAAATCGGGGCGCTAGACGCTATGTATTGCAAACAAAATAAAGAAGTTACATGGTGCCGGGAGGGGGAATCGAACCCCCACAACCCTTTCGGGTCTGCGGATTTTAAGTCCGCTGCGTCTGCCAGTTTCGCCATCCCGGCAATTCTTGTATATCAAATACTTACAGCCAATTAGCTGTCGGCTTCGGGAGCCGACTGTGGTGAAAATCGTGGTGACTTTTTTCCTCCGGGAATCTGCCGCCAAACCTCGGGGCACACTTCAATTTTTTCGCCCGTCCGTAACCTTGCTTCATCGCAGGATTCAAGAGCGATGGCAAGGTCGTCTTGTGCCGGATGGACAAATTTCACGGTCGTTCCGATGTTCGCATGACCGGCGATTAACTGCAACGTTTTGACGTTCTTGATGCGCTCGGCGGCTTTCGAAATCACTGGGTGCCTCAGCTCGTGAAGCCCGGCTTCAGCGTGGCATGGCAATTCTTCTCCAGCAGGACTCTCGTACGCAGTGACTGCGCGTAACCGTCGAGGCCCGGGAAGAGCGAGGCGCGATTGAACCCTCACCGCTCAAACAACTGAAGTTCAAGGGGGAAAGGGCCGATGAGACTTTCGAGTAGCAGCTGGTGAAGACTGGCTGACGAATGGTCGCGCCACTGGCTGGCCGATGGGATAGAGAGAGGGTTGACACAGCAGCAGCGAAATCTTGTTTACCTAGGGTTTGGAAAAAAGAGGCGTTGCGGAAACGGCTCGGAATCTTGGGTCGTCTCGGCGTGATGGCGCGAATTACAGACATTATGGGACAGCCCAGACGGAACCTGGTTCCACCAACGTGTAATCGAGCCCAAACGGGTATAGAACCTTGGCGCGCTTGAAGTCAAAAAGGAAGTTTCGGCTATGACTGACGTTCGAAAAGTGGGTATCTGTACCGGGGGCGGAGACTGTCCCGGACTAAACGCGGTGATTCGAGCCGCCGTTAAAACCGCAATCATCAAGTACCGCTGGGAAGTGATCGGAATCCGTGACGGCTTTGACGGGCTGATCTGGCCTGAGAAGACGCGTCCCTTGCAGCTTGCCGACGTGAGTGGAATTCTGCCGCGCGGGGGAACGATTCTGGGCACGACCAACCGGGGAAATCCGTTTGCTTACAAACGCTCGAGTGATGGTATCGAAACCGTCCGTGATTTTTCCCCGGATGTGATTCGCAACGCCAAAGCGATGGGGCTCGATTGCCTGATCGTGATCGGTGGCGACGGCACGCAGAAGATCGCGCTCGATTTATTTCACAAGGGCTTGAACGTGGTCGGCGTACCGAAGACCATCGACAACGATCTTTCGGCGACCGAGGTCAGCTTCGGCTTCGACACGGCACTGCACACCGCGACCGACGCCATCGACAGGATTCACACTACGGCCGAGTCGCACCATCGCGTGATGGTCATCGAACTGATGGGACGCGATGCCGGCTGGATCGCGCTGCACGCGGGAATCGCCGGCGGCGCGCACGTCATTCTGATTCCCGAGATCGCCTTCGATCTGGACCGTGTCTGCGACTTTATTCAGCAGCGCAACATTTTCGGCAAGCGTTTCACCATCATCAGTCTGGCCGAGGGGGTGAAGCTGCCGGAAGAATTGGAGCGGAGTTACGTTGAAAAGTACGGCGCATCCCCGCAATTGGCGGGCAAGGGCAACGTGATTGCCGACTATATCGCGGCCAAGTCCAACAAGGAAGCTCGCGTCACCGTGCTGGGCCACGTTCAGCGCGGAGGATCTCCCACCGCCCACGACCGCGTCCTCAGCACGCGATTCGGCTCGGCCGCCGTGGACCTGATCGCCGAAGGTGGTTTCGGCAAGATGGTGGCCCTGCGGCAGGACAGCGTGAAGTATGTGGACATCGGAGAAGCGATTGGACAGTTGAAGGTGGTGGACCCGAAAGGCGAATTGGTACGAACCGCCAAAAGCATCGGCATCCACTTCGGCGACGAATGATGCGCCGCACCGGCGGCACGACTGCTCGCGCAGTAACGAAGGCTTAACCTGACCCGCGCCGGTCCGAAGAGTAGAAGGCGCTAAAGCGTAAGGAGAGTACAAATCGTGAGACCGGTTCACAAATTCTGTGTTGTACCGTCATTGCCGTCCGCAATCGAGGGACTGCGCACCGCCGCCTACAATCTTCGCTGGTGCTGGAGCCATGACTCCGTGGAACTGTTTCGGCGTTTAGACCGGGACTTATGGGAAAAGACAGGACATAATCCCGTGCTCCTGCTCGGCACCATCGAACAGGCGAAACTTGAAAAGGCCGCCAACGACGACCCGTTCCTGGCGCACCTGCGACGAGTTGAGTCGAACCTTGAAACCTATCTCGCGGCGGATTCGACCTGGTTTCGGAGGACGTATGCAAAGTCCGGCGATAAGCCATCCATTGCCTATTTTTCGGCCGAGTTCGGGTTAACCGAGTGCCTCTCGATTTTCGCCGGGGGGCTCGGCATACTCGCGGGCGATCACCTGAAGTCAGCGAGCGATCTGGGAGTGCCGCTAGTCGGTGTCGGACTGCTCTATCAGCAAGGCTACTTCCGCCAATATCTGAGCCAATCGGGGTGGCAACAGGAATCTCACACGGACAACGATTTTCACAATCTACCGGTCAGCATGGTTTATCGTCCGAACAGCAGTCCCGTCATGATCGAAGTGGACCTCGCCGGACAGCTCGTGTATGCGCAAGTATGGAAAGTGCAAGTTGGACGGGTATCTCTATTTCTGCTTGATACCAACATACCGGCCAACGCGCGTTCCGAAGATCGCAATATTACCAAGCAGTTGTACGGCGGGGACCACGAGATGCGAATCCGGCAGGAGATTCTGCTGGGAGTAGGCGGCTACCGTGCGTTGCAGGCGATTGGCCTGGAGCCCACGGTTTACCACATGAATGAAGGCCACTCCGCGTTTCTTGCGCTCGAACACATCTTGCATCTGATGAAAACTCGCAACCTCAGTCTGGCGGAAGCGCGTGAGTTGGCCTCAGCCAGCCTGGTTTTCACCACCCACACTCCAGTCGAAGCTGGTCACGACTACTTTCATTCCGACCTGGTGAACCGGTACTTCGGCCAGACCGCGCGACAACTGGGCCTCTCGCCGGTGGATTTCATGAATCTTGGACGGACCCATGGCAATGGGGCGTTCTGCATGACAGTGCTTGCATTGCGCTTGGCTTCCCGCGCCAATGGCGTCAGCAAGCTGCACGGAGAAGTCAGCCGGAAAATGTGGCAGTCGCTTTGGCCCAGCGTTCCGGTTAAGGAGATTCCCGTCGGTCACGTCACCAACGGAGTTCACTTCCGGAGTTGGATCTCAGCGGAATTCAATCAACTCTATGACCGCTATCTTGGACCCGAGTGGCGCGAGGAACCGGTGAATGGCGCGGTCTGGAGCCGCGTCAAGTCGATTCCGGCCGAGGAATTGTGGCGCACCCATGAGCGCAGACGTCAGCGGCTTGTCGAATTTGCCCGCCGTCAAGTGTGCGAGCAGCGCATTCGCCGAGGTGCTACCCCGGCGGAGATCGACGCGGCGGCGGAGGTGCTGAACCCCGATACGCTGACGATCGGATTTGCGCGTCGCTTCGCGACCTATAAGCGGGCCACTCTGATCTTGCGGGACATGGATCGCTTGCGCCGGATTCTGACCAACCAGGAGCGCCCCGTGCAACTGATTTTTGCCGGCAAAGCCCATCCGCAGGATGACGCCGGTAAAGAGCTGATACGCAGAATCAGCGAGTTCAGCCGGGATCCAGTGCTGGGCCGGCACGTCGTATTTCTCGAAGACTATGACATGGCGGCCTCGCGATCCATGGTGCAAGGCGCGGACGTGTGGCTGAATACGCCGCTTCGTCCCAATGAAGCCTCCGGCACCAGTGGAATGAAGGCTGCCGCTAACGCCGTGCTGAACATGAGTGTGCCGGATGGCTGGTGGGATGAAGTGTGGAATGATCCCAACAACTCCAAGAAGATGGGTTGGGCCATCGGCAACGGCGAGGCCTACACCGACCTGGACTACCAGGACCAGGTGGAAGCCGACTCTCTCTACGATCTGCTGGAGCGCGATGTGGTGCCGTCCTTCTATGAACGCGGAGTGGATCGAATTCCGCGAAAATGGGTGGAGCGCATGAAGGCCTGCGTGGATTCCCTGTGTCACTTTGTCAACTCGCATCGCATGGTGCGCGACTATGTCGAAGGCTATTACGCCAAGGCGCACGCTCAGTTTCGCGCGCTGGAGGCCAACGACGCCGCTCGGGCGCGTGAACTCTCGGCCTCGATGGAGCGCATTCGCCGGGAGTGGGGAACGATTCGCATCACCGGGGTCGAGGATGGACCGGTCGATACCATCCCTGTAGCATCAGCCATGCGGGTCCGGGCCCAGGTACACCTTGGCCGTTTGAGCCCGCGGGACGTCCTGGTGGAGCTTTACGTCGGGCGCGTCGACATGCAAGGAGAGCTGGTCGAAGGCGACTCGGTTGCGATGGAGGCGGTGGGACACGATGCGGCGAACAATTACAACTACGTCGTTGAGACCGCGGTAGCCCAAAGCGGTCTGCATGGATTCACGGTGCGCGTGCGTCCAAGCCATCCTGACATGTCGGTAGCCTTTATCCCCGGACTGATCTGCTGGGCTGAGCAGTCTCGCGTCTTAGCGGCGGCCGCGGACTAGCCCGGTATAGAAAAGTTGATCGGCTTTCAAGAACAGAGGTTGGGATTATGCGCTCTCGACAAAGGTTTCAGAAATGCCGGCCAGAGATTATTCTCGGCACTTCCGGCATCCTCTTCGGGCTGCCTGGTATTGCCGCCAAGCATGTGCTCGGCCTGAAAGCACCGCAGTGCCCGGCCCGCAGAACAAATCCGCCGAAGCGGGCCGAAGTCTGGATCGAGGAAACGTGGCTGGAAGCGTAAATGTGCCGCACGCTTGGCGCCCATATGCGCTAAGCTAATCCAGCAAACCATGGAGCGGAGATGAGGGCACGGTCGCATTCGCATCTACTCGACGACATTGGCTGGAATATCATCAGTGAGCTACAGAAGAACGCCCGCATCCCATTTTCGGAGCTTGGACGGCGCGTAGGTTTGTCGACTCCGGCGGTGGTTGAGCGCGTCCGGCAAATGGAGGATGCCGGAATTATTCGCGGCTTCCATGCGGAAATTGATCCGGCGAAACTCGGGTTCGGCGTCATGGCTTTCATCCGCGTCAAGGTTTCCGGAGGCAAGCTGCGGAACTTCGCCGAGCTGGTGCGCTCATGCCCGGAAGCGCTGGAGTGCCATCGCGTGACCGGCTCCGAGTCGTTCATCGTCAAGGTCGCGGTCACGGATATCAATCACCTTGAATCGGTCATCGACGCGCTGATGCCGTACGTGGCGACGACCACCTCGATGATCCTTTCGTCTCCAGTCCAGTGGAGCGCGGTGAAGCGCCGCGTGCAGCCGCCGCGGGGCGAGGAGGCCGGTGTGCCCGAGCTCAAACGCGGAAACGGCAACGCCGAATAATATAAGGAAATCGGTTATAAATACCGCAGATCTG
>Ga0182014_10007308_pt1 | contig 11610 bp, 7 predicted proteins | sample 612S2DmetaG_FD_120489 | JGI IMG/M metagenome (GOLD analysis project Ga0182014, IMG submission 120489) | Permafrost microbial communities from Stordalen Mire, Sweden - 612S2D metaG | ecosystem: Environmental > Terrestrial > Soil > Wetlands > Permafrost | place: Sweden: Stordalen | collected... | reverse complement strand
TGCGCGGGAGCCGATCTGCAGAATTCGGGTGCGGCGTTCGCGATGGATTTCGCAAGACCTAATGTCGACTACGCCGATCTGCTGCGGCTGGCGCAGAACGCGACCAAGCCCGCGATCGCGCGGGTCGGCGGCGTCTGCATGGCCGGCGGCATGGGTCTGCTGTGCATGACCGACATGGCGGTGGCGGCCGATCACGTGATCTTCGGACTGCCCGAGGTCAAGGTCGGCGTGTTCCCGATGCAGGTGATGAGCCTGCTGCAGGAGATCGCGCCGCGGCGGCTGGTCAACGAATGGGCGCTGACCGGCGAGCCGTTCGACGCGCGAACCGCGCAGGCCGCGGGACTTTTGAATTACGTGGTGCCGGCCGCCGAACTGGATGCGAAGATCGACTGGCTGATCAGCCGCATCGTCGACAAGTCGCCGACCGCGATCCGGCGCGGCAAATACGCCATGCGCGCGATCGCCTCGATGTCGTTCGACGAAAGCATCGCCTATACCGAAAGCCAGATCGCCCTGCTGGCGATGACGGAAGACGCCAAGGAGGGACTCAAGGCGTTCGGCGAGAAGCGCAAGCCGTCGTGGCCGGGGAAGTGATCGGGTCGGTCGCCCGCTCGCGTCTTGCCGGCCCTCCAATGCGGTGTTGATCCTTTCGGAGAGGGCAAGAACTGAGCCCCCGGCAAAGACTCGTCATCCCCCGCGGATGCGGCTGTGCTGGGCGGGACAGCCCAAATCACTTTGATCCGGCTCGATGAATCGCTCGAACCGCGCGTTGCGTCGGTGCACCCGCATGCTGCAGGTCGAGTTGCGCGAGCGGAACGGGGCGGCCGAACAGATAGCCCTGCACGAGGTCGACGCCGGCGTTGCGCATGTATTCGAGCTGTTCTTCGGTCTCGACCCCCTCGGCCGTGGTCACGGTGCCGAGGCCTTGGGCCAGTGCCAGCGTCGAGGCGACGATCGCCCTGCAATCGCGCCGGTCGAGAACGCCTTGCGTGAACGACTTGTCGATCTTGATCTTGTCGAACGGAAAGATGGTCAGATAATTGATCGACGAATATCCCGTGCCGAAATCATCGAGCGCGATGGATATCCCGAGATTTTTCAACTGCCGTATGGTGGTCAGATGCGCTTCCAGATTGTCGAGCAGGGCGGTTTCGGTGATCTCCAGTTCCAGCCGTTCGGGCGCAAGGCCGGTCTCGACCAGCGTGCACAGGATGAGGTCGAATAGATCGCCCTTCTTGAATTGTACCGCCGAAATGTTGATCGCGACCTTGACATGCTCGGGCCAGGAAACCGCGTCCGTGCAGGCTCTCTGCAGGACCCATTCGCCGAGCTGGACGATGAGTCCCGTCGATTCCGCCAGCGGGATGAAGCGATCGGGCCCGATCAGGCCCCTCGTGGGGTGCCGCCATCGCACCAGTGCCTCGACGCCGCAGAGGGTTCTCGTCTTGACGTCGATCACCGGCTGGTAGTGCAGCTCGAACTGGTCTTGCGCGATGGCGTCTCGCAATTCGCTCTCGGCGGACTGCTGGGTCTGCGACGCCTCGAGCATTTCAGGCTGGAACAGCCGGAAATCGTTGCGCCCCTCGGCCTTGACGGCGTACAGCGCCAGATCGGCTTTCTTCAGCAGCTCTTCGGGTTCGAGCCCGTGTTCCGGCGCCAGCACAATGCCGATGCTGGTCCCGATGCTGGCCGGATGGCCGTCGAGATCGAACGGCCTGGCGATGGCGTTGATGATCCGCAGCGCCAGCGCGATGGCGCCCTCGTGCTGATTGGGTCCGCCTTCCTGGATGATTGCGAATTCGTCGCCGCCGAGGCGCGCCAGCACGTCGGTCTCGCGCACCGAAGCCTTCAGCCGGCGGGCGACTTCGACCAGCAGTTGATCGCCGGCGGGATGCCCAAGCGTGTCGTTGACCGCCTTGAACCTGTCGAGATCGATCATCATCACGGTAACGGCGCCGCCGTTGCGCTTCAGGCGCTTGCTGGCCTCTTCGAGCCTGGCGTTGAACTCGGCGCGGTTGGCCAGGCCCGTCAGCACGTCGTGTCGGGCCAGATGAATGATCTCGGCTTCCGCGCGCCGCCGCTCGGTGATGTCCTCGACGATCGCGACCCAGCCGCCGCCTTCCATCGGCTGCCGGACGACCTGCACGAAGCGTCCGTCCGCCAGTTCGTCGATCCGGCTGGAATTGGGTTCCGAATTTGCAAGTTCGGCGGCCTTGGTCCTGGCGGCGAGATCGTCGGCCTCTCGCTTCAGCACCCCGCGGGAGATAAGATCGGCGACGATCGTCTCGTAGGGCGTCCCGACCTCGCGCAGGTGATGCGGCACCTGGTACAGCTCCGCATAGCGGTCATTCCAGACCACCAGCCGTTGCCGGCCGTCGAACATGCACAGACCCTGCGCCATGTTCTCCAGGGCCGCGCCAAAGCGGGTATTGATGGTCTCGAGCTCGGCGGCTTTCTCCGCGACCAGTTTCTCCTGCCGTCGCTGCGCCGTGACATCCTCATGCGTGGCGACCCAGCCACCGTCCGCCGTCGGGGTGCGGCGAATCGCGATCTCGCGACCATCGGCAGGCGAGAAATTCTGTTTCGACAGGGTAGGGATTCGTTCCGCATGCTCGTCGACGGTCAGGTCGTCCTTCACGCCGCGGTCGGCGTGGAACTGCACGAGAAGATCCAGGGGCGTTCCGGGCAACAACAGGTGGTCTGGAAGGCCGTACATCTCGCGGAAGCGGCTGTTGGCGATTACCAGCTTCTTGTCGGCGTCAAACAGGCAGAGCCCCTGCGTCATGTTGTTCAGGGCGGCGTCGAACCTCATATTGATACGCGCCAGCTCGGTCGCTTGCTGAAAGATCGAGTTTTCGTGACTTATCCGGTCGGTGATGTCCTCATGCATGGCGACCCAGCCGCCGTCCGCGATCGCAGTGTTGACGACGGAAATTGTTCGCCCGTCGGCCAGCCGGGAAGTCGTGGTGCTCTTGCCGATCTCGCTCAGCCTTTGCCGGAATTCATAGATGTACGACGCGACATCGAGATCCACGTTCCCCGCATGTTGCCTGTGCTCGATGATTTCGGTGATGCTGGCGCCCTGCCGCACCAGTTCCGGTGACATGCCGTAGAGCTGGATGTAGCGGTCGTTCCAGATCATCAGCCTGCCGTCGGCGTCGAACATGCTGAGGCCGCTCGACATGTTGGTCAGGGCGGCGTCGAAGTGGATATTCTGTGTCGAGAGTTTTTCGTTGAGCCGGGTCAGGTTGTCCCGGCCGCGGTCGATCGTCATTTGGCGCAGGATCGCGAATATCGTTGCGATCATGATGATGACGGTAATGATCGCCGCCGCCAGGTGGTAACCGTGGCGATGTTGCAGGTAACGGCTCAGAATGTCGCTCTCGGCGAGGCCGACCGTGAAGACCAGGGGAAATGCCTCTGACGTGCGATACGCCACCAGCCGGTTGTTGCCGTCGATGGCGCCGGCTCCCCAATAATGACCCGAGCTGGATCGAGCGAGCGCATCCGACAACGCCGGCAGTTTGACTTGCCTGCCAATGGCGTCGTCTGAAAGTCCCCGCGCGGCGATGATCAGGCCGTCAAGGTTGCGCAGAACGAGGCTGCCTTTTGCGCCAAGGTCGACGGTTCGATAAAATCTATCGATGAAGCCTGGGTTGATCGAAATGACAATGATGCCGGCGAATCCGCCGTCGGGCTTGCGCACCCGCCGCGAAAGTTTCAGGGACAGTTTTCCAGACGCGCGTCCCACGATCGGCTCGCTGATGAACAGCTTGTCGGTTCCACGATCCAGTTGCGTCTGGAAGTACGAGCGATCGCCGAAATACGCCGGCTGGCCGCTATGATCGATCGTCGAAGCGACTTGGTGGCCGTCCACGCCGATCAGCGACAGCTGCAGCGTCTCGTTGTCTACCAGCTCGGTCCGGTTCGCCCAGCCGCGCAGATCGAAACGCGCCGGATCGTCCTCGTAACTCTTGCGAAGCAGCAGCAGCGTTCTATCGTAACGTGCGAGAATGTCGACGGTGTTCTGTTCGAACAGCCGCACCATGGCGTCGGACTGCTTGAGCGCGCCCTCCATGGTCTTGTCGTGCTCGACCGAAGACACGAACGCCGCGACGAGCCAGCATGCCGCGATCAGGACCAGACCAGCCAGCGTAGACGCATGCGAGGATGCGCTCAGCCATGCCTTGTAGTTACCGCGAACGGTCATCTTCTGGCCCAGACGGAAAACCTCGATGCAACGCGGCGTTTTCGCATTCCGCACTTAAGGTGCGGTTACAGCGGCGCCGTTGCCGCGTTCGTGGTTAAGCGCTCGCGGCCTTGTCAGTTGAAGTACTGAGGATTGCGGCGTGTTGCGGTATTGGAAGGCGATGTCGCCGGTCGGCGATGACGTTGCTGCATTGCGGGCTGCCGTAGTTTTACGGCCCTCCGCCTGGGGAACTATCGGAATCCGGCAGGCGAAGCCGATCCTGGCTTGCGCGCGGCGCAGACAACAATCAAAGCGGTTGCCGGAACCGGCGTGTGGACACGCCCGATTGCCACTTATCAAATGTCAGAGATCATTCTATAAGCTGTATGACGCAATCAGCCGCAGGACCCATCGGGCCATGGATACGATTTCCGACCCACCCTCCGCGCTGCTGCACCGATTTCCGATTTTCCGGACCTCGGATGCCGACGAATTCAGGCACGCCATCCTGACGCAGTACGGGGCCACCGAAGTCGAACTCGACACCCGTTCCACGTTCAAGGCGCAAGGCAATCGCGCCCGGCTCCACAATATCTCGATCCTGCACGCGACGAACACGAGCGGCGCAAGGGTCGTTTATGCCGAAACCGACGACATCAAGTTCCTGACCGCGCTGAAGGGGCGCGGCACGGCAAGCATTGCCGGCGAGACCTCGGCGATCGACGAGAGCCGCTCCTGCATCGTTTCGCCGAGGCGCTGCGTCGAGGTCGCGAGCGAGGCCTATTACGGTCGGCTGTCCGTCCACATCAAGGCCAGCGCGCTCGAGCAGAGGCTGACTTCCATTCTGGGATACCGGCCGAAGGGCAGGCTTGTGTTTGAAGCCTCGGTTGACAACGATCTGCCGGAGGTTCGGTTTCTCAGACAGCACATCATGCTGCTTGCCCAACAGCTCGACTCCAAGGTTGCCAGCTTTCCCGCCTATGTGCTGCAAAGTTTCGAGCAGGCGATCATCGTGGCGCTGCTGTGCGCGACCCGGCATACGTTCAGCGATCTGCTCCGGCAGGATCCGAAGGGAGCGGCGCCGCGACAGGTTCGTCAGGCCGAGGATTATATCGAGGCCAACTGGAATCAGCCGATCAAGATCGAGGCGCTGGCGACGTTGGTCGGCGTCAGCGTGCGCAGCCTCTTCAAGTCGTTCAAGGAAAGCCGTGGCTATTCGCCGATGTCGTTTGCGAAGATGGTCCGTCTCAAGCACGCCAAGGAAATGCTGAGCACGGCGACCCCGCAGACCTCGGTGACGGGTGTGGCGCTGAGATGCGGGTTCGGAAATCTCGGACACTTTGCCAAGGATTACCGGGAAACCTTCGGGGAGCTGCCCGTCGAATCCCTGATGCGGGCGCGGCGGATGACCGGTGAAGCCGTGGCGGCGCGTCCGGGACCCGGCTGAAATACGAAAAAAGGAAACGGCCTCAGCGCCGGGGAGGCAGACTGAGGCCGTCAGATCACGGTTTCATCGGTTCGTGCGGCATCACCGAAAATTCCATTTATCTGTCGATAAATTACGACGCGGAAAATGCCAACCCGCCATCAATCCCGATCAACACATTTTTGCAGGAAGCGAGTATTTGGGCATTCCGTGACCAGGCATCCATGTCGGAATTTGAGTAGCCGGGGCGTTCAGTGAGCGGCGTCGCTACACCTCAAAGAAATCATCCGAGGCGGGTTCCAGAAATGCCAGGTTCCGATCGCCCGCCGCCAACGGCAGGAATTCGACACTGACCGTATCGCCAAATAATACGAGCCGCTGGCAACGGCGGTACACCTGTCCTCGCGACGGCAATACCAGAAAGAATTGACACAGATCCAGGCCGTCGAATGCGTCGAGCACGCGCAGACAGGCTCCGATCGCCGGGATGAATGTCAATTTGCAATGCCGGCGCCACTGGCCTTCGGTCCCCACGATCTCCGCGTTGAGGCCATGCGCAAATGTAACATGGCCTTTCTTCCTGGCTGCGATCATCCCACCCATCTCGCGTTTTTCGTGCCACGACAGCAACGGCGTTGCCGAGCACCGCGAGAAGCTTTTAACCGCAGCCGGGAAAGAGGGACCTAACCCCTGGGATGCATGGCTGCTCAAAAATTGCACAGCGGGCTGTCCCGCCGCTTGCTCCACCGCATGCGACCAGGGGCGCACACCCTCATGGCCGCCTGATCCGGTTTCGCGGCAGCGGTTCGACGAAACCGGATGAAAGCGTGAAGAAACCATTTTCCCGGCGCCATGAAGTCGGCCGGATACATCAAGCGCGGAAAGTGTCCGTGCTATTGCGAATCCTTATCCGGCGGACACACCGGAAGACGAATTTTAGAGGGGGCCATTGCGATGCTCGCGGAAAAGTTCTTCCTGGTGATCGAGACGCTGAGGAGCCGCGGCTACCCGGACGGAAGCCCGAGAGTGGTAAGTACCTCGCCGCACGTACCGGTCAAACTGCCCGACGCCAAGGACAAGTGACGGGCAGGGCCGTCTGCATTGGCCCTGCAGCCATCGGCCGAACTGTGGTAGCGCGCTATCCCGGATTGGCCTTCAATCCGGCGGCCTCGATGCCCGCGATCGCGCAGATCTCGTCATTGTCGGAGGTGTCGCCGCTGACGCCGACGGCGCCGAGCAGAACGCTGCCGCTCTGGATCAGCACGCCACCGGGCACCGGGATCAGCCGGCCCTGCGCCAGCGTATTCACCGCACTGACGAAATAGGCCTGCTCCTGCGCGCGCTGGAACAGCGCCCGTGACCCCATGCCCATGGCGAGCGCGCCGTAGGCCTTGCCATGCGCGATCTCGGCGCGCATCAGGCTGGTGCCGTCCTGCGCCGCGGAGATTTTGACGCAGCCGCGGGCGTCGAGCACGGTGATGACCAGGGGTTTCAGCTTTTTCTCGACGGCCTTGGCAAGCGCGGCATCGAGAATCGTGCGGGCGACATCGAGGGCCAGTTCGGACATGGATCGGTTCCTTTGCGGGTCGGGAAGGGATTAAGGGCTGGATCGGGCGTTGTCGAGGCTCATCGCCAGCACGCGCGCGACATGAAGGGCGTCGCGGTCGGTGCCGTCGGCGATCTGGTGCCGGCACGAGGTGCCGTCGGCGACGATCAGGGTTGCGGCATCGGCGGCGCGCACCGCCGGCAACAGCGACAGTTCGGCCATGTCGATCGAGGCCTGATAGGTATCGGCGCCGTAGCCGAAGGCGCCGGCCATACCGCAACAGCTGGACTCGATGGTTTCGACCTTCAGGCCCGGCACCAGCCGAAGCGCCTGTTCGACCGGTTTGAAGGCGCCGAACGATTTTTGGTGGCAGTGGCCGTGCACCAGCGCTGTTCCGGCGATCGGGCCGAGCGGCAAAGCAAGACACCCGGCCGCGGCCTCGCGCACCAGGAACTCCTCGAACAACAGCGCCTGTGCGCCGACGTCCTTCGCTGATACGTCGGAGCGCAGCGACAATAATTCGTCGCGCAGCGTCAACAGGCAGCTCGGCTCCAGGCCGATGATCGGCACGCCGCGTGCGGCGAACGGCGCATAGGTCGCCACCAGCCGGTCGAGTTCGGCGCGGGCGTGATCGACGAGGCCGGCCGACAGAAAGGTCCGGCCGCAGCATAGCGCTCGGCCGCCGTCCGCGGGCCTCGGAAGGTGGACGCGATAGCCGCCCGCGACCAGCACGCGCAGTGCGGCTTCGAGATTTTCCCGCTCATAGGCGCGATTGAAGGTGTCGGCGAACAGCACGACTTCGAAGCCGTCGGCCGGGCCGACCGCGTCGACGGATTTGAACACATCGCGCCGCCATTGCGGCAGGGATCGCCTTGCGCTGATGCCGGCGAATGTCTCGAACAGGTGTCGCAGCAGCCGGCTGTGGTTGCGCCAGTTGGCGAGCGGAGCCAAATGCGACACGAGTCCGGCATAGCGCGGCAGGTAGCCCACCAGCCGGTCCCGCAGCGAAAGCCCGTGCTTTGCCACGCGCGCGGCCAGCACCTCGATCTTCATCTTGGCCATGTCGACGCCGGTCGGGCATTCGTGGCGGCAGGCCTTGCAGGACACGCAGAGTTTCAGGGTCTCCATCATTTCGTCGGAGGACAGCGCATCCGGGCCGAGCTGGCCGGAGATCGCCAGCCGCAGCGTATTGGCGCGGCCGCGGGTGACGTCCTTTTCGTTGCGGGTGGCGCGATAGGACGGGCACATCACGCCGCCTTCGAGCTTGCGGCAGGCGCCGTTGTTGTTGCACATCTCGACCGCGCCCTGAAAACCGCCGCCGGCGCCGGGATAGGCCGACCAGTCGAGCGCGGTCTTGAACTCGGCCACGCGGTAGTCCGGCGGATAGCGGAACAGCGTGCGGTCGTCCATCTTGGGCGTATCGACGATCTTGCCGGGATTGAGCAGGTTGTCCGGATCGAAGCGGTGCTTGACCTCGCGGAAGTCGTCGATGATGCGGGATCCGAACATGGTCTCGTGGAATTCCGAGCGCACCAGGCCGTCGCCGTGCTCGCCGGAATGCGATCCCTTGTATTCCCGGACCATCGCAAAGGTTTCCTCGGCGATGGCGCGCATCGCCTTGACGTCCTTTTCCAGCTTCAGGTTCAGCACCGGACGCACATGCAGGCAGCCTTCCGAGGCGTGCGCATACATGGTGCCGCGGGTGCCGTGTCTGGCGAAGATGGCGTTGAGCCGCTCGGTGTAATCGGCCAGATGCGGCAGCGGCACCGCGCAATCCTCGACGAAGGAGACCGGCTTGCCCTCCTGTTTCATCGACATCATGACGTTGAGGCCGGCGGCGCGGAACTCGGCGATGCCGGTCTGCAGCGCTGGCTCCGATATCTCGACCACGCCGCCCCATTTGCGCTGCGGCTTGTCCCAGCCGAAGCCGAGATCGGCCATCAGCTCGCCGAGCTGCTTCAGGCGACGGATATTTTCGGCCTGGTCTTCCTCGGCGAATTCGACGATCAGCACCGCATCGGGATCGCCGCGGACGGCGGTCGAGATGATCGGCTTGAACATCTCGATCTCGCGGCCCAGCGCCAGCATGGTGCGGTCGACCAGCTCGACCGCGATCGGGCGCAGTTTCACCAAGTGCTGGGCGGCGTCCATGGCCTCGTAAAAACTGCCGAAATGGCAGACGCCGAGCACCTTGTTGCGGATGATCGGCCACAGCTTCAGCTCGACACTGGTGGTGAAGGCCAGCGTGCCTTCGGAGCCGACCAACAGATGCGCCAGGTTGTTGGGCGCGTTGCGCGGCGCCAGCGCATCGAGATTGTAGCCGCCGACGCGGCGCTGCACCTTCGGGAATTTGTCCGCGATCTCGGCGGCCTCGCGCGCGCCGAGATCGAGCATGTCGCGGAACAGCGATAGCCCGCTGTCGCCCGCCTTCAGTTGCGCAAGGTCGCGCGCGACCTCGCCGAAATGCAACGGCGTGCCGTCGGCCAGCGCCGCATCCATCGATACCGTGTTGTCGCGCATGGTGCCGTAGCGCAGCGAACGGCCGCCGCAGGAATTGTTTCCGGCCATGCCGCCGATGGTGGCGCGCGAGGCGGTGGAAACGTCGACCGGAAACCACAGCCCGTGTTTCCTGAGCTGACGGTTGAGGTCGTCGAGCACGATCCCCGGTTCCACCACGCAAACGCGGTTTTCGACGTCGAGCGAGACGATCCGGTTCAGATGTCTGGATAGATCGACGACGATGCCGTCATTGACGGTCTGGCCGCATTGCGAGGTGCCGCCGCCGCGCGGCGTGACAGTCCGTCCCGCGTCCCGGCAGATCGCAAGCGCCCGCAGTGCCTCGTCGATGGTGCGGGGGATCACGACGCCCGCCGGCATCATCTGATAGAACGAGGCGTCGGTCGCATAGCGGCCGCGATTGAAGGCATCGAAGTAGACGCCGCCCGTGATTTCGCGCGAAAGCCGGTCTTCGAGTGTCATGGGGCCCCTGGTCATCCCATCCCCGTGGTCGCCGCGGACGGTTTATACTTGCTCGAGCGCGGGTAGGGTTGGAAATGCATTTTTTGCGATGAATGTTTACATTTTGAATTCAAAAGTGCCGCCCGGCGTCAGGCCGGCTCGGGCGCCGCCGGGGCGCCGTCTTTCAGGTGTTCGACCGCCGCGGTCCGCTTGTTGCGCAGATGCCGGAACAGGATGTCGCTGAGCTCGCTGCCGGCGCGGCGGCGCAGCGCGTCCAGGATGGTCTCGTGCTCGCGCATCGCCTCGCCCCAGCGCTCCCGCTTGCGGGCGAAATTGGCGGAATAGCGGATCCTTCGAATCCGGCCGGCGAGGCTGGTATAGGCGCTCATCAGTGCCGCGTTGCGCGCGGCCTCGACGATCTTGTGGTGGATCGTCTGGTTGACGCGGAAATAGCCGTGCATGTCGCGGTGCAGGTAGAATCCGTACATCTCGTAATGCAGCCGCTCGATCTCGGCGATTTCGGCGTCGCTGATGTTTTCGCAGGCGAGTCGCCCGGCCAGGCCCTCGAGCCCGCCCATGAGGTCGAACAGTTCGCCGAGGTCGCGCTCGCTCAATTGCCGCACCCGTGCGCCGCGGTTGGGCAACAGCTCGACCAGGCCTTCGGCCGCCAGCACCTTGAGGGCTTCGCGCAACGGCGTGCGCGAGATGCCGAGCATCTCGCAGAGCTGCCGCTCGGGAATGCGGCTGCCGTCGGGGATGTTGCCCTCGACGATGTGGTCGCGCAGCCGGGTCAGGATCTCGCCATGCAGCGACTGGTCTTCCCGGTCGGAAGCGGCGCCCGCCGCCAGCGCCGTTGAAGTCGCGTCACTGGGAATCAGGGGTTTCATGGCTGCGGAACATAGGCGTTGAGGGGGCCGCCGTCGATTGAAAAATGAAAACAATTATTTGGTTGATGCCCGGTAATTTGAATGCAATATGCCGGATATCTTGGTTCAGATGGAGGAAATCCCATGGCCGCGCATCAGGGACGCCATTTTCTGCAGATTCCCGGCCCGAGCCCGGTGCCGGATCGCGTGCTCCGCGCCATGGACATGCCGGTCATCGATCATCGCAGCGCGGAATTTGCCGAACTCGGCAAGGCGGTGTTCGCCGGTTGCCAGAAGATCTTCGGGACTTCCGGCCCGGTCATCATCTTTCCCTCCTCGGGCACCGGCGCCTGGGAAGCGGCGATCGTCAATACGCTGTCGCCGGGCGACAAGGTGCTGATGGTGGAGACTGGTCATTTCGCCACGCTGTGGCGGCAGATGGCGGCGCGCTGGGGCATCGACGTCGACTTCATCCCGGGCGACTGGCGCCATGGCGCCGACCCCGCCGCGATTGAAGCCAGGCTGGCGCAGGATTCGGCGCACGCCATCAAGGCGGTCATGGTGGTGCACAACGAGACCTCCACCGGGGTCACCAGCCGGGTCGGCGAGATCCGCGCGGCGATCG
>Ga0182014_10007303_pt1 | contig 11615 bp, 9 predicted proteins | sample 612S2DmetaG_FD_120489 | JGI IMG/M metagenome (GOLD analysis project Ga0182014, IMG submission 120489) | Permafrost microbial communities from Stordalen Mire, Sweden - 612S2D metaG | ecosystem: Environmental > Terrestrial > Soil > Wetlands > Permafrost | place: Sweden: Stordalen | collected... | reverse complement strand
TCGCCCGAAGCGATCGAACATGGCCTCGGCCTGCCCGTGCTCGTCGCCGTGCCCGTCCTCAAAACGCCCCCCGAAAAAATCGCCGCGCAGATCTAAGCCAAAAAACCGGGCGGAACCCGTCGCTCCTGCGCGCCCCTACCGTGCGCGTACGCGCCGAACGCGCCCGCTCGCCGCCGCCAGCGCGCCTTCGACGAGTTCGCAGTAAAGCAGGCGCTCGGGGTCGACGGGGCCGATGAAATCGAGCTTGCCGGGCGGCACGCGCTGAAAGCCCATGCGTTCGTAATAGGGCAGGTCGCCAACAAGCAGCACGAGGCCATGGCCGGTGGCTCTGGCGGCGTCGAGCGATTTCTGCACCAGCGCCTCGCCGATGCCGCCCGAACGGAACGCCGGATCGACGGTGAGCGGCCCAAGCAGCAGCGCCGGCGCCTCGCCGCAACGGATCGCCGTCATCGTATTCGCGCCGACGAGCAGGGTGCCGACGCGCGCCACGAAAGAGAGGGCGTAGACGGGCTCCGCGCCCTCGCGCAGGCGATAGGCCGAGCGGGCGAAGCGGCCGGGTCCGAAGGCGTGTTCGTCAAGCCGCTGGATCGCCGCGAGATCGGCCGGCGTCTGTGGGCTGAGCGTGAGCGAGAGGTCTGCCATCGGCGGAGGGGAGCGGAAGCCTTGTCGATGAGCGGGGCCGGGTCGCGAGCGCATAGCGTAGTGGATGCCGCGCGGCAAGGAAATAGGGCGGGAAGGTGGATCGCAGGTCCCGGTGGAAGGGGGTGCGTCGTCTTGCGCGCCGGAAAAAGGAGCCTTGCATCTGGCAATTCGGAACTGCCCAATTTAGACTTGTTCTAATTATTAACGTCGAGGTATCCGCGTGAAGCGTTTTTCCGAGCTGTCAGAACGCGAAATTCTGTCCATCGCGATCGCCTCCGAGGAGGAGGATAATCGGGTCTATCTCATGTTCGCCGAGGATTTGCGCGAGCGCTATCCGGCGACGGCCCAGACCTTCGCCAAGATGGCCGAGGTTGAGGCCGGTCATCGCGACAAGCTGACGGCCCTCTATAACGAGCGCTTCGGCCCCAATCTCGTGCCGATCCGGCGCAGCGACGTGAAATCCTTCCTTTGGCGCCAGCCTGTCTGGCTGACCCGCAACCTGCCGCTGAATGTCATTCGGAAGGAATCGGAAGGCCGCGAGGCCGAGTCGGAGAGGTTTTACGCCGCAGCGGCCGGGCAGGCGCGCGATCCCGCCGTCAAGGCGCTGCTCGGCGATCTCGCCCGCGAGGAGCAGGTCCATGAAAAGATCGCGGCGAATCTCGAAAGAAAACTCGAGGGAGGCGCGGCCGGTGCCAAGGAGGCCGAGGACAGCCGCAAGCGGTTCATCCTCGAATATGTCCAGCCCGGGCTTGTCGGCCTCATGGATGGATCTGTGTCGACGCTGGCGCCGCTGTTCGCCGCGGCCTTTGCGACCCACAATAATTGGCAGACCTTTCTCGTCGGCCTCGCCGCCTCGCTCGGAGCCGGCATCAGCATGGGTTTCGCCGAGGCCCTGTCCGACGATGGCTCGCTCAGCGGGCGCGGTTCGCCGCTGATACGCGGAATCGTCACCGGCCTGATGACGACCGCGGGCGGCCTTGGTCATTCGCTGCCCTATCTCGTGCCGGACGGCGTGCCGCATGCGTTCTACATCGCGACCGCCATCGCCGGTTTCGTCGTCTTCGTCGAACTGTGGATCATCGCCTTCGTGCGCGCCCGCTACATGCAGACGCCCTTCTTCAAGGCGGCGCTGCAAATCGTGGTCGGCGGCGCCATTGTGCTGGCGACTGGCATACTGATCGGTTCGTCTTGACCGATCGCAAAGCCTTGACGGATCGCAAAGCCTTGACGGACTTGGAGCTGCGGGGATAGTGGCGGCCGTGATCTTTCGCCTCGCCCATCTGACCGATCCGCATGTCGGGCCGCTGCCGCGCCCGCGCCGCAGGGATCTGATCGGCAAACGCGTCACCGGCTATCTGAACTGGACCGGCGGGCGCTCGCGCGTTCACGACATGACGACCCTCGGGCACATCGTCGCCGACATCAGAAGCCGGGACCCGAGCCATATCGCAATGACCGGCGATATCGCCAATATCGGCCTTCCGGCCGAATTTCAGGTCGCCCGCAGATGGCTCGAGACGCTGGGCGCCGCCGAGGATGTGAGTTTCGTGCCCGGCAATCACGACGCTTACGTGCGCGGCTCGCTTCCCGATCTCGCCCGCGTCTTCGCCCCCTGGACCGGCGGCGAGACGGAGACGGGCGGGCGCTTTCCCTATCTGCGCGTGCGCGGCGCGGTCGCGCTGATCGGTCTTTCCTCGGCCGTGCCGACGCCGATCTTCATCGCGTCCGGCCGCATTGGCCGCCGGCAGATGGAGCTTGGCGAAAAGCTGCTTAATGAATGCGCGCGGCGCGATCTCATCCGCGTCGTGATGCTGCATCATCCGCCCTGCAGCGACGCCGGCAATCTCGCGCGCGGCCTCGCCGACGCGCGCGAATTCGAGGAGATGATCGCGCGCACCGGCGCGGAGCTGATCCTGCACGGCCACAACCACAAGACCAGCGTCAACTATATCGATGGCCCCTCGCGGCGTACGCCCGTGGTCGGCGCGCCCTCCGCCTCCGTGGCGCGAACGGCCTCACGCCATCGCGCCGGCTATCATCTCTTTGAAATCTCCGGCAACCGGAGCGATTACCAGATCAAGGCCTCCGCGCGCGGGCTTTTGCCGGGCTCGACAACGATCGGCGATCTGGGGCCGATCCTGCTTTGATCGGGCGATCTAGCCGCCAAGGTCGATGATCGTCGCCTGATTTTGGGCGACGAGGGGCGCCGCTGCGGTCTTCAGGCTGCGGTGGTGCGTGAATAAAAGCACCTGCGTCGTTCGCCCGAGTTCCGCCAGAAGGCCGAGGGCGGCGGCGCTGCGCTCGTCGTCGAAATGCACCAAAAGATCGTCGGCGACGAAAGGCAGCGGTTCGGTGGCCTTGGCGTAGCTTTCGATGCTGGCGATGCGGAAGGCGAGATAGAGCTGATCGCGCACGCCATCGCTCATCAGCTTGACCGGAACTTCCGCGCCGTCGCTGCGTCGCCCGACCACGATGGGCAGGCCCTCGGCATTGACATCCGTGTCGACGCCGGAAAAAGCGCCCGCCGTCGAGGCCGCGAAGACGTCGCCTGCGCGGCGAATCAGCGGGTCTTTGCGCTCGTCGCGCAGATGGTCCATCGCCTCGCGCAGCAGCTCTTCGGCGAGCGCAATTTCGACATAGCGCTCCAATGCGCCATGCATCTGCGCCGTCGCGCTTTCGCGCCCGGCGAAGGCGGTGTTGAGGCCGTCGGCGGAGAGCAGCGTCTCGAACTCGCGGCTGCGATCTTGTTGCGCCGCGAGGGCTTCGTCGCGGCTTTCGCTCAGCTCCCGCTCCTCGTCGGCGAGACGCTCCTCGGCGGCGCGGATCTCGTCCAGATCGCGTTCGCCCCATTGCGCGCGCAGCGTCTCGATCGGAAGCCCGTCGCCAAGCCCGGCGATCGTCTCGCCAAGCGCCTCCAGCTTCCGGGCCGCTGCGCGATGCTCCTCGCAACGGGCCGCGAGGGCGCCGAGCGCGTCGGGCGCTGCGCCGGCTTCGGCCGAGAGCCGCTCGATTTCGGCGCGAGCTAGGCCGGCGAGACGGCATTGCTCATCGCGCTCGACGACCAGGGCGGCGAACTGCGCGGCGAGGCTGTCGCGCGCAATGACGATCTTGCGGGCGGAATCCGAGCGCTCGACCAGCATCCGCGCCGCGGCGACGCCATCCTCGGGCAGGGGAAAATCGAGGCGCGGCGCGATGCCGCGCACGAGAGAAACAAGCGCGGCCTCGTCCTTGTCCATGCCCGTGAGGCGGTTGCGGGTCAGCCGGATCGTTGCGAAATGGCCCGAGGCGGCGGCCCAGAGCGTTGCGATCTCGTTCGCCCGTTCGGGATCCGCCTCCGCGTCGAGGCCGAGCGCCGCCACCGCCGGCCCCCATAACGCGCGCCAGGCGGCTTCAGCTTCGGTCAGTCTGCGGCGCTCGTCGTCAATGCGGCTAAGTTTAAGCTCGATGTCCTGCAAGGCGGCTTCGTCGCGCCTGAAGTCGGCATAGGCGTCCTCATGCGCCTTGACGCCCTGGCTGGCGGCGTTTTTGCGCGCGGCGAGCGAAGTGGAAGGCGCTAGTTTCAGCTTCGCCTCGGCCTGCGCGATCGCTTCCAGCCGCTGCGCGATTTCGGCCTCCTGCGCCGCGAGCGCGTCCGATTGGGCGCGCCAGTCGGCGTGACGCGCGAGCAGGGCGGCGCGCTCGGCGCCGGCTCGTTTCAGCCGCCCGAGATCCTGAAAACGCGCCGCCGCCTCTGGCCAGGCGTCCGCCCAAGCCGCCGTGGTCGCGGCGAGCTCCTGCGAAAGCGCGTCATGGCGCGGGGCGAGCGCGGCGAAAGCCGCGAGTGCATCCGCTTTGCGCCGCTCGGCGAGGTCGAGCGCGGCGACCCGTTCCGCCTCGACCGATTTTCGATCGGCGAGATCGTCGGCGTCCCGCGTGCGCGCCTGCTTCTCTTCGACATCGGCGAGCCGGGCCTCAAGCGGACGCGCCGCCACCGCCGCGCCGTCTGGCGCGAGATAGCGGGCCTTGATCTCGCTCCACACACCGTCGCGGTCCCTGCGCGCGGCGGCGATGGCGTCCGGCGTCGGCATCTCGGCGCCGGTCATCAGCCGCGCGATGTCGGCGCCGGCTCTGTCCCGCTCTTGCGCTTTGGTCGCGATGGCCTCGCGCAGGCGGGCGAGATCGGCCTCGCCCGCGCCGCGCCGCTCGATCTCGGCTTGAATGACGCCGGGATCGGGGCAGGCGAAAGCGCTGATTTCGTCGATAGAGCCGAAGCCTTCGCGCGTGAGCGCGGCTTCGATCTCCGCCGCGATCCTCAAGAGCTGCCCGCGTTTCGCCTCGGCCGCCGCCGCTAAAGCGGGTAGATCGGCGAAATCCGCGACCGCGATGCCGAAGGGCTCATGCCGGCCGGCCTTCCGGCGCTCGGCCTGCCGCAGCGCGACCGCTTCTTTTGTCGCAAGCTCCCGCGCGCATTCGGCCGCGATCCGCACCAGCGCGCCGCGCTGCTCCAGACCTTGCGCGGCGAGCTTTTGCACATGGCCGATCGCTTCGGGCACCGGCGCCGCGGCTTCGAGCCCGGCGTCGTCGGCGATGCCGACGGCGAAGCGCAGGGCGCTCAGCGCTTTACTGATTTCGCCAAGTTCGGCCTCGCGGTTCGCCCGGTCGACGCGCGCCTTGGCGACATGGGTCGCCTTCTCGCCGGCGTCGCCAATGGCGGCTTCAGCCTCGATCAGCGCGGCGGGCGGCGCGAGGGCCTCGATCCGCGCCTGCAGCGTCTTGCAGCGGCTCTCGGCCTCGCCCAGAGCCTCTTCGCGGCGCTTCAGGACATCCAGGGCGAGGAGGCAGTCGGCGGCGAAATCGCCGCGCAGCGCCGCGACATCCTTGAAGATGGCGAGATGGGCGGCGAGCCGGTCGAATTCGAGGATCTTCGGAACGACGCGGGCGAGGCGCGCGAGGCGAAGCTTTTCCTCGGTCAATTCATTGAGGCACGCGCGCCGCTCCGCGACGACGTCCCGCGCGGCGTTGAGCCGCTGGCGCGCCTTGTCATAATGCTCGCGCGTCATCAGGCCGTCCTTGACCGTTTTCTCCGCCTCCTCGAAAGCGTTGAGCGCGATATAGAACTGCCGGTCCTTGCTCTTGCGCGTCTCGAATAGCGCGGAGGCTTGCGCGCGCAGGCCATCCACAGTTTCGACGAGCGATCTGAGGCCGCCGCCGGCTTCGAGGATGAGGCGGCCGATGTCGCCATCTGCGGCGAGCAGATGTTCGCCGCCGCTGCGCAGGCTCGCATGATTGAGGCCGAACAGGGCGGCGAATCTCTCGCGGCTCGTGGCGCCGAGGCCGAGAACCGCCTCGTCGAGCGTTTGGCCGGCGGCGTCCGTCAGCGTGCGCCCGCGCCCCTTGCGGCGTTTGAGGGCGAGGCGCGTCCCGTCCGCGCGCACGATGGTCGCCTTGATCGCGATCTTGTCGGCGCCGAAAATCTGGCCGCGCGCGCTGCGCTCCGGCACGCCATAGAGAAAGTCCGAAATGGCTTCGAGGCTCGTGCTCTTGCCGGCCTCATTGGGGCCGAAGATGAGGGCGAGGCCGGGCGAGGCCGGGAATTCGAGAATCGTCTCTTTTGTGCGGCCGTAATTTTCGAGCGTCAGCGATTCAAAGCGCATCGGCGCCGCCCTTTTCGATGAGGGCGAGCGCGAGCGTGCGGGCGCACTCGGCGCCCTCCGCCTTCATCTGCGCGAAGAAGCGGTCCGCATGGGCGCCCGCCGGCAGTTTTGTCTTGATTTCGGCGAGCTTCGCAGCGAGCCGCTCCTCAAGCCAATTTCCCTGCGAAAGCGCCTCGATCGCTGTTCTGAGGCCGCCGGCGACGGTCGGATCGACGCTCGCAAGCGCTAGCGGCGGCGAGGTGCGCAGGCACAGCTTCTCCAGCCAGATGTCGCTGTCGACGCTGGCCAGAACGGTCTCGATCTCCTCGCGCAGATCCTGCGCATTGGTCACGAGATCGGCGTGGAGCGCCGCCGCGCCGGCGAGGTTGAGGCGCAAGGCCAGCGCCCGCCCGTCGGCCGCCGCAAGGGCTCCTTCCGCGCTGGCCCGGATCGCCGCGAACAGCCCCTCGCGATCATTGAGCGCGGCGACGTCGATGGTCTCCACGGCAAAGCGCACGACGTCGAGCGGGCGATGCTCGACCGAGGTCACGACGCCGTCCTCGACGGTGACGAGGCTGGCGCCCTTCGCGCCCGGCTCGCGGATGCTGCGGCTCTGGAGATTGCCGGGGAAGAGGATATGGGGCGTCGTCGAGAGCGTCTCGCGCGTATGGATATGGCCGAGCGCCCAATAGGCGTAGCCGTGATTGGCCAGCTGCTCGACGCTGCAGGGGGCGTAGCTGGCGTGGCCCTCGCGCCCGCTTCCAGCCGTATGCAACAGGCCGATGTTGAAAAGCCCGCTGACCGGCGCCGGATAGCCGAGCGCGATATTCTCCGTCACTTCGCGCTGGGGAAAGCTCTGGCCGTGCACGGCGACGCCGATGTCCTCGAAGATCGCGGAGCCCGGCCGGTTCGAGGGCAGAACGGTGACATTGCCGGAGAGTTCGAGGCGTCCGGCGAAAGGATTCGCCGCGTCATGATTGCCGAGGATCATGACGACGCGAACGCCATGTTCGCTGAGGCGCCGCATTCGCTCGGCGAAGAAAAGTCCGGTGTGGTAGCTTTTCCATTGGCCGTCGAAGACGTCGCCGGCGATGACGATGAGGCGGCACTGCTCGGCGATGGCGAGCGCGATGAGATTGTCGAAGGCCTGGCGCGAGGCGTCATCGACGCGGGCCGAAAAATCCTGCGATTTCCGCGACAGTCCCTGCAGGGGGCTGTCGAGATGGAGATCGGCGGCATGGATGAAACGGAAGCGCAATCGTGATCCTTTAGGGCTATGGCGCCGGATCAAAAGCTCCGGCCGGATCGAGCATCCTTTTATAGGGGCTGGGCGACGCGCATGCGACCCCATGGAACCGGATATGCACCGCCGCGTTCGCTGCGAACTCGGGCGGCTTCGCCCCAGCGATTTCAGGGAGATGTGACATGCCGCGCGGCGACAAATCGAAATACACCGACAGGCAGGAACGCAAGGCCGAGCATATCGAGGAAAGCTACGAGTCGCGGGGCGTGCCGGAGAAAGAGGCCGAGCGCCGCGCCTGGGCGACTGTGAACAAGGATGATGGCGGTGGCAAGAAGCCGGGCGGCTCGGGGCGCGGGAAAGAAACCGGCCATCCAGCGGCTCACAAGGGCGGCGCGATCGGCGGCGGCGCATCGGCTTCGCGCCCGCCGGCTGAGCGCTCCGCCTCTGCGAAGAAGGCGGCGGCGACCCGCAGGGCGACGGTCTAGCGAAAAGCCGGTCGCGCGGAATCTTGCGGCTTTCGCGGACTTGCATTCGAGACCTATTGCGACAAGAAGCACGTTCCTGCTTCGCAATCGCCGGGATTTTCGAATGCATCGGATATTGGCAAACGCGCCGATCCCTCTCGCGCTGATGTGGCTTCTTGCGACGGCCTCCCCGCCCCGCGCGCAGACGGCGGAAAGCATTCAGAATTTCGCCAATCTGCGCTATTCGCCGCTGACCGAGATCAACGCCGGCAACGTACAAAGGCTGACGCCGGTCTGGACCTTCTCGACCGGCGTATTGCGTGGGCATGAGGGGGCGCCGCTGGTCGTCGGCGGCGTCATTTACGTGCATACGCCGTTTCCCAATGCCGTTTACGCGCTCGATCTCGACCATGAGGGAAAAATCCTCTGGAAATATGAGCCGCGCCAGGACGCGGGCGTCGTCGCCCTGATGTGCTGCGACACGGTCAGCCGCGGCCTTGGCTACGCCGATGGCAGGATTTTCCTCTATCAGGCGGATGCGACGCTCGTCGCCCTCGATGCGGCGACCGGCGCGCCGATCTGGTCGGTGAGGAACGCCGATCCGACGAAAGGCGCGACGGGGACATCGGCGCCTTTCGTCGTCAAGGACAAGGTTCTCGTCGGCGTCTCCGGCGGCGAATTCGGCGTGCGCGGCCATCTCACCGCCTATGACGCAAAAACCGGCGCGCGGGTCTGGCGCGCTTTTTCGATCGGCCCGGACGCCGAGACATTGATCGACCCCTCGAAGACCACGGAACTTGGCAAGCCTGTCGGCGCCGAGTCGAGCCTTGCGAGCTGGCAGGGCGATCAATGGAAGATCGGCGGCGGCGCACCTTGGGGCAGCATCTCCTATGACCCGGAGCTGAACCTCATCTATTACGGGACCGGCAATCCCTCGACCTGGAACCCGACGCAAAGGCCGGGCGACAATAAATGGTCGATGGCGATTTTTGCGCGCGACGCCGATACCGGCGCGGCAAGATGGGTCTATCAGATGACCCCGCATGATGAATGGGACTATGACGGCGTCAATGAGATGATCCTCAATGACGCGGTCGTCGAGGGGCGCTCGCGCCGGCTTCTCACCCATTTCGACCGCAACGGCTTCGCCTATGTGCTGGACCGTGCGAGCGGCGAATTGATCAGCGCCGACAAATATGATCCGGCGGTGAACTGGGCGCGGCGGATCGATCTGGACAAAGCCTCGAAGAGCTACGGCCGTCCCATCGTCGACGAAAAATATTCGACGGAAAAGAATGGCGAGGAGACGCAAACAAAGGGCGTCTGCCCGGCCACGGTCGGCGTGAAAAACGCAAATCCCGCCGCATTTTCCGCGGCGACGGGATTCTTCTACGTGCCGATGATCCGGCTTTGCATGGATTACGAGCCCTTCCGGATCGTTTACGCCGAAGGCCAGCCCTATACGGGGGCGGATACGAGCGTTTATCCCGAGCCCGGCGAAGCGGCGATGGGCGGCCTCGTCGCCTGGGACGCCGGCGCGCGCCGGATCGTCTGGTCGGACAGCGAGCGTTTCGCCGTCGCTTCGGGCGTTCTTGCGACGGCAGGCGGCCTCGTCTTCTACGGCACGCTGGAAGGCTATCTCAAGGCCGTCGATGCGGTGTCGGGCAAGGAGCTTTACCGCTTCAAGACGCCGTCCGGGATCGTTGGCGACGTAACGAGTTTCGAGCATGGAGGCCGGCAATATGTCGCCGTCCTGTCGGGCGCGGGCGGCTGGTCCGGCGCTGGCCTCACCGCCGGGCTCACCCATTCGGACGAGGGCGCGAATTCCCCGGACGTCTACGCCGCTCTGGCCAGTTATACGGCGCTCGGCGGGCAGCTCGCGGTGTTCGCATTGAGGTGAAACTTCGGCGTCCGCGCCCGCTGACCAGCGCCGGGGTTACTTGCGGTCCAGCTAAAAAGTCATGCGCATGCTGAGGATTAACGCATGATTGTAGGTTGGCGTCAGCGGCTCGGCGATGGCGTGATCCGGAACGACCGCGAGTTGATAGGAAATGCCGAAGCTGAATTTGACGCGCTTGTAGATCTGAAAACGTCCGAACACGATGCCTGGGCCGACAAGGAGCTGGTTTCTGCCGGCGCGCTCGCCACTCGTCCATTGCGTGTCGTTGAGGGCGAACTCGGGCCAGAAATATTCGCCGAAATGATATTGGAGGGTTGCGCTGCTGATGAGCGATGTGCCGACCGCGTGCAAATTGTCGGTTGGCAGCGTGTAGCCCATCGTCGCCTGGACGTCGAAGTCGCCCCAGCCGAAGCCGCCCGCCAGCGTAGGGGTGACGATCCAGGCAGGCTGGTTGGTGAAAGCTGTGATTCCCGTTGGCGCCTGAAAGCCAAGAAAGGCGCTGAGAATGTAGTTTCCGTTTTCTTCATTGGCGCTGAGCAGCCGCTGCTTAATGGTGACGAAGTTGCCGTCGGCGAAGCCTGTCGCTGCTTTGACATTGGCGCGATGCTCGAAGTTCGGGACGTTGATCAGGATTTCATTGGTGGTCGTCGGGATCAGCTCCAACCCCTTGCCGCCGCCGTAATTGTCGATTTGCGCGCCGTTCTGCAGATATTGCTGCGACAGGTCGAATCTATACTCCTGCTCAAGCCGCGGGGTGACCGTCGTCATCGGGGTCATCCAATGCGGCTGGCTAGCCTGCGCAGCCTCGACGCGGTCCTGCCAGCCCGCGAAATATTCAAAAATGGGGTCGGCCAGCGCGCTTGGCGCAGCGATCGGCGCGGTGGCGTCTGCGGCGTTTGCGGCATGGGCCCACCCGAGGGCGCCAAGCGCTGTCGTCGCGCGAAGCAATGCGCGGAAGGTGGATTTCGCGTCTAAGCTGGGCGCATTTGGATTCATGGTAAGGCTCTTTAGAGTTCGGTGCGGGAAAGGTTTTGCCCTCAGACGAGGTCCGCCGATCAGGACAAAACTTGTAAATAGATATACAGCTCAGTTTGCGGTGCAGCGCTATTAAATGGTTTTTTAATCTACGCTCCGGATCCGCGCGTCTGGAGCGCGGCTCTTGCCGAAGCAATCTCAACCGCGACGCTGCCGGGATTTCTTTTCCGCCTCGAAAGTTTTTGATGACGAAAATCGACTCCGCTGTACCATCTCGTTCGGCCGGATTTTCCAGGAGCGATCGCCATGGCCGCCGATGATGAAGGGATTTTTGGCGCTCCGCCGCGCAGGGCCCCATCGCATGAGATCGGGCAGAATCTGGACGATCTCTCGATCCATCAGATCGAGGAGCGCATCGCAGCGCTCGAGGCGGAAATCATCCGTTTACAGGAGGCGCGAAAGGCGAAGCAGGCTTCGCTCGGCGCCGCCGCCGCCTTTTTCAAGATTTGATTTTAGGATTTAGCGTCTTCGCTTCGCTGCGCCGCGTCGGCCCGTCTCGGGAGGGCCTCGGGCAATGCTACGCAAGCTTTTGAATCGCTTATTGAATTTTTATTGACGTTTTTACGAAGTTTCCTGTGTTGACATGGGGTGGGGGCGGGCCATATAAGGTGCTCATTGGAAGCGGCGCTGCTTTTTGCGGCGGACGCGGATTTTGCTTCTCGGGACTTTCGTTTCTTTCGGAAAATCCTCGGGTTTGTTCGCACCTGGCGGAGCTTTGC
>Ga0182014_10007301_pt1 | contig 11620 bp, 10 predicted proteins | sample 612S2DmetaG_FD_120489 | JGI IMG/M metagenome (GOLD analysis project Ga0182014, IMG submission 120489) | Permafrost microbial communities from Stordalen Mire, Sweden - 612S2D metaG | ecosystem: Environmental > Terrestrial > Soil > Wetlands > Permafrost | place: Sweden: Stordalen | collected... | reverse complement strand
CGTTTGACGTGACGCTTGCTGGGCATCGCCAGGATTCGCTGGCAGTGCAGGAGGTGGGCGGGGTCGTTCATCGCGACGTAGCGGAAGAATGAGCGGATCGCGGCCAGTCGAGTGTTGCGGCTGCGCGCGCCGTTGCGCCGGGTCGTCTCGACATGGAGCAGGAAGTCCGCGGTCAGATCGGCGTCGATGTCCTCGACCCTGAGCTGGGTTGGAGCCTTGCTGCGCTGCTCTCCGGCAAAGCGAAGCAACAGCCGGAAGGTATCGCGGTAGCCGGCGATCGTGTTGGCGCTGGCCTGCATCTGCGTGCACAGCCGGTCGGTGAAGAAGCCTTGCAATAGAGCCGGGAATGTCGAGGCGGTGGTCATTGCGCCACCTCGATGCCCGGAGAAGCGCTGATCCGCTCGGCTGCGAGTTCCAGCAGCTCCGGGACGGCCTCGATATACCAGTAGGTGTTCTCGGGCTTCGTGTGCCCGAGATACATCGTCAGCTTGAGCATCTCGGCTGCCGCGTCCTGGCCATTGCGGTACCAGCCGATCATCGTCCGAGCTGCGAAGCTGTGACGCAGATCATGGATGCGCGGGCCACGGCCGTGCCGCCCATAGCGCTGTGGAGGCCGCAGGCCGAGTTGCTTGCAGACGACTGCGAAGTTGTAGCGTGCGCTGCAATCGCCCACACGGGTGCCTTGCTCACTCACGAACAACGGCTGTGGCGCGGAGCCGAGCAGTCGATCCCGCTCGCGAATGTAGGCGAGCAAACGTCCCGTTACGCTGGCATCCAGCGGCACCAACCGGGCTTTGCCCAGCTTGCCGCGTCGGATGGTCAGGACTCCAGTGTCCAGATCAACGTCGCCGGCGTCGAGCGCGAGCGCCTCGCTGATCCTGAGGCCCGTCACCGCAATCAACCCGAACAGCGTCGTGTAGGTCAGCCCACGCAGGCCGTAGGCAGAGGGGAGTTCCGCTGCCGCCACAACGATGTTTGCGATCTCCTCCTCGCTGTAGATGTAGGGCCGCGAACGCCGGCCCCGGTTCGGCAACAGCCCGCGAGGCAGCGTCTCGTGGGCTGGGTCGAGGCCGTGCAGCCACTGTGCGAACAGTCGCACAATGCCGAACCTTGCCGCCCAGGTCTGGCCATTTGCGTGCCCATAAGCCTGCTGCCAGCACAGGAACAGGTCTGTGCTGATATGCTCGGCGTTCTGGCCCTCAGCAAAGTCGATGAAGCGACGGAGGATCCGGGCGGAAGTACCGAGGTCGTAACCGAGGCTGCGCCGGACGGCCAGATAGCGGTCGAGTTCCTGACGAAGGCCGCTCATTGGTCGCCTCCGGCAACCGGCCAAGACTGCGCGATCGAGCGGAGGCCTTCGATATCGAGCTTGGCATAGATCATGGTGGTTGCGCGCGATCGATGACGCAGCATGTCGCCCACCTCGGCCAACGAGGCTCCCTGGCGCACCAGGTTGGTCGCCAGGCTGTGCCGCAGGACATGCGATCCGACATAGCGGCCGGGCGGCTTCATCCCGGTGCGGGCAAATGCTGCCTTCAGGATGGTGTTGAGCACTTGGCCGTCCTTGAACGGGCCATGCGGCGCGTGGGCGGTGACGAACAACGCCCGCGATGTCGATGCGCGGTCGTGCCGGATGTAGTCCGCCAGGGCTTCGCCGACATCGGACGGAATCGGTACGCGATCATGGTTCTTGCCTTTGCCGCGTACAATGAGTTCGCCGGCGCGCCAGTCGATATCGTCAAGCCGCATCGCGACGACCTCCGGCGCACGCAGGCCCAGCCGCGCCTGAAGCAGGACCATGGCGTGGTTGCGCCGGCCATTCGGCTCCTCGGCACGAACCGCGGCCAGCATTGTCTCGACTTGTGCGGACGTCAGATGCCGGGGCAGTCGTGCATCATAGGGCTGCTGCGCAACACGCGGGATGCATAGCGCCAAGTTGCTCGCTGTCAGGCCGCGCTTGAACAGATACTGGAAGAAGTTGCGCAAGTGGGTCGGCGGCGTCTTGTCCCGATAGGGCGCCTTGCGGTTGAACAACCGCTGCAGGAACGCGACGATATGGCCGGGCGTGATCGCACTGAACGAGATGTCGGCCTCGCCAAAGCGGAAGTTCAGGAACTGGTCCGCGAAGCGCCAGCAGTCGGCGATCGTCCGCTCGCTCAATCCGCGTTGACGGCGAAGATAGTCTTCATATGCATGTCGAAGCTCTGCACGGGCAATCTCGCGCGCCGTCCGCGGTATCGGCGGCTTGGCCAACCCGCGCGCGACAAGATGGGCAGCGAAGCGCTGCGCAATGATCACGGCATAGGGGCGCCGACTGACGCGCGTCGGTTCGTCACGCACGAGTTCGCCTGCAAGTTCCGGGGTGAGCTCGCTCACCCCGACTCCGCGCGCTTCCATGATCCGCCAAAGGCGCCGAATCGTGCACAGGTAGGTATGGACCGTTCCTCGACTGTAGTTCAGCCGCTGCAGCTCAGCCCTATACGCGTCCAAGAGTCGGTCCAGTTGTTCGTCCGCCCTGTCGGCGGTGGTCGTGCTTGGCATGTCCTCGCTCCTCTGTGTTGGGACGACAGAGGAATGACGCACAATCAGACCGAAGAACCGCCTGGATTATGCCGACCTGCCACGCCGCTGGGTGGCGGCCGACAACGTATCGGCCCGGCCGTGCGGCATAATCTTGGACGCGGCATTATGCCCATTATGCCGACATCGGCATAACGGCCATGCGCTGCACGGCATGCTCTCCGACGTGACCTATCCGCTGCTGTCGGGGACGAACGTCGCGCGCGACTTCGTCGAGTTTCCCTCGCAACTCTACGAGCATTGGCTCACGCGCCCCGAGACGCTGCGACGCTTCGCCCGCCATCATCAGACCGGCGAGCCGATGCCGGAGGCGCTGATCGCGCGCTTGCCGGCGGCGCAGCGTTGCGGCCAGGGCTTCGCCGCCGTCGAATTCGTCGCCGCGGCGCTGGTCGACATGGAGCTGCACCGGCAGAGAGACCCCGGAGAGATCGACGTCGCCGCCTTCGAGCGCCGCGCTCTCGCGGCGATCGGCATGCCCGCGGCGATCGCGACGCGCCATTCCGCGCCGCACTTCCAGCACATCTTTTCCGGCGACGATTATTCGGCCGGCTACTACAGCTATCTCTGGTCGGAAGTCCTCGACGCCGACGGCTTCGAAGCGTTCGAGGAACAAGACGACGTCTTCGATCCCGCGCTGGCGGCGAGGCTCGAACGCTTCGTCTATGCCGCGGGCGACCGTAAAGACCCCGCCGCCGCCTACCGCGCCTTTCGCGGCCGCGATCCCGAGCCGGACGCGCTGTTGCGCAAACGGGGGCTGGCGGGGGAGTGACGGCGAGCCCACAGCCGGTCTTTAATTCGCGACCGCGGGCCGCTTGGCGCGCCCTCCCCTGCGAAGCCCGCTACAGTATGCACACATCGCAAGGCGAAATTTTCCAGGTCCACTGCGCCTGATCCGTGCTCGGCGTCAATGTCCAGCTCGCTTCGCCCGGCCGAATGCTCCGCATTCGCCTTGGGTTGCTCCCCCCGGATCAAGTCCGGGGGTCGCAAACATTGACCCCTGCGCGCGGCTCAGGCTCTTGGTTTTCATGATCTTCGCCGAGCGAAGCCGGCCCGCGGGGCCGGCTCGCGCAGCAAAGATCATGAAAACAAAACCGCCGCATCGGCGCGTCGCAGTCACCGCGAAGCGGGCGTAGCGCAGCGTAGCAGCCGCGAAGCGGCTTGACGGCGACGCCCCGATGTGGCCGCCGGCCAACAGAAGATGTGTGAATGGGCTCGCCTCAAAAAAGGGGGGCGACCTGCGAGGGCGCTGCGCGACGCGATGCGCATGGCGACCATCGACGAACCGGCGGGAGCGGATCTTTCGGCTGAAATGGACAGGTTTGCTTTGGGCGCCGCGCCTCTCTAACCTCCAACGAGGGATTCGTCGGCGTCGAAGGCCAGCGCCGGCGCGGCGGGGCGCGGCGCGATGGCGATTTCAATTCATGATCATTATCGCAATCTCGGCGTCTCTTATCGCCGTCTCAGCGTCGCGGCGCGGGTCGGGCTGATCCTTGCCGTCTGCGCGCTGGTCGCCATCGCCGTCATGACCGTGGTCGATCCGAACGGCCGAACGGTCACCCCAAACTACATAACAGCGGCCGCCAATTTCGTTAATCGGCAGAATCTCTACAATCCTCAGGCCAGCGGCGGCTACTTATATTTGCCGACGTTCGCGGTGGTTTTTGTTCCGATCACGGTTTTCGGCGTGACGATTTGCAATTTGGTCTGGCGAGCGATCTGCCTTGTCGCGCTTTGGTTGGCGTTGGCGCGGGTGGTCCGGCGGCTGAACACGCGAAGCGATCGTCTCGAAATCGTGGGGGTCACATTGCTCTTTGCGTTGTTCGGCGCGGCCGACGCCGTGCGGATTGGGCAAACGACGACTGTCCTGCTGGCCGTGACGTTTCTCGCCTTCGACGCGGCTTATGATCGGCGTTTCGCCGCCGCCGCGATTTGGGCGACGCTCGCCGTCATCGCCAAGCCGCTGGGCATTGTGGTTTGGCTGTTGATCGGCGGCGCGCGGCCGAAGTCGCTCCCCTGGCTGGCGAGTTTTCTCGTCATGGCCTTGCTGGCGCCGTTTGCTTTTGCTGAGACGAAATATGTCACTTTCCTCTATACGCAATTTATCGCGATGCTGTCGAACGTCGCGCCGGAGCAGGGGCGTTACGCCGAGTGGGCTGATTTCATGGCGTTGGTTAGACTATCTGGGCTCTCTCTCGACGACCGAATCGTCGGCGCGATACGGGTCGTCGCGGCGATCGCGACGTTCATAGCCGCGTTCGCAGCGATGCGCGAAAAGGATTATCTCAGGGCGTCGGTCATCCCTGCGACGCTCTCCTGTTCCTATATGCTCTTATTCAATCCGCGCGCGGAATTGAGCACTTACATATTGATGGCGATTTCCTTTGGCCTGCTTGCCGCCTATCTGTTGCGCGAGACGCGGCAGAGAATTCCGGCGCTGGCCGTCGGCGCCGCTTGCATCGGGTTGGGCACGGGCATTCTCGGCGTTCGGGTTATGCACGCCCTCAACCCGTGGTCGAAGCCCCTGCTTCTGATATTCGCCATCGGCGTTTGCGCTTTCGCTTTGCTGCGCAGCCGCGAGGACCATGAAGGCGCGCAGGGAGACTCTTCTTCTATCTGAAGAAGAGAACGAACCGAATCGTCTCGATCGTCGACGGCCGTTTGCGAACGAAGTTTAGGCGGGCAAGAGGTCGACGGCGCGTCGCCGCGCTTCCCGCACATCTTCGCCGGCGACGGCCATTCGGCCGGCGACAGGCGCGACCCCGCCGCGGCCTACCGCGCCTTCCGCGGTCGCAACTCCGAGCCCGGCGCGTTGTTGCGCAAGCGGGGGCTCGCATAGAGGACGGGCGAGAGCGACGCCGCGGGATGCGGCGAGATGACGCGCGGCGCGGTCGCCGACCAGCGGGCGACGGTCAATCCAGCGCGGATGCGACTCCAAGTTCGAATACACGTGATGTCCCCGTGACTTAGCGGCGCGTGGCGCTGACGCCCCGGGTTCGCGCGACTGCCGGCGGCTCGTTTTCCGCAAATGAGGCTCGTGGCCTTGCGTGCGAAAAGTCCTGTAATATGCCGCCCAGGACTGCGGACATATCCGCTGTCGCAGGAACGCGAGCGCTCTTGCGTCAGCTCTGCAAGGAGGGGCCAAATGCGTCGGGGGATTGCAAGTCTCGCTATGGGTCTGCTGGTCGCTGCGGCGGGCGTTGTTCCGGCTTCGGCCAATTCGCTTACATGGACGGTCACCAATCGATCGCACTATGCGATCCAGGTCAGTTTCTATTCGCAGAACGTCGGGCGCGAATGGCCCGGCGGCGGGCAGTCCTGGGATCTCTTCGACCACGGACCGCACACCTTCACTCTGCGTTGCCATAGCGGCGAAAAGATCTGCTACGGCGCCTTCGTCTACCAGAGCCATTCGCGATACTGGGGCGTCGGCTTCAACAATTCCGCGTCTTGCGGCGACTGCTGCGGTATCTGTGGCGCGGGATCGATGGAGAATTCGCTCTCCGATTGAGGCGCCGGCGCGATCAGTAGACGACCTGCAGTCCCGGGCAATGCTTGGCTGCCCAGTCGAGGTATTCCCTGCCGCACAGCGCGCGGCGCTCCGTGGGCACGATCGGCATGCAGTCGAGCGTTCGCGTGTTGGGACAGGCGAACGCCGTGGGCGCCGAACCCGGCGCCGGCGGCGTCTGCGCGAGCGCCCCCGCGGCCATGGCGAGCGCTACGATCAAGGCGAAGGCGAATTTGAGCGTCATCTCGGCCCTTTCTTTTGCGCGATGACGGCGCCGGCGGCGAAGCGCCGCGCTTGCGTCGAGAAGGCAGCCGCCATTCGCCGTCGATCTCTTGACGACGAAAATTCCGATCGAAATGGGCTGTCAAGAGATCGACGGCGAAAGACGCCGCTCGGGGGCGCGGCGTCGCTGCAGGACGGTGTTCCCATTGAACCTTTCGCCGCCCCGCCGCGACCCATGAGCCAAGAGCGGCGGCGCGGGGCTGCCGGCTTGCGCGCCTGCGCGCTTCGCCTATGGTGGCCTCGCGCGCTTGCCGTCTTTGGCGCGCCGGCCCGATGGGCGCGTCCGCGGCGCGATTTCGAGGGCGTGAAGATGCGGAACGTCGGCGTCAGGATGGTTCTCCAACGCAAGACTTGGGCGCGCCTCGGCGTCGGCCTCGCGCTGGCGGTCGGCCTCGCGCTGGAGACCGCCGTCGCGCAGGATGCTTTCGTTCCGCGGCCGGAGCGGATCTGGGGCGGCCCCCGCCTCAATCCCGGCCTCCGCTTTTTCCCGCTTCGCCGCGGCGCCGGATTCGGCGCCCCCTTGACGAATGCGCCGTGGCGAAGCGAGGGCGGCCGTTGGCGGCAGGAGCGGCCGCCGTCCGAAGGGCGAATTTGGGTCCGCTCGCCGCCGCCGTCTTTCCCTGCGCCGCCGTTCACCGCCGGAGCGCTTCCGCCGCCGTCGTCTCTCCCCCCGCCGCCGTTCGTCGGCCGCGCGTTTCCGCCCCCGCCGGGCGAGACGCGGTTCCGGCGCGGCGAGGTGCTCGTCGAGATTTCGCCCGCGACGCCGCCGGCTTTCGTCGCGCTGATCGCGCGGCGCCATCGCCTGATCGAAGCGGAAGTCGCGCCGATCGCGCTGCTGGGAAGCTCGGTGCGCCTGTGGCGCATCCCCGACGGGCGCGAAGTCGCCGCCGTCGTGCGCGAACTCGCCTACGAGCCGGCGCTCGCCGGCGTTCAGCCCAATTACCTCTACGCGCCGCAGCAGCAGGCGCCCGCGGCCCCGGCCGCCGCCGAGCCGACCCCGGCGCCCGCGCCGCCGCAATATTCACTCGCCAAGCTGCGCGTCGGCGCCGTCGTCGAGTCGACGCCGGCCGCGCCGGTCCGCGTCGCCGTCATCGACACCGCCATCGACGACGCTCATCCCGATCTCATCGGCGCGGTCGAGGAGCGGTTCGACGCGATCGGCGCCGCCGCGCCGCCGCGCTCGCTGGAGCACGGCACTTCGATCGCCGGCGCGATCGCCGCGCACGGACGGCTGAAGGGCGTCGACCCCAACGTGCGCATTCTTTCCGCGCGGGCCTTCGACGGCGAGGGCGCGGGGCCGACGAGCGAGACGCTCTGGCTGTTGAAGGCGATCGACTGGGCGGCGCGGGAGCGCGCGCGCGTCGTCAACATGAGTTTCGCCGGGCCGCCCGACCCGGCGTTGCACGCCATTCTCGCCGCGGCGTCCGCCAAGGGCATGACGCTGGTCGCCGCGGCGGGCAACGCTGGCCCGCAATCGCCGCCGCTCTACCCCGCCGCCGACGAAGCGGCGCTCGCCGTCACCGCGACCGACGCCGACGACAAGCTCTATCGCGACGCCAACGTCGGCTCTTACGTCGCGGTCGCCGCGCCGGGCGTCGACGTGCTGCTGCCGGCGCCGCAGGGCGCTTACGCGCTGCAGACGGGGACGTCGGTCGCCGCCGCGCTGGTCTCGGGCGTCGTCGCGCTGCTGCTCGAGCGCCGCCCGAACGCCTCGCCGAGCGACATCCGCAAATGGCTCGTCGCGACCGCCGCGCCGCTGGGCGGGGGCGGCCGACCCGACGAATTCGGCGCCGGCCTGGTCGACGCGCGCGCCGCGACGGCCGCGGCGGAAGCGGCGACGGCGGCGAAGTAGGGCGCAGGCGGCGCGCTTGGCGAGCGACTTCGGCGCCGGACGGCCGTGCACGGTCCGCACCCGGCGACGATGGATCCGGGCCGTCACGAAGCGATCCTGCGGCCGTGGACGCCTCATGCCGTCTCGGCTCGACCGGCCGTTCGACCGGCCCTGCCGGCGCTACGAAGTTCGAGTCGACGGCGAGCCGGTCGATCCCGAACGTTTCCTCGCGGCCGGCGCGCCGCTGTTCGGAGCGCCGCTCCAGCGCCAAGCGAGTTAGCGCGCGCCGATCGTGAACACGGTGCGCGCGGTGCTTTCGCTCTCGCCCCACGCCCGCTCGACGTCCGACAGAGGGACGGCCCTGACGGGAATCGTGAAGCCGCCCGTCACGGCCGCTTGCAGCAGTTCGCCGACGTCGGCCGCCAGCCGGTCGCGCGGCACGCTGCCGAGGCCGCTGCCCATCAACGCGATCGCCGACGAGCGCAAGACGGCGCCCGGCAGCGTGATGTTCGGCCCGCTGATCGAGCCGACCTGGACGAAGCGCAGCGACGCGCCCTCTTTCAGACTCTTGGCTGCGGCGACGAGAAGGCGCTCCGCGCTGTTCCCCCACAGGTAGTCAATGACGACATCGATCCCGTCGGCGAAGTGCGACCTGAAGCGATCCGCGAGCGCCGCTTCGTCGTCGCCGAGCGGAATCGTCGCGTCGGCGCCGAGTGCGATGAGCGAGCGTAAGGCGTCGGGATTGCGGCCGGTCGCGATCACCTTCTTCGCGCCGAAATGCTTAGCGATCTGCACCGCGAGACGGCCGGATGATCCGGTCGCGCCGTTGATCAGCACGGTTTCGCCAGCCTCGAGCTTGGCGCGTTCCTTGAACGCCGCCCACGACGACATGCCGGGATTGGCGATCGCCGCCGCCGTTACGTCGTCGAGCCCGTCGGGCGCCGGCGCGCAATGGGCGACGGGCGCGACGACGCGCTCCGCCATGGCGCCCCACGGCGCTCTCGGCAGCAGGAAATAGACCCTTCGTCCGTCGTCGAGCCGCCCGACGCCGTCGACCCCGGCCACGGCGGGAAAGGCGCCTGAAGCGCTGTAATGCGCGCCCGCGGCGCGCGCCCTGGCGAGCGGGCTGAGCGCGGCCGCCGCGACCGCAATGCGGTTCTCGCCCGGCGCCGGCGTCGGCTCGGCGAAGTCGCCGTAGACCGGCGACTGACCGGCGGCGCGAACGATAGCGGCCTTCATGGACGGCCTCCTTCTCGGGGGCGAGGACATCGGCGCGCGACCTGCACCTGCCGGCGTCCGCCGGATAACGCCCGCAAGAGGAACCGTTTCGCTGCCGACGGACGTTGGCAATGTGTCAAATTGTCCATCGGGCGGACTTATCTGCGGGAGTCAAAGGGGCCGCGTCGCCGTGATCGCTGCGTCGACGTGCTGCTGCCGGCGCCGCAGGGCGCTTACGCGCTGCAGACGGGGACGTCGGTTGCCGCCGCGCTGGTCTCGGGCGTCGTCGCGCTCATGTTGGAGCGCCGGCCGGGCGCCTCGCCGAGCGAGGTCCGCAAATGGCTCACCCAGACCGCCGAGCCGCTGGGCAAGGGCGGGCGAAGCGACGAATTCGGCGCCGGGCTGGTCGACGCCGAGCGCGCGACGGCGGCGGCCGAAGCGGCGGCGAAGAAATAGGGCGCGCCGACGCGGCGGAGGCGTGGTTCGATCTGAAGACGGCGCGTTCGAGCGGCGAGAATCCGACGCCCTGGCGCCGGCTCCGCGCGACGGCTGTGGGTGGAAACCGGGCGTAGATCACTCAGCCTTTCGACGGCTGATTTGCGCCATAACTGGAAATAGACGGGCTATTCAATCGCCTTGTCCGGGCCGTTGAATTCGTGATCCACGCTCCGGCTCGCGTCACGACACAGGATCAGTGTGAGGCCCTCAGTGTTTCCAGCATCCCGAGCCGTACGGCGGCTTGATAAAGCCGCGTCGCCCGATCCGTTATGGTCCGAGGGAGCCGCTCGCGCTGATATCGGCTCATACACTCCGTCGGCGTCCGCCCCGTCTCAGTGCAGAAGTCTCGCCATTCTTTTTCGACACGCTCAGGCATCCATTTTCGTTTGCGCCCGGTCTGACCATCGCGGGGCAAATCTACCACCCCGAGCCGACGGGCGACCTCATAGATACGCGCGCCTTCTCGGGCGACCTCACTATTGGCCTGATGTCGCCGATACCTACCTTTACACTGGGCGGGGGTTAAGCCGTGCTCTTCTTCGAACCTTTTCCAGGCGGTAACGACAGTCTCCGGCGTCCATTTCGTGGTGCTCGCTTCAGCTTGACCAAGTATCTCTCGGACTTTCCGGGTTCCGCCGAGTTTGGTCTGGACGTAAGCGGCCAAGGTGTTGTAGCCGTCGCCCTCACGGCCTGCGTATTTTCCCCGCTTCCGAAGCCATTGCTCGTTAGGAAAAATCCCGTCCGGCTGTTCCGCTGCGATCCGCCGGCAAGTTTTGAGCATGTCGTCCGCATCTGACCAATGGGCGCTTTCGATATGACGGTCTTGCGGCTTGTCGAATTGAAAGGGCTCGATGATTCCGATGCGTGGGGCGAGCAGCTCGGTCAGCCGACGTTCCGACTGGCAGTCCAGATAGTGAAGGGGGAGGAAGTTTGTACGGCCCTCGTGATAGGCTTCTTTCTTTGCGCGTATGACGCTGTATCGGCCCTTTGAAAAAGCATCAGGAATGTCGCCCCAAATCTCGACGTCGATTTGCTCACCTGTTTGCGTGATAAAGTGCAAATCATAACGGCCATATTTGCGACCGGACATTTTGGCATAGTCATCAGGATAGCGTTCACCCCTCTTATGCTCGATGCCGCGTGCATAGAGAAAATTCGACAGGCAAGCTTCCGGGCGGCTGCGCCAACGGATACCCGCCCTCGATTCAAAATACCTTGGACGCCCCGTTTTCGAAACGGTAGGCGGCAGTCCGGCTGCCACGCGTAAGTCTTCCCAATCCCGGCCAAGACGGTGAACGGTGTTGGCCAGTTGGGCGTAACCGTTGCTCCGGCACCACGCTACCGTCGGAAGGTCGCGTTCCCGTGCAATGAGTTCGCGAGCTACTTCGATTGCCCGCTCCCAAGTCCAACGTGGTTTTCGTTTGCCGGCATAGGTGAAGGTACCTCTGCGCCACCGTGCATATTCCTCGGTCAAACCCAGCTCGGCCAACAGGCCGGCGTGGCTCAGGCCGACCCTGCGCAGCTTTCCCTCACTGACTCCTGCCTTGTTCAGGAAGTCCGTCGCCAGGGCAGAAAGGCCGTGTTCTTGATGGAGCTGTCGAGCCGCGGCCAAGAGAACCGATCGCCGATCGGGAACCTCCGTGCTCAGTCGCTCATCTGCATCGCGGTAGGCGGCGGACGCTGCTTCGGGAGTATTGAAAAGCCCG
>Ga0182014_10007300_pt1 | contig 11621 bp, 10 predicted proteins | sample 612S2DmetaG_FD_120489 | JGI IMG/M metagenome (GOLD analysis project Ga0182014, IMG submission 120489) | Permafrost microbial communities from Stordalen Mire, Sweden - 612S2D metaG | ecosystem: Environmental > Terrestrial > Soil > Wetlands > Permafrost | place: Sweden: Stordalen | collected... | reverse complement strand
CGAAATTCTGGGCGACACCACCGCGCTGATCGCGCGCGACAAAGCCGGGATCGCGAAGCGCGGCGTTCCGCTCGTCTCGAATGTCCGCGACCCCGACGCGCGGCGCGAGATCGAGGCCGAATGTGCGCTGGTCGGCGCACCGTTCGTTTCGGTTGCCGATACCGTGACGGTCGAACCGCGGAGCGGCGAACGTTACGGCCAGTCGTTCGACGTCGTGACACCCGAAGATCGCTACGAACTCTCGTTGCCCGTGCTCGGAACGTTCCAGCAAGAGAACGCCGCGACGGCGATCCGCGCGCTCGAACTTCTCGGCGACGATCTGCGGCCCACCCGCGCGCAGATCGAAGAAGGCTTCGCGCGGCTCGTGATCCCGGGGCGCATGGAGTTCTTCCCATCGCATCCGAGCGTGGTCTTCGACGTCGCGCACAACGCCGACAAGACGGCCCACCTCGTCGAAGCGCTGCGAGCGGCGTTCCCGGATCGGCGCTTCTCGTTCGTCATCGCGATCGTCGAAAGCAAGGACGTCACGACCATTCTGCAGCCCTTTGCGGGCCTGCCCGCGACGTTCACGTTCACCGGGTTCTTCGGCATTCCGGGGCGTACGGCGATCCGTCCGCAACGGCTCGCAAGCATCGCCGGAGATCTCGGGATCTGGGGCCGTGCGATCGGCGACCCGGTCGACGCGTTCTCGATCGCGCGGCGCAACGCCGATGCGAGCGACATCGTCGTGGTGACGGGCTCGACGTTCGTCGTCGGAACGCTGCGCGAGTGGTGGTTCACCAACGTCGTGAGTTCCGGTGTCTGAATTCGCCACCCGCGGCGCATTGCGCGTCCGCGGGCGAAGCCTCCCCTGGGGTGAGCGCACCTACATCATGGGGATCGTCAACGTCTCACCGGATTCATTTTCCGGTGACGGCGCAACCGATACCGCCTCGGCGCTCGCGCGTGCGCTCGAGCAGCGCGACGCCGGTTGCGATCTCGTCGACATCGGCGGCGAGTCGACGCGGCCGGGGTACGATCCGATCGATGCGCCGACCGAGATCGCGCGCCTCGTGCCGGTGATCGAAGCGTTGCGCGCGCGTGACCGCGATACGATCGTTTCGGTCGACACGTTCAAGGCCGGCGTCTATCGCCGCGCGCATGCTGCCGGCGGCGATCTGCTCAATTCTATTTGGGGTGCGAGCGACGAGCTGATCGCGGCCTGCGTCGAGACGCAGTCGCCGATCGTCGTGATGCACAACAAGGCCGTTGCGATCTATGAAGGCGATGTCGTCGACGAGGTGCTGGCGAGTCTCGCGGCGGCCGCGGAACGCTGCGTGCGCGCGGGCATCCCGGCCGAACACGTGATCCTCGACCCAGGCATCGGCTTCGGCAAGACGCCCGAACACAATATCAGCGTGCTCGGCGCGCTGCCGCGGCTAACCGCACTCGGCTTTCCGACGCTGCTCGGTACGTCGCGCAAATCGACGATCGGACGGCTAACCGGACGCGACGTTGCCGGCCGCGCCTTCGGAACCGCTGCCACGATCGCGCTTGCCGCCGCCGCCGGAATCGACATCGTCCGCGTTCACGACGTGGCCGAACAAACCGACGTCGTGCGCGTCACCGACGCGATCGTGCGCGGTTGGCGTCCGCCCGGCTGGGCGGACAGCCTCCGCTGATGCTCGATACGATCGAACTGAACGGGATCCGGGCGTTCGGACATCACGGTGCGGATCCGGGCGAAAAGGTCGTCGCGCAGCCGTTCGACATCGATGTCGCGCTCGAGCTCGACCTGTCGGCGGCGCGACGGAGCGATGCGTTGGCCGACACGCTCGACTACTCGACGTTACATGCGACGATCGTGCGTTTGGTCGGCGAGCGTTCGTACGATCTGATCGAACGTTTGGGAGCCGATCTGCTCGAAGCGATCCTCGCCGATCCGCGGGTGCAGCGCGCGCGCGTGCGCATCGCGAAGCCCGCGCTGCTCGCGGGTGCGACGCCGGCGGTGACCCTGCACGCTGATCGCGCGTGAGGGCGCTGCTGGGTCTGGGCGCCAATCTCGGCGATCCGGTCGCCACGCTGAATGAGGCGAAGGCGCGGCTGGCCGCGATCGGTCGCGTGACCGCAATGTCGTCGCTCTATCGCACGCCGCCCTGGGGCGTGACCGAACAGCCGCCGTTCGTCAACGCGGCGCTCGCCCTCGAGACGTCACTCGACCCGGACGCGCTGCTCGTCGCGCTCAAGGCGCTCGAGCGCGAGTTAGGTCGCGTGGCGAGCGTGCGCTGGGGCCCGCGGGCGATCGACGTGGACATTCTCGACGTCGACGGCGTGCGGCGAAACGATCCGCACCTGACGATCCCGCACGCTCGCCTATACGAGCGTGCGTTCGCACTCGTGCCGCTGGCCGAGATCGAACCCGCCTTCATCGCCGCTCGCGATGCGCTACCGGCGACCGATCTGGCCGCCGTTGAACGAATCGGCACGTTCGACCGCGAAGGGTAACCGCGATGGCGATGGAGCGAGCACAGCAGCATCGGGCAATACGCGTCGCTTTGTTGCTGGGTGCGCTTTGCGCGATCCCGACGACCGCCCGTGCCGATTCGTTCGATCCGGTCTCGATCGGCGCGCACATCGGAACGCTGGGTGCGGGGGTGACGCTCGAGCGCCCGCTGCTCTTCGACTTGAGCGCGCGCGTGACGACCGGCTTGCTCTCGACCACCACGCTGCAGACGTACAACAACGCTCCGTGGGCGTCGACGTTTCACGAGAACAACGTGCTGGTGGCGCTGGACTGGCGGCCGTACGGGGGGCGCTGGGGCCTCTCCGGCGGGTTGCTGTTCGGCGGTGACTACGTCAACAAAGTTGCGCAGAGCACGGGCGGCAACTACTCGCTCAACGGCAACACCTATCCGGTCAGCGGCGCGGGGATCGTCTCGGCGCGGGTGTCGTACGCGAGGCCCGCGATCTACGCGGGCTTCGGCGGCGGCACCGGCATCTTACGCGGCCTCACGATCGGCTTCGATGCCGGCATCGTCGTGCGCAACGGTTCGCTCGCGACATATGCGACCGGCCCGCTCGCCGGCAACGCAGCGTTCCAGAGCGACCTCGCCGCCACCGCATCCCAATTTCGCACCCGCCTGATCCAGCCCGTCATCGGAGTCGGCCTCGTCTATCGTCCCTAGAGCATTCGCTTCAAGCGAATGCTTCGCGTTTGGCCCTCACGGTGATTCGACGCGGAGTGGTTCCCGGGGCCCAAGCCGCAGGCGCTTCGCGCCTCGTCAATCGTTGATGAATTGGGGGGCGGGGACGAGGTTGATGGGCGGGAGGCGCCACGGGTCGATGCCGTGGTCGTGGAAACTGCGGTCGACCGAGACCGACCACGTTTGCGGCGGGCTATCGACCATCACGACCGAGCCCGATGATAGGCTCTCGAGGGCGCGCCAGAGATGGCGCACGATGAGACAGCGCGTGAATTCGTTGAGCCGGCCGAACGGATCAGCCGCCAGGAGTTCGAGCCGCGTCTCTTGCTCGCGCTTCCAGACAGAATAGCTCAAAAAGATCTGCCCGTGCTTTTCGTTGGGCCCATCGAACGCGGCGCGGATTGCATCTTCGAGATGCGGTTGCCGCCGGGCTTTGCTGCGCGGGGTCGCCCGCAGCTTCTCGGCTTTGCGCAGCCGGGCGCCCTCGGCGATGAAAATCGCCGCCAGAGTGATTGCTGCTACTACGACAAGCGCTAAAGCAAACATAGGCGTGGTAGCGGCGTACGTGTGTGCTGCGAGAAGGACCTGGAGCAAGCCTAAGCTTGTGATTTAGATCATGTGACCCGCGTCATGACTACGACTTGGCGGTGGGGTCGATCGTTTCGTAGACTTTGCGGGCGATGAAGAGGTCGAGCAGGTCGCTATCGACCTTGCCGCGCTGTGCGAATTCCTTCACCAGAATGTCGAGCGCGCGATCGACCGGCATCGCCGCTTTATATGGACGGTCTTTGGCGGTCAACGCGTCGTAAACGTCGGCGATCGTCAGCATGCGCACTTGCGGCGCGATTTCGGTATCCTTGAGGCCGCGCGGATAGCCCGTGCCGTCGAGATGTTCGTGATGTCCGTAGGCGAGGTCGGGCACGTTGCGCCACGGCGTCTTGGCCCACGGGATTTCACGCAGGAAATAAAACGACTGCGTGACGTGCTGTTCCATCTTCTGGCGTTCGTCGTTGGAGAGCGACCCGCGCGGAATCCGAAGAAATTCGAACTCGGCCGTATCGAGCAGTGGTTTTTCTTCTTCCAGGTCGCGATACGTTTTGCCGAGGATCGAGTCGAGCAGAGCGCCGATTTCGGCCGCGACGACGCGCGGTTCGTTCGCCGATTCGACCGTTGCGAGCAACGCTTGCAGTTCGCCCGCATGCGCTGTCGTATCGGCTTCGATCTCGAAGATGCGGTGATCGTCGAGTGCGACGCCGGTCCGCAGGAGCTCGAATTTGCGGCGGGCGCCCAGCGCTTCGATCTGGTTGACCGCGAGGAGAAAGCGCAGCCGGATCGCGTCGAGCTTGCCGTCGGGCAATTTCTTCGCCTTCCCGAAGATGTACTCGGGAACGGCAACCTTGCCGAAATCGTGCAGCAGCGCGGCGTAACGCATCTCGCGCAGGGCGTCGTCGTTGAAGTGCAGTTCCGCGAAGCGTCCGGCTTCGACCGCATTTGCGGCTATCGCTTGCGCGACGGTCAGCTCGGCGACGCGCGACGAATGGCCCTGCGTGGACTTGTCGCGAACTTCGATCGCTTTGACCGACGCGCGAACGAACTGCTCGAAAAGATCCTGAATCGATTCCAGCAGCGCCTTGTTTTCCAGTGCGACCCCGGCTTGCGAGGCCAGCGAGAGCAAGACGCTTTCGTCACGCGTGGTAAACGGTTCGACGACTTGCTCGGTCATCGTGGGCGAGGTGAGCACGAGATCGAACTCGGGCTTGCGATTGATCAGTTGAATGACGCCGACGATCGCGTTCTCGTGATCGCGCATCGGCACGACCATCATCGATTTCGACCGGTAGCCGTTCTGTTTGTCGAACGACTGGTTGAAGCGGAACTCCGACTCTTCCGGAATCTCGTAGGCGTCTTCGAGCCGCACGACCTCGCCGCTGAGGGCCACGTAGCCGGCGACCGAGCCCCGGGTGAGCGGCAGCACCGCGCCCAGATGCGTACCGGCGTCGTCGGGGCCGGTCTGGGCAACCGCGAAGCGCAGCTTGTCGGTGCCGCTCTCGTCTTTTTCCACCAGAAAGAGACTGCCGCCGTCGGCGCGGGTCAGCTCGCGCGCGTTGCGCACGATCAGTTCGTGCAGCTTCGAGATGTCGCGTTCGGCCGAGAGCGCGACGCCGATCGAAAGCAAACGGTCGGTTTCTTCCGTCATCGCTTCGGCCATCTCGCTCATCCGCCCGGCCTCGGCGCGATCCTTGAGCATGCGGCGAGCGGCGGTGATCGTAGCCACGACGGCGACCGGATCGAGCGGCCGGACGAGCCAGCCGGCGATGTGCTCGCTCTCGGCCAGCCACATCATCGAGAGCTCGCCGGGCTCGGCAACGACGATCGTTGCGGCGCAGCCCGCGTGCTCGATCAGCTCGAGCGCGTGGGTAATCTTTTTGCGGGAACCCAGCGCAGCCAAGCGTTCGGCTTCGACCAGGTAGGCCACGCTGACGTCGGCGTCGTCCGCGGTATACGGGAAGCTCCCCGGGTGGTGGGCGATCCCGGCGGCGTCGAGGGCATGAGCAAGCGAACCCGGCAAAGTGAAATCTTGCGGATAGACGACCCGGAACCACGAATCGAGGTTAACGGTCACCTGAGTTGCGCTCAATCGCCCTCTCCGAAGACAATCGCTTGATCGTCTATTCGATACGCTCGGGCGGGACCGCTCCCAATTGTCTCGAAAATCGGCCTTTCGATGTTCGAAGACACAATTGCGGAGCGCGTGCGCCCGCTGGCCCGGGCCTTCAGCGATGGCGGCCTAACGCGGCTGCGGGTACGGGAGGGCGAGTTCGAGGTGGAATTCCGCCGCGCTCGGCCGGCGCTCGGCGGCTCCGCGGCAGCCGCAGCGAGCCCGGCGAAGGAGCCGGCCGCGGCCCGATCCGTCGAAGCGATTCTGGCTGATGTCGTGGGCATCGTCCGCTACTTGCGCCCCGCCGTGAGTGAGGGAATGACGCTCGAGGGTGACCGCGAGCTGGCTTACGTCGAAACGCTTGGAATCCGCAATCCGGTTCGCTCGCGCGGCCCGGGACGCGTCGCTATGATCTACGTCACCGACGGCCAGCCGGTCGAGTACGGTCAGCCGCTGTTCGCGATCGAACGGTAGCCCGTGTTTCGTAAGGTACTCATCGCCAATCGCGGCGAGATCGCGCTGCGCATCAATCGTGCATGTCACGAACTCGGCGTTGCGACCGTCGCTATATTCAGCGAGGCCGATCGCGGCTCGCTGCACGTGCGCCATGCCGATGAGGCGTTCTGCGTCGGCGCGGGGCCGGTTGCGTCGTCGTATCTCAACATCGCGAACATCATCTCGACCGGACTGATCTGCGGTGCCGATGCGATTCACCCGGGCTACGGATTTCTCGCCGAGAACGCACGCTTCGCCGAAATCGCGCGCGACCACGGTCTCACGTTCATTGGTCCGGAACCGGGCGTCATCGCCGCCATGGGCGACAAGGCGACGGCGCGCCGGATCATGGACGAGTCGGGCGTGCCGATCACGCCCGGCAGCGGTATTCTCACGTCGGCCGAAGCCGCCGCGGCGTTTGCTGCCGAGATCGGCTATCCCGTGCTGCTCAAAGCGACGGCCGGCGGCGGCGGCAAGGGCATGCGCGCGGTCGAATCGCCCGCGGAAATGGCGTCGGCGTTTGCCACCGCATCGGCCGAAGCCGAAGCGTCGTTCAAAGATGGCCGCATGTACGTCGAGAAGCTGATCCGCTCCCCGCGGCACATCGAAGTGCAAGTGCTGGGCGATCAGTACGGCGATGTCGTGCACCTCGGCGAACGCGACTGTTCGGTGCAGAAGCCATCGCACCAGAAGCTCATCGAGGAAGCGCCGGCGGCCGCACTGGATCCGGCGGTGCGCGACCGTTTGCATGATATCGCGGTCACCGCCGCGCGAGCCGTGAAGTACACCAACGCCGGCACGCTCGAATTTCTGGTCGACGGACCCAACGTCTACTTCATGGAGATGAACACCCGCATCCAGGTCGAGCATCCGGTTACCGAGATGGTGTACGGGGTCGACCTGGTCAAAGAACAGATTCGTATCGCATCCGGTGAGCGGCTCGGCTTCACGCAGGCCGATCTGCAGCCGCTCGGCTGCGCGATCGAGGTGCGCGTCAACGCCGAGGATCCGGAGAACAACTTCGCGCCGGCGGCCGGCACGCTTGGCCGGGTCGAGTTCCCCGGCGGCCCGGGCGTGCGCGTCGATACGCACGTGTACTCGGGTTCGGTCGTGCCGCCGTTCTACGACTCGATGCTGGCCAAGATCATCGTGACGGGCCGCACCCGCGAGTCGGCGATCCTGCGGATGGAACGCGCGCTGTCGGAAACGCGTATCGAAGGTGTGAAGACCACCGTCGAGTTCTGCCGCGAGATCATGCGCGACGAAGAATTCCAGCACGCCGGCCTCGGCGTCGACTGGCTCCCCCGCTACCTGGCCCACCGTGTGCCGGCCACCGTATGAGTTCTTCGAGACGGTTTGCGCGTGAGTTGGCTTTGCAGACGTTGTACGGAACCGAGGTCGGTCACCGCACCGCCGAAGACATGCTCGTCGAGACGACGGCTCGTATCGACGGCGCCGATGGTCGCGCGTTCGTGAAGGACCTCGTATTCGGAACGCTCGAGTTCGCCGATGAGAGCGACGCGTTGATCGGACCGCTGCTCGAAGGTTGGACCCTCGAGCGTCTGCCGACGATCGACCGCATCGTGCTGCGCATGGGCGTGTTCGAGCTGCGTCACCGCACGGAAACGCCGACCCCGGTCGTGATCAACGAAGCGGTCGAGCTCGCCAAGAAGTTTTCCACCGAGGATTCGGGCCGATTCGTCAACGGCGTGCTCTCGCGAGCGGCACGTGGCGCGTAGCGCGGCCCGTCCCCGCGCGAAGGCCCGTTCGCGCAAACGCGCGCCCGGTCAGCCGGGAGCGAAGCGTGTCCTGCGCGTCATCGGGCTCGTCGCGATGTTCGTGGTGTTGCTCGGCGCGGGCATCGTGGCCGGTCTCGTTGCGTCGTATTCGCGCAACCTCCCCGATATCAACCGGATGGCGGATTACCAGCCGTCGCGTTCGACGCGCGTCTTCGCGCGTGACGGCTCGCAACTCGCGAACCTCTATACCGAAAACCGGATCTGGGTACCGATCGCGCAAATTCCCATACCGGTCCGCAACGCGTTCATCGCGACCGAAGATCAGCATTTCTACCAGCATCACGGCGTCGATTTCGGCGGGATCCTGCGCGCCGCCGTCGCCGACTGGCGTCACGAGCAGTTCCAGGGCGCGTCGACGATCACGCAGCAGCTTGCGCGGCGCTTGTTCCTCAACGGTGAGGTATCGCTCTCGCGCAAAGTGCAAGAGGCGCTGCTGGCGATCGAGATCGAGCGTTACTACACGAAGGACGAGATCCTCGAGCGTTACCTCAACATCATCTACTTCGGTTCGGGTGCGTACGGCATTCAGGCCGCGGCGCATACGTATTTCGGTACCGACGTCTCGCACTTGACGATCGGCCAGGCTGCGATGCTGGCCGGCTTGCCGGCGGCGCCGTCCGACTATTCACCGTTCGTCAACTTGGATCGCGCGGTCGAGCGTCAGCACCACGTGCTCGACCGCATGGTCGCCAGCGACTTCATCTCGCAGGGCCAGGAGGATGCGGAACTGGCGAAACCGCTGGGCCTCATCCACGAACGCCCGACCGGCTTGCAGTCCTACAAGTATCCGTATTTCACGACGTACGTGACGCATCTGCTCGAAGCGCAGTTCGGCTCGCAGGCGACGTTCGAGGGTGGTCTGCAAGTCTATACCACGATGGATCCGGCGATGCAGCAAGACGCACAGGAAGCCGTCGATTGGGGTATCGCGCAGGGCAAACGCGAGGGTGTCGGCGCCGATGAGAGCGCGTTGGTCGCGATCCGTCCGTCGACGGGCGAGATTTTGGCGATGGTCGGCGGAGCCGGCCCGTTTTCGCTCCACAACCAGTTCAATCGCGCCTGGCAGGCGCGGCGTCAGCCCGGCTCATCGTTCAAGGCCTACGTCTACACCGCCGCGATCGACAGCGGGATGTCGCCGACCACGACGATCGACGACTCACCGATCTCCTATCCGATGGGTGACGGTACGCGCTGGGCGCCGCAGGACGACGATCATCGCTTCCTCGGGCCGATCACGTTGCGCTACGCCCTCGCGCAATCGCGCAACGTCGTCGCGGTCAAGCTGGCCGATCAGCTCGGCATCGACAAGGTGATGGAATACGCGCAACGCATGGGCGTGAAAGCACCGCTCGAAGCCAATCTGTCGCTCGCGTTGGGCACGAGCGGCGTCGCGCCGCTCGATCAGGCGGCCGGCTACGCAACGCTCGCCGACGCCGGCATTCACATCGACCCGACGCCGATTCGCATCGTTCGCGACTCGTTCGGCACGCCGGTGCTCGACAATTCGTACCCGCAGCAAAGCGAAGTCGTCAGCGCGGGCACGGCGTATGTCGTGACCTCCATGCTGCAATCGGTGATCAACGAAGGCACCGGTTATCCGAACGCCCAGATTGGGCGGCCGGCGGCTGGGAAAACCGGCACGACATCGGATTTTCGCGACGCATGGTTCGTCGGCTATACGCCGGACTTGGTCGCCGCGGTGTGGATCGGCAACGATGACTACCACCGCATGAACGAGAGTTACGGCGGCAACATTCCGGCGCGCATCTGGGCCCGCTTCATGAAAGCGGCACTGGCCAAAACGCCGAAGCACGATTTCGTCATGCCGGCCGGCGAAGTGCGCCGCGTGACGCTGTGCGACACCGGCCGCCCCGAGGTCTTCATCAGCGGCACGGAACCCTCGCACGTGTGCGGCAACGGCGAGACGCCCTCGCCGTACGTGGAACCGGCCAAGAACGCCGTCAGCCCGGCGAAGAAGGCGGATGCGGTGCCGAAGGCCGCAATTGGCGCGCCCGCGGCTCCGGCGACCCCGAACGATGCGATCGGTGACGGTACGACGTTCGAATCGCTCGACAGCAAACCGCAGGCACAGCCGACGCCGTGAGCGTGTCTTCGGGTACCAAGACGCCCGTCATCACGCCCAACCGGCTCTTCCGTTACCTCGAAAAGAAACTCAACGACGATCGCCACCTGCATTTCGTCGGCGTGCAGGGTGAGGTCTCGAACCTGCGCGTGCAGACCAACGGCAACGTCTACTTTTCGCTCAAGGACAAAGAGTCGGTGCTCAACTGCGTCGCCTTCGGTGAGCGCGCGGCGGCATTTCCGGCCTTCGAAAACGGTGCCGACGTGGTCGCCTACGGTGAGGTGAAGATCTACGCGCGCACCGCATCGAGTTACCAGCTCGTCGCGACCCGGCTCGAACTCACCGGCGTCGGCGCGCTCCACGCAAAGTACGAGGAACTCAGCGCCAAACTGCAGCGCGAAGGGCTCTTTTCAGCCGAGCGCAAAAAGCCCGCGCCGCGCTTCCCGTTTCGCGTCGCGCTCGTCGGTTCGCCGACCGGCGACGGCACGCGCGATTTCGTGACGCAGGCGCGTCAGCGCGCGCCGCACGTCGCGCTGAAGCTCTTTCCCACCGCGGTCAACGGTGTGGGCGCGGTGCCGGAGATCGTGCACGCGATCCGCGCCGCCGACGCGTCGAGCTTCGATCTCATCGTGGTGGTGCGCGGCGGCGGTTCGTATGAGGACCTGTTCGGATTCTCCGACGAACGCGTCGTCCGGGCGATCGCCGCGTGTGCGACGCCGACCGTGGCCGCGATCGGTCACGAACGCGACGTGCCGTTGATCGAGCTCGTCGCCGACGTGCGCGCGTCCACGCCTTCGACCGCCGCGCAGACCGCGCTGCCCAAACGCGACGATCTCTTGCGCACGGTCACCGAACGCGCAGCGTCGGTGCGGCGCGCACTAGCCAACCGGCTGGGGCGCGCGCGCTCGGCGCTCGAACGCATCGAACACCGCTCGCCGGTCGCCGATCCGGCCCGTTTGCTGCAAGCGCGCCGCCAAGCCGTCGACGTGCTTCGCAACGCGCTGAACGCCGGGGCCGAACGGCAAGTCGCGCGCTCCCGCACGACCCTGCAGCCCCTCGACCGGCGATTGACGCTCTCGTCTCCGCGGGCGCTCTTCGAGCGTCGCCGCGGCGGGGTCACGCAACTGCGCGATGCCCTCGAACGCATCGGCGGCGAGATCACCGTCAAACGGAGCGCGCGGCTGGCACCGCTGGTCGCCCGGTTGCGTCCGGCATACGTGCGCGTCATCGCCCGCGATACGGCCAAGCTGGATATGCTCAAGGCGCGGTTTGATGCCAATAATCACGAAACACTTCTGAAACGCGGATATGCGATCGTTCGAGCCGGGGGGCGGCTGATTCGCGATGCGGCGGATGCCCCGCCCGGAACGGTGATCGAGGCGGAACTGGCTCGCGGAACCCTG
>Ga0182014_10007299_pt1 | contig 11623 bp, 8 predicted proteins | sample 612S2DmetaG_FD_120489 | JGI IMG/M metagenome (GOLD analysis project Ga0182014, IMG submission 120489) | Permafrost microbial communities from Stordalen Mire, Sweden - 612S2D metaG | ecosystem: Environmental > Terrestrial > Soil > Wetlands > Permafrost | place: Sweden: Stordalen | collected... | reverse complement strand
GGTCGGCGCTTGGCCGGGGGACCCGAAATGGGTCGGCGCGAACCCGGGGCACCGGAACGAACGATTCCGGAGCCACCGGCAGGGAATGATTGGACCGGACGAAAAGTCCAAACTGCAGACTCCATGTCCGGGCTCTGCCCGGGCATGGAGTGGGGGAGTCTGAGGGGGGACGGAGAGCGAGCATCGCGAGCGGGCGGTCCCCCCTCAGTCATATCATCGCCCCAGCCACCGCCCCAGGTATTCCCAGCAGGCCCGCTGGGTGATGTCGAAGCCTTCGCCTTGGGGGATGAGCAGGTGCAGTTGGAACGCGTGCGCGCGCCCCAGCCGGTCGGCGCCCAGGGGGGTGAAGGCCAGGCCCGCCCTGGACGCCAGGGCCATGGCCCGGGGCAGGTGGGACGCGGAGCTCACCAGGGCCATGCGCCGCCATCCGTGCCGGGCCTGGAGCCGGGCGTAGGCCTGGATCTCGTCCCGGGTGTTCCAGCACGGTTCCGGCACCGGGAGGATGGCGCCGTCGGGGATGCCCACGGCCCGCCACAGGGCCCGGGTTTCCTGGCCCGCGTCCCGGAGGCCGGACACTCCGTCCCGGGCGGCCCCGCTGGTCACCAGCAGCCGGGCCTTGCCGGCGTGCCAGAGCCTGGCCGCCAGGAAGACGCGGTCGCCGCTCGGGCCCAGTTCCGGGTCGCCAGCGGGATCCTGCTCGCTGCCGCCGCCCAGGACGAACACGGCGTCGAAGGGCTCCAGCGCCGCCAGGGACACCGGGGCGACACGCCGCTCCAGGCTCCCCATCAGGGCCCGGCCCAGGTACGGGCTGCCCGCGCAGGCGTAGAGGACAGCGATGCCCAGGCACAGCCCGGCCGGCGCCCGCTGGCGCCGGCGCAGGCAGAGCAGGGCCGCGGCCAGGATGAGCAGCCAGATCAGCCCCGCCGGCATGACCAGCAGCGCCAGGGTCTTTTCCAGGGAGAACAGGGTCATGGGGCCGCCTTATCCGATCTGGATGAGCCCGGCCGCCAGGGCCTTGGGGAAATCCGGATCCGGGGCCTGCAGGGCGGCGATGGCGGCGTCGGGATCCCCGGGACCGGGCAGGATCCCCTGCAGGCGGTTGCGCCCCTTGTCCTTGGCGCCGTACAGGCTCTCGTCGGCCAGGCGGAACACCTGCTCCCAGCCCAGCCCCTCGGGCCGTTCGGGGTGGAAGGGGAAGATGGCGTAGCCCACCGAGCAGGTCTGGCGGAGGGTCTGCCCCCCGGGGAGGACGAAGGTGTGGCCGGCCATCTGCTCGTGGACCCGCACCGCGATGAGCGGGGGGGCCACCCGGTCCGAATCCAGGGCCAGGATCAGGAACTCCTCACCGCCCCAGCGCAGCACCAGGTCCGGCTTGCGCACGATCTCCTTCAGCAGCCTGGCCACCTGCAGCAGCACGGCGTCCCCCGCGGCGTGGCCGTGCTCGTCGTTGACGCGCTTGAACAGATCCAGGTCCACCAGGATCAGGCTGATGCTGCGCCGGTTCAGCGCCTCGCCGGCGTCGGCCAGCCACCGGCGCAGCACCCGGGGCGTCTCCTCCTGCATGAACTCCTGCAGGTAGCGGCGGTTGCGCAGACCCGTGAGGGGGTCCCGCAGGGCCAGGTCCTCCAGGCGCTGGGTCAGCACCAGGGTGTCGAACAGGGAGTGGTGCACCTGGAACGCGGTGGCCATCAGCGCGCACATGTAGCCCAGCATGGCCACGGAGAACAGGTAGCCCATGCCCGGGGGCGGCCGCAGGAACCCGGCCAGGGCCAGGCTGCCCAGGGCCGGGATCATGGTGGCCCCGTAGCTCGAAGGGCTTCCGGCCATGGTGATGCAGGCCAGGGAGTAGAGCCCCACGAGGCAGAGGGTGAGCAGCAGGAAGCGGCCGGGATACAGGTGCGGCAAGGCCGCCAGGACCACCCCGCCCAGGAGCAGCCCGAACCCGGCCGCCGCCCCGGTGAACAGGGCGAAACGGGGGTTCGGCCGGCGCATGGCCGGCTCCAGCTGCGCCCCCCGGAACACCAGGACCACCCGGCCCAGGGCCGCCAGCGCCAGGGCGGAGCCCAGCCACCGCAGCCAGCCCGGCGCCGCCAGCTGCTCCCTGAGGACGAGGTACAGGAAGCCGAGGAAGGCCAGGTGGATCAGCACCGGCACCCGGTTCCGCCGGTACAGGTCCCGCACCAGCGCCGTGTGCACGATCCTGGTGTGGAGGCGGTCGCCCGGGGCGAGGGTGAAGGGAGTGATCCAGTTCATTTCTTGGTCTTTCGATGCGGGGCCTGACCCGCTTGGAAAAAGATGGGCGCTCCAGCCATTTGACAGTACCCCGAGGGCACCGGCAAGGATTTCCCTTGCGGTCATGCCGCCATCGGCCGAATAGTTGGACTCGGATCTCCGGGGGAGGCCTCCATGAAACTAGCAGTCCTGGGTGGCAGTCTGCGGAGGGAATCGCTGAACCGGCGCCTGCTTGAGCACCTGGCCCGGAGCCTGGAGCAGAGGGGCCACGACCTGCGCACCCTGTCCGGGGACGCCCTGCGCCTGCCCCTGTTCGACGCGGACCTGCCGGCCCCGGCCGAGGTGCTGGCGCTGCGGGACGCCCTGGAGGGGATCCACGGTCTGGTCATCGTCTCCCCCGAGTACAACGCCGGCATCCCCCCGCATCTCAAGAACGCCGTGGACTGGCTCTCCACCCTCGCCCCGAACCCCTTGAAGGGCCTGCCGGTGCTGCTCGCCGCGGCCTCGCCCGGCGCCTTCGGCGGCGCCCGGGCCCTGCTTTCCTGGCGCCCGGTCCTGGCCAACCTGGGCGCCCTGGCGCTGCCGGTCGCCATCACCGTGCCCCTGGCCGACAAGAACCTGGACGCCAACGGCGCCCCCCTGGAGGCCCGGGCCAAAGGGGAAATCCAGAAGGCCCTGGCCTCCTTCCTGGAATGGACCGCCCGCCTGCGAGGAGAACCCCATGATCCGCTTCCGCCCAGCTGAAACCCGCGGCCACTTCCAGTTCGGCTGGCTCGACACCTGGCACACCTTCTCCTTCGGCGAGTACTTCGACCCGGCCCACCACCAGTTCCGCGCCCTGCGGGTGATCAACGAGGACCGGGTGCAGCCGAACCAGGGCTTCGGCACCCACGGCCACAAGGAGATGGAGATCCTCACCTGGGTGCTGGAGGGCGCCCTGGATCACCAGGACTCCATGGGCCACCGCCAGACCCTGGAGCCCGGATCGGCCCAGGCCATGAGCGCCGGCACCGGGATCCGCCACAGCGAGTTCAACGGCTCGGCCACCACCGAGGTCCACCTCCTGCAGATCTGGATCCTCCCCGGCACCCCCGGCCTCACCCCCCGCTACCAGGAGGCGGCGTTCCCGGATCCGGAACTGCGCAACCGGCTGCGGCTCATCGCCAGCGGGGACGGGGCCGAGGGTTCCGTGGTCCTGCACCAGGACGTGAAGGTCCTGGTGGCTCGGCTGGATTCTGGGGCATCCGTCGAATACCCGTTCGGGCAGGCGCGTCATGGCTACCTCCAGGTAGCCAAGGGCGCCCTGGAGTTGAACGGCACGCCCATGAAGGCCGGCGACGGCGCCGAGTTGTCCCAGGAAAGCATGGCCATGCTTGTGGCTTCGGCCCCCAGCGAGGTGCTGGTGTTCGACCTGGCCTGAAACTTCACCAGGCCCTGATGTTGTCCCGGTGACAGGGGGGCCCCGGTGGCGTGGTAGCCCTTCATTCACCTTTGCGGAATCCGATGGGCTTTTTCTTGGGCAATGGTGGCGCCATGAGTTGCCGAATGGCATCGAACACCGCCTTGAACTGGGAATCATATTTCCGCTCAAGGCCATCCAGCTTCCTGGCCAGTTCGTGGTGAGTGGACAGGATCTCCCGGAGCCGGACGAAGGCCCGCATGATCTCGATGTTCACCTGGACGGCCTGCTCGCTTTTGAGCACGCTGGAAAGCATCGCCACACCTTGTTCAGTGAAGGCATAAGGCGCATACCGCCGACCACCACGGCCTTCGGGTTTTGAGGTCACAGATTGTGACCTCAAATATTCCCATTCCTCGACTCCGAGCTGGAACATGAAGTCCTCTGGGAACCTATCCAGGTTCCTCTTGACCGCCTGGACCAGCACCTTGGTCTCGACGCCATACAGCAGCGCCAGATCCTCGTCCAGGAGCACCTTTTCACCCCTGATGAAAAGGATGGTCTTGGTGATCCGTTCAACAAGGGCGTGCTGGACTGGCATCTGAACTCCAGGGGGCAAGGGGGACCTGCCATTGTGCCAGCTCCCCCTTGGGATGCCAGGGCGGCATCTCAAGATCCAGGTGCCCTCTGCTCTTCGCGAAGTGCTGCTGTTCGACCTGGCCTGAAACTTAATTCACCCGCATAGCACTGGTTCATAAATAGACGGCCTCCCTTCGCGAGGTTGTCAGCCTCAATGCTTGTGGGTGAACCATGTCCTTTTTGCATACGCCGGGCCGATGCCTCCAACCGATCCTGGCCCTCCTGTTCGCGCTTGGCACCACCCTGGGCCCGGCCCATGCCTCTGGAAAAGCCAAAGGTAAAAAGAAGAAGGCGGCCACCGGCCGAGCGGCGGCCAAGCATGCCCCCGCGCCGGTCCCCGCTCCCGCAGGGACGGTCCCAGTCCCGCCTCGAACAACCGGCCTATCGCCCCAGGACACCCTGAGGCTCCAGGAAGCCTTGAGGCTCCGGGAACGCGAGAGGCTCAAGGCGGCCATGGGCATTTCGTCAGGCCCCGGCGCCCCTGTCCTGGCCCGTGGGTACCGGGAGTTCTCGGTGGCGGTCCAACCGGGGGTCTACCAGCGCGGCGACCACCCGTTCTTCAACGTGCGCGCTTCGGACCAAGTGGGAGATATGAAGTTCCTGCGTTACCACACTGAGGCTGCCCAAGGCGCACAGGCCCGATGCATCGTGAGCACTTCCGAGGGCCATCTGGCCTGGCTGAGCGGCGAGGGCAACCTGATCAATGTCCTGCTGCCCACCGGCGGACATTGGCAGTTCCCGGCCAAGGACAATGACGCCATCCGGATCCTGCTCCGGGATGCCAAGGGCCAGCTCTGGTACTTTGGCGACCAGAACTGCGGCCCCCTCTCTTTCGCACCGCCCATCTCCGCCCGGGCCGGATTACAACTCCCTTATCATCAGCAATATTCTCGCTATGTCGAGGCCGCCTTCGGTCAAGGCTCCGGGCCTGTGTGCGTGGCTCCAGGAGAGGGGGACATGCTCGTGGGAGCTTCCCGGCAGGCGCTTTTCACCACGCTTGGAACGGCCAGGAAATTGAACTTCCAGATACTTGACCCGGCCCAGGTGCCGACGGCCGTCGCCTGGGAACCAACCCAGCAATCCATGGTGTGCGTGCGCCCGGATCGCGACCGGTTTCGGAAAGCTGGTAGGTCAGTGGGAGATGTAGTGCTCCAGCTGGCCGATGATGAAGGTCTGCTCGGAGATGGTCTCCTTCACCAGGTCGCCGATGGACAGGAACCCGGCCACCGACCCGTCCTCCGCCAGCACCGGCAGGTGCCGGATGTGCCGGTCGGTCATGATCGCCATGCAATCCTCGACCGTCTGGGCCAGGGTCACGTAGATCACCTTGTCGCTCATCACGTCCCGCACCGGGGTGTCCTTGGAGTCCAGGCCCAGCAGGACCACCTTGCGGGCGAAATCCCGTTCGGAAAAGACCCCCACCGGCTTGCCGCCCTCCAGGACCAGGAGGGCGCCGATGTCGTGCTGGGCCAGGACGCTCAGGGCCCGGAAGACCGTGTCGTCGGGCCCGATGGAAATGAGGCGGTGGGGCTTGGCGTTGAGGATCTGCTCCAGTAGCTTCAAGGGGCCTCCTGCGGATGAGGGTAAAGGATAAGCTATCCCTGGCCTGAGAGGGATGAGAAAAAAACTACCCCAGGCCGTAAGCCTTGATCTTCTGGTAAAGGGTGCTGCGGGGAATGTTCAGGCGCTTGGCGGCCCGCTCCACGTGCCCGCCCTCCTCCCGCAGCACATTGCGGATGTGGTTCAGCTCCACTTCCCTCAGGGTCAAGTGCGTGTCCACGGCCGCCTCGGTCCCGCCCCCGGTGCGCGGGCTGCTGGCGAAATCCAGGTCGCCCTCGTCGATGCTGGCGCCGGTGGCGCCCAGCAGGGCCCGCTCCAGGACATTGCGCAGCTCTCGGATGTTGCCGGGCCAGCCGTGCTTCTGCAACTGCAGCAGGGCGGCCCTGGTGAATAGCACCGGGTCCCGGCCCCACTCGTCGGTGAGCCGGTTCATGAGGTTCTGGGCCAGGGCCGGGATGTCCTCCACCCGCTCGGTGAGGGGCGGCATCACCAGCTGGATCGCACTCACCCGGTAGAACAGGTCGGCCCGGAACAGCCGCTCCTGCACCAGCCGCTCCAGGTTCTGGTGGGTGGCGGCGATCAGGCGGAAATCCACCTTGCGGTCGTGCACTTCGCCCAGGCGGCGGAACCGCTTCTCCTCCAGGGCCTTGAGCAGCTTGGGCTGGATCTGCAGGTCCATGTCGCCGATCTCGTCCAGGAACACCGTGCCCCGGTGCGCCGCCTCCAGCAGGCCCACCTTGGCCATGACCGCGCCGGTGAAGGCCCCCTTCTCGTGGCCGAACAGTTCCGTCTCCAGGAACTCCCGGGTGAACCCGCCGCAGTTCAGCTCCAGCATCGCCTCCGAGGCCCGGGAGCTGTGCCGGTGCAGCCACCGGGCCAGCTCGCTCTTGCCGCTGCCGGTCTCGCCGGTGACCAGGATCGGGCTCTCGGCGGCGGCGGCCCGGCGCGCCTGTTCTTCCATCCGGCGGATGGCGGGGCTCAGGCCCAGGAACAGGTCCAGGGCCCGCCTGGGCTGGTCGCGGGTGGCGTTGGCCAGCTCCCGGCGCCGGTTGCGCTGGTTCTCCACAGTGCGGTCCAGCACCACCAGCAGGGCCGGCAGGTTCAGGGGCTTCACCAGGAACTGCTCCGCCCCCAGCTGGATGCTGCGCACCGCCAGCTCGATGCTGCCGTGGGCGGTGAGCAGGATGATGGGCACCCCGGCGTCCACCGCCTTGAGCCGGGGCAGCAGGTCCAGGGCGTTGCCGTCCGGCAGCGAGTAGTCCAGGGTGACCAGGTCGTAGACGTCCCGGCGGTACTTGGCCTCGGCCTCGGCGCAGGTTTCGGCTTCATCGGCCTCGTAGCCGTTGAGTTCCAGGAAGTCCCTGATGGCGAAGCGCACGGCCGCTTCGTCATCCACCACCAGGATTTTCGGTTTCGCCATGATTACCTCACGCCGGCAGGGTGAACGCCAGCCGCACCCCGCCGCCGGGGCCAGGAACCGCCGTGAGGCTGCCGCCGTGGTGCTCCAGCACCCGCCGGGCCACCGGCAGCGCCAGCCGGCCGAAACCCGAGGCGCGGTAGTAGAACGGCTCGAACAGCCGGGACAGGTCCACCCCCCGCAGCTCCAGGCCGGGGCTGTCCACCCAGCCGCTGATCACCGGCCGGCCCTCCTGGATGCCGGCCCCGGCGCGCACCGTCACCCGGCCGCCCCGGGCCTGCTGCCCCAGGGCCAGCCGCACCAGCCGGCTGAAGGCCATGCCCAGCCCTTCCTCGTCCATCCTGAGCGCCGGCAGGGGGCCATCGAACACCAGCCGGAGCTCGACCCCCGCTTCCACCGCCCGGGGCCGGTGCTGTTCCACCGCCTCCCGCAGCACCGGCTCCAGGTTGCCGCCGGCCAGGACCATGGCCCTGGGCGCGCCGTAGTCGTTCAGCTCGTCCACGAACGCGCCCAGGCGGTCCAGGCTGGCCCGCATCACCGTCTGGTACTTCGCGGCCTCCTCCAGCTTGCCCAGGCGGGCCTGCATGGCTTCGAGGCTCCCGGAGAGGCCGAAGATGAAGTTGCGCAGCTCGTGCACCAGGCCCGGCACGAAGGAGCTTCCGGACGGCCCCCGGGAGCAGGAGCGCTGCTCTTCGGGCGGCGGGATCGGCTTGGCTTCGGCGGCTGGCACGGGAACTCCGGCCGAATAGCATAGCGCGTCCTAAACCATTGCAAGCAATGGGCCAAGGGTCCGCACGAGCGCGACCCGCCTTCCGCGCCTTTGGATTCCTCAATGCCAAATCCGCCGGGAGCCGATAACCTGATCAGATGCCTGTTCTTTGGGTCACCGATCATGAGCTCGACCAGCTCCGCCCCCTCCCCGAGGCCCTCCTCATGGCCATGGGCGCCATTGGCCAGCCCTCGGCCCGGAGCCACCTGGCCCAGACTCTGGTGCGGGCCCGGGTGGCGCCCCAGGCCGAGCCCTGGATCAGGAACCCCGCCGGGATGGCGCCGGTGCTGAACCTGCTGCGGGATTCCGGGCTGGCCAGGGAGGTCAATGGTTTCTGGACCCTGACCCCCGCCGCCCAGGAAGCGGTGTGCCGCCGGGCCCACCGCAAGGGCCAGCTCAAGGCCCTGGCCGCCGCCGGCCAGGCCACCTACGACTCCGGCAAGCTGCTCCTGGACAGCCTGGGCCGGGACCTGGCGGCGTTCCGCCTGGCTTTCCTGGAGGGTCGCCCCGAGGACTGGCTGGCGGCCCACGAGCGGCTGCGCCAGACCCACCACGCCGCCCTGGGCCAGCGGGACCCCCTCTCCCTCATCTGCGGCCAGCCCTTCGACCCGGACTGGTTCGAGGCCCTGCCGCCGGCGCAGCAGAGCCACGCGGCCTGGGCCCTGCTCTACGACCAGGTGGTGCACGGCCAGCCCAACCCGGACTTCAGCGACTGGCTGGAAGCCCGCAGCCGGACCCGGCTGAGTCCCGTGGGGCCCATGCTGGAATACCTGATCCTCCAGGGGCGCCTGGAGGAGGCCGAAGCGCTGCTGCAAAGGCTCAGCCCCGCCCAGCGCGAACTCACCCCCATCGCCCTGCTGCGTTCGGCCCTGGACCTGGCCCAGGGCCGTCCGTCCGCGGCCGCCGCGGGGTTCCAGGCGGTCCTGGCCGTCCTGGGCAAGGGCTCCCGGCGCAAGGCGGTGCACCTGCCGGGCCTCATGGACCTGTTCTGCATCCTGGCCTGCATCGGCCTGGACGGCGAACTGGGCCTGACCGCCGCCGCCGAGCGCCTGGAGCTGCTGGAGCGGCGCCAGGCCGCCGATCCCCTGTCCAGCCTGCTGGACCCGCTGCGCCGGCTCCTGCTCCAGCGCCAGGGCCTGCCCCGGCCGCTGGAGCCGCCCGGCCGGAACGAGGCGCCCCGCCCCCCGTCGCTCCTGCCGGCGCCGGCCCTGGCCGGCTTCGCGGAAGCCGTCTGCGCCTATCTCTGCTCGGAGCGCCTGGACCTGGAGGCCCTGGACGCCACCCAGGCCCGCCTGGCCAGACTGCCCCTGGGCCTGCTGCACCGGGAACTGGCCGAGCTCCGGCGCCGGGCCAAGGGCGGCATCAGTGGCGCCCCCTTCCCGTTCCTGGACCTGGTGCCGCACAGCGAGACCTGGGAAAAGGCCCTGGAGGACCTGCACGGCCTGGCCCGGCCCACCACCAGCCGGCGCCCGGGACGCCTGGCCTGGTGGGTGTGGCGCGATCCCGAGGCCCGCAACCCCTATGTCATCGAACCCAGGGAACAGCGCCGGGACGCCAGGGGCCAGTGGACCCGGGGCAAGGCCGTCTCCCTGAAGCGGCTCAAGGAGGAGGGCCGGGCCTGGAACTTCCTGCTGCCCCAGGACCAGAGCCTCATCAGCTGCATCCGCGAGAACTGGCGGGGTCACGAGCTCAACTACGAGGCCGCGCTGCAGGCCCTGGTGGGCCATCCCCTGGTGTTCTGGAGCGAAGCCGAGGTGGACGCGGCCGCGCGCATGGAGATCGTCGCCGGCCAGCCGGAACTGCACGTGACCCGCAAGGGCAAGGTGCTGGAGCTGCGGCTGGACCCGCCACTCCAGGAGGGCGAAGTCATGGTCCAGGCCGAGGGCCTGTTCCGGGTGCGGATCATCACCATCACCGCCGCCCACCGCAAGCTGGCGGACATCCTGGGCGACGGCCTGACGGTGCCGGCCGGGGCCGAGACCCAGGTGCTCCAGGCCCTGCGCGCCGTCGCCCCCATGGTGACGGTGCACTCCGACCTTACCGTGCGGGACGAGGCGGCCCGCCAGGCCGGCCTGGTACGGGTGGACGGCGATCCGCGCATCTTCCTCCTGCTCATGCCATTCCACCAGGGGCTGAAGGCCCAGCTGCGGGTCGAGCCCCTGGCGGGCTGCGGCTACCACGTGCCCGGCGAAGGCGGGGCCAGCCTCATGCTGGAGCGCCAGGGCGAGATGCGCCTGGTGGCCCGGGACTTGGCCCAGGAGACCGCCGCCGCCGAAGCCCTGCTGGCGGCCCTGCCCACCCTGCCCCTGGACGAAGGGCGCAGCGAATGGATGCTGGACGACCCGGAACGCTGCATGAACCTCCTGCTGGAACTGGAGGCGGCCAAGGGCCTGGCCACGGTGCAGTGGCCCGAAGGCGGCCGCCTGAGCCCGCCCCGGACCCTGGGCCTGGAGGCCATGAGCCTGACCGTGAAGCGCAACGGCAACTGGTTCGACGCCGAGGGCGAGCTGAAGCTGGGCCAGGGCCAGGTGGCGAACCTGCAGGAACTCCTGGCGGCCACGGAAACGGGCGGCAGCCGCTTCGTCAAGCTGGGGGACGGACGGGTCTACGCCCTGGCCGAGACCTTCCGCCGCCGCCTGGACGACCTGCGCGCCCTGGGCGACCAGCACGGCCTGGGCATGCGCCTGCACAGCCTCAGCGCCCTGGCCCTGGACGGCCTGGGCGAAGAGCTGGGCGCGCTCCACACCGACCAGGCCTGGAAAGGGATGCTGGCGCAGCTCCAGGGCGCCCTGGGCCCGGAGGCGGAGCTGCCGGAGGGCTTCCGCGCCCAGTTGCGCCCCTACCAGCTGGAAGGCTACCAGTGGATGCGGCGGCTGGCCGCGGCGGGCCTGGGCGCCTGCCTCGCCGACGACATGGGCCTGGGCAAGACCGTGCAGACCCTGGCCCTGCTGCTGGCCCGGGCCGGCGGCGGCCCGGCCCTGGTGGTGGCCCCCACCAGCGTCTGCGCCAACTGGGAGAGCGAGACCGAGGCCTTCGCGCCCCAGCTCAAGGTGCAGCGGTTCGGCGAAGGCGACCGGGAGGCCGCGCTCCAGAACGCCGGCCCCTTCGACGTCTTCCTGTGCAGCTACGGCCTGCTCCCGCTGGAGGCCGAGCGGCTGCAGCGGGTCCCATGGAGCACCGTGGTCCTGGACGAAGGCCAGAACATCAAGAACGCCCTCACCAAGCGCAGCCAGGCGGTGATGGACCTCCAGGCCGGGTTCCGCCTGGTGCTGTCCGGCACCCCGGTGGAGAACCACCTGGCCGAGCTGTGGAACCTGTTCCGTTTCCTCAATCCCGGCCTGCTGGGCAGCATCGAGCAGTTCCGCAAGCGCTTCCAGGAGCCCATCGAGCGCGACCAGGACCCCCATGCCCTGGGCCGCCTGCGGCGCATGGTCTCGCCCTTCCTGCTCCGGCGCACCAAAGGCCAGGTGCTGAAGGAGCTGCCGCCCCGCACCGAGATCGTCCTGGAGCTGGAACCCAGCGAGGCCGAGGCCTCCTTCCTGGAGGCCCTGCGGCGCCAGAGCCTGGCGGCCCTGGACGGCGGCCCGAACCAGACCCTGCAGGTGCT
>Ga0182014_10007298_pt1 | contig 11626 bp, 9 predicted proteins | sample 612S2DmetaG_FD_120489 | JGI IMG/M metagenome (GOLD analysis project Ga0182014, IMG submission 120489) | Permafrost microbial communities from Stordalen Mire, Sweden - 612S2D metaG | ecosystem: Environmental > Terrestrial > Soil > Wetlands > Permafrost | place: Sweden: Stordalen | collected... | reverse complement strand
GGCGGGGATGTAGGCTTCGGGCTGGTAGTAGTCGTAGTAGGAGACGAAGTACTCGACGGCGTTGTGCGGGAAGAACTGCTTGAACTCGTGGTAGAGCTGGGCGGCGAGGGTCTTGTTGTGCGCGAGGATGAGAGCGGGGCGCTGGACGGCCTCGATGATTTTGGCCATGGTGAAGGTCTTGCCGGAGCCGGTGACGCCGAGCAGGACCTGATCCTTCTCGCCAGCGGCGAGGCCGGAGACGAGTTCGGAGATGGCGCGGGGCTGGTCGCCCTGGGGTTTGTAGGAGGCGGCAAGCTGGAAGTCCATCTTTATAGGATAACTTCAGGGAACAGGGAACAGGGAACAGGGAACAGGGAACAGGGGACAGGGGGCGGGATGGGCGGCGTGACGGAGCTTTGGCTGATTCGGCATGGGGAGACGGAGTGGAGCGCGGAGGGCAGGCATACCGGCCGGACCGACCTTCCGCTGACGGCGCGCGGGCGGGAGCGGGCGGCGGCGCTGGGGAAGTACCTTGCGGGGACGAAGTTTGCGGCGGTGCTGTGCAGCCCGTTGCGGCGGGCGCGGGAGACGTGCGAGATTGCGGGGTTCGGCGCGCAGGCCGTGGTGGACGGCAACCTGTGCGAGTGGGACTACGGCGTGTATGAGGGAAAGACGACGCAGGAGATTCAGGCGGAGATTCCAGGGTGGAACGTGTGGAAAGACCCGATTGTGGGCGGGGAGACGGTAGAGCATGTGGGCGCGCGCGCGGATGCGGTGATTGCGCGGGCGCTCTCCGCCGCCGCCGGACCCAGGTCAGACAAGTCTGACCTGGGGCACCCGAGTTCAGTAGCGGATGCGGGCGATGGGGTGGTGAAGGTGGCGCTGTTTGGGCATGCGCATATTCTGCGGATCCTGGCGGCGCGTTGGGTGGGGCTGGAGGCGCGGGGTGGGGCACTGTTGGTGCTGGAGACGGGGAGCCTGAGCGTGCTGGGGTGGGAGCGGGAGACGCGCGTGATTCTGCGGTGGAATCGGGGATTTGAGGAGTAGTCTTATTCTTCTTTTCGATTCGGATTGGTTTATGCAGCGTCGTGAACCATGACTGACTGGCCCCAATCATCGGCGCAGGTGCTCGATCTCATAACGAAGGCCGAGCGGTCCCGGAAATTTGTCTGGACCGCCGGAAGAGTTCTCAAGGAGGCGGCGCTCTGGACACGCCTGGGAGAGCTGAACTACGACGAACGAAAGCGCGTGCGACGACTCGTTACGAAGTATCTTGAGGAGTTAGCTGCCAGTGGTATTCTCCAGCGCCGTGGGTTGCGACAGAGCGTCCGCTTGGACAATGAGGTTGGGTTTGACTACATTCACACCTCACCCAAGAAGAACCAAACGATATCGTGCCCACCCAAGTAGATGCGTTGAGGAGAACGGATGAAGAGTTGCTGGAAGTGGCTGGCGTTCGGGGTGATGTTGGCGATGGCCTGTGGGGTGCGGGCGCAGGCGCAGAGTCTGGCGTTTCAGCGGGCGGAGCATCTAAAGCGCGGTGTAAACCTGAGCAGCTTTTATGCGCAGACGCGGGATTTATCGCAGGCACGGCTGGATGCATACATGACGACTACGGATATGCAGGCGCTGAAGGCGATGGGATTCGACCACGTGCGGCTGAGCATCAACCCAGAGCTGCTGATTGCGGAACCGCAGACGGGAAGGCTGCGGGTGGGCCCGATGGCGCAACTGGACAAAACGGTCGAGCAACTGACGGATGCAGGGCTCAACGTGATTCTGGACATCCATGCGGAGGAGACGTGGAAGGCAGCGCTGACGCATGGGGACGACGGCGAAGCGAGGTTGTTTGCGTTCTGGCTGGAGTTTGCGGGGCACTATGCGAAGAGCGATCCGGAGCGCGTGTATTTCGAGATTATGAATGAGCCTTCGATGGACGACATGTATCGCTGGGAGGGGATCCAGGACCGCGCGGTGGCGATGATCCGGCGAGTGGCGCCGCGGCACACGATCATTGCGACGGCAGCGGCGTGGGGGCACCAGGACGGCCTGCTCGCGATGGAGCCGGTGAGAGACGATAACGTCATCTATACGTTCCACGACTACGATCCGATGTGGTTTACCCACCAGGGGGCGACGTGGTCGACGGAGGCGTGGGCGTATCTGCATGGGGTTCCGTATCCTTCGACGCCGGAGAATATCCAGGCGGTGCTGGCGCAGGAGCCGGATGAGCGAGTGCGGCTCCAGTTGGAGCGGTACGGCGAGGACCGGTGGGACGCGCAGCGAGTGGGCGCGGAGATTGCGGCGGTGGCGCAGTGGGCGAAGCAACGCGGAGTGCCGTTGTATTGCGGGGAATTTGGGGTTTACAAGAACTACTCCGACCCGAAGATGCGGGCGGCATGGATCAATGACACGCGGACGGCGCTGGAGGCGAACCGCATTGGCTGGGCGATGTGGGACTACGACGGCAACTTCGGGTTGGCGACGAAGGGAAGCGATGGGATTGTGGTGGATCAGGCGGTGCTGCATGCGCTGGGGATGGGGAAGTAGCTGGAGGTTGGAGGCAGGGTCGTCCGCGACAAAGAGAGGCCCGGGGCTAAAGCCCCTCCATGTGTGCGCGACTTTACCGCGGGCTGAAGCCCGCTGCTACTCCGAAATGCAAAGGCACGGAGTTTTACAGGGGCCGATAGAATGGAGTTATGGTTCCTCGTCTGGTGGTGTTCGATCTTGACGGCACGTTGATTGATTCGCAGATCGATCTTTCGAATTCGATCAACGCGATGCTGGTACATCTGGGCAAGCCGGAGTTGCCGCACGCAGTGATTGCGGGCTACATCGGCAACGGCGCCAACCTGCTGGTGCGGCGCGCGCTGGGCGACCCGGAAGGCGACATCCACGACGAAGCGTATGTCGAAGACGCACTGCGCTACTTTCTGGACTACTACCGCGTACACATGCTGGATTACACCTACGTGTATGCCGGCGTGATGGAAGCGCTGGAGGAGATCCGGGAGGGCTTTCCGGGGATTGCGATGGCGGTGCTGACCAACAAGCCGGCGCGGCCTTCGCGGGATATCTGCGCGCACTTCGGACTGGACCGGCTCTTCTTCCAGGTCTACGGCGGCAACAGCTTTTCCACGAAGAAGCCGGACCCGGCGGGGCTGAAGGCGCTGATGGAAGAGGCTTCGGCGCTACATGCGGGGGCGGGGGCGATCGGTCCGGCGGAGACGGTGATGATCGGCGACTCCGATGTGGATGTGCTGACGGCGCGGAACTGCGGCGCATGGGCGATTGGATGCACCTACGGACTGGCCCCGCATAGTCTTGCGGCGGCGAGACCGGATGCGCTGGCGGGGGCGCCGGCGGAGTGGCCGGAAACGCTGCGCGCAATGGCCGGCGCGGTGATGGCCGGCTAAGCAGCGAACGCATTCCTCGGGCCGCTCGGTGGAAACCGGAGAGATTGGCCCATTTTGAGCGCCCCTTTATGTTAGGTGGAAAACATAAGGGTGTATAACCACAGCAGCACCGGATTTCCCTCCCAGGGATTGCGCGGATTGCACCAGGGGTAGATTTCGGATTGCGACCCAGGTCACGCGATCGGATTGGACTGTCAGGCGCGTAGGTGGGCGGCCAATCCCTGTATTTGCTGTACTTTGCAAATAACTTCTCTTTTCATAACCTTCTGTGATACGGGTCACAGGAGAATCGTGATCTTTCGTTTTACGCTTGGTCAACTCGACCAAGAGTGCGATGACCGATAGGCGACGAACGCTACCGATTATCGAAACCACCCGAGTTTGCGGATTGTCTCCGCGGAGGGGCTTGATGAAGCGTTTTGTGTTTTGTATTGCGTTGGTCGCACTGCTGCTCGGAGTTTCGAAAGCAGGATATGCAGCGAGTGGGAATAAGCAGGCTGCCGTGGCGCAGAAGGCCGCCGCGCCCGAATCCGCCGATTTCCTTGGCTCGGACGTCTGCGCGGCCTGCCACGCTGATGTGGTCAAGAAGTTTGAGGGCAACCCGCATTCCAAGCTTGCGTTGGAGCACGGCGGCCACGGCGCGACCTGCGAGAGCTGCCACGGGTCGGGCAAGGCCCACGTGGAAGGCGGCGGCGACGTAACCAAGATCAAGATGCTGGCCAAGCTGCCCGAGAAGCAGGTGGACGCGACCTGCCTGGGCTGCCACGCGGGCGCGCACCCGAACTTCGAGCGTTCTCCCCACGCCAAGGCCGGGGTGGGCTGCATCAGCTGCCACAGCATCCATGAAGGGAACACCGAAGATAAGCTGCTGAAGGCATCGCAGCCGGTGCTGTGCTATCAGTGCCACGCCGACGTGAAGCCGTCGTTCGACATGCCGTTCCACCACAAGGTGAACGAAGGCCTGGTGAAGTGCAGCGACTGCCACGACGTACACGGCACCTTCAACGCCAACAACGTGAAGTCGACGGCCGACCAGAACCTGATCTGCACCAAGTGCCACGCGGAGACGCGCGGGCCGTGGGTGTATGAGCATGCCGTGATCAAGGGCGAAGGTTGCACCGCTTGCCACACTCCGCACGGCTCGCAGAATCCGCGGCTGCTGAATGTTGCGAACATCAATCAGCTATGCAACCAGTGCCATAGCGGGGTTGCCGCCGGCACGGTTCATGGAATCAATTCGGGATCGCAAGAACTTCAGTCCTGCATCAACTGCCATACCATGATCCACGGCTCGAACATCAATCAGGCTTTCCTGAGGTGATGCATGCCGCGCCGTCCGGCCAGCACCGGACGGCGCGGATGAGATTCCGCAACGACAGTTCCACGCAGATTAAAGGTTTTGGGTTCTAGCAATGTTTTTTCAAGTGAGGCTTGTGATGATGAAGATCGGCTGGCTTTCTCGGTTGACGAATGAACGTCCCTCTCGCGCAGGGTCCAATCGGATCGCCGTGACCATTGGTATTGCCGTGCTGCTTACGGCTGGAATTGCGGCAGCGCAGGATGCTCCTGCTCTACCGTCCGGGACCCAGGACGGATATGCGATCCACAACACGGTGGACCTGGGCGGCCATGTTGTTGGCGTCTTCGGCAGCGGTTCCATGTATGACACGCTGGTCAATATTCACTCCGGCCCGCGCGTGCTGGGACAGACGTTTACGATGCACGCGCTGCCCACGACGAAGCACACCCTCTTCGACGACCTGACGGCCTACAGCAGCGGCTTTGGCGGCGACCCGAACAACTTTGCCAAGATGGACGCCTCCAAGGGCAAGGTGTACGAGTTCTCGGGGATGTTCCGCCGCGACCGCCAGTACTTCGACTATGACCTGCTGGGCAATCCGAATATCACTACCGGCCAGTCGATTCCCATTGGCCCCTCTAACGCGCCAACGGGGTCAGTTGCATGGCCGCAGGTTCAGGATTCTCCGGTGATGTTCAACACCGTGCGCAGAATGACGGACGTGGACCTGACGATCTTTCCGCTCTCCACGGTGACGTTCCGCGTGGGATATACGCAGAGCATCTTCCAGGGCCCGAGTCTCACCCCCAGTTATTCGATTGGCAAGTACGATGCCCTGATCGAGGAGTACCAGCGCAACAGCACGGACGATTTCACTGGCGCGATCGACTGGAAGCCGGTGGCTCACACCAAGGTCACGTTTGAGGAGCAGGTCGACCACTATAAGGGCGACTCCTACTTTACCCTGAACCCAAATAGCTTCCTGGTGCAAGAGGCGGACGGCACGCCGCTGTACCTTGGGAATTTTGACAGCCAGGTCGCTTACGGTATCGGCGGCTGCAATACGGGCAGCATGGGCACCGCCTACACCAACTCGACCACGTACACGATTCTCTCGACCCCGCAGAAACCCGGCGGGCGGCCGATCATCAATGCTGCGTGCGATGGGCTTACCAGCTACCTGCGTTCGCAGCCGACGCGCATTCTGTACCCCACCGAGATCCTGCGGTTGCAGAGCACAAGCCTGAAGAACATCGCGATGAACGGCGACTTCCGCTACACCAAAGCGAACATGAACCTGCCCAACTACTACGAGAACTACCAAGGCCTGGATGGGGCGGTCCGTTCGACGACGTGGACAGGCGCTTCGAGCGCGCAACGGGAGGTAGTGGCTCTTGACTTCGGCGTGACCTGGGACGCGACCAAGACGGTCAGCCTGGCTGACCAACTTGACTACTCGGATGTGCATCAGCCCGGCACCTCCAACATATCGGCCGGAGTCACGGCGAGCACGACGACAAATCCGAACGAAACCATCAACTACTCGGGTCCGCTGTCCGCTGGAACCGCGACGGTTGAGGGCAACCCCAATGGGACGCCCTCGCCCGCCTACTTTGGCCAGAGGTGGCTGACCAATAACGTGACCGCGAGCTGGGATGTTTCGACGATGGCAACGCTCTCGCTGACCTATCGCTACCGCACTCACGTGATCGCGGAGAACGAGTATTCCACCGGTGATCCCGGCGGCAATCCCGGGAACGTTCCGCTGGCTGTCGCCGCGGACCAAAACGGAACAGTAACCATCAACGAAAACGCTGGAATCTTCAATGCCGCGCTACGGCCCACAAAAAACTGGGATATCAACGGCACGGCGGAGATTGCGTACAACGACAACGCGTTCACCCCGCTGACCCCGCGGCAATTGCAGCACTACCGGATACACACCCTGTACCGGCCGAAGCCCTGGGCAACGATTTCGGCCGCTTACAACGACCTGGAACGGCACAACAACACGAACAACAATCAGGCGGCCGTCGCTTTATTCAATTCGCAATACACTACCACGGCTACCCCTGCCGGTGCGCCTTACGACGGCCCACTCGATCATGTCGACCACACCCGGATCATAAGCCTGGGCGCGGCGCTGACGCCGAACGAGCACTACGGGTTCGACTTCAACTACTCCTATAGCGATGTGTATACGTCGACGAACATCTGCTATCTGAGCGGCGCCACGGCCACCTTGCCTGGGGCTGCGTCGCAGACCAGCTCGGGCGGAAACAATCTTTGCCCATTCCAGTACGCCAGGGGCGGGAGCTTCTTCGCCGGCAGCGGTCTCTCGGAGTGGGGACCTGTCAAGGACTTCATGGATGCTCCGACGCAGTACGCGTCGATGGCACTTTCGCTGACTCCGAACAAGGCGATTCACGCCGACCTCGGCTATCGCATCAGCGCCGTGAGTGGCAATCAGTTCTTCAACGATGCGCGAGAGGTAAATGGTTCGCTGCAGTCGGCGTATCAGTCTCCATTTGTGAATCTTGCATGGACGGTGAAACCCGGATGGATATGGAGAGCTGAATACAATTACTATGGCTACGGCGAGGGCGGCCCTTCCGGCGCACCTCTCTGCAGCACGGCAACATCTGCGACGGCACCGGTTGTTTCCTGCAGCTCTTCGACGCTGCCCGGTCCAACCGGCCTGACGGAGCCGTCTTCCGGATTGACTGGACCCAGGAACTTCCACGCGAATAACGTGACTCTCGGAATGCACTACGAGTTCTGATGGTCGGGCCCGCAACCGCACCATGAGACTAACGAACGGCCAAACACAAGGAGATAGCCAGTGAAGATTAGAACCGGAATTGCCCTGGTCGCCATGATGGCGGCTACGATGACAACCGCTTTTGCGCAAGGGTCGGGAGCGGACACCTACAAAGGCAAGTGCCAGATGTGCCACGCCGCGGACGGAACCGCCAGCGGTCCCGCGGGCAAGTCGCTGAACGTGCCGTCGTTCAAGGCGAGCAAGCAGACGGAAGCCGAGATGATTGCGGAGACCAAGGCCGGAAAAGGGAAGATGCCGGCTTTCGCGAGCAAGCTGACGGACGCGCAGATCAAGGATGTCGTCGCATACGTCAAGACCTTGCAGAAGTAAGCCAGCTTGAGTTGCCTGTGGCCGGGTCGATTGAGTTCAGGAGAAAGCGGCGGCTACCCTATCTTCTGTGAAATCGAATCCGGGGTTGGGGGTGCGAAGGCGGATTATCTCCGCCTTCGCATACAGGCTGAATACCCCCGGTGATGCGCTGTCCGGTTCCGCCGGCGACCGCAAGTGGGTGTGTGCAGGTGAGGTTGGGGCATGGCTGGGGCACGGATCGGACTCCTGGAAAGATATCGCGTAAGGCAATCATGGCTGCGGAAGCTTGAGCCGCATGGAGTGGATGCCGGTTCGACCTTGTTGATCGCCGCGCTGGTCCTGTTCCTGCTCTTTGGGGTGCCATCCTTTCTCCACGCGCAGACGGACTGTCTCTCCTGCCACGCAGACAAGACGCTGCAGGACGCCTCCGGACACAGTGTGGGCGTGGATGCGGACAACTTCCACGCGAGCATCCACGGCAGCCTGGGCTGCACCGATTGCCACAGCTCCATCAAGGAATATCCGCACCCGGACCAGCCGGCTGCGGTGAAGTGCGAGACCTGCCACGCCGACCAGGCGGCGGCGATTGGCAGCAGCGTGCATGCCGAGGCAAGCGCGCATCCCTGCACCAGTTGTCACGGGGACGCCCATGCGATCTTTCCCAAGAGCGATACACGCTCGGCGGTCTATCCGCTGAATATTCCCAAGACCTGCGGCAACTGCCATGGCAGCGAGGCGCTGGCCACGAAGTACGGCCTGCAGAATGTGTATTCGGCGTACATGGACTCGATTCATGGCTACGCGGTGAGCAAGGAGGGTTTGCTGGTGGCCGCGAACTGCATGAGCTGCCACGGGTCGCACGGGATCCTGAGCCACAAGGACCCGAAGAGCACGACTTACAGGACGAATATTCCGAACACCTGCGGGGCGTGCCACGGGGGTGTGAAGGACGAGTATCTTTCGGGGATTCACGGCAAGTTGCTCGCAGAGGGCAATCAGAAAGTGCCGGTATGCACGGACTGCCATACGGCGCATGCGATCCTGCAGCCGACCGAGGCGGATTTCCGCATGCAGTCCACGCCGATCTGCGGCTCCTGCCACAAGGACCAGCTGGCGACCTATCGGGACACGTTCCACTCGCAACTGGGCTTGCTGGGTGGCTACGTGGAGACGGCGCGCTGCTGGGACTGCCACCAGGCGCACCGCGTATTGCCGGCGTCCAATCCTCAGTCTCCGGTCAATCAGGCCAACCTGATCAAGACCTGCAGCCGCTGCCATGCCGACGCGAACCTGAGCTTCGTCCAATATCAGCCCCACGCCAATCCTCACAATCGGAAGTTGAATCCAGCGCTGTATTTTGTGCGGTTGTTCATGAATGTGCTGCTATGGGGCACGCTGAGTTTCTTCACGCTGCACACGCTGTTGTGGTTTATTCGGGCGAAAAAGGAACAGGACAAGGGCGGCCCGGCGGCGGAGGCGAAACATGACTGACGAGACCAGGATGGCGCCCGCGGAGCAGCCCGAGGGAGGGCGCGAGGCAGGAGCCCTGCCTGCAGCGCTGCCTGCAGCGCAAGTGGGCGGCGAAAGCAAAGAGAAGTACTATGTGCGGTTTACGCTGCCGCAGCGCTACCTGCACGCGGTTCTGTTCAGCTCGTTTCTGGGATTGGCGGCGACTGGCCTGCCGATGCGCTTCAGTGAAAACGCAGTCGCGCGCCAACTGGCGAGCGCGGTGGGCGGCTTCGGCGCCATCCTTTTCTTTCACAAATTCTGCGCGATCGTCCTGACCCTGGCGTTTCTTTATCACCTGAAAGACCTGGCCGTCCGAGTGCTGCACGGGGAAAAGGGGATCTTCTGGGGCCCGACCTCAATGGTGGCGAATTGGAAGGACGTGCAGGACATCATCGGCCACCTGAAGTGGTTTGTAGGCCTGGGGCCGAAGCCGAAGTTCGAACGCTATGCGTACTGGGAGAAGTTCGACTACTGGGCGGTCTTCTGGGGCATGATCGTCATCGGTTTTTCAGGGTATGCGATGTGGTTTGCGCCGTTCTTCGCGCGGTTCCTGCCGGGCTGGGCGCTGAACGCGGTTCTGGTGGTGCACGGCGAGGAAGCGCTGCTGGCGATCCTGTTTATCTTCTCCATTCACTTCGTCAATACGCACCTGCGTCCGGGGAGCTTTCCCATGGACATGGTGATCTTCACGGGCAAAGAGACGGAAGAGGAATTCAAGAAGAAGCGAACCCTGGAGTATGAGCGGCTGGCCGCCGCGGGGAAGCTGGAAGCAAAGGTTGGGGACAAGCCGGTATATTGGTGGGTGAACTTCGCCAAGATAGTTGGAACCATCGCCATTACGCTGGGGCTGGTCATGCTGGTCCTGACATTGTTCGGCTATTTCGGCGGCCGTTAATCCAAAAGCAGAGGTCTGCATGCCCCAGTTCAGTCGTTTGGAGAAGAGCCTTCGCCCTGTTCTCTTCTATGGAAACAACCCGACCAGCCTGATCGGCGGCGCGCTGACCACAGCGTCGGCGTTTGTGCTGATCGGCTTCTGGGTGGTGAACACCTTCGGTCGCGGCGGGTCGAACAATCCGTACCTGGGCATCCTTTTTGACGTATTTCTGCCCGGCCTGTTTGTGCTGGGGCTGATTCTGATTCCGATCGGCATCTGGCTGCGGCACAACCGGCTGAAGGCGCTGGGGGAGCTGCCCTCGATTTATCCGCGGATCGGCCTCAGAGACCCGGTCTTCCGCCGCGGGATTGAGATGGTGGTCGCGGCCACGTTCATCAACTTCATTATCTTGGGCACGGCGAGCTATCGCACCGTCGCCTACATGGATTCCCCGAGCTTCTGCGGCCAGACCTGCCATGTGATGGCGCCGCAGTGGATCGCCTACCAGGTGTCTCCGCACTCGCATGTGGCGTGCGTGGAATGCCACATCGGCTCGGGAGTTTCCGCGGCCGTGCAGGCGAAGGTAAACGGAACCAAGCAGCTGATCGAAGTAACCTTCCATACCTATCCGACGCCGATTCTGGCGCCGCTCTCGGTGCTGCGGCCGGCGCGCGCGACCTGCGAAGAGTGCCACTCGCCAACCCACTTTGTGGGCGAGAAGCTGCTGGTGGAGACGATGTACGGCGACGATGAGAAGAATTCTGCGACACACAACATACTGGCGCTGCACCTGGGCGGGGTGGACTCGCTCTCGCGGCAGAGCGGCATCCATGGGCATCACCTGGACCAGTACGAGTATGTGGCGACCGACAATACGTACCAGACGATTATTGCGGTCAGCAAACACAATCCCGATGGGTCGACGACGCAGTTTGTCAGTTCGGACTGGAAGGGGCCGATCAAAGGCGTGACGCGGCAGATGGACTGCATCGACTGCCACGACCAGGCGACCCATACCTTCCAGACGGCGGAAGACGCGATCGATGAGGCGATGACGGTGGGCAGTCCCAATCCGGCGCTGCCGTTTGTGCACAAACAGGGGCTGGCGCTGATTCAGGCGCAATATGCGTCGCAGGCGGAGGCGGCCACGAAGATTGCGGCCGGGCTGAACGACTTCTATCGCGCGCAGTATCCGGCGATCTACGCAGGGCAGCGGGGCGCCGTGGACGCGGCTGCGAAGAGCCTGGTAGCAATCTACCAGCGCAATGTCTTCCCGGAGATGAAGGTGACCTGGGGGACGTATACGAGCGGGATGGGGCATAGCGCGCCGGGACACAATCCGTCGCCGGGATGCTTCCGCTGCCACGACGGTAGCCATACGTCGAAGGACGGGAAGACGATCACCAACGACTGCAGCG
>Ga0182014_10007297_pt1 | contig 11629 bp, 16 predicted proteins | sample 612S2DmetaG_FD_120489 | JGI IMG/M metagenome (GOLD analysis project Ga0182014, IMG submission 120489) | Permafrost microbial communities from Stordalen Mire, Sweden - 612S2D metaG | ecosystem: Environmental > Terrestrial > Soil > Wetlands > Permafrost | place: Sweden: Stordalen | collected... | reverse complement strand
TGCTCCTGCGTCAGGCCCTTTTCAAGCCTGATCCGCTTAACATTTTGGGCGACCAATCTGCGCATATCCATGCACAGAATGAAAAATGATTACATACTTTAAGTTTACCAACTATAATATGTACTTCATGGGACCGATACTAACGTCTACACCTCGTCCCTGACCAAGAAAAGCTGGGTTTTGGAGCGCGCGATCTGTGTCTCAAACCGACCAGTGGCACGTTCAAAACTAGCAACAGATTTGATATCTGCCAGGAGTTTTCCAATGTGCGGCGCTCGTTTACTAATCGCCTTTGTTACCCTTTTTCTTGTGCTCATTCCAACTTCGGCAAAAGCTCAATACACACTCGAACAATGCACCTGGATGTTGCAGCAAATCACCCAATCAATGCAGGAGGGCTCGTTAAAGAAGGTCATATCTTTGGAAAGACAGAATTTGGCGTACTGCAAAGAACATATGCCAGAAGACCACTATCTGAGTCACCTGGACACACTTGCATCTAATTTAGACAATGACGGGCAGCATGAAGAAGCGTTGGGCGTGGCAAATCGATGTTTGCAAATCGACCCGGCTCACCTTGCTTGCCTTTCTCGGAAAGCAAGTGCTCTTTATTCGCTCGGACGTTTTCAGGATGCAAAGTCCATCATTGAACATTCGCTCGCATTAGGCGCGGTTACCGAGTTGGATGTCTTGGCTCAAAAAACGCTCCGCAAGTTACGCGCAAGCATCAATGCCGCACAGAATGATAAGCGAAACTCAAACGTCGGCGACCGGGTCGCGCTGCGATCTGCTGCACCCCAAATACCTCCTGGAGTATCTGGAACGGTGACGTGCAGCCCCCGTGGCGTAAGCACCAACATAGACATTAACGGAGAACTCGATGCCACCACCGTCGAAAGTGTCCGAAAGCTTTTTGAGGAATATCATGAGCAGCAAACAAAGTGGAAAGCCGGGCAGTGTGACGGCGTCAAACAAAAAGGCCTCGATTACGGCGGGTTCGAGCGTTTTTCCATTAACAGCCGAGGCGGTAGCGTCGCTGCTGCAATGGCGATCGGAAGAATGCTACGTGAGGAACAGAAGCACGTTATTGTTGATGGCGTTTGTATTAGTTCTTGTGTGCTCGTTCTTGCTGGCGCAGTAGATCGCCAAATCAGTGACGCGGCTGTGATAGGAATTCACAGACCCTATTTTGTCCCCTCAGCCGGACAAACCATAAGTTCCGAAGAAGTGAGTAGCGCCTACAACATTATGTTGAAGAACATCCGCGCTTATTTCGGCGAGATGGGTATTTCAAAGCGATTGGCTGACGACATGCTGGCCACGGAGCCCGAGAACGTCCATGTTCTGACGCGGGAGGAGCTCGATAAATATGGTTTATCGCGTCTCGATCCGACTGAGCAGCAACGCCGAGCGACTGCAAATGAAGTATTGGACCTAAAAACATCAAATCAGCTAGGATTGGACCGCCTCGAATACAACCGCCGAAAGGCCCTCGGGGATCGACTATGCCCTTACACGTCCGAAAGTAGCTACAGCGAAGTCTCCGATTGTAAACAGAGGGTGCTAACGACTGGAAGGTAAGTTGATCTTTTCAGCCTTGACCGTTCAATCGCTGAATCGCTTGCGCCGTTGGAGCGTTTCATGGGCGGACACCTGATTGCCAAGCTTATCAAGTGAAATATGCTCGTAGAGGCACCTATGCAATTTCTTGCGGAGCAACATCTTGTAGCTGCGAAGCTGGTTCGCGAGAACGGAGCCCGGCGAAGCGGCGCGGAACGCGAGCTATTCATCCAAAAATCGAATAGCTTGGTCGTATGCGCGCGTCTTGCGGCTCAAGATAGAGGTGGCATCTGTTTGGACAACTTCGACTGGTCGTCGCTTACGCCAGATTGGGGCAAGATAGACAAGCAAATGCGAAGGCTTGCGCTGCCGCAGATTGATGGACCTCCACTGGTCCCGGCGCAGTGACTGCCTCCGCTAATGAGCGCTCCCTTCGCGAAGGCGGCTCGATGTCTGGATGCCCGTTATCGGTCCCGTGCCAACTTCCGCCTTCCCCAGTGCGGGTCTTTCCTGTCGGGGTTGAACACCCCCTCGACGTGACGGTTCAACGCCCGCATAACGCCGATCCGCGCGAGCATCGTCGGGCCACCATGCGTCGCGACCAGTAACAAGGCTTCCATCGCCGCTTGCCACTCCGCTGCCGTGTATTCCGCCCGCGGGAGCCTGGTGATGTAGTTGCCGGCATCCTTGAGCGTGACAAGCTGGCGACCTTGCGGCAACGCTATAGATTCATCAAACCGCCGGTTCCAGCCTGGTCGAACCCTCATGTGGCGGAAAAACTCGGTAAGAAGCGCGAAACTTCTTCATAAGCAATAAATACGTCGAAATGAGCGCAATCTGGCTCGAACCGTTCCTTGAAGCCCCGCGGGGCCAGTAGGACAGTCGTAAAATCCGAATGGTCCAGAAATTCGGGCCTGTCCAACATGTGTTTTGCACGAGGTGCGTAAGCCGCCGCTTGGCCTTCGTTGAATCGGTAGTTGTCGCGCTTGTTCTCTATGTGCATTGCAAATCTGCTTGCGCCGCCGGAGACTTCGAACACCAGAAAGATATCGGTTTCCCGGTCCATTCCAAGCTCAGGAACATGACACCACCAGTGTCGCCACCATTGTTTTCGGGGTCTTATCGCCATCTGCTCGCGGTGCAGAAGCCGGCAGGCGGTCGCAAGCGGTGCAAACTTTGTCTTTCCCAACACCCAAACCATGAACTCCGGTACATCTTTCACGCCTTCCGCGAAGTCTCCACAGAGCTGATCTTCCGTTAGGTTCATGCGGCCGTCCGATCTTCCTTGTCCGTGCCGCATGCCACGATCCTGAGCCCTTGATCCGGCAACGGCCTTTGCAGCGGCATTCGCCTCATCCCAGGACGCGCGCGTCCAAACATCGCATTCCTTAAGATCACGGGCATCGCCTTCGGACGGATCGGCTCAACGATCGCATTCGGTGCCGTCGTCAAGAACCTGTAAACAAGTTATCCACGCTGCACTCGCGGCCCTGTGAATTGAATAATCTCGTCGGCTGAAAATGCGCCTTGAACTTGCTGGCCGGGTTTCAAAATCCGAATGTAGACATCTTGCCCTGGTTTAATGACGGCATCGACGCTGCCCGGCCCAAACTTGGTCGGCGCCGTCACGTCATAACTAACCCGAGCCGCATCTGATGCACTAACCAAAATAAAGTACGTGGCCCCAGCCGCTTTCGTGGTTTCGGCTGCTTTGAGCAGTACATAATCCTGAACTGTCGTCGATCCCGTATAGGCGTTCCCCCTCGCGACGATTCGGAACGTGTCAGCGGTGATCTGTTGAGCGGCAACACCGCCCGAGAAGCCCATCTCTTGATATTTTGTTCCGCACCCGGCGAGCGTCAGAAATCCCATAAGAGGGATGACAAGCTTTGTCGCGCGGCCGTCAGCTACGGTTCCCAGAATACGCATTTGGCTGATCCCCCGACCAGCCTCCATCCAAGCGCAACCGCCGGGCGAGATCAATGGGAAACGCGCGCAAAGGCCGCCCGTGAGGCCGCCCGTGCCGAGGCCAATGCCTAGTCACTTCGTTTGGAAGGCTTCGGCGGCCCAGCCCAGCCCTCCCCCACGATCGCCCAATGCCTGAACCGCGGATACGGCTGGCTGGGGAGGCCCAATGCCGGCGCTGCGAGACCAGGGCCAGCCTGCCCCGCCCTCGCGACACGCCGCAGCCGTGGGAATGGCATTCGGCTTCTATCCCAGCTCCCGACCAGCCGAGCAGCGCTACGGCACCGCGGCGAGTTTCGAGGCCTCGGTGCGCGCGCTCAATTCCTGCCCGCCGGACAAACTCGACGAGCGGGTCAAAATCATCGCTTCCGGGCGGCGAATAATGGTTCCCGTGACCCAACTTGTGTATTTCAGGACACCTGCCGTAACCCAAGGTGTTACCGCTCGGATATATGCCGATATTATCCGGGAATTTGAGCGGTACCACATGGCCGCCGGGTCCAGAACAGCCCGGTCCGCCGGACCAGCCTGTCCCTCGATGCCGTCCGGCGCCCCCGGATGCGCCAATCTGGAAGCTGGAGCCGGCGCTGAAATCCCGGTCGTGCCGAACGCCGCGGTATTCGCCGCCAGCGCGCCTGATCCGGCAGACGGCAGAACGCGAGATGGCGCCCACCCTTGGGTGCCCCCAAGATGATAGGTAACGGTACGCAGACCTGTCTTGTGACCCGCGAATCGACGTAACCACCTGTGAACTTCACAGTGACCCGGCCCAAGGCGGTTCTTGCTGGCTTTTGCGGGCGTTTTTCATCGATTTACCCTCCGGCTGGCGAGCGCGGGAGCGGGTCACACCTTCGTTACAGTCGGGGTTACAGCCGCCTCGGTCGGGTTCACAGTTCACATTCACAGCCGCGACAATGATGCGGCGGGCGGCTGCGCTGAATAAAATGGACCCGAAACGGTCCCGGAGCCCATCGAGCCCGTTGGCAGACTCCGCTCGATCAAGGTCACAAGCTGGGGCCAAACCTTGCACAATAAAGCTTCGCAGAAGTTGGTGGTCCCGGCCGACCGGCTTTTCAAAACATTCCAAATGAGCGCACTATGTTGCCTTGACCATCTGAGCGCTAACCGTTGTCCAAACCCTCGTTGAAATCAAAAATCGAATCCGTTTTGCGATCCGACAATTTGCCGTCGGATGAAAAGGCTTTCTTGGAGCGATGGATAGCGGATTCCCGCGCAGACGAAATTTGGTCAAAAATCGAGGAAAAATCGAAAAAAACGTATGGCCGGTTATTCGTCCGTGGCTCAAAAGTGTCTTTCATTCACGAAATTCTCGGTGGGTTGCAGATAGCCAACGACCCGCCGGATTCTACCGCGATGCGTAGACAAGCGGCTAACGCCGAGAGCCTCGCAAATTTCTTGCGCGGGCCCGGTTCACGGTCTCGCCCCCCCATCATTCCTGAAAGCGAAACTCTGGTTGCGTCACTTGTGGCCACAAGCCGCATATTGGGTGAAATGGCCCAGCGGCAAATTAATACGGGCATGAGACAGGTGAGCCGGATAGACCGAAATGGTTCTCGGAAGCGGGGCACTTTCAGTTGGTGGATAAGCGAAACCTTAAGAAGCTTCTGTGGTCAGCCGTTTGACGAAGCGGCAGCTTTCTTTACCGAACTTGCATTCCCTCGCCAGGAAACAGACGCGGATAAGATTCGCAATACGCGGCGTCCTCGAACCCGCGCCGAACGCAGTAAGCGTCAAAAGCCGACCGGTACACTCGCCGGCTGAGTGTACCCTTGAGATCGAAATGATTTGAGATATCCAGATCGTCGCAGGCGGGTTCACCGCCAAAGGTGACGATCATGCCAGCCACTCAGATTTTTCCGCTCGAATTGGTTGATGAACGGCTCATTACACGCCGGCAGTTGCAACAAATCCTGCCCGTCTCGACGACGACGCTCTGGCGTCTAGAAAAGAGCGGTCGCTTTCCACGGCATCTCACGATCGGCGGCCTCAATTTTTGGCGGGCGATTGAGATCCGCGAATATCTCAGGAGAGGAAAATGAACCCTCTCGCGTCTCAAATCAGCTCCAACGAGTCCTCAAAAATCGAATGGGAATCGGTCCTGTTCGCTCGGTTTCAATCCGCGCTTGCCGTCGCGCTTAAAACTGGAGAGTTACGCGACGCGATTAAGGCTGACGCTACTTGGCGGCGGTGGCTGCTATCCTATCTCCCTGACGAGCGCCAGCGCGCTGCAATCCCAACCCCGAGTCTCCTGCGCGACATCCTCAATCGCGAAGAGAAACAATCATGAGCGCCGTTCAGCAGGCCCGATTCGATCCGCAGTCACTGTCTAACATCGAGATAGAGCAAGAGTTGTTAGGAGCGATCCTGAACTTAGGCGGCGTCGTTATCGACGCGGTCGATTCGATCATCGTTCCAACCGACTTCTTTGAGCCCATTCATCAAACATTGTTTGCTCGCTTTTGTGAGGCCCACGCTAGGGGGAAATCGATCCATCTAGCTTTGGCGATCGGCGCCCTTGGATCGGACGCCAGCATACCTTTGGTCAACGGCGTCACCGTTGGACAGTACATCGCTCGTGTCGCTGCCAGCGCCACGGTAATGAGCCGAGCTGCGGATTATGCGAAGCTCATTGTGGAATTTGCGCAACGCCGTAAGATTGTTACCGTATTAGACTCGATGCAATCGGGGATCGCCGCGAACCAAGACCCGGCTGACATTGCCGCAGTTGGAATTGATGCTCTAGATGAGATCGCTTCCGCGCATTGTAGCACTGCTACTTGTCGTATGGATATTGGCGATGCCGCCCAGATCGCGGTGGAGCGGATGCAGACTGCGATTCAAAATCCGGGCAAACTATGCGGTATCTCAACCGGACTTTCTGATCTCGATGACAAGATTGGAGGTCTACAGCGGGGGGAATTAACTATACTTGCTGGCCGACCGGGCATGGGGAAGTCCGCCGTCGGCGTATCGATTTGTCGGTCGATTGCCGAGGCTCAAATTCCATCGATATACTTCTCGTTGGAAATGGGCGCGCCAAGTTTAGCGTCGCGAATTATTTCTGACATCTGCTTCGATGCTCGCGATCCGATCGAATACTTCAAGATTCAAAAAGGCGAACTAACATTAGAGCAAGCGGAGGCGGTCGTCGTAGCCTCGCGACAGCTTCGCGAATTGCCGCTTCGCATCGATCAACAGGACGGCCTAACTGTTTCACAGATAACTTCGAGAGCGCGGAAACATAATCATTTTCTTGAGCGCCGAGGCAAACGACTGGGCGCGATCTTCATCGACCACCTGCACTTGATCCGCCCAACGTCTCGCTACGCCGGCAACCGAGTTGGTGAGGTTACTGAAATTTCGGGCGCTCTAAAATCATTGGCCAAAGAGCTTGACGTTGCTGTGGTCGCTCTGGCGCAACTGAACCGCGCTGTCGAAGCGCGAGCTATCCAACGGCCCACGTTGGCCGACTTGCGAGATTCAGGCTCGATTGAGCAGGATGCCGACACCATCATCTTCCTATTTCGGGAAGCCTATTACCTTCAACATCCGATTAGCAACGATCAGGCCGAGGATGACAAGCGTATCGGGCGATTGATGCAGGTTCGGAATGATATGGAAGCTAATATCGCAAAGCAAAGATCCGGTCCCGTAGGGGCAATCCGATTGTTCTGCAACATTGGAGCTAACGCCATTCGCGACGCGGGCAGATCGCAATGAGCGGCTCATTCAACGTCAGCCGCGACATTTTCGGTCATCCGATGTTTGGGGATGCTCCCCTGACTTGGCGCGAGGCTTGGTTGTGGCTGATCGCAAAAGCAGCATGGCAGCCCCATCGCATTCACGTCCGCAACGGTCGGTCGATGGGCCTCGTTGACCTGCAACGCGGGCAGCTTTCGCATTCACGCTCGTACATGCAGAAGGCTTGGAAGTGGACCTCGGAAAAGAAGGTCAGAACGTTTTTGGCGCGTCTGGAAAGAGACGGAATGATTGCCATGCAAACGGGCCAACCTCAGAACGTAATTTGTATCTGCAATTACGACGCTTTTCAGCTTCGTCCATCGATTGAAGGCCAGCAATCAGGCCATCAAACGGGCCAGCAATGGGCCGGCAATGGGCCAGAAGTAAATACCTTAGAATACCTTAGAAAAGAAAATACGCGCTCCCGCTCTGAAAAATCAGACCAATTTAACCGCTGGTATGCCCTGTATCCGAAGAAGGTCGAGAAGATCGCTGCTCAACGTAGCTTCACTCGTTTGATTGCCTCTGGGACGATCACCTTCGACGATCTGATGGTCGCCACGACAAGGTTTAGGGCCTCCGTTGCAGGAAAAGACAAGCAATACGTCAAAGGGCCGGCTGTGTGGCTCAACAAGGGCTGCTATCTCGATGAACCCGATACCCCCTCGCAAACGCCCGGCGGCGCGGTAGCCGGACCGACGCGCGATCCCAGCACCTTTAAGGACGAGGAATGGCGAACGTGTCTCACGCGCTGGGACGACACCGGAGAATGGTCGATCTCGTACTGGGGGCCTAAGCCAGGCCAGCCCGGCTGTCTGGTTCCTGCACGTTTGCTGCTGAACTGCGCCCCCTATCGCGCCACGGGAGAGGCCGCATCGTGAACCTACACAGGGGGCGCCAAATTTTTCGAGATCAACCCATGAACCAAGACCTTTACCCACATCTGGCTCACGGGAATGACCCACCCCGCTGCGGAGCCAAGACACGGGCCGGCGGAACTTGCCAGCACCGAGCGATGCCGAACGGGAAATGCCGCATCCACGGCGGCCTCAGCCCCGGCGCGCCCCATGGCGCTGCGAACGGCCGGTTCCGCGACGGCTTCTGGACCGGCGAAGCCGTGGAAGAACGCCGATTTATCCGTTTGCTGCTGAAGGGTACCCTGGGAGGGCTGTCGTGAGCCGAGCCGAAAACCTGCCAGCTATCACGCTCCGACCTCGCCGGCGCCGGTCACCGCCGGTCAGGATCAATATCAAGGGCATTCAAGCTGGGACGGCATCTTTTGGGTCGCCCGGTCCCGCTGACCGGATCTGGCGAAACCAACTCAAGGCCGCGCTGGGAACGGTGTCCGACGCCTTCGTCGATATGGCTCTCCATCATCTGGAGCGGGCCGCCCGCATGCCAAGTGACGGGCCGTCTGACATGGCGATCAACGGGGCGCTCGCCATCATCGCTGCCTTCGCACCCCAGAACGAAATGGAAGCTGCCTTAGCCGTGCAGGCAGCCTGCACGCACATGGTGGCGATGGTGATGATGGCCCGCATCGGTGGGGGCCATGGCGGCCCGCACCGCCTGCCCGGCTTGGCGTCGGCCTCTGCCAAGCTGCTCCGCGCCTATTGCACCCAGATCGAGACCTACCGGCGCCTTCGACATGGTGGCGATCAGCACATCCGTGTCGAGCACGTCACGGTCAATTCTGGCGGCCAGGCGATCGTCGGCGCGGTCAGTTCGCGAGCCTCGGAGGTCGAGCGATAAGATGAGCCGCACCTCCGCCAGATTTACGCAAGCCGACGTCGCCCGCACGATCAGGGCGGCGAAGCAGGCTGGCGCTGGCGCGGTTGAATTGCTGCCGGACGGGACGATCAGAATTTGCATCGACGGAGTGGGAAAGCCCGCCCAGCCGGTTGAACCGGATCGGGAGGTTGTGCTTTGATTCGCAGCATGCCACGCCCTCGCCCCCCACATCTGCACCGAGAGACCAACCGCCACGGCATGACGGTCTGGTACGTCCGTGTCGGCAAGGGCCCTAGGATTCGCATCAAAGCCGCTTACGGGTCGCCAGAGTTTGACAACGCCTATCGGGTTGCGTTGTCGGACGACCGACCACAGCCCGCAGGTAAGGCCGCAAGGGGCACTCTTGGCTGGCTGTGGATGCTCTACCGCCAGACAGGCGCCTGGACCGGGCTGTCGATGGCGACTAGGAAGCAGCGCGAGCGCATCATGCGCCAGGTGCTCGAAACGGGCGGCGACCAGCCGCTGTCGAAGATAACCGGCGGGGCGATCCAGCGGGGCATCGAGCGCCGCAAGCCATACCAGGCCCGGCATTTCGTTGACACTCTGCACGGCATGTTCAAGTGGGCGGTCGCCACCGACCATGTGAAGTCAGACCCCACCGCCGGCAAGGGCGTTGCAAAACCAAAGACAAAGGGCTTCCCGGTCTGGACCGAGGAGGAACTAGAACAGTATGAGGCTCGCTGGCCGATTGGCACCCGCGAGCGCGTCATGTTCGGCGTCTATTGCTTCACGGGCCTGCGGCGGGGCGATGCCGCCCGGCTCGGCCGGCAGCACATACGCAACGGTATCATCACGATTGACACGGAAAAGACCGGGACGCGCGTGACGATCCCGGTGCTGCCCGAACTGGCCGAAATACTCGCCGCAGGTCCGACCGGCGAATTGTCGATCATCGCCAGCAAGAAGGGGCAGCCGCTTCGCAAAGAGGTGGTGGGCACCCTGTTCAAGAAGGCTTGTCGCGCTGCGGGCATCCCCAACAAGTCAGCGCACGGGATCAGGAAGGCGGCGGCGACACGGGCGGCTAACAACGGCGCGACCGTGGCGACCCTTGAAGCAATCTTCGGATGGGAAGGCGGCCAGATGGCGGCGCTTTATACGAAGGCCGCCGACCGCCGCAAGCTGGCCGCAGATCACATGGAAAAACTGTCCAAATCCGGAACGTCTATTCCCGCACCTAGTAGGGAAGTGCGGGCCGTAGGCCAAAAAGACTAGCGCAAACAACGCTGTTTTTTGGTGATGGTGGGGGAAGAAGGACTCGAACCTTCGAAGTCATAAGACGGCTGATTTACAGTCAGCTCCCTTTGCCACTCGGGACACTCCCCCGCTCAAACCCCATCGAAAACCCACCCGCCGAATTGGCGGCAAAATGGCCATCGATGACGTTAAAACCAAGGACCCCATCAGGGGCTCCCGGTTGGGCGCGTTTATGGGGGAATCGACCCTGCAAAGTCAACCAAGGCCGGCCGCTAAATCGCGCCGCTGGGGACTGAAATTGCCATTATTCGGAACCCGTGACACAAGCTGGCCCATGAACGATCGCGAACGAAAGCAGCCATTTAGGCGCGGCGGCGGCAAAGGAGCCGCGGGGGGCCGCGAATCCGGCCGCCGGCCGGCCTGGGGCGGCCGCGAGGCCAGCCCGGACGGGCCGGTGATTCTGTATGGCTGGCACACGGTGGCGGCGGCCCTGGCCAATCCGCAGCGCCACATCCGCAAGCTGATCCTGACCGAAAACGCCGCCCGGCGGCTGGCGGATGAGAACATCAAGCTGCCGGTGACCCCGGAAATCGTGCGGCCGAGCCTGATCGACCAGCGTCTCGGCCCGGACGCCGTGCATCAGGGCCTTTTGGCGGAGGCCGATCCCCTGCCCTCGCCTGATATCGATACCCTGCCGCAGGACGGCATCGTGCTGGTGCTCGACCAGATCACCGATCCGCACAATGTCGGGGCGATCCTGCGCTCGGCGGCGGCGTTCGCGGTCAAGGCCATCGTCACCACCGCCCGCCATTCGCCGGAGGCGACCGGGGTGCTGGCGAAATCGGCCTCCGGCGCGCTGGAACTGGTGCCGCTGGTCACGGTGCAGAACCTCGCCCGCGCGCTCAATGAAATGAACGACCAGGGGTTTCTGACGGTCGGGCTCGACAGCCAGGGGGCCGAAACTCTCGGCAGCGTCGCGTTGCGGCAGCCCCTGGCGCTGGTGCTCGGCGCCGAGGGCAAAGGCCTGCGGCAACTGACGCGCGACACCTGCAGCGTGGTGGCGCGGCTCGACATGCCCGGCGAGATCAAGAGCCTCAACGTCTCCAATGCCGCGGTGCTGGCGCTCTATATCGGCGCCTCCAGGCTCGGCCTGATGGGCTGAGCCTCCCTCAGAGCGTTTTCAACAAAAGCCAACGCCCGCCCGCAAGGTTGCGGGCGGGCGTTGAAGTCCTGGTTCAGCTGAAGTCTTGCTTCAGCTGAAGTGTTGGGTGAAGCGGCGCGATCAGTTGTAGCGACGCATCATGTGCTCGTGCATCTCGCGATGGCCGTAGGCGCGCGGCATCCCCATCGGCATGCC
>Ga0182014_10007296_pt1 | contig 11629 bp, 8 predicted proteins | sample 612S2DmetaG_FD_120489 | JGI IMG/M metagenome (GOLD analysis project Ga0182014, IMG submission 120489) | Permafrost microbial communities from Stordalen Mire, Sweden - 612S2D metaG | ecosystem: Environmental > Terrestrial > Soil > Wetlands > Permafrost | place: Sweden: Stordalen | collected... | reverse complement strand
CTACCGCGTCGGCGACCTGACGCTCGACCGCCTGTCGCGCAAGGTCGCGCGCGCCGGCGAAGACATTGCGCTGCAGCCGCGCGAGTTTCGCCTGCTCGAATATCTGATGCAGAACGCCGGCAAGGTGGTGACCCGCACTATGCTGCTCGAGCACGTCTGGGACTATCACTTCGATCCGCAGACCAACGTTATCGACGTCCACATGTCGCGGCTGCGGGCCAAAATCGACCGAGATTTCGACGCGCCGCTGCTGCATACCGTGCGCGGCGCTGGATACATGTTGCGTGACGACCCTCAATAAGCTCTTCCGCGCCACGGCGTTCAAGCTGACGTTGGTCATCTTCGGCCTCAGCGTCGTCGGCTCGGCTTTGGTGCTCGGCGTCGTCGCCTGGCAGGTGATCAAGTTGGTTGACGCCGAAACACGGCAGACGATCGAGGAACAGGCCAAGGGCCTCGCCGAGCAATACGACGCCGGCGGCGTGCGCCGCCTCGGCCAGGTCATCGACAAGCGGTCGCACCAGCCGGGCTCGTCGCTCTATCTGCTGACCAACAACGCCGGCGAGCCGCTCGCCGGCAACGTTGCACAATTGCCGCCCGGCGTGCTCGACCAGGTCGGCGTCGTCGACACGCCTTACGATACGGTCGACGAGTCGGCGCCGGGCCGGCGCGCTCTGGCGCGCATCTTCGCCCTGCCCGGCGGCTTCCGCCTGCTGGTCGGACGCGATCTTGGCGACCGCGCCCGCATCGGGGCGGTGATGATCCACGCATTGGCGGTGTCGCTGATCTTCTTCGCCGCGCTTGCGGCGTTCGGCGCGTTATTTGTCGCTCGGCGCGTGCTGCGCCGCATCGACGCCATGAACCGCTCGGCGCGTACGATCATGGGCGGCGATCTTACGCTGCGCCTGCCGGTGTCGGGTTCGGGCGATGAGCTCGACCGGCTCGCCGCCGGCCTCAACGACATGCTGGCGCGCATCGCCGAATTGATGACGGGTTTACGCGAAGTCTCCGACAACATCGCCCACGACCTCCGCACGCCGCTGACCCGGCTGCGTAATCACGCTGAGGCGGCGTTGCGCAGCGCCGACGACCCGGTCGCCTATCGCGCAGCGCTCGAACGAACAATCGAAGAGTCGGACGGCTTGATCCGCGTCTTCAATGCGCTGCTGGCGATCGCGCGCGCCGAGGCTGGCGCCGACCGCGCCGGCATGAGCGCGTTCGACCTTGGCGAGGCGGTAGAAAGCATCGCCGAGCTCTACGCGCCGGTCGCTGAGGAGAACGGCGCGACGCTGAAGGTCGAGGCGGCCGAGGGCTTGATGGTCATCGGCAACCGCGAACTGATCGGCCAGGCAATCGCCAATCTGATCGACAATGCCGTCAAGCATGGCGCGCCCGACGACGAGGCGGCGAAGACCGAGATCTCAGTCGTCGCGCGGCGCGACGGCGGGTCCGTCGCGATCGAGGTCGCCGACCACGGCCCCGGAATTCCGTCCGGCGACCGCGCCCGCGCGCTCGATCGTTTCGTTCGGCTAGAAGGCGCGCGCTCTCGGCCGGGCTCCGGCCTTGGCCTGTCGCTCGCCGCCGCGGTGATGCGCATGCACAGCGGCGCGCTGCGGCTTGACGACAACAACCCCGGTCTCAAGGTGACCGCCACGCTGCCGGCGGCGGCGGATGCGCCGCGCCGGCTCGCCGCACAGGCGGCGGAATGAGCGCGGCGCGATCTGACCCCGCAGGAGGCGGCGCGAGCGCTGCCCTTGCAGACCGCCTGCGCGACGCGCCTCGACTGGCCGCGCCAGCGCAAGCGGGCAAGCAGCTCGAGTCCCTGCTGCGCGACCCGCGCGCCGAAGCGCTGGCGCCGCTCGCCGCGGCTAAGTCGACGCGCGCGCTGCTGCTCGGGATCGCTGACCACTCGCTCTTTCTCTGGTCGTTGATCGCCGAGGACCCCGGCCGACTCGCGCGCCTGCTCGCTGAGTCGCCTGAGGACGCCTTGGCGGCGCTGATCGAGCAAGTCGCGGCGCGCTGCGACGACGATGATGAGGACGAACTCAAGCGCGCGTTGCGGCGCGCCAAACATGAAGCGGCGCTCCTGATCGCGCTCGCCGACCTCGGCGCCGTTTGGGACGTCGTCGCGACGACCGAGGCGCTGACGCGCTTCGCCGACGCCGCGGTCAGGGCTGGGGTTCGCTTCCTACTGCGACGCGAGGCGCGCGCCGGACGGCTCGCGCTCGACGCCAACGCCACCGACATTGAGGCGGGCTGCGGCTTCGTCGTTCTGGCGCTCGGCAAGCACGGCGCGCGCGAGCTCAACTACTCGAGCGACATCGACCTGATCGCGCTGTTCGATGGGCATTCGCCGACAATTCCCGCCGACGTCGCGCCGACGCCGCTATTCGAGCGCCTGGTCAAGGCGCTGACCCGGCTGCTGAACGAACGCACGTCCGACGGCTACGTATTCCGCGTCGACCTGCGCCTCAGGCCCGATCCGTCGGCGACGCCGGTCGCGCTGTCGATCGCCAGCGCAATCGCTTATTACGAGACGCTCGGCCAGAACTGGGAACGCGCGGCGATGATCAAGGCGCGGCCCGCCGCCGGCGACCTTGAGCTCGGCGCGCGCTTCCTTGCCGAACTCGCGCCATTCATCTGGCGCAAGTATTTCGACTACGCGTCGATCGCCGACATCCATGCGATGAAGCGGCAGATCCATGCCGCGCGCGGCCACGAACTGGTCACGGTGCCGGGTCACGATCTCAAGCTCGGCCGCGGCGGCATTCGCGAGGTCGAGTTCTTCGTCCAAACCCAGCAACTGATCTTCGGCGGTCGGCGCCCTTCGATGCGCGGCGCGCGCACGCTCGACATGCTCAGCCAGCTTCATGCCGAGCAATGGGTCTCCGCCGAGGCGGTCGCCGATCTCTCCGCCGCTTACGTCTTCCTGCGCCGGCTCGAACATCGGCTGCAAATGGTCGCCGACGAGCAGACCCAGCGGCTGCCGTTCGAGACGGCGCCGCTGGCGCGCTTCGCCAAGTTCTGCGGCTACGCGCGACTCGAACGATTCTCGCGCGAGTTGACCAGCCATCTCAAGCGCGTCGAGCGGCATTACGCACGGCTGTTCGAGGACGCGCCGAAGCTCGACGTCGAGGCGGGCAGCCTGGTCTTCACCGGCGTCGTCGACGACCCCGAGACCCTGACGACCCTGGGTCGGGTCGGTTTCCAGCGGCCCGAGACGGCGGCCGAGACGATCCGCGGCTGGCATTTCGGCCGCCGCGCGGCGGTGCAGAGCCCCCGCGCACGCGAGGTGCTGACCGAGCTGACGCCGGCGCTGCTGGTCGCCTTCGCCGGCTCGGGTGACCCCGACGCGGCGCTCGCCGCTTTCGACATCGCGCTGTCGCACATGATCGGCGCGGTCGAGCTCATGTCGATCCTGCGCTCCAACGCGCCGGTGCGCGAATTGTTCGGCGACCTCATGGGTGGCGCGCCGCGGCTCGCCGACGTCGTCGCTCATCGCCCGCACGTGCTCGACGCGGCGATCGACCCCGGCCGGGTCGCGGCAATCGGCGAGAGCCTCGATGAGGGGCGGATGGCGGCGCGGGTCGACGCCTTCCTAGCGCCGGCGAAGAGCGTCGAAGGCACGCTCGACCGCGCCCGTGACTTCGCCGCCGAGGAAGCGTTCCTGATCGGCGTCCGCCTGCTGTCCGGCGCACTCGACCCCGAACGCGCCGGACAGGCCTATAGCGCGCTGGCCCAGGCGCTGTTGCACGCGCTGCTGAAGCGGGTCGCCGCCGCCTTCGCGCTCGACCACGGCGAGGTGCGCGGCGGCCGCGTCGCCGTGCTGGCGATGGGCAAGCTCGGCTCGCGCGAAATGACCGCTGCCTCCGACCTCGACCTGATCGTCATTTACGACTTTCCCGACGATTGCGGCGATTCGGACGGCGCGCGCCCGCTGCCGGCGGGGCTCTACTACGCGCGGCTGACCCAGCGCCTGCTCGCCGCGCTGACCGCGCCAACCAAGTCGGGCAAGCTCTACGAAGTCGACCTGCGACTGCGCCCGTCCGGCGGCAAGGGCCCTTTGGCGACCCAGTTCTCGTCCTTCCGCCTCTATCAGGCCAACGAGGCGGAGACCTGGGAGCACATGGCGCTGACGCGCGCGCGGGTCGTCGCCGGCGACAGGCGGCTCGGCGATGAGATCGCTGCGGCGATCGCCGCCGTGCTCATCAAGCCGCGCGACAAGGCGAAGCTCACCAAGGACGTGAAGGCGATGCGCGCGCTGATCGCGCGCGAGAAGGGCGACCAGGACCCATGGGACCTCAAGCTCGTCTCGGGCGGGCTGATCGATATCGAATTCGTCGCGCAATATCTGACGCTGGCCGAAGCCGGCCGCGTTCCGGCGCTGCTCAACGTCTCGACCCGCGCGACGCTCGCCGCGGCGGCGGAGGCGGGCGTGATCGCGCGCGACGACGCCGAGGCGCTGATTGCCGCCCACCGGCTCTACACCGACGCGACCCAGGTGATGCGCGTCGCCGTCGCCGGCCCATTCGATCCAGCGACCGCCGCGAGCGGCGTCAAGCGGCGCATCGCCGCAGCGGCGGCGCTGCCTGATTTCGAATCGCTGCAAGGCGCAGTCGATGAAGCGCGTGAAGGCGTCCGGATCGCCTATGCGCACGCGCTGGGCGGGCGCGCCGGCTGATTGACCTTCGCGGCGCGATGGCGTCCGCCCATAGCGACGTCACAGCGTCTTGAGTTCTCCAGTCTAGCGTGCAAGCATCGAGCTATCGTCATATTTATCGAATGACGTCGGGAGAAACGACCAAACGATAGCATGGGTGTGACCATTTATGATCGCTGCATTTTCCATCCATCGGCTCCCCGTCTCCATGGCGTTGTCATGCTAGTGGAGCCGCTGACATGGCGGCGATCGAAATAGAAAAGCCGATCCACGAACCGATCATGTCGTTGAAGGGCATCGGCAAGTCCTTCGGCCCGGTTCACGCGTTGGAGGACGTCGGCTTCGACGTCTATCCGGGGACCGTGCACGGCCTGGTCGGCGAGAACGGCGCCGGCAAGTCGACGCTCGTCAAGATTATCACCGGACTGGAGCAGGCGGACCGCGGCGAGGTCATCCTCGCTGGCGAAAGCGTGCGTTTCCACACTCCGATCGAAGCACGCAATCGCGGCGTCGCCGCCGTCTATCAGGACCCGAAGCTCTTCCCGCATCTTTCGGTCGCCGAGAACATCGCGATGGGCGCTTATCCCCGCGGCGCGTTCGGCATGTTCGACCGCGGCCGGATGATCGACAATGCGCGCGCGCTCCTCGTCCGTCTCGGCTCCGACCTCGATCCCCGCCGTCCCGTGGCCGGTCTGTCGGTCGCCGAGCATCAGTTCGTCGAGATCGCGCGCGCTCTGTCCTTCGACGTGCGCGTCCTGATCCTCGACGAACCGACCTCGGCCCTGACCCCGACCGAGGCCGAACGCCTGTTCGCCGTCATGCGGGCGCTGAAGGAGCACGGCGCCGCGATCATCTTCATTACCCATCGGCTGGAGGAGATCGAGGCGCTGTCGGACGAAATTACCGTTCTGCGCGACCGCCGCCACGTCGCGACGCTACCGCGGTCCGAAGTCAACAGGGCGAAGCTCGTTCAACTGATGGTCGGGCGGCCGCTGGAGACTCTGTTCACCCGCCGCGAGCGGCCGAGCTTTGGCGAGGAAGCGCTGCGGGTCGAGCATCTCTCGCTCGAGGGCGTCTTTACCGACGTGTCTTTCTCGGTGCGCGCCGGCGAAATCGTCGGCATGGGCGGCCTCGTCGGCGCCGGTCGCACCGAAATCGCCCAGACGTTGTTCGGCGTCACCCCGCCGACCGCCGGCGATATCTATCTGAAGGGCGAGAAGGTCGCGCCCAAGAGCCCGAGACAGATGCTTGGCCGAGGGCTCGCCTATCTGCCCGAGGATCGCGATCGCGACGGGCTCATCATGCCCGAAACGATTACGCATAACATTACCTTGCCGATCCTCAAAACCTTGTCGCGCTGGTCGGTGATCGACCGCTCCGGCGAGCGCGCCCTCGCCACCCAAGCGGCCGAGACCTACAGCGTCTTGGCGCCGTCGGTTGAGTCGATCCTCTCGTCCCTGTCCGGCGGCAACCGGCAGAAGGTCGCCTTCGCCAAATGGCTGACGACCAACCCGGCGGCCCTGATCCTCGATGAGCCGACGCACGGCATCGACATCGGCTCGAAGGCGCAGGTTCACGCCATGATCGCACAATTGGCCGACCGCGGCCTCGCGGTGGTGCTGATCTCTTCCGACCTGCCAGAGCTCCTGGCGATGAGCGACCGCATCCTTGTCATTGCTGAAGGGGCGCTTGTCGCTGAATTCGCGCAAAAGGAGGCGACGCAGGAATCGGTCATGCTGGCGGCGGCGCGACAGAGCGGACGGAAGCGGCGATGAGCAATCCGTCGATGCCGGCGCCAGCGGAAACGGCGCCATCCCGCAACCTCATCCAGTTTGCGCTGCGCCTCCGCGAAGCCGGCGTCGTCGCCTTCCTGGTGTTGCTCGGCCTCGCCTTCGGCCTGTTGAACGACCGCTTCCTGAGCGTTCAGAACCTGACCATCGTCGCTTCGAGCGCGGCCATCCTGGCGATCGCCGCCTGCGCACAGGCCGTGGTGCTGATCACGCGCAATCTGGACGTCTCCGTCGGTTCGATGATGGGACTGACGGCGTACTTGACCGCCGACTGGGCGGCTACCCATCCCGGCATCACGCCGTTCGAAGTGGTGGCGATCGCACTTCTGATTGGCGCGGCGCTCGGCGCCGTCAATGGCCTGCTCGTCGCCTACGGCAAGGCGCCCGCACTGATCGCCACCCTTGGCACCATGTCGCTCTATCGCGGGTTCACCTACATCTACGCCCACGGCCAAGAAGTGACGTCGAGCCGCCTGCCGCCCTGGATGCTGACCAGCGTCGACGCGCGCATCGCCGGCGTGCCCGCGCTCGTGCTGGTGGCGATCGCAGTCGTCGCGGCCGTCGCATGGTTTCTCTACGCCTATCCGCTCGGGCGGCGAATCTACGCCGTCGGCTCGAACGCCCTCGCCGCGTGGTTCTTCGGGCTGCGTTCCGAGCGCGTCGTCTTCTTCGCCTACACGCTGTGCGGCCTTCTCTGCGGCGTCGCCGGGCTCCTCTACGCCGCGCGGGTCGGCACGGTGACCGTGGTGCTCGCCTCCGGCTGGGAAATGAGCTCGCTCGCCGCCGCCGTCATCGGCGGCGTCAGCGTCTCGGGCGGTTCCGGCACGGTCGTCGGAGCGGCGCTCGGCGCCGTCGTGCTCGCCACCATCGACAACGGGCTCGTGCTGCTGCACGTGCCGGAATTCTGGCGAATGTTCATTCAAGGAGCGGCGATCGTCGCGGCGGTGGCTGTCGACGCCCTCATCGCCGAGGCCATCCGGCGCTCGACCGGCGGCCGGCGACGTTAGCGGGCCAGGAGTGAGGGCGGATCTATGGCGTCACGGGCAAAGCGGCAATGGCCTTTCTGGGAGATCGCGCTGGTCGTCGCGATCTTCGCCGCCGGCGCCTGGTCGTCGACGCTGTCGCCTTACTATCTGTCCGTCGACCAGTTGTTCAGCTCGACCCGCGCCTTCATCATTCCCGGCTTGCTGGCGCTCGGGCTCGCGGTCGTGGTCTCGTTCGGCGAGATCGACATCTCGCTCACTTCGACCCTCGCCGTCGGCACGGTCGCGCTGTCAAAGTTCTCGGCGGCCGGCGCGCCGCTCTATGTCGCGGCGCCGATCGTCGTATTGATCTGCGGCGCCTGCGGCGTCTTCAACGGCGTCCTGGTCGCCAAGTGGCGTCTGCCGTCGCTCGCCGTCACCCTCGGCACCATGGGCGCGTTCCGCGGACTGGCCTTCATCGTCGGCTCCGAGGTCGGCTATACCGATTTCAACGACGCCTATTCCTGGTTGGGTTCGGAATATCTCTTCGGCGGCGTCGTGCCGGCGTCGCTCGTCCTCTTCGCCATCGCGGCGATTGCGGTGTGGTTCCTGATGCACCGCACGGTTTACGGTCGCCGCTGCTTTTCCATCGGCCTCAATCCCGACGCCGCATGGTTCGCCGGCGTCGGCGTCATCGGCGTGAAGATCGCCGCCTATGCGCTCGCGGGCGCGTTCGCCGGCCTCGCCGCGATCGTGTGGATCGGCCAATACGGCTCGGCCCGCGGCGACAACGCCGACGGTTCCATTCTCTTTGTCGTCACGGCGGTGGTGCTTGGCGGCATGGACATCAACGGCGGCCGCGGAACGATTTCCGGCGTGGCGCTGGCGCTGTTCCTGCTCGGCACCATCCGCAACGGCTTGGGGCTCGCCAATATCGGCGGCCCGACCCAGACAGTCGTGCTCGGACTGTTGCTCGTCGGCGGCGTGCTCCGTCCGGCGTTCGCGGCAGCCCTGGCGCGTCTGCGACGTCCCGTCGAAAGCGCGGACGTCGGCGCGTGAGTTTGCGTGCGCGCTGAAGAACGCAGTGGAGGAGGAAAACCATGTTGAATCGTAGAGAATTTGGGATGCTCGGCGCCGGTCTGGCGATGTCCGGCTTGGCCCCGCGCTTGGCGATGGCGAAGGATTCCGGCTTCAAGATCATGATGACGCCGAAGTGGACCGGTTTCCCCTATTTCGAGCTGACCGGCGACGGGGCGAAGGCGGCCGCCAAGGAACTCGGCGATACGGTGATTTACGCCGGCGCCGATCATGCGGAAGTGTCGCTGCAGGTTGAAACGCTGCAGAACTTTGTCACCCAGAAGCCGGACGCCATCATCCTGGCGGCGATCGACCTCAACGCGGTCGCGCCGGTGCTGGTCGACGCGCGCAAGAAGGGCATTGTCGTCGCGACTTATGACGCCGACGCGGCCGTGCCGGCGCGCGACTTCTTCTGCAACCAGCTGTCCTACGAGCAGGCCGCGAAATTGATGCTGGACTGCGCGTTGATCGACGTTCCAGAAGGCGGCGAGATCGCCTTCATCGCCGCGTCGCCGACGTCGCCCAACCACATGGCCCACATCAAGATCATGACCGAGCTGAGCCAGAGCGACGCGAAGTACAAGGTGTTCAAGCCGGTTGACACGCAGTTCGCCGCCGACGACGACGCCAAGAGCTACGACGTCGCGGTCAATCTGATGCAGGCGCACCCGAACCTGAAGGTGATCATCTCCTCGTCGGCGGTCAGCGCCCCGGCGGCGGCGCGGGCAATCGAGGCGAGCGGCCACGTCGGCAAGGTCTACGCCACCGGTTTCGCGCTGCCGAGCGCGATCAAGCGCTATCTCGAAAACGGCTCGCAGAAGGCGTTCGGCTTCTGGGATCCCTTCGAGCTCGGCTATGTCGTCGCCTACGAGACGCACATGAAGCTCGCCGGCAAGTTCGACCCGTCGAAGGTCGGCGCGACGATCGAAGTGCCGAAGGCCAACGCGACCTTCACCGCCGGCAAGGACGGCGAGGTTGTCTACGGCAAGCCGCTGATCTTCACCAAGGAGACGGTCGGCAAGTACAACTTCTGAGCGTCGGAGCGTCCCGGCGCCGGCCGCCGGCGCCAGGACTTCCGTCGATTCGGGCAGGAACGGGCGATTGCCCTCGCGGGCGCTGCCCGTTCCTGGGAGACGCGGCGAAGGTGAGAAGCAGATTTGCCGTGAAACGCTCTGATGCCGATATTGCGACCGAACGCGGCAAGGCCCTCACGCGCCAGCAAGATTTCCACCCGCCGCTCCACTGTCACGAGTTCTGTGCCGCGCCGGGCTTGCGATCCGCGATCGTCGGCGAGGTCTCGTCGGTCAACGACGACGCGTCCGACAATCTCTTTCTCGACGCGCCGGCGCGCTTCCCGGCAATCGTCGAGGACGCGCCGCCGACGCATCTGCTCTGCAACGAGTCTTGAGGAGCCCGGCGCCGACGCGCCTGAGGGGCCATGTCAAAACGGCATATCATCGCGTTCGACGCCGGCGGAACGGCGGTGAAGGCGGCGCTCTACGACGAGCGCGGCGAAGAGCTCGCGGTCGCCGGCGCGACGATGGCGCCGCTGCATCCCGCGCCCGGCTGCCTGGAGCGCGATCCCGCCGCAATGTGGGCGGCGATCTGCGAGATTTCACGTCAGGTTCTGGCGGCGGTTGCGGTCTCGCCGTCGTCGATCGTCGCCGTCGGCCTGACCGGCTACGGCAACGCGCTCTACCTGCTCGATCACCGCGGAAAGCCGGTGCGCAACGGCATCCTTTCGCCGGATCTCCGCGCCGAGGCGATCGTCGAGCGCTGGCGCGCGTCGGGCGCCGAGGAGGCGATCATTCCGATCACCTACCAGCGGCTGTGGCCCGGCAAACCGGCGCCGCTGCTCGCCTGGCTCGAGGCGCACGAACCGGAAGCGCTCGCGCGCGCCGACCACGCGATGTTCTGCAAGGACTATCTGCGCTTTCGTCTGACCGGCGCGATCGGCCTCGAAATCAGCGACCTCTCGTCCGGCGGCCTTGCCGACCAGGGCGCGCGGCGCTTCGCACCGGAGATTCTCGACCATTTCGGCCTCGGCCGCTACGCGCGCCTCTACGGCGAAGGTCTCGAGCCGCTGACCGTGTTCGGCGCGGTCACCGAGGAGGCCGCCGCCGCGACCGGACTTATCGCCGGCACGCCAGTCTCAACCGGCTACGCCGACGGCCCGGCGATGGCGCTCGGCTTGGGCGCGATCGACGAAAGCCTGATCAGCGTCATCGCCGGCACTTGGGGCTTGAATCAGCTGGCGAGCCGAGTTCCGGTCAAGGACGGATCGATCAACGCGCTGATCGTCGGACCGCGGCCGGGCGAATACGTGTTGAACGACGCCGCCCCGACCTCGGCGGGCACGTTCGAATGGTTCGTCGACTCGGTCGTCAGCGCCGCCGACGGCGCCCGCCGCGATCGCGCCGCGCTGTTCGCGTTCTGCAACGAGCAGGCGACGCAGGTCGGCGTCGATCAATCCGCGCCGTTCTTCCTGCCGTACGTGAACGGCCGAATCGACCAACCCAAGGCGCGCGGCGCCTTCATCGGCCTCGCCTCGTGGCACGGTTTGCCGGAGATGATCCGCGCCGTGTTCGAAGGCGTCGCCTTCGAGCACCGCCGCCACATTGATCGTGTGCTCGCGGACCGGGCGCGGCCGCGCGCGGCGCGGTTCGCCGGCGGCGCAGCGCGGAGCCGGCCGTGGCTCGACATCTTCGCCGCTGCGCTCGACATGCCGCTCGAACTCGCCGCAGCCAGCGAGCTCGGCGCGCTCGGCGCTGCGATCGTCGCCGCCGTCGGCGTCGGCCTCTATCCCGATCTCGAGGCGGCGGTCGCGGCGATGACGCGCGTGCGCGGTCGGATCGAGCCGGATCGCGCCCTTGTCGAGACGCTGGCGCGGCGACGCGTGGTCTACGGCGAATTGGTGGAAGCGCTGAAGCCGACGTGGGGGAAGCTGTGAGCTGAACGTTGGGCGCGCCAACGCGCGCCATCACGCACTCGCGATCGTCCGCTTCAACGATTTCTGGGAAATTGGTCGGAGTGATAGGATTCGAACCTACGACCCCCTCGTCCCGAACGAGGTGCGCTACCAGGCTGCGCTACACTCCGACGGCGCGGTCAGCGCCGGCGGCTTTATAGGGGCGTCGCGGCGT
>Ga0182014_10007294_pt1 | contig 11631 bp, 9 predicted proteins | sample 612S2DmetaG_FD_120489 | JGI IMG/M metagenome (GOLD analysis project Ga0182014, IMG submission 120489) | Permafrost microbial communities from Stordalen Mire, Sweden - 612S2D metaG | ecosystem: Environmental > Terrestrial > Soil > Wetlands > Permafrost | place: Sweden: Stordalen | collected... | reverse complement strand
AGCAGGTTTGTTCTGACCCCCAATTGGGAGATAGGCCCTCTCTAATCGTTGCCGCCTAATTCCCAACGGGGGCGAAGGTCAGCGTGACCGTGTCGGCAGGGGAGAACTCGAAACTCGTGATGCGTAGTCGGCTCTGGGCGCGCAGGCGGTAGAAGCGAGTGGCTGCGGTTGGCCGGGTGACCTGAATCGTCGAGGTGGCAGCGTCCAGCGCCGCCGCGAGCTCGGGCGCGTAAGGCCCGTTGACAGCGGCTGCTGATTCGAGCACCACACCATTCGTCACGGGAACGAAGACCAGGTAGTTCAGCGCCGCCCCGGCGTCGCCGGGCAGGGCCGATAACTGCCGAAGGCGCAGCGTTTGCACGCCGCCAAGAAGAAGCGCGATCCGGTTGGTCGTACCGGCCACGGCCAAGGGCACGTTACGCAAAACAAAATCGCTGCCCGGCGCCTGGAACTGCCCCAGTGCCTGGGTCGTCTGGTTGGGCAGGCTCCGGTCGCTAGTCACCAACTCGAGGCCCGCGATGGATTGAGTGATATTGACGACCGATTCCCGAAGATAAACCTCGTAATAGTTCGTCGGGAAAGTGCGGGTGTAGTTTAGGTAATCGCCCGCCTTCAGCCCGAACACGTCATAGTCGTAAATCCCGGCTGCAGCGCCTCCAGCATCCACGAACTTCTGCCGGACGTAATCGAGGCTGGCCTTGGTCCCGATTCCGCCATCTTGCCGATACCGCGCCCCGGGCGAGGGGCCGGGGGAATAGAAATCCACGCCCGGTACGCCGCTCTGCCCGGCATAGGCGTTCGTCACGGGGCCGGTCCCGTCGGCAATCAAAGCCGGGTGATCCAGGAATTGGCCCCCGTTAAAGTTGTAATCTTCGGCTTCGATCACCACGTTACTTGGGGAAAAGGTATCGAAGGAAAACGCCATCGTATTGGACACGCCCGGCATGTACCATGCCAGGAGCGTCCAATCGTATTGGGAGTTGGGTTCGAGCGTCAGCAGCAAGTCCGAAAAAATCGTCTTGTAGTCGGGCGGGTTGAAAGGGCCAAAAGCGACTCCGCCGAGCCCGGGCGCCGGAAGTGCGCCGACGAAGAAATCGTTTGTTTGCTCCCAGTCCTGGTCGCTCGTGGCCAGGAAATTGAAGTTCAGCAGGGTCGGGTCAACAAAGCTGGCGTTATTGGTCAGGCTGGTGTCGTGCATGACCGGCGAGAGGCGCGGCGGAGCGGGCGGCGAGACAGCCGCGTTGGCAAAGGCCAACTCGCGCGGGTCCGGTCCGCCGGGCTGATACTCCACATACTCCATCAGCACGAAGCGGCCCCGCCCGCTGTAGGGCGCCGGCGGATCATCCGTGCCGCCTTGCAGACTGTCCGCGGCGGGCGTATCGAGGAAGGTCTGGTCGAACAACACCTCTTCCCCGTTTTCCAGGTCGAGGACCTGGGCCTTGATAAGCACAGATCCGTTCGTCTGGCTGAGCGCAAGGACGAGCGTGACGTTTTGGTTCGTCAGTCCCGACGGGAGCGGTGCCCGGTAAAAGTACTTATTGATGGCTTTCCCGATCCGCAACTCCTGGGCTGACCGCGCGACAAAGTAACCAGCGAAGGCCGTGACTGGCTCCGACTCAGGGACCCAGCCCAGAACGGCAAACGAATCCAGACCGTCCAAACCAACTACATCAACGCGGAACTCCAGCGGGGGCGAATTCGTAAGCTGGAACCACTCGGTCACCCGCGCCGTTGCGGCAAAGGACGGCTCCTGCACCGCGGCCGGGATGTCGAATGCAAGTTGCCCGTTGGTTTGCGTGATCGAGCCCGGCCCTAAGATGAAATCATTCCATCCAAAACGGACGGCGGAGCTGAAGTCGTCCAAGACCCGGTCGGCGGCGAATCCTGCGGTTGCCCACAGCGCCAGGGCACCCAGCAACCAACCAGCGGCCCGGCCCCGGCGAAGCAGTGACTCTCGTTCACTCATGCCATCCTACTCAAACGCCCCAGGCTCATACATCCGCCGGCACACCCACTCGTAGTCCTGGCGGCCAGCGGAGATGGTATCCGGGTACGCCGTATAACCCCACCGCACGTATCTGACCGGCTGGCTGGTCTGTGGGACACGCCATTTCTTGTATTCCGAGTGCCCATCCGCAAAGCACATTGCACAGCCCCGGTCGTGGTAGCTGGCGGGGAGCTGCCTCCATTGGACGTACAGGGGCGAGTAGTCAACCCAGAACGACGGGGCGTTAATGGAATCCGGGTGTTCGTCTATGAAAACGAAGGCCGACGACGGAGACAGCGTCACCAGCGCCCCCAGACGGGTGAAAAAGCGTGAAAGGAACGCATGGCCCGGCGGCCAGGCACCGGGCATGATGGAATTGCGTTTGCGCGTTCCGGCTTCGCTGGTGCCGTCACCTAGCGCCATGTTCATAGATACGCTCCTTTCGCGATGGGTCCAGCCTGCAGCCAGTTCGTCGGGGCTGAGAAAAGTGTCCTCGGGGCACCGGTACAGGGCGGCGGTGTGGTTCAAGTACGGCGCCAGGCTGCTCCACTGGTCGTCAGTCAGGCCAACCCCGTTCGCCGGGTCGGGCAGGAGCCACCACTGGAGATGACCGGATCCCCAATTGGGTGCGTCAGGCTCCCACAAGACCTCGTCCCCATAGAAGACAGGCAGGGAGTTGTAAGCCAAAATATCGGCGTTGTCATGGGCGTAGATGAGCCAAGCCAACGCAAGCTGCCGTTTGTTGCTCAGGCAGACGGCTCGGCGAGCCTTTGACCTGGCCCCACTCAGCGCCGGCAAAAGCATCGCCGCTAGAATTGCGATAACCGCTGCCACCACCAGCAACTCAATCAAGGTGAACGCTCGGCAGACGGCCTTGCGACGGTGTCCGGGCGGCGTCTTGTCTAAGCTGGTCATTTTCGCAACGCGGTAGGCTGGCGGCCAGGCGATGGCCCGCTGGCCACAGCCGTCAATTCACTGCCAGTACCAGACCTGAACATTGGGGCAGAGCGCGTCATACGGTCCGGACGCAATCATGTCTCTGTGGTGGTTGACCAAGTTTGCACCGTAAGCCACGCTGGTTCCCAGTTCGACGTTTGAGCGGAGCCCGTCGTTGCGCCAGGTCGAGAAATTGGGGAAGTGCGGCGGAGAGGGATCCGTGAGATAAAGATAGACGGCGCCATTCTGGGTGAGGTTCAAAGAGGTGTCGCTGTGGCATGGCGCCCCAATGATAAGGTCCCTGTATCCGTCTCCGTCCATATCGCCGAGGGCAAGGCTAAAGCCGAAGCCCTCGCCCGCCTGGGTCCCGCCGGAGGTCCAGACTGGAGTCGCGCTCAGGCCCGCGATACTGCCGCGGTAGAGGTACACCATGCCGGCCAGCGAAAGCGAGTTGTAAGTCGCAGTCGGAGCTCCGACGACGAGATCAGCGAAGCCGTCGCCGTCTTGGTCCGCGCAAGCGAGCGCATACCCGAACAAGCCCCCGTTGGGACCCAAAAGCGTTGCGTCGGGACTCCAATCGGGCCCGCTGCCACCATTCAGGAATTCGTAAGCAGCGCCGGTTGGGTTCGCTGTAGGAGCGCCAACGATGACCGCGGAATGACCGCTACTGTCCACGTTGCCCCAAGCCACGCTGAACCCGAAAAGGGAGGAAGCCGTGCCCTCGGCACTCCAGCCCGGACTCGCACCGAATCCCGTGGCTGTGCCATAGAAGATTACCGCCTCCCCATTACCGATGGGGTTGAGCAGCCCGAAGGGGCAGGGGCTAACTTGGTTTGCAGTCGGCGACGTGGGGCTCGAGGTCGGTGAAGCCGGGGATGAGTAGTTCGGAGCGCCTACTAAAAGGTCGGGCCACCCATCGCTGTTGAAGTCTGTCCCCGCAGCTATGCTATAGCCGAAATGGGCGCCCGTAGCCCCACCCGTCGCCATCCAATTCGGCGTGGAACCATAGTGGCCACTTGAATCCGGGTAGAACGCGAGCACGGCTCCCTCGTTGGTGTAACTGGAGTCGTACCAGGGCGCACCTACGAGAATTATATGACAAGTCGACGAGCCGCCAGTGAATACATTCTTTCCCCCGTCAGCCACGCTCATGCCCAAGGCCTCGCCAGCCTGGGTTCCGACGTAGGACCAGGTCGGGCTCGTCGGAAGGGAACCCCCCCCCGTGTCGTAAAGGAAGACCTTGCCCGCACCGGGAACGCTGCCAGGATCAAAAGCGGGAGCGCCCACCAATAGCCCGCCCCGCGGGTTCGGCGGAGCAAGCGAGCCGAATGGGTCGAAAGTCATTATGTAAGCGACGCAGAACCCGAACTTGCTCCCAGGGCTAGGGCTCGTGAGCGAACCGTCACCGTAGAGGGGATCAATCAAGACCGGATAGCTTGCACCTGTATCGTCCACCACGATGGCAAAGCGGTCCTCATCGACCAACTCCATTCGGGCTGCCAGTGTCCGCTGGTTCGCGTCGAAGACCTTAAGGTCTTTATACCGCATCGTAACCTCTGTTCGAGTTTGGCCTCCAACAAAGTACATGAATTCGCCCGTCTTGTCAACGAACATCTGCACCCGGTCGCGCTCCACAGTGAAATCGAGGCGGAGCGGACCCGCCCCAAGTGGCCTCTGGGCGACCAGGAAATTCTGCCGGAGACCCTCTCGGTCATTCTTATATTCGATGGTTGTGCTGTCACTGCGGACCTGCGCCGCGTTGCTACTCACCATCCAGGAAGCGGACCCTATGGCAAGACCCATTCGTGCTCCAGCTCTGCCGTATGACGCCAGGCGGATGTTGGCGCTCCAGTCCACACTGGCGCCGGGCTCTCTGGGCACAACTGTCACGCCATCCTCGTGAAACGTGAACCGGAGATTCTGCGCGCGGTTCGGCGCCATGTAAGCCCATGCCGCCGGTTGCCAGCCGATCTCGTACTCGGAAGCTTCAATAGCAGCGAATATCGCACCGGTTTCTTCCTGCAAAGAGCCGGTGGGTCCGCCGCCCGGTGATTCAGAGGTGGCCGCGCCGGATGGGATGGGAGCCGCCAGGACTCCCATCGTGAAGGCGCAGATCAGCATTGCTGTTGATACCGTCCTTGTCCGTAGATTCTGCCGCGAGCCCGGCGTCTTCTCCGCCTCCGGTGTGCGCGATTGAAGGGCCACAGTTGTGTGGTAGCTCCGATGTAGCATAGAGGTCATTTTCATACATTTGGCTAGTTGGTTGAGTTAGCGTCGGCCCTGACGTTCACGCGGAGTTTCATGGGTAATGCGCTGAGCTCTCCGCTAGACGAAGCCGCTCACTCCAGTACTTAGGCAAAACTCGGAATTGGTTACAAAGAATCCGCCGCATCCGGCGTAATTGGCCGGCGAGGTCAAGCCCCGAAGAGATGTGGATCTTCGCCCCCTTGGCGATAAGGAAATTCGGGCTGGCGCCGGCGCGGGGACCTGCGCTCCAGTCCCGTTTGGCCGTTAACTCAAAGCCGAAAACAGGGCGTGGATTTCCTCTTCAATCTCCGCAGGTGTCGCCCCGGTCTTGGCGATTTCTGCCCGAAGCATGTCGCCCAGTCGCCGGCGCAGGCGGTGGACTTGCACCTTCACGTTCGCCTCGGTCCAATGGAGCCTTCGGGCTGCTCCGGCGCAGGTGTCCTCGCGGTCGCAAGTGATCAGCGGCAGCAATTCGTCGAAATCGCTCTGCTTGCCGAGGGCCGCCCTTTCTTTCTCGAGGCTAGACAGCACAGACCTCAGTAGAGAACTTGCCCAGCTCCGTTCAAAGGTTTTTTCCGGTGTCAGTTCATCAAGGGGCTCGAGTCGGGACCGAGATTCCATATCGCCCGCGTCGAGGGAAACTACCGGTTTGCCCCCGCCGCGCTTCTGGCGTTCGGCTCGGTCTCGCTCATCGGCCACAAAGCGCTTGAGCATGACCAGGAGGAAGGATCGAAACTTGCCCTTTTCACGCGCGGCTGACCGGACGTAGTTTTTTTCGAGCATGCGGGCAAGGAAGCCCTGGGTCAGGTCCTCGGAGTCCTCCCGCGTATGGCCGAGGCGGCGCAGATAGAAGAATACCGGCCACCAATACTGCCGGCAGAGGCTTTGGCGGGCCGCCTCACCCGCCGGGGTTTCGGGGCGAGCGGCCTGACCGACAACCCACCAACTGGTTTCTTTGAAGGACTCCCTATGGCACCCGCTGACAGTCCCATCCGGGCCAGGCACCCCAGTTTCCCTAACAGGACTTGTCGCCAAAGCCTGTCTCATAGGCGCTCAGTTTAGCGCTCCGCAGTCCACTAACAACTAAAAACTACATCTAATTTATAATTAGCTAAGTCGCACTACTCCATAATAACTGCTGCCGACCGTGGGCCCGGCCGGGGTCTGCCTCGCTGCCGCAATAGATATAAGGGTCAGCCATAGCATGGTCCGTTTCCGTTCATATTCGCAGTTGGCGTTGGCGCGGGTCTGAGGGCAGAAGTGGCGTCATGAACTGGTGCAGACGAGCGTTGGCACTTTTAGAGGTGCCCAAATGCACACGGGCGGCGATGCCTTTGATCGAGAGCGTGGTCTCCTGGCGCAGCCGTGCGGCCAGTGCCAGCTTGCCGAGATCACTCTTTCGCCGCGCGGCCAGTTCGGCCCGACTCCACCCCAGCCGGCTGAGTTCTTGGCCGATAATCCGCTCCGCCTTCGCTTCGGGCGTCTCGCAGCCTAACTCGCACGAATGGTGTTCGCCAAGCCGGCCTTCCACCATCTCCTGCATCCGGCTTTTGAACTCTTCAAACTGCCTTCCACCAACTGCGCTTTGTAGCGCCCGCTGAACACGTGCCCGAAAAGCCGGTGACGATGGTTGGGCCGGATGGTGCAGGTGCTTTGAAGCCAGGCCATGCCGGCGAGCAGGTTGGCATTGGGCGTCTCCAGCACCACATGGTAATGGTTGCGCATCGAGCAATACGCGCATTGAAACATCTTGGCTATGTCCAACTTCGTCAAACGTAAGGCATGCGGTGGTTCAAAAGCGGGAGCAAGCTCCATGCACTCCAAACGCTTCGCGCGGTCCGGTTGCGATTTTGCCGCACTGAGTCTCTGCGTTGATGCCTAAACCCACTCCGCCTACTGCCTTCAGGCTTGGCTCTTCCTCCGACCTTCGGATGTCTCTGGCTTTTCCGTCACTCCAAGCCAACACCTGGCGCCCGTCACCGGCGCGACTAGGGAGCTGCTCTGGATTGGTCCTCGATTGGTCCTGTATTGGTCCTCTATTGGTCCTCTACTGATGGCGGTGTGGGGATTCGCGGGTGGCTCCCCGGGGAGCGCCGTCCGGTAGTGGGGAAATGGAGGGCCGGCTCCAGTATGAACCAGAGCCGCGCGAGCTGGCGTCGAGCGCACTTCGATAGGGGACGAAACTGGCTGGGCGGTGTTTTAGCGATTGGCACTTCGCGCCTGGACTGGCATAAATGCCAGTTTGATATTGGAATAGGTGTCTGTGGGCACGATGAACAAGAATCTCTGGTTGCTGATGGTGGGTCTGGCCGTGGTTGGCTCGGGCTGCTCGATCAAGCGCATGGCTGTCAACAAGCTCGGCGATGCCTTGGCGGGCAGCGGGACGACTTTTGCGTCCGACGATGACCCCGATCTGGTCAAGGCGGCGGTGCCGTTCAGCCTCAAGCTCATGGAGAGCCTGCTGAGCGAGAGTCCGCGCCACGAAGGGCTGTTGCTGGCCTCGACCAGCGGTTTTACGGAGTACGCCTACGCGTTCGTCCAGCAGGATGCCGATGAACTGGAAGATAAAGACCTGGCGGCGGCCGAGGATATGCGAGGGCGCGCCCGGCGGCTATATCTGCGCGCGCGGAACTATGGCTTGCGCGGGTTGGAGGTCAGACATAAGGGCTTCGAGAAGGCGCTGCGGGCCGACCCGAAACAAGCAGTGCGCGTGGCCACGGTGAAAGATGTGCCACGGCTTTACTGGACAGCGCTTTCCTGGGCAGGCGCCATCTCGCTCTCGAAGGATAATCCCGATTTGATAGCCGAAATGCCAGTGGTCGAGGCGATGATGGATCGGGCGCTGGCGTTGGACGAGGCGTTCGACGACGGCGCCATTCACACTTTCCTGATCATCTACGAAATGAGCCGGCCAGGGGGAACAGGAGATCCTGCCGCGCGTTCGCGGCAGCACTTCGAGCGGGCGCTGGCACTCAGCAAGGGGATGCAGGCGGGGCCGATGGTCTCCTTCGCCGAGGCGGTGTGCGTGCAGAAGCAGGACCAGAAGCAGTTCGAGAACCTGCTCCATCAGGCGCTGGCCATCAACCCCGATGCCAAACCGGAGTGGCGATTGGTCAACCTCATTATGCAGCGCCGCGCCAAATGGCTCCTGTCGCGCACTGACCAGCTTTTCCTGCGCTCCAGCTCAACCGAGGGCAAAGGGGCACAATAGTCTTATCCATCTCATGAATCATCGAATTCGTTCAATTGCGCTAGTGCTCTTCCTCTGCCTGGCCGCGCCGGGCCTCCACGCCGCCGACAAGGCCATCCGGCTCAAGCTCGGCACCCTGGCGCCCGCTGGCACCTCGTTCCACAAAAGTATGCAGGCCATGGGCGAGAAGTGGCGCAAAGCCTCGGATGGCGCCGTGCAACTGCTGATCTTCCCCGGCGGCACACAAGGGAGTGAGGCGGATATGGTGGGGCTTATGCAGACCGGCAATCTGGACGCGGGCCTGCTGACGTCGGAAGGCATTTCGCAAATTGATCCGGCGGCCATGGCCCTGCAGATCATGCCGCTGGCCTTCCGCAACCTCGACGAGGTGGATTTCCTGACTGAGAAGCTGCGTCCGCAACTCGAAGCGCGCCTGCAGGCCAAAGGCTATGTCGTCCTGTTCTGGAGCGACTCCGGCTGGGTGCGGTTCTTCTCCAAGTCGCCGGTGCTGCATCCAGATGATCTGCGCAAGCTGAAGGTGTTTGCCTGGGCTGGCAACGCCGCCGAATACGACTTGTGGAAGGCGAGCGGGTTCAGCCCTGTCGCCCTGGACGCAACGGGCATACCGCAAGGGCTGTTGTCCGGCACCATCAGCGCAGTGCCCACAGTGCCCATTTTCGCCCTCGCGGCCCAGTTGGACGGGCAGGCCAAGTATATGCTCGAGATCAACTGGGGACCGCTGGTCGGCGCGGCCGTAGTGCATAAGAAGAGCTGGGACCGCGTGCCCGCCGGCGCCCGAGAAGCCATGCTCAAGATCGCCGAGGAAACCGGCCGCCAGGTCAAAGCGGCCGGGCGGGCCGAGAGCGACGCCGCCGTGGCGGCGATGGTCAAGCGCAGGCTCGTCGTGCAAAAGGTGACGCCTGAGGTGGAAGCCGAATGGTGCGCGGTGATTGACAAGGTGCAGGACCAAATCCGCGGCAAGATCGTGCCCGCCGACATGTTTGATGAAGCCCAACGGTTGTTGAAAGAGTATCGCGCCGCCGGCGGCAGCGGGACGGTGAAGCGATGACGGGTTCCTCGTTTCCAGTGGAAGCTGGCTGCCAAACCCGAAGGCCGAAGGCCGAGACCCGAAAGCCAAATGAACCCGAGCAACGAGAAAGATGGCTGTGAGCCGCGGCGCCCCCCTTGTTCCTGACCTCGCCACCACTCCCGATCGGGGGACGCTTTCCCGCGCGTGGCGCCTGGCGGGCAAGGGCGAGAACCTCGTGTTGGTGACGGCGCTGGCAGCGATGTTGCTGCTGCCAGTGACGGAGATTCTCTTGCGCCAGGTCTTCAAGACCGGCATCTCGGGTTCCAGCGCTATTGTCCAGCATCTGACGTTAATTGTCGGGATGCTCGGCGGGGCCATTGCCGCGCGCGACCGGCGTTTGCTGGCGCTGTCGCCCGTCCAGAAGCTGCTCACGGGCCGGGCTCGGGTGGCGGCGGCAATCTTCAGCAGCGGCTTCGCCGCCGCGATCTGCTTCTTCCTCTGCCTCGCCAGTCTGCAATATGTCCTGGCCTTGAAGCCCCTTGGAAAGATCCTCGTCTATGGCATTCCGGTCTGGGTTATCCAACTGTTTCTGCCGCTCGGCTTCGGCCTGATCATGGTGCGTCTCATTTGGCACGCATCGGAGAAATGGCGCTGGCGCGGCGTGGCCCTCGCGCTGGCGGTGGTGATAGCCGGCGCGGCGATCTGGGCGCCCGGTTCGCCCGAACGCTGGCTGGTTCCAGGACTGGTGGCTCTGGGACTCGCGACCTTGCTGGGCGCGCCGGTGTTCACAGCGTTGGGGGGCGCGGCGCTCATTTTGTTTTGGGGGCACGAGCTGCCAATCCAGGCGGTTCCGCTCAAGCACTACAGCCTCACCACTAACGACATGCTCCCCAGCATTCCTATCTTTACCCTTGCGGGCTATTTCCTTGCCGAGAGCGGGGCGTCGAAACGGCTGGTGCGGGTGTTCCAGGCCCTGGTCGGCCAATTCCGTGGCGGCCCGGCCATCGTCACGGCCCTGGTCTGCGCGTTCTTCACTTCGTTCACCGGCGCGTCCGGGGTGACGATTCTGGCCCTGGGCGGCGTGCTCATGCCGGTGCTGATTGCGGCGCGCTACTCCGAACGCAATGCTCTTGGTCTGCTGACCGGCGCCGGTTCCCTCGGCATGTTGTTTCCACCCTGCCTGCCGCTCATCCTGTATGCGATTGTCGCTAACCACAGCGCCCATGCCGACCTGACCATCAAAGAGATGTTCCTCGGCGGCATTGGACCGGGGATTCTGCTCGTCATCATTACCGCTTGGTGGGGTATCCGAAAAGGGCCCAAACAGGCCTCGGATCGGCAAGCGTTCCATTGGTCCGAAGCCTGGACGGCGCTCTGGGATGCCAAGTGGGAGATGCTCATTCCCGTCATTGCCATTGGCTCCCTCTTCACCGTGCCGACCACCGTCGAAGCCGCCGCCGTGACTGCCACCTATGCGCTCCTCGTCGCGACGGTGATTCATCGTGATCTGCGCCCGATCAAAGATTTGCCGCGGGTCATGACGGAGTGCGGGTTGCTGGTTGGCGGCGTGCTGTTAATCCTGGGCGTCGCGCTCGGTTTCACTCACTACCTGGTGGATGCCCAACTCCCGGACAAGATGGTCGAGTGGGCCACTGCGACCGTTCAATCGAAGTGGCTCTTCCTGCTCGGCCTGAACGTCGTGCTGCTCTTCGTGGGCGGGCTGGTGGAAATCTATGCCGCCATCGTGGTAGTCGTGCCATTGCTGGTGCCGCTGGGCGTGGCGTTTGGGCTCGACCCCATCCACCTCGGCATCATCTTCCTCGCCAACATGGAGCTGGGGTTCCTCTGCCCACCAGTAGGCTTGAACCTGTTGCTCTCCTCCTACCGTTTCGACAAACCGATGTCCGAAGTCACCCGCGCCACATTCCCGATGCTGCTGGTGTTGCTGGTGGGCGTGCTGCTGATCACCTACTTCTCACCTCTGACGACCTTCCTGCCGCGGCTGTTTAAGTGAGCCCATGTCCTTCAAGCTGGACACCGCTGCGCCGAATGAAGTGGCTGTTGCCTGCAAAGGGTCAAACCCGGGACTGGAATTTGAGCTGGGAGCATTGCGGGCGACTAACCCGACTTTCGCTACTGGAAGCGAAAAACTGCTAATTTCAGCCCCGTTGGTGACGTAAGTGTCTGAGCGTCAGTGGTCCAACTTCCCCAAAGCCGTTGGCTACAGACCTAGTCCCTTTT
>Ga0182014_10007290_pt1 | contig 11634 bp, 10 predicted proteins | sample 612S2DmetaG_FD_120489 | JGI IMG/M metagenome (GOLD analysis project Ga0182014, IMG submission 120489) | Permafrost microbial communities from Stordalen Mire, Sweden - 612S2D metaG | ecosystem: Environmental > Terrestrial > Soil > Wetlands > Permafrost | place: Sweden: Stordalen | collected... | reverse complement strand
TTCCGGATACGATCCTGGTGCAAATGAACCAGCGCGACCCGAAGCTGTTTGACGTCCATAGCATCGATCTGAACAGCGGGAAGGTTGAGCTCGATACCGAGAATCCGGGAGACGTTCAGAGCTGGCAAGCGGACACTGCGCTGCAGATCCGGGGCGCACAAGCCCAAACGCCCGATGGGGGCACCATTGTCCGCGTGCGCGATGACAGCAAGTCACCCTGGCGCGAACTGATCCGATGGGGCGCGGATGAGACCTTCGGAGGGGTTAACGGATTCACGCCGGACAACAAGTCGCTGTGGGTTACGACCAGTCTCGACGTGAACGCGGCTCGCCTGCTCGAGATTGACATCGCTACCGGCAAACGCAAGGTCATAACGGAAGATCCGCAGTTCGACGTCAGCAGCACGATCAACAATCCCAAAACGAATGCTCTGGAAGCTGTCAGCTATTCCAAACAGCGCACGGAATATGTGTTTATCGATCCGAAGGTGAAGGCGGATTTCGAGGCGCTAAAGAAGGTGCGCAGTGGCGACATAGCGACCATCTCACCAGACCTGGATGACAACAAGTGGATTGCCGGTTTTGTCAGCGATGATGCGCCAGAGTACTGGTATGTCTATGATCGGGCGACGAAGCGGGCCACGCTGCTATTCAGTAATCGGCCGCAACTTGAAAAATACAAACTTTCGGCGATGAAACCCATCGAGTTCACGGCCCGCGATGGCATGAAGCTGTACGGTTATCTGACTACACCAGCGGGGGTGGAAGCGAAGAGCCTGCCGATGGTGGAGTTCGTGCATGGCGGGCCGTGGGGCCGAGACGAGTGGGGGTACAACCGTTACGCGCAATGGCTGTCGAATCGGGGCTATGCGGTATTGCAGATTAATTTCCGGGGATCGACTGGCTACGGCAAGCAGTATGTGAACGCCGGCGATCGCCAATGGGCCGGCACGATGCATACCGACCTGCTCGATGGCAAAGACTGGGCAGTGAAACAGGGCATCGCAGATCCGGCAAAGGTCTGCATCATGGGCGGCAGCTATGGAGGTTATGCGACGCTGGCGGGAGTGGCGTTCTCACCGGAGGCGTTCGCCTGCGGCGTGGACATTGTCGGTCCTTCCAACCTGAATACCCTGCTGAAGTCCATTCCACCGTACTGGTCGACGTTCCTGGCCACTTTCCACAAGCGCATGGGCGATTCGGAAGAAGTACTAAAGCAACAATCGCCGTTGTTCAAGGCGGACCAGATCAAGGCTCCGCTGCTGATTGGCCAGGGCGCCAACGATCCTCGCGTAAACAAAGCGGAGAGCGATCAGATTGTCGCTGCCATGCGCAAGAACAATAAGCCGGTGCAGTATTACGTGTTCCCCGACGAAGGGCACGGCTTTGCGCGGCCGGCCAACAACATGGCCTTCAATGCCGCCACGGAGGAATTCCTGGCGAAATACCTCGGGGGAAGATTCGAGCCTGCGACGCCAGACGAAAGCAAGCTGCTGACCAGCATTAAACAGTAACGCCTGGGAACAGCCGGTGGCAGGGGAACGGCAAAGAGCAGGGTTACCAGGGGGCTCTCTGCAGTTTTGACAGGGTACCGAAGGGTCACTAGCTGGCGGCAAAGCCTCTTGCGTATAATGGGCGCAAAGCAGACATTCTCTTCGAGGGATGGAACCCATGGGCCGTGTCTTACGCTTTGTGCAGAGAGTCGTTATCTGCGCCGGTGCGCTGTTGATGGTGACAGGCATGTGTGTGCGGAATATGCACGCGCAAGCTGCGCTCCCCATTCCTGCTCCGTCCATGCCGCATTCTGGCATCCCGGAGGATTGGAGCACCCAGCACGTCATCTACACCCGCAACGGCTCGTTTGAAGACATGGTGAAGGTCCGCGACGACCCGCGCTTCCTGAATAGCGTTCTTCGGCATAACATGAGGGAGCACTCGAACCAGGCCGGACAACCGGCTAGTAACGGGTTGAGCCAAGCTGGGTTGAACGAAGACAGCCCCGAGAAGCGGAAGAACAAACACTCCAAGCGTGACTGGGCCGTCTCCCTCGGTCACTTCGCTGGCATGGCGGTTGGCGAAAGCCCGGCAAAATACACCTTTGACACGGGCGCAACGCCCAGTTGCAGCGACTTTGTCGTGTATACGATTGAGGCGACTCCGAAAGTGGGCAGCCAGGCCAATCTGATCGGTTTGACGAATCTCTACTCGGGCACCAACCCCACCGGAATCTGCGGAAAGGCTCCCACGTTTCTATTTTCTTACGCGATCGGGTCGGGCCCCTCGGAACTGTCGCCCGTACTGTCGCTCGACGGGACAAAGGTCGCGTGGCTCGAGAATACCTCAAGTGATATCGCAATTCTCCACGTCAGCACATTTGTAGCTGGACAAGGAACCAATGCTACCGGCGGCTCCGTCGCGATCGGAAGCGGCGGTTCCAGCGACGTTGCCATCGACTACACCAGCCTTACAACGTTGTCCGGATGTTTGGCGAGTACTAATACCAACACCAGTTCCGACCTATACGTTGACTATCCAAGCGATAGCGGCTACGTCAGCGCCGACAATGGAATTCTTTACCATATCAGCGGCATCTTCAATGGCACTCCCACCTTCGACTTCTGTATCCCCGTCAATACGGATGCACCGTCCATGAGTGGCGCAGTGTACGATTCCCTGCTCGGCGAGGTTTTCGTCTCCGACTCCCAGACCCTCTACGCCTATACCGTGGGGCCGACAAGCTACACCCTCGCGGCGTCCTATCCGTACGCGGTCGGACCCCTCTCCGGTCCGGGGCCGCTGCTGGACGCTTTCAACGGCTACGTCTACATGTTCTCCGCCGATGACAATAACGGCAACACTTCCATGACGCAGTTGCCCACCAGCCTGGCTTCTGCTTCTGCTGTCGTCGTTCCTCTCGGTCCAGCCAGTAGCTTCGGCTATCCGATCCTGTACTACGGAACCTTCGATAATAACTATCTCACCAATGGGCCGGCCAACGCTGCGTCCACCGTGTACAGTTGCGGCACGGACTTGACGAATCCGGTCGCGCAGGATCTCTTCGCGATTAGTTTTGACCCCAGCACCGGTTTGGCGAATACGACCCCCGCCATGTCCTATAACACAAATGTAAACCCGGGCGGCGGCGAGGGAATCTGTTCGCCGATCACCGAGTTTTTTGATGGAAGCACGGACCGCATCTTCGTCGGCATGGGAGACCCTAACGAGGCCGACGGAGCCAACGTGGTCACGATGTGGGACGTCACCACCCAACTCACCAACACCAGCGGCAGCGGCGGCACCATGCCCGTGCCCACGGCTTTTACCACCCCGTCCTACTTTGGCGGCACGACTGGCTTCGCCATAGACAACAATGCCAGTGGGACGGTCCAGGCGGAGAGCATCTACTTCTCGACCCTCTTTGCGAACTCCACTATCGCCACCTGTGGTGCCAACCACTTTTGCGCCGTAAAGCTGACGCAGGGCGGCCTCAAGTAGCGAGCGGGGCGGTGCGCCTCGGGACTGCCGATTAGCGTTCGGCCGGTCCTCCGTTAGGCTGGCACAGCATTCGGCCCGTCCAGCGCTGGCTCGGTCAGATCGAGGGACTAGCGGGTGGGATTAGGAGGTCTTGCGGTTCAGGTGACACTGCGTTTGGGTATCGAGTTTTCCGCAACTCAGCGCCTGCGTCTCAAACACACGCTCGAACCGGAACGCAGGCTTCGTGTAGGGTTTCCTGGCCGGCATTTTCTCAGGCCGCCGCTTGTCTTCTTCAAGTTCTAGTGGATTCCTATTCGCCATTTCAACTTCACCTCGAAAAAGCAGACACTTCACCAGCGATGCGGCGCCGTTTCGCCAGAATTATACAGTAACTGCAGTCGCTGCCGAAAGCTCGCGATGGGCCCACCATCTCAGGCGCCAGCGGTTCGCAGCAGAAATCCGTCGGCTTCCCCTTCTTCCGCCTTCCGCGACCAGTCCTTCCGGCAGCCTGCCCGGTTGCGTTCTGCCATACGGTTTCCCCGCTTTCCGTGCTTGCAATGGCTTGGAGCGCACGGACTACACCGTAAGTCATTGATAATCAATCTATAACGTTCGCCTACGCTCTCCTTCACACGCACGGTAGTGACCCCCATCACTGCATCCTGAGAGGATCCGTTTCATGGTATATGAGGATGCATCCGCTCTGGACAGAGGCGCGAGCTTTTTGGGACGTGTTCGGCAGCCTTTTGCCGGTCTTCGAAACATCAAGAAACAATATCGAATTGGCCATGTCGCGCTATCTTCTTCCGCTCGATTTCGTCGCCCTGGTGGTGATGTTCATGGTGTGGCGGCTGCAGCGCCGGGAATGGGAACGAGCTTGCGAAGCCCTGAAGCAAGCAGCCGAACTGAAGCAACAGCTGGAGCGTGAGCGTAATCAGGCGCAGGCAGAGGTCTTTCGCCGCCTGCACGAAGATAGTGAGTTGAACAAGGAGAAGTTCCAGTTCCAGGCGCAGCTCGCGGAGTACGAAAAATACTCCACGCTGGCACAACTGGCCCTGGGCGCGGCACACGGGATCAATAATCCACTGCTCGGCATCCTGTCGCACCTGGAACTGGAATTGAAGAGCGCCCACGATCCCGACCAGCGCTGGGAAATCGAACAGTGCATTGCCGGAACCAAGCGTATTGCCGCCACCTTACGCGGACTCGTCAATTACGCCCGCCCTGGCCCTCTGGTGTTGAGCAACCTCAGCCTGCATCGCCTGGTTACCGATACGCTCAGCTTTCTCGAAGGGCAGCCGGCGCTCCGCGGCAAACGGGCGGAGAACCAGGTTCCCGAAGATTTGCCCCACATTTTGGTTGACTCCAACCAGCTTTCGCAGGTACTGATGAACTTGCTGATCAATGCGGCCGAAGCGACGCCGGACGGCGGGCGAATTACGATTTCCGCCAGCAAGCTCGCCGCCAACCAGCTCACCGCCGCGGAAAGCATCGAGATTCGCGTCGGCGACACCGGTTGCGGCATCCCGCCCGATATTCTGCCGCACGTCTTTGAACCTTTTTTCACGACCAAGCCTGGCAGAGGCACGGGCCTTGGCCTCAGCATCAGTGCCACATACGTGCGAAGAAACAAGGGTGAGATTCGAATCGACAGCGCACTGAACCAAGGGACTACCGTAACTATCACGCTGCCCATCCGGCAGGAGGAGTCACACAAAGTCAAAGAACAAACCGAAATCGTGGTTTGAGATAAGCTACGAGCTAGGAGTTGCGATCTGCAGTGCATCCGGGTTGCTCGAAGCTCGCGGCCCGAAGCTCGCAGCTCAGCAACACGGATAAGACCACCAGAGTAACCACAGATCGGGCTGCTGCTTAGTGAAATAAAATGCCTTACTCCGCCCTTCTCATCGATGACGAAGAGCTCACGCTCCGTACCATCTCGCGCGGCTTGCGCCAGGATGGATTTGAGGTATTCACGGCTCTCTCCGGCGAGGATGGCCTGAAACTCTTTCACGAGGAGAAACCGGACCTCATTTTGCTGGACATCGTCCTTCCCGGCATCGATGGGGTGGAAGTGCTGCGCCAGATCAAACAGGCGAACCCGACTGCGATCGTGATCATGATGAGCGCCTATCATCTGGTGGAGCGCGCCGTCGAAGCCATGAAGCTGGGCGCCTTTGACTATCTGGTGAAGCCCTTTCCCCTGGACGACATGATGACCACCCTGCATCGCGCCGCCGAGGTGCTCGCTTTACGAGTGCGGGTGCGCGATTCGGTGGAATCGGAAAGGGGGCGCTACGACTTCGGGCGCATTGTCACTCACAATCCGGCCACGATCAGGATGTTGGAGATGGCCCGCAAGGCCGCCGAATCCGACCATACCACGATTCTGGTGCAGGGGGAGAGCGGCACCGGCAAAGGCCTGCTCGCGAAAGCAATCCACTACGCCAGTCCTCGCACCGCCATGCCATTGGTGGAAATCAACTGCGCCGCCCTTCCCGATGCGCTGTTGGAGAGCGAGCTCTTCGGCTACGAACCTGGGGCTTTCACCGACGCTCGCCGCCGCAAGGAGGGTCTGCTGGAGCGGGCCAGCGGCGGCACGGTTTTTCTGGATGAAATCGGCAACATGTCCGCCAGCGTGCAAGCCAAGATCCTGCGGGTGCTTGAGGAAGGGACCTTCATGCGGCTCGGGGGGACGCACACCATTAAAGTTGATATCCGCTTGATCGCGGCTACGAACGACCAGCTAAAAAATGCCGTCAGCCAGGGGCGATTCCGGGAGGACCTTTACTACCGCGTGAACGTGGTGCAGCTGTATATTCCTTCGCTGCGCGATCGCAAGGAGGATATCGTGCCTCTGGCGCTCGAAATTCTGCAGCAGTTCAACCGCGAGTTGAAAAAGAGCTTTACCGGATTCACTCCGGCCGCCGCCGACCTGCTGGGGCAGTATTCCTGGCCAGGCAACATACGCGAATTGAGGAATGTGATCGAGCGCACCATGATTCTCAGCCCGCAAGGAGAGATTGAAGCTGGCCATCTTCCGGAAGAAATTCGCGACCAGCATTCTGAGAAAAGAGCCGGCGAGGCATTCTCCGAGGAAAACATCTCTCCGACTGGAGACCAGTTCCTTACTCTGCGCGCGCTGGAAGATAACTACATCGAACAGGTGCTGGCGGCCACCGGCAACAATAAAACGCAGGCGGCTCGGATTCTCGGCATTCATCCCACTTCATTACTGCGCCGTCTCAAGGGAAAGGCACTGGACTAGAACTCATCTCGCATAACCAACCGGTGAGCGTTGCGGCTGCAAATAGACACTGCCGGCATTGCCAGAGAGGCGATGTTACGAAACTATCCGCAAGTCCATCCAGCCTGAGTTTGCGCAATGCCTGTGCCCCTGACCATCAGTCTTCCCACGAAGCGAGCGACGGATTCCAGTTTCCGCAGATCGTCGGGAGCGAAGTCCGGTCCAGCTGCGGCGGGGCGCGGGGCCTTGCGGGAGACTTGAATCACACCAATCACTTCTCCATTTCTGGCCAGGACGGGCGCAGACATGAGCTTCTGAATTACCTGCTCGTCCAGTCCGCTACGGCCCAGTTTGACCAGTTCAAAAACGCTGAAGTGCTTGACTTGCGTGAAGCCATTGAAGAGCTCCGCCCGCTTGGTCTGCGCCGTGCGGGCTGCTACCGCCGAACTGGAAAGAGGGATCGCTCCCACCGTTTTCAGCTCCGCAGGGTAGAGGAAGTTCAGCAGGCTTCCGCTGAGCTCCATCAGCGCAACCTCTGTTTTTCTTACTTGGAATATGTTGGCCACGCAGGCGCAAATCGCCTCCGGCGTTCTGTCGGTCGAGTCCAAGCCCGCAAGCTGTTTGATTTCCCACATTTTTCCGAGCATGCCTGAAAGAAAGGGCGGGCGGCAAGGTAACTAATGTGCCCCTTCTTGCTTTCTTGCTTTTTTCGTTTCAGCGACTTGGGCGGACAAAAGAAGCTCGGAATACCTGGATCTGGCAGTAACAGTAGCCGCCGGGCACTACCGCCCCCAGGCTCGGCGAAGCCCCGAGATATTACTTTGGTTATGTACCGAGTTTTCGGATTATCCGGTGTAATTTCAGAATAGTCTGCACATTTGGAGGAGGGTGCATGAAAGCAAAGGATCTGGCGAGAAAATTGTGGCGAAACGAGCAGGGTCAAGACATCGCCGAGTATGCGGTGATGCTGGCGGTGATCCTGGTGATCGTCATTGGAACCGTGCGGCTGATCGGCGGGAATGCGAATAATGTGTTCTCTACGGTTTCCAGCAGTATGTCGCAATAAGCGGCGGCGCCGCTTAGTCTGTCAAGCAGTAAACTGAGTATTCTTCCCGGCTAAGTGAAAAACCCCGGACTCTTCGCCCGGGGCTTCAGGTAAAGCTCTGGAGTTTACGCTTGGGCGGGAGCACCTGGAACCATCCATCGCTCCCGCGGCGGGTTCTTGGGCAAAATGTCCAAATAGATTACGGCGTAGCGGAACGCCACTACGGCCGCTGCGATGGTTGCAAACGTAGCCGCGAACTCTGTCCATTTCGGCACATAGTACGCAGCGGAACTGGTCTGGAGTGCGGTAACGGAGACGTTCAACCGATTCGCCATAAATCCCATCACGATCACAGCGCAGGTCCAGTACAGATACTGGGGATTTTCGCGCACGCCTTTCATATTCAGCAGTACCAAAGGCACAATCACCAGCAAGGCGATCTCCAGCCAGAACAAGAGGGTTGCCTCGCGCCACATCCATAGATATCGAAGCGCATCGCGGTTGATCAGATCGACTGCCCGAAACACGCCGTAGATTAACAGCAGCGGCCCAATCACCCGGCTCACATCGCTCAGGATGTTCATATCGACCCGAGCATTGAGCGAGCGTACACAGAGGTAAATTGCCATAATGGTTACGGCTAATCCGGCTGGGATTGCGGAAAGATAAAACATCGTGGTCAGGTAAGGTGTGTACCAGAGCGGATCCAGCCGGCCTTTGGTGATTAAGTAGAGTCCGCCGAGGAAGGATTGGTGCATCGACGAGAGCAGTGTGCCAGCGAGCACCAGGGCGATCAGGATACTGTGGTGCCAGCGCAGATAGAGCTCGCGCAGCCGGACAAAGGGGATCTTTTCCACCAGCGCCGGTGAGAACTCCAGCGCCAGCACTGTGGTGTAGAGCATCACGCACCAAGACACCTCGAACAACACCGAGTGCCGGTTCCACATCACAATCGGGTGCCAGATTCTCCAGGGAATTCCGAGTTCGTACAACATGCCCACGCACACTGTGCAATATCCCAGAAACGAGATGAGCACCGCGGTACGCAGGATGGGCCGGTAGCGCTCGAGACCCAAGAGATATACAGCCGCCGCGATGGCAAACCCGCCAGCCGACAACCCGACGCCACACAGTGTCCCCAACCCGACCCATAGCCCCCAAGGCTGGGGATCAGTAAGGTTGGTGGCGGCTTTGAAGCCGAGCGCGAACCGGGCATACATCGAATAGATGCCAGCGGCGAAAATCAACGCCACGATGGTGCGCCAGAAACTGATTTTTGGAAATCGTATGGCAGTCATGGCTCAATTCCTTCCCTTTGCAGATTTCTCGTTGGCTTCGGCCAGAGCGACCAGGGCCCGGCGTTGCGTGATCCAATAGAGGCCGGCAAGCAGAGTGCCACCGACCAGGATCACCGTGGGCCCGTCGCCCAATGCACTCGCGGTCAGTACCGGCATCGACTGTTTGGGCGCAGCGACAAAACCCAGCTTCTCGAAAGGCACGTCGGAGATGAAGAAGACGGAGGTCCCGCCGGCTTCCTCGCTGCCGTAAATGTGCTTCACATATTTCGAATCGCTACTGAGGATGCGGCGCAGCGCCTCTTCCAGGATTTCGTCGCGATCGCCGACGATCGAAGCCTGCACGGGACAAGCCTCCACGCACGCAGGCAGTTGGCCCTTCGCCTGGCGTCCGGCGCACATATCGCACTTCTTCACGTAAGGGACGAGCTTCGTCCACTCGTAACGCGGCACGCTGAAGGGACACGCGACCAGACAGTAGCGGCAACCGATGCATTTTGACCCGTCATAAGTGACCGGGCCGGCATCCGTCTTCTTGAGCGCGCCTACCAGGCACGCTGAGGCGCAGGCCGGCTCCTGGCAGTGCATGCACATGCGCCGCACGTAGCGATCGCCGTGGTTCTCCACTACCGTGAGCGCGGTGGGTGAAAGCTTGGCCTCAGAATCCATGGGAAATCCGTGAATTTGTTTGCAAGCTTGCTCGCAACTCCGGCATCCGATGCACTTGGTGATATCGACCAGGATTGCTTTAGTGGTTGCCATGACATTTCTCCTTTCGGTGGCAGAGCCCAGTTACGACAAGAAAAACTCTTTCACCACCTTCTGCCGCAACTCCGGAGCAAGCTGCGGAAGCAAACCACTGATCGGGGCGCCGCCATCCTGGGCCAGTGCCGGCGAGGGCGATAACATCGCACTGAGCCGAGCTACGTTGTTTTGCATCCAGGGCGCCACCATCGAACCCTGGATCAGATTTCTCTGATTGACTTTGAGGTCCGGAGACTTCACCAGCGCGATCCAACCGTTCTCGTAAGGGTCGTTCGTGACCAGGGTCGGATCTCGCAACACGTCGTCGTTGATTGCCGTAACTACGCCTTCAACGGGGGAAAGCAGATCCACGCTGGTGCCGCCGCCGCTTAGCGTTACGATCTTCTGTCCCTGACGAACCCAGCGGTTGGCTCCGCATATGTCAATGTGATCGATCTTTCCCATCAGATTGGTGACGAACTTATCCACCCCAACCCGCGCATCGTCGGCGCCTTCCTTCATTACCCAGGTGTGTCCCAGATGAAAGCAATAATCCTGTGGGATCTCAAACCCATACTCACGTTTGACGCGCGGGGCTTGCGGTTTGGCTACGATTTCGGGCTCCAGCCCAGGTCGCGCTTTCGGTTCGATGAAATATCTGACGCTTATGATCAGCAGGAACATCAGCAGTACAAACAAAATCGACATAGAACCTCCTCTTGGGTTCGAGCCCGCCGCTCGGGCCGTTCGGCGCTTCTTCAGCGCCTGCTTGCGTCCTTACGCAGTGCACTTTATGGGCAAATTCGATTTGGGACGTGACTTATTGCAGGGCAAGGACTTACACGAAAAGATCAGGCAGGAAAAGCTATTAAGCCCACTGCATTTTGCAGCTCGCCCAAGCATTTTGCATTAGTGCAAGCCGGACTTGGACTTGCAGGGCTCGCTGTCATCGATTTGCAAGGCGAATAAATTACAAAAATAATGGCGGAGAAGGAGGGATCCTATTACCGCCATTACCTTCAAGTGCCGATGAACTTCAGAAGCCCGCGTCCGCCACCACAAAGCTGAGGATCTCCCGCAGTTCCCGTCGCAACGCACACTTCATCCCCTGGCCAAGGGCTCGCTAAAAGTAAAGCTTCAGTGCCATTTGCACCTCACGCGGGCTGTTGCAGGTGTAGAAGGTCTGGCCGAAGATCGGGCCGCCAAACGTGGCGTCCGGCGGGCAGAACTGCGGATGATTGAAAGTATTGAAAGTCTCGAAACGATACTCGAGGCGCATCCCTTCGCGAATCGCACCCAGCCCGAACTCTTTAAACATGGACAGGTCGGCATTGTTCGCGCCCGGATCGCGCACCTTGCCCAGGGTGCGAGGTGCCGTGCCCAGCGTGAACGGCGCTGGCTGAGCCAGAAAATCGCTGCCGTCTGTGCTAGTGAAATACTGGTTGATCCAGACCGAGTCCTTCCCGCCATTTCGATGTGGCGTGCCGATGAGGTTGGGACGCTGCGCTCCGTAAGTCGGGAGGCTGTTGGACTGATACAGCATCGGCTCGATGGGCCGGCCGCTGTTGAAGCGCCAGATGCCGTTGGTGTTCCATCCGCCCACGATTCCGTTGAGGATCGGGTTCAGGTTGCCACCGATGAACTTGCCCCTGCCGATGGGAAGTTCGTAGGTGTAACTGAACTGCAGAACGTGCGGGATGTCGAAACTGGAAAGGCTGCGCTCGGCGCCGGGATTATTGGGATCTTGCAGGCTGGCGAAGCTCCCCAGCCATCCGTTGTTGGTGCTGGTCAGGGAAGCGTCGTCGATGGATTTGGAAAAAGTATAAGTT
>Ga0182014_10007289_pt1 | contig 11638 bp, 8 predicted proteins | sample 612S2DmetaG_FD_120489 | JGI IMG/M metagenome (GOLD analysis project Ga0182014, IMG submission 120489) | Permafrost microbial communities from Stordalen Mire, Sweden - 612S2D metaG | ecosystem: Environmental > Terrestrial > Soil > Wetlands > Permafrost | place: Sweden: Stordalen | collected... | reverse complement strand
GGCACAATCCCATCAACTGTTCATGCACAAACGAGTATATAGACGGACTTGGATGAGCAAAATCATGGCTCGTGGTAGGGGCGCTCCTCTATGCGCGTAGTCCATTTTCACAACCTCGCAGGAGTCTCGACCACTCTCGCCAAGTGGCAGCAGAGGGCCGGAATGAAGTCATCAGTTCTTGTCTTGGAGCCGCATCCTTTCGGGTACCCTGGTGAAGAGGTCCAGAACCGGTTCCGAGGTAGCCTATTGAGGAGCACGAACGAAATTGCTCTGTCTCATGTGGTTAATTGCCATACTGGTGTTTTTCCATTGACGTGTTCTTGAAAAGGCTCATCTGGTTGTCAATTCTCGAACAACATAATTGCGAACATCGAAAATCTAAAGTAACCGTTGTCTGGTTTCAAGTTCTCCGCTCTAGCAAATCGCCAACTCACTAAATTCCTAGGGGGACCACTCCCTGCGATGTCGAGTCTTGTTATATGACCCTCAATCATTGAAGGTTTTATAGCACAGAGGTGTTGTGCGCCTGAATAGAAGCGAAAATGGCATGAACTATACCGTGCCCGATTCTCTTCTCAAGAGATTTCTGGTCAGGACAAAGTACCTAAGATACTTATCACGTCGCCTACACTTACAATACACGCTTACGCTCAGTCAAGAGACTAGAGTTGTCTTGCGGTTTGGGACAGACGATACTTGGATAGCAAGAGAAATGTTCGAGTCAAGGCCATATGAGAAGTACTTTAGGCCGGAACCAGGGCAGACGGTAGTCGATGCAGGGGCCAACATTGGATGTTTCACCTTGAGATCAGCAGAACTGGTAGGGACATCGGGAAGGATCTTGGCATTCGAGCCTTCTTCTAGGAGCTACTCGATTCTAAAGAAGAACGCTAAGAAGAACAAGCTCAAGAGCATCCTAACCATGAACATGGCGCTTGGAAACCAAGAGGGACGGATTACACTTTGGGTCCACGATATGTCAGCATATGATTCCACACTCCGTGCAGAGAATGAAAAAGCTAGACTGCGTGGTGGAGAAAAAATACCGGTAAGAAAACTCGATAATGTTCTAGACGAACTGAGAATCAAGGAACTCAATTTCATAAAGCTGGACACGGAAGGAGCTGAGCTCGACATTCTCAGAGGTGGGCAAGCATGTTTGAATCGGTTCCGCCCCAGACTGGCCGGGGAGGCCCACCCTGGATGGAGTGATTCAGGGGCGACCATACTTGAATATCTTAGGGGCTTCAATTACAAAGGAATAGTGGAACCTTATGCCGAGGGTGTGGAATTTTTCTACGCATGGCCAAACGAGGACCATTTGGATTGGGTCGAAAAGTCATAGACTGGGCGAGCATTCGACACTAGATGGCTGACTATCGTTCAGTACTTCGGAATTCGGCAGTTGCGAGTATGAGTGTTGTCCGAATAAGCACAACTCGCTACTCTTCCACTGGACACGTTACCGGCCAGTTATCAAATCTGTTAGTTATCTCGCGTGGCCTTCAACCGCTTGATTCACTGTGCACTTTCGGCTGGCATAACAATCTCCGATTCGAAGTGCGAATACTTGAAATCCTCGCGAGACCATGACGGTCTGATTATCTTACGCATCAGTTCAGTTCTACAGTATAACGAGAATCCATGGAATTGTATTGCTCGAGAAACTCATTGTGGTACTTTTTTCTGAATTGGGAATCAATCTCTGCCAGAATTCTCGCCGCGTCGCCGCGGAGTGATTTTCCTCCGAATTTCGGTTTCCCGCCGAGTCTCAACCAATCTCGATACATTGCGTAGCGATATCTGACCCGCTTCAGCCAGGGCCAATCTGACCTATCATCAGCTGTCTCTAAGATGTCGAACCATCCCCAGCGATATAATCCCATCTGAGCCGCACGAGCATAGAGATCGGTGTCCTCGTAGATTTGGATGTCCCTCCATCCGCCTAGGCGTTCTACGAGTATTCGTGGGATTATCGAGACGCCAGCTGGTCCCCAAGCATTTCGTACAGTTGGTGAAAGAGCCAGCAAGAGGCTACCCTCGCATGAGCGATGATAAGATTCTAGCAGTTTGACGAGGTTTGGCTTGAGAGGGTTGTCAAGTTCAACGTTTGAGATTATGGTGGCGCCCGAAGATCTCTCGAAGGCAAGCTGTCTCCCCTTTCCTCTGGTGCACTTTGATACGGTCAACCTTATTCCGTGTCGTTCCGAATACTCCCGCAGAATCTCCTGTGTGCCGTCGGTACTGAAATTGTCCACGACGACCACTTCAAAGGAATCATCTAACTGACTCACTATGCTATCGAGGGTATGCCTCACGGTCTGAACGTTGTTGTAATCAGTTATGCAGACGCTGTAGTTTGGAGCCAGTTTCGTAGGCCCCTTCCTCTTTCATGGTCCGCATAATTAGGCTTGTCATTCGGCTAGCCGTCTTTCTTCCGTGAGGCGACAGGTCACACATTATTTCGAAGTACTCGTCAAGTAGACTTCGACCCAGTCTACATACGCTGGATTCGTGACCTGAGACTCCGACTCCTAACGAAAACCACCCCGATAATAGCCACAGCAACTATCGCGCCCGCCCCGACTATTAGAGCAAGCGTGCTCGTGGGGAAGGATGGCACTACGTTTCTGGTAAACAATGCGGTCAGAGTACCGTTGGAATCGGCGAATGCGGTCATCGAGGGTTGGCCTGGCTGGGCCACCGTGATGAGTCCGGCCACATCCCACCCCGTGAAAGTGCAGCCTAGGACCGGCGAGCCCGAGACCTGGAAGTTGTCGCCGGAGTCCTCCCAGCTGGCGCCGGATGGCGTGGTGCTTCCACAGTCTGCCGGATTCGACGCGATCAGGACGGAATACTGGTGCTGATACGTAGTGACTTGCGTCTCGCCGACCGCGGCTGTCCCGGAGACACCGGTGGATGCGAGCCATCTCTCTGACCCGATCGAGCCCGTGAGTGGGTTGGTCAATGACCACGGAGTTCCAAAGTCGAGCCATTGGTTCGCGGGATTCCCAGTCATCGTGTAGGTTGTCGGGGTTCCCAACGAGGTATAGCCCAGGACCGGAGCCTTGACGTATGGCGCGGCGCCCCCGACGACGGCGTACGCAAACTGTTGGCTGACCTGCTCATAGTATGTCGTTGAGAACTCCGGACAAGTCTGCTCTGAACAGGTCATGAGCGAGGTCGTGCTCGAGATGGAGCCATCCGAACCGAATCCGTACCTGACATTTGGAGAGCCCGATGAGACCGTTATGGTCAGCTGGCAGGAGGGTAGCGAGGTGAAGGAGTGCGGCTTCCCGTCGCCGGGGACCGACGCGGGTGAAACCGAGCAGCCTGAGAGTGTGAAATTGGCCGGCGTCCCTTGCTGCTCCGCCAGGGCGAGGGTTATGGGTAGAGTCACCGGCGCCGAGAATTTCGCCATGATGCTTCCGGCGCCGAGAATCGTCGCGGTCGTGTTGGCTCTGCCAGCCGCGGCGAAGGTGATCCCTCCAGAATCGCTCGACCAGATATTGAAAAGATAGTTGCCGTTCGGAGTCGCGGTTATCGGAAGGGCTCCGTAGCTCTCCCAAACCTTCGAGCCCGAGGGATTCGTGCTCCCAGCTCCCGCAGGGTTCACGATGAAGCTTATCTGAAACTGGTCAATGAAACTCACCGTGTCCTGATTGCTCCCGGTCGCTTGACTGAAACTACCTCCCTCAGGTGGCGCCCACTGCTCCGTCCCGGACACTGCGACTGGACTTGCCACAGTCACCTTCGACCGATAATCGAACCAAGCCATGCAACTCGCGACTCCTCCCAGCGTCGCGGTCGAGATTGAGCATCCCGTCTGGCCGGTCGTGCCCAACTGCGTTCCGGAGACAGGAATGGTGAGATTCGCGTCCCAGGCCGCGGGGTCGATCGGTTTTGCGCCATAGGAGTTGAGTAGCTGCTGGTAGGCCGAGAGCTGGATTCCGGAACACGTTCCCGTCGAGCAGGAGGATTGCTGCGGCGAGATGGCCGTGAAGGACCCGGAATCCGAGAACCCGTTCCGTACGTCACCCGAGTTCGAGAATGATAGGGTGAACGCACAGGATGGGAGCATGACTATGGGGTAAGGCTTGCCGTCGCTGGGGAATGACGACGGGCTAGAAGAGCACCCGTTGACCGTGACGTTGGCGCTCGGTGCGGAATTGGTCATGGTCAAGGAGACCGGCTGAACGACAGCGGCTGTCGAGGGGCCCGTCGAACACGTGCCCACGCAGGCCTTGATCGCATCGACGAACCAGAGCGCAGATTCACCTGGGCTAAGGACCCAGCTGCCAGTATTCGCGTTCTTCTGCGGCGCGGAAAAGACATGGTAGGCGACCGCATCGGTTACCCATGCGGAATTACAGGTCGACTGGATGAGAGTGAAATTGCTGGGCGCGGATGCGCTCGTGCATGATTCAGAGCCGATTCCCGCTATCACGAAGGTATCAGCGCTAGTCGTGGAGAACGTCAAGGAGCAACCGTCGACAGGGTTGCAGTCGCTGAATTCATGGTTAGGGATGCTTGGGTTGGTGTCGAAGGGCGCGGTCGTGTTTGCCCCCTTCACGCTGTACCCTATCATGTCCCACGCTGCCTCCGAGCTGTTGGTCGTGCCCGTTATCGTGACGGTCCCGGATACGGGCGCTACCGCGTAATCTTCCCAGACCGAGCTCCCGTCGCCACTGCCCGGATTCGTGACATACGCGTATCTCTGGTGGAATGGCATTCCCGGCCATGCGCTCGTCAGCGAGGTCAGAACCGCGTATCCCCCGCCGCGCGACAGGACGCTCTGTGGGCTGAGGGCCACCTGAACGACCACGAGATTACCTTGGGTCACCTGCAATCCTATCGACTGGCGCGCGCAACCGTTGCATCCGGCGCTGCTGGATGCGTCGAGAGCGAGGGGGTTCCCCGAGACCGCGGAGCGAGACTGCACCGGGAGATAGAAGACTAGGATGAGGCCTAGGGCCATGACTATCGCAGTGACTCTCTTCCTCTGCGAAATGTTCACGTTTATTGGGCCAGCTAAAGTACTATAAGTGCGCTTAATCACTTTCCCACGTTTTTCAGATGGTCTAATGGCGGTCAGGGCAGTCACTCTGACGATTTGAGCGACAAGATAGTCGCTGTGAACAGGGAGAACATGGGAAGATAGCTACAACCCGTTTCGTTACCTCGAGCAAGATCAAACACCATCTCTTGTGAAACAAGTCTACACTCGTTTGTGAGATTTCCTTGCTCCACCAGAATTTGACGGCGTCTCCTCCCTTCCGGTAGCCGATGGAGTTGTGGGAACCAGGAAGGCTTCCTCTGCTCTTGTCTTCCACAAGTCGTCGCGTCTTCACCTCACTCGAACCACTAAGTGCCAAGACCCCTCCAAGAACGAGGGAGCTCTTATCGAGCACGGTCCATGGAGCAAATCTGACCGAACTATCTTGTAAGCAACCGCGACCGCGGCGTACCTAGTCCTAATCAGAGGATCCACGGTCAATCCTGCAAAGGCCGGCCCAAGCGGTTCCGCATCTTATTGGCTCGGCGAACTCGCTCTCTCGGGCTTCTCCCAGTACAGAGTCCTAGACTACGCAGGGACGACCATCACAGCGCAGAACGGCCATGGAGGAATAGGAGGCGTTGACCAGGTGGCTGCAAGAGTAGTTCCGAGCTTCGGCGATCAAGCTCGCACCAAACGCGTAACTCCTAAGGGACAGGTTCACTAGCGCATATTCTTTACATAGCCTTTTAATTTTAAATAGCCTCAAACCTTTACGCAAGCCGTGAAGCCTCTCTACAGAGCCGTTTCATTAGGAGTGGCCTTTCTCTTCGTATTCTCGGCTGTTCTCGGCGGAGGAATCGGACCTGTCGCTGCTGCAACTTCCCATGCAGCTCTCGATGGTAGCGCTAGAGCAGGATGCGGATATGTTATCATATGTTCGGTGTCGCTAACGACAACGAATCCTTCTGACATAATCATAGTTGGCTGCGATTGCCTTGGTGGGGGTACATGGTCAGTGGAGGACACTGCTGGTCTAACATTCACTTCAATGACTGGTCAGATTCCCATAGGAGGAAACCAATGGATAGAGACGTGGTATGCCTTCTCACCAAATGTCCTAACTGCGGATAGCGTATCGGTCCAGTCGACGTCAACCGGAGAGACGTGGTATGGTATGGTCGCTTTTGCCGTCTCTGGGGCGAACACTGCCCAGCCTTTCGCGACCGGGTTTCCTATGGCCCAAGCTAATGTCGAAGGCTGCGCTAGCCCGTGCGACACAGGAATCTCTGCTCCCGCAGGTTCCTTTGTATTCCAAGTGGGCGGCGATACCGGATCTACCCTCCAGACCGCAGGACCCGGGATGACGCTGATACAATCGTCTAGGTCAGGGCAAGACGCATACGCTCAGTACGAGGTCCTTTCTGCCTCTATCTCTGGAGCTGTTCTGTCGTTCGGCACCGCACAAGGGAGGGACTTTGGTGTGATACTCGATGTCATCAATCCAGGAGCATCCTCGAGTTCTTCTTTGACTTCATCCGGCGCTTCGGGCGTTCCGAGTCCTTCGAGCACTTCCTCGAGTTCTTCCTCTTCGTCCACGACCACTTCTGCGTCGGCATCGACAACTTCGACATCGCCCAGCACAACTTCGCAGACGACGACCTCGAAATCATCAACCACCAGCTCGAGCACGACCTCTATCACATCGTCGACAATCACTTCAACCACCACAACGCCCTCGGCCGCCGGGACGGGGACCGCCGGGAGCGGAGAGTTCTATCTGGGAGCCATGTCAAAGGACCCATCCGCTCTCCCGAACACCGGAGCACGCAGTTCGATTCAGGTCCAGTCGTTCGACGTCCCCGTGGGCTGTGTAGCTTTCTGGGTAAGTGACGATTCAGCCAGTAACCTCTGGATGCAGGTGGGCTACTACATCTGCGACGGCTCGACCCCCGTGGTCTTCACCCAGGTCTGGAATCTTGCCTCCTACACGGTGGTCTACGGAAACATCATGAGCTCCACTCCGACATCGGGAATCCATCAGTTTGGGGTCTATCTCCAGTCCGGCACCACATGGGTGGCGAGGTACGACGGGACTGTCGTCGGAAGCTACGACCTTGGGGCGTCGGTGTCTTCCTCCTCCTACCCCGTCTATGCCATGTCGGAGGAGAACGGCTTGGCCGCGGCGATAAGCATCCCGACGACGAGCTTCCCGGTGGGAATCCAGGCTCAGGTGAACGGTGTCTGGGTTGACCCTGCATCGATAAGTGTCTACAACTACGGAGGCGACTGGGGGCTTCAGGGACCCGGCCAGAATCAGCTGATGGCGGCGGACAGCTTCATTGTTGGAGGATCGCTCCCGAACCCATCGTACGGTTCACCGCTTTGAGGGTGACTAGGTCAAGCACCTTCGTCCGGGTGCGGCATTCGATGCCGGCTAATGGATTAGCTGCTTATATTACGTTCATGATTTAAATAACCTCACCACATCAGACCTTCCGATGAGCGCAAGCGACCTCGACCTCGGGGGCGGCCTCAAGCTGGCGCGCTTGCTGAAGAAGGGATACACCGGCTACTTCGAAGGCCGAACGTTCCGAATCCTGCGCGGAGGCACGGTCGTGAGTTCATTCAGTGACTCCCAGGGAAAGATACTGACCCAACTCAGACAGAAGAACGCGATGACGCCGACGCAGATTTCGGACGTGGTCGGATCGACCCCCGCGGCGGTGATTTACAACCTCAAGGCCTTGATCAAGGCCGGGGTCGTGGAGAGGCACCCTCTCCCTGGCGGGACCGTCTTCTACATCCTCTGCTGGGATGTGAGCGTGGACCTGTCCCCCACCCTCAAGGCCAAGATCGAGCCCGACGTCTCCAGGATGGGCGGCTGGTCGATGCTGGCGGGCATTCCCATGGGCCGCCTCAGGAAGGAACTGGGCAGCCTCTCCGAAGACGAGTTCCTTGAGGTCATGCGGTATCTAGTCTCGGCGAAGAGCCTTGCTAGCTGACCGTGAAGTTGCTCTGCGGCTGGCGGTCAACAGGGACCTAGACAGGAAGCTAAGGGTCGCTAGCAGTTCGCGGTTCTTCTGGGTGTACTCACTTTCGCTCTGGGACCCCGATGCTTTTTGGAAGTGTGCCTCGGGAGCCTCCGCCTTCGCCTTCGTGTGGCTCGTTCTGGAGAGGCTGGTGCCCGGAGGGTTCGCGTCGGCGCCACTCACGGCGACCGCCTTCTTCGAGTGGTTCCTGCTGGGCCTAATCCTGATGTGGGTGTACAGCCTCGGAGCCTGGCTCCATCCGACGAACCTCGCCGTGATCTTCACCTTCATCTTCAGGTTGTACAGGAAGAACAAGACGCTGGACGATCTTAGCCCGCAGGAACTCTACCACCTGTTCCCCGAAAAGGGAGACCCCGTATCGATCCCCTACGGACAGGTCGTGCTCTGGACGCTCTTCAACCGGGTCAGGCGCTCGCCCGTGCTTATGTCTTTGATGCTAGGGGCATCGTTTGCGGCCCTGCTGGTCGCGCTCCTTCTGGTTGCAGCCTAGCCAGCGCTTGGAAACCTCAAAGAATACCCGCGAACGGAACCCTGAAATTCGCCCTCCGGAGGTCTTATGATGAGACGAAAGGACAACGCTCCGACACCAACTGAGTTCCTCGAGGAGATAGATTGCTCTTGAGACTCCTGATCGTGACTTTTGACCCGCCCCAGAACATAGGAGGAGTCGAGGGCAGGGTCCAAGGGTACGTGACCGAGCTCAACCGACGCGGCGAGTTCGTGGAGGTCGAGGCCTTTGCGCCCGGCTACCGGTTCACGGAAGAGACCTTCTACGGGTCGGCGCTGCACAAGTGCCCATCCGGCTCGGGTGCCCTCCTCCGTTCCTTCCGGTACACCGCGGGGCTCCTCGGCGAGGACTCGATTGATTCGGTCTTCCTCCTCAGCGGCGGAATTACGCTCTTCGGGAACATCCTGCTGCTCTACTGCCGGGCGCGGCGCAAGAGGACCGCCATGCTCCTCTATGGGAAAGACATCCTCCAGGCCCGCAAGAGCCTCCTAGGTAAGGCGCTGCTGCACACCTCTCAGATTCTGACGAACCGGATAGCGACGAACTCTCGATTCACAGCCTCCCTCCTGTCCGGATACTCCCAGAGGAAGATCGCGCTCCTCTATCCGAGCATCAACCCTGAACTGCAGCGCGCTGCAGGCCTGAGGACCCCAGTCGAAAGGGGCACGATCCTGTTCGTGGGCAGGCTGATAAAGCGAAAAGGCGTTGACGACCTCATCGAGGCGTTCAAGGTTCTGCGGCGCGACTTACCGAAAGCCCGGCTGGAGATTGTCGGGGACGGCCCTGAGAGACCCGCGCTGATGGACCTGGTCAACAGGCTGGGTCTGCTGGATGCTGTGACGTTCTACGGGAGCCTGAGGGGGGAAGCTCTGTACCGGAGGTATCAAGAGTGCGATCTCGTCGCGATGCCATCGAGGACCATGAAGGACGACGTGGAAGGGTTCGGGACGGTCTTCCTCGAGGCCGGGCTGATGGGGCGACCGTCCGTGGGTACCTACTCGGGTGGAATCCCCGAGGCCGTGACGGACGAGGTCACAGGTCTCCTAGTCAAGGAGGGGGATATCGATGGACTGGCGGCGGCTCTGTGCAGGCTCATCTCGGACGAGGACCTCAGGGAGCGCCTGGGGAGCAATGCCAGGGCCAGGGTCCTGCGCGATTTCACCTGGGAGGCTACCACGACCAAGCTGGAAACGATTCTTCGGGCGTGAGATGCAGTCCCCCGCACTTCTCCCGCGAGGAGACCAGCGGCCAGGATCTCTCATGGACAAAAGACTCAAAAGATACGTGCACTTTTTCGCCGTATCACTGAGATTGTTACCAAAACCCAAGCTCCCCCGCCTCCTGCGTAGATTGTCAGTCTGCTGCGTGCTGGCAGTGTTGCTCGCAGGAACACCGCTGATAGTGTCGGCGGCCGGACCGGCTGCGCGGGACGCGGCCGTATTACCAGTGGCAGGACCTGTGACCCCTGCTACCTCCATCCACTACCTGAATCTCTCCGTATCGCTGGCGAACCGGCTGCATACCAGCCTCCTGAACAGGACCTCGAACGCTTACTACTTCTCGGTCTCGAGCAACTGGGCGACCCTGGCCTCCACGCAGTACAGCACCCTCGGCAACGCGCTCATAGTTGCGGGGCTGATGGAGCTGTTCGAGGCCACCCAGAACCAGACCTACCTCCTCTGGGCCTCCACGACGAGTGACCAGTTCTGGAAAGGAGCCTGGGCCAAGGGAACTGGCGGCTTCTACGACACGTACAACCCGAACTGGTCCAAGTCGACCTGCGAGCAGATCGCGCAGGACAACGCGATGTTCGAGATCGACTTCCTGGACCTTTACCGGCTCAACGGGTCCTCCCAGTGGCTCCAGCGGGCCGACTCTGAAGAGGCGCTGCTGAACCAGAGGTTCTGGAACACAACCGATGGCGTCGTCGAGGTCGGCTACACACCGTGCACTGGTCAGCAATCGGGGGACGTAGACATAGAGACCAGCATAGGTTCGTACCTCTGGGCGACGGGTGAATGGACGAGCATCTCGGGGAACACGTCCTACCTCGCTCGCATGAACGCGGCGGCCTCGTTCGCCCACAGGTACCTGTGGGACGGCACCTCCAACTCCCTTCAGGGAGGCCCCGATTCCACAGGTTGCGCAGGATCCGCCGGATCGCTCGGGTTCATGCGATCCGTCTACGCGAACCTCACAGGGCTCGAGGACTGCCCCAAGGGAGCGAACGAGAACATCTGGGGTGCAATGGGCCTCGCCGAGCTCTACGGCCTCACCGGGAACTCGACGCTGTTGGACTGGACCGACCAGGACCTGTCATGGATCAACAGCACCCTGTGGGATCCGACCTATGGAGGGTACCACAATGACGTCTTCCGGAATGATACCCTCCGGAGCTCCTGCTCGAGCACCAACGAGCCGAACGACTACCCGGGCTGGACTCAGGGGGAGCAGCCCATGTTCTGGTGGCAGATCGGACAGCTGACCCACAACGCGTCGATGACAGCCTGGAGCCTGGTCGCCGAACGGTGGACGGCCGACCACCAGTGGAACTCTACGGATGGCAACGGCGGCGACATGACCTGCCTGAACGGTAACACCTCACCCGATGTGGGCTCACCTGACCTGTACGATTGGATTCAGGGAAGCGCGCTCTACTCGTTCTCCACCTTGGGCTCGCCGCAGACAACCTACACGAGCACAACGACCAGCACGATTTTCACCCAGTCAAGGGCCTCCACGGCTGCGACAAGCTCAGTAACACTAACGAGCTCAAGTACGGTGATCACCCACGTGCCCGAGTTCTCAGCGGCAGTCTTCATACCTCTCGCAGTGCTTGCGCTGGTTCTCATGACGGTCGCGGGATTGGCTGTGCGCTGGAGGAAGGTCTTCAAGGGAGGATCAGGCGTGTCTGGAGAGCCTGTAAGGGGAGCACCGAGAGCGGCAGGCGTCCCCTAGGAGGGCCCACCGCTGCCACCTGGCGAGACGACGGGGTTGACCACGGTCGCAGGCCTCGGAGTCATGTACTTGAACGCGAGACCCCAGAAGACCAGAACCCAGACGATGAATAGGGTGTATCCG
>Ga0182014_10007287_pt1 | contig 11639 bp, 9 predicted proteins | sample 612S2DmetaG_FD_120489 | JGI IMG/M metagenome (GOLD analysis project Ga0182014, IMG submission 120489) | Permafrost microbial communities from Stordalen Mire, Sweden - 612S2D metaG | ecosystem: Environmental > Terrestrial > Soil > Wetlands > Permafrost | place: Sweden: Stordalen | collected... | reverse complement strand
TTTATGGAGATTGCCAAGATGCGCGCGGCACGCATGCTGTGGGCCAAAATTGTGAAAGGTTTCGGCGCCAAGAATCCCAAATCGCTGGCGTTGCGCGCGCACTCGCAGACTTCGGGATGGAGCCTGACGGCGCAGGACCCGTACAACAACGTGGTGCGCACCTGCGTGGAGGCGCTGGCCGCGGCCTTCGGCGGGACGCAGTCGCTGCACACCAACGCGCTGGACGAAGCGCTGGCCCTGCCTACGGATTTTTCGGCACGCATCGCGCGCAATACACAGATTTATTTGCAGGAGGAGACGGGCATCACGCGCATGGTCGATCCGTGGGCGGGATCGTATTACGTGGAGCGGCTGACACACGAATTGATGCACGCGGCGTGGAAACTGATTGAGGAGATTGAAAAGCTGGGCGGCATGACCAAGGCGATCGAGACCGGACTGCCCAAAATGCGGATTGAAGAGGCAGCGGCGCGAAGGCAGGCAGGGATCGATTCGGGGAGCGACGTGATTGTGGGCGTGAATGCCTACCCCGCGCCCCAGGAGCCGGAGATTCCCGTGCTCGATATCGACAACGACGCGGTGCGCAAGGCGCAGATAAAGCGGCTGGAGAAGTTGAAACGCGAACGCGATGCCGGCGCGGTGCACGAGGCGCTTGCAAAACTGGAGAGGTGCGCGGCGGCGGGCGAGGGGAATCTGCTGGAGTGCGCGGTGGAAGCCGCGCGGAAGCGCGCCACGCTGGGCGAGATTTCGCAGGCGCTGGAAAACGTGTGGGGACGCTACGCAGCCACGACGCGGACCATCGCCGGCGTGTATTCGGCGGCCAGCGCGGGCGGTAAGGAGTTTCTCAAGGCGCGGCGGATGGTGGAGGAGTTTGAGCGCGAGGAGGGGCGGCGGCCGCGGATTCTGGTGGCGAAGATGGGCCAGGACGGGCACGACCGCGGCGCCAAGGTGATTGCAACGGCATTCGCCGACATCGGATTTGACGTGGACATCGGGCCGCTGTTCCAGACGCCGCGCGAGGTGGCGCGCTTCGCTCTGGACAGCGACGTGCACGTAGTGGGCGTGTCGAGCCTGGCGGCCGGACACAGGACGCTGGTGCCGCAACTGATTGCGGAGCTGCGGGCGTTGAGCAGGGACGACATTTTGGTGGTGGTGGGCGGGGTGATTCCGCCGCAGGATTACGATTTTCTGTACAAGGCCGGAGTGGCGGGGATTTACGGGCCGGGAACAGTGATTCCCGTGGCGGCGCAGAAAATTGTGGAGATGTTGAGCGCCAGCGTCACCACTTAGCGAAACGGATGGGCACTTGCCATGAAGAGCGCATTGCGTGAAATTGCCGGGTGCGGAGCCTCGCCAGCGCCGCGCGTCACGCCAAAGCGCAAGACGCTCTCGCGCGAGGAGTACGTTGCAGGCATTTTGCGCAGCGACCGGACGGTGCTGGCGCGCGCGGTTACGTTGATTGAGAGCGCGAGAGAGCCGGATCGCGAGCTGGCCGAGCAGATTGTCGAGGATTGCCTGCCGCACAGCGGCAATTCGATTCGCGTGGGCATTACCGGCGTGCCGGGCGCGGGCAAAAGCAGCCTGATTGAAGCGCTGGGTAGGTATTTGATCGCGGAGCAGCACCAGAAGGTGGCGGTGCTGGCGATCGACCCCAGCAGCCAAATCTCCGGCGGAAGTATTCTGGGCGACAAGACACGCATGACGACGCTGGCCGCGAGCGAAATGGCCTTCGTGCGGCCGTCGCCTTCGCGCGGCATGGCTGGCGGCGTGGCGCAACGGACGCGCGAGGCGATGCTGCTGTGCGAGGCGGCGGGATACGGGAACAGTCTGGTGCAAACCATCGGCGTGGGGCAGTCGGAGACTGCAGTGCACGAGATGGTGGACTTTTTTCTGCTGATCACGCTGGCCGGAGCGGGCGACGAGTTGCAGGGGATCAAGCGTGGGGTGATGGAGCTGGCGGACCTGGTGGCCGTGAACAAGGCCGATGGCGCGAACGTGGCCGCGGCAGAGCGGGCGCGGGCCGAGGCGAAAAACGCGCTGCACTTCTTCCCGGCGGCTGGATCCGCTTGGACGCCGCGCGCTGTGACTTGCTCGGCACTGACGGGCGCGGGGATTCGCGAGCTGTGGGAGTGCGCGCTGGAGTATGCGGCACTGACGCGGGCGAATGGGTGGTTCGGCAGTGCGCGGCGCGAGCAGCAGCGGCGATGGATGCACGAGATGATCGATCAGGCGCTGCGGCAACGGTTCGACGCGCATCCTGCGGTGTGCAGCCGCGTGGCAGCGCTGGAGCGCGACGTGGCGGAGGGCCGCACCACGTCGTTTCGCGCGGCGCGCATGCTTCTGGATGGGTATACGCGCGGATCGTGAAACTGGAGTCGAAAGAGTTGAGTTGAGGTTCGTGCTTTCCCACATCTCAAAATCGAGATGTGGGGCACCCGTCGCTTGTACTGTCTGATTGAATCCAAAACATGATTTATGGGATGCGGCCGGCGAGCGCCGCGGCCAGCGTTGCGGCCTGCTGCGGCGTGGGCAGATTGCTGAAGCCGGCCAACACGCGCCCCTTACGAAAGATGCAGATGCCGCCCAGGTATTGCGCGTTAGACATCAATGCCTCGTCGCCCACCAGCGCTGGGAAAGCGCCGGGAAAGTGTTCGTGAAGAGCTTTGAGTACGAGGGACGCGGATTCGGGCGTGGACTCGAGGACGATGAAGGCCTGACCGGCCTGGTACTTGGCCACGTAGCCGCGCTTGAGCTCGCGTAGGCCGAGGACGCTCTGTGGGACCATGCGGATGGGCGCAACATTATCCGGGGGAAACCAGCGGAGCTGTGCGGGCGGCGTCACGCGGCCGGGAAGACGCACTTCAAGCGTGGAGGCCATGCTGCGCAGTGTGGAGGAGTCGTCGGCGCTGGCATCGGCGGCAACTTCGACGATTTCAATATAGAAGTTGCCCTTGGCGAAGGTTGCGCTTTGCGCCTGGACCTGGCCGCCCATGCCGATCTGCGAGATGGGCGACGTGGGATCGAGGTTGGCGGCGAAGAGCCCATAGGCTGCGTCGGCATCGGTCATCTCCGAGAGATCGATGGTAAGAGTGTTGGCGCCGGATTTACAGTCCATCGTGCTCATGCGCACGAACCCGAAAATGAGGTAGCCCTCCGCGCCGCCGTCCTTGTATTCGAAGAGATTGCCAGAGTCGTACTGGCGGATGGCGCCGGACTGCTCCCAGCCGGGGAAGATGTGGCAGTCGAGAACGCCTTGCGCGACAGCGGAGCCGGAGGCAAGCAGGGCCAAGAGCAGCAATGCGGGAACCCTCATGCGAAAAGCTCCTGTGCGCGGCGCATGCGACTGGCGACATGCACGCCATGCGGGCAATCGACCGTGCAGCCGACGCAATCGGCGCAGCGAATTGTGGTCGCCTGGGCGAGCTCGAGATAACGCTCACGGCCCAGCGCGAACTGGCCGTAGCCGTCGGCATAGGTGAGGCAGCGCAGCACATCAGCCACAGGCAGCCCTTCGCGGCAGGCGCCCTGGCACACGCCGCACATGCGGCAGTAGAGCGGGCGAATCCGCTCCAGGTGCGCGGAGAGGATGCTGGCGTCGATGGATGAGTAGGCGTGCTCCATGGCCTTGAGGTTTTCGTCGAGCTGGTCCATGCCGGTGATGCTGGGAACGGTGGTGGCGACGTTGGGATTCTTGACCACCCATTTGAGCGCGGAGAGCATGGCGCCGGGTTGCGCAAGCTTGCCGGCGACGGGATCTCCGGGCCGATGGCCGCGCGATCCGCCGGCCATGACCTTCATGGCGACGACGCCGAGACCGGCCTTGGCTGCGGCTTCCATGGCCTGATCCATGGCGGGATCCATGGTGAAGTTGTAGGCCGAAAGAACCACGTCGAAAATTTTCTTCTGGATCATCCAGGGAATGAGCTGGGGTTGGCCGCTGTGGGTGCTGACGCCGATGAAGCGGACCTTGCCCTGCTGTTTGGCGAGTTGCTGGGCCTCGATGTGATCGTCGTGAATGTCGGCGGGATCGCTGCGGGCGTGCAGATACCAGATGTCGATGTAATCCGTCGAGAGCTCGCGCAGGCTCTGATCGAGATGCTGCATCATGCCGTCTTTGTCGGGCGCGTGGGTTTTGGTGGAAAGAACGATCTGCTTGCGCTTGACGCCGAGCGCCGCGCCGACCATGCGCTCGTTGTTGCCGTGCGAATAGCTGCGCGCGGTGTCGAAGTAGTTGATGCCGAGGTCGGCGGCGCGCGCAATCACGCTGGGGTCGGAGGTGATCATGCAACCGAACCCGACGGAGGTAACGCGGAGGCCGGTGCAGCCAAGCGTCTTGTAGCTGAGCTTGACGGCGGAGCCGGAGGGCGCATCGCCGGACTGCGACGTAAGGACGCCGATGGCGGGGGTTGCGCTGGCCAGCGGAGCGAGCAATCCCGCGGAAACACCGGCGGCGAGGAAATCGCGGCGGGAGGTCTTGGAAGGCATGAAGACACCTCGACTTTCTTCTGATCCGGCCGATCGTCGGTGTGGGTTCTCCCGCCCATTTCCGCAAAGAGCGCGGAAAAGGACGGGGCACGGCCGCAAGATTTTAGGGCCGGATCAAGTGAGCGCCGACAGTGTAGAAAACGCCTCGGAGGCGTGCATAGGACGGGCGTCACAGAGCAGGGTTCAGGTTTCAGGTGTCAGGTTTCAGTTCGAGGGGCGCCTCGACACCGTCATTCAGAGTTGCGGAGGGCCTGGAGGGTTTCTTCGAGGGCCGATTCCCACGGCGAAAGCTTTTCGGCGAAGCGAGCCCGCAATTTGGCGTTGGAGAGCACGGAGTAGTGGGGGCGTGCGGCAGGGGTGGGATAGTCCCTGGTGGCAATGGGGGTGAGAGTTGGTGGTTTGAGGTCGAGGAGCTGGGCGGCGCGGGCAAAGATGGCCTGGGCAAAGCCGAACCAGGAAACGGAACCGCCGCAGGTCATGTGGTAGAGGCCGGCCCAGTCTTGCGGAGTGCCGAAACGACCGGCGAGGATGCCGGTGACGATCGAGTGCGTGGCACGGGCGAGTTCGATTGACGTCGTCGGCCCGCCGATCTGGTCGTCGACGATGGAGAGGCGGTCGCGTTCGCGCGCCAGGCGAAGCATGGTGAGGAGAAAATTGTTGCCGTGGGGGCCGTAGACCCAGCTCGTGCGGAAGATGAGAAAATTGCCGCCGGTGCCTTCGACAGCAAGCTCGCCGGCGAGCTTGCTGGCGCCGTAGATATTGAGCGGATTCGGCGCGTCGGTCTCGATCCATGGTGTAGATCTGGGCGCGGTTTTGCCGCCGTCGAATATGTAGTCGGTGGAGTAGTGGACGAAAAGGGCATTGCGCCTGCGGGCTTCTTCGGCGAGGACGCGCGGCGCCTGCTCGTTGATGGCGTAGGCAAGATCGCGTTCGCTCTCGGCGCGGTCGACGGCGGTGTAGGCGGCAGCGTTGAGAATGATATCGGGCCCGGCGCGGCGAACCAGATCACGGGTTTGCCCAGCATCGGCGAGATCGACAGATTCGCGATCGACGCCCACGATGGGGCCGACGCCCAAAAAGAATTTTTCGAGCTCGCGGCCGAGCTGGCCGGCGTTGCCCACGATGAGGATGCGGGGATTGGCTTGTGAGGTTGGCAATTCGCTCATGTGGACGAGCTCCGGAGATCGTGGAAGTGTGCTGGTTGCATTCTAAATCGCTGGGTCTGGATGGAGATCGGTTTCAGCAAAGCCTTCCCCCGGGGGGTTAAAGCCAACATCATTTTGCGACCTATACGGCACCCTTCGATTATGCCTTGACCAAACTCCTGCAAGGAATTCGGCCGGCCCTACGGGGCGGAGACGGTTGAGGCCCGCGTTCCAAGGGTTCCTGTCCGCTAGCGCGGACTTCACCCTGGGCTATTCTCGACCGCTCCTCTGGAGCGGAGGGAGAGGCGGTTCGCTTGGAATCGGGATTCACCGTACAATTTATATGTGGAGTCTTCCCCGATGCGCCGAGTGTATTGCGATGCCAATGCCACCACGCCTCTACTGCCAGAGGTGATGGAGGCGATGCGTCCGTACTTGATGGAGGATTTCGGGAATGCGTCGTCGATCCATCTACAGGGGCAGCGGGCGCGGAAGGCGGTGGATGGGGCGCGCGAGACCCTCGCGACGTTTTTCCATTGCCGCGAGGCGGAGGTGGTGTTCAACTCCGGCGGGACGGAGGGAGACAACACGGCGATCTTCGGGCTGGTGCGCGCGGGCGATCATCTGATTACGACGTCGATCGAGCACTCGGCGGTGCTGCGCGCGGCAGAGCGCGTGGCGGAGCGCGGTGCGGAGGTAACGTTTGTTGCGCCTCGTGCCAATGGACTGATCGATCCTGAGGAGATTCGGCGGGCGGTGAGACCGACAACGCGGCTCATCAGCGTGATGCTGGCGAATAACGAGACCGGGGTGCTCGAGCCGGTGGAGGAGATCGGCAAGGTCGCCGCGGAGGCGGGCGCGTTCTTCCACATCGATGCGGTGCAGGGCGCGGGGAAGGTCGAGTTCGACGTGCGGCGGTTCGGGTGCCACTTGTGCTCTATCAGCGCGCACAAGATGCACGGGCCGAAGGGCGTGGGCGCGATGTATGTACGGCGCGGCACGCCGCTGGAGCCGCTGATTGTGGGTGGGAGCCATGAGCGCCGTCAGCGCGCGGGCACGGAGAATGTGCCCGGCATTGCGGGACTGGGCAAAGCCGTGGAACTGGCGATGGAGAGCCTGGCGGATGGAACGATTGCACGAATTGCCGCGCTGCGAGACCGGCTCGAAGCGGGAGTTATGCGGATTGCGGGCACGGGCGTGAATGGCGCTGGCGCGCCGCGCGTGGCCAATACCACGAACATCCGTTTTGAGCAGGTGGAGGGCGAGGCGCTGGTGATTGCGCTGGATCTGAAGGGCGTGGCAGTGAGCGGAGGGTCGGCATGCCATTCGGGCTCAACCGAGCCCAGCCACGTGCTGATGGCCATGGGACTGGACAAGAATGCGGCTCGTGCGAGTTTGCGGTTCAGTTTGCTGAGGACGGCGACGGGGGAGGATGTGGAAGCCGTGTTGCGGGTAGTTCCGCAGGCAGTGGAACACTTGCGGGCGTTGGCGCCAGTAGAAACAGCTACTAGCTTCTAGCTCTTAGCTCCTGCAGTTGTGGGTCGAAAGCACCTTGAAAAGCAACCGCAGATCCTTCGACTCGTCCCGGTACGCCGGGACTCGCTCAGGATGACAGAGTATTTTTGGCGCAAACGCTCGAGACAAGACGCTATTAGTTTGAAACTTACTCATTTTTATGACAGAGCAAGCAACTATCGCGGTGGCCATGTCCGGAGGGGTTGACTCCTCGACGGCGGCGGCGATCCTCGCGCACTCGGGCGTGAGCGTCGTCGGCCTCACGCTGCATCTTTGGGATCAGACGCGGCTGGCCGGACGGCACGGCATTCCCGACGCGCCCAAGGCGGGCCGCTGTTGTTCCATTGACGATGTGTATGATGCGCGGCGCGTGGCTGAGGACCTCGGGATTCCGTATTATGTGGTAAATCAGGAGGAGCGGTTCGAGCGCGACGTGGTGCGGCCGTTTGTCGACGAGTATCTCGCCGGGCGCACGCCGATTCCCTGCTCTCTCTGCAACAACCACATCAAGTTCGATCAGCTGCTGAAGACGGCGCGCAGCATTGGCGCGGAGTGCATCGCCACCGGTCATTACGCGGTGAACGAGTTCGATGAGAAGCGCGGGCGCTGGATTTTGAAGCGGCCGGCGGACATAGCCAAGGATCAGACGTACTTTCTCTTTGGGCTGACACAGGAGCAGTTGTCGCGGACGCTGTTTCCGCTGGGGCACATGACGAAGCCAGAAGTGCGCGAGGCGGCGCGGCAGCATGGATTGCGGCTGGCTGAAAAGCCCGACTCGCAGGAGATCTGCTTCATTCCCGGCGGCGATTACAAGCAATTCCTGACGGCGTATCTCGAGGAGCAGGGCGAGCGAATGCCGGAGACGGCGGGCGAACTGGTAGCTTCGAGCGGCGAACTGATCGGGCGGCACGAAGGAATCTCGAACTTCACCGTGGGCCAGCGCAAGGGACTGGGCGTGGCGTCCGCGTCGCCGCTCTATGTACTCAACATTGACCCGGCGAGCCATCGCGTGACCGTGGGCGCCGATGCCGAGCTCGCGACGCGGACGTTGCGCGCGCGCCGGCTGAACTGGATCAGCATTGCCGAGTTGACGGGGCCGATGCGGGTACGCGCCAAGATCCGCCATCGCCATGAGCCGGCGTGGGCCACGCTGGAGCCTGCAGGGCCGGATGAGGTTGTAGCCACGTTCGATGAGCCGCAACGCGCGGTAACGCCGGGACAGTCAGCCGTGTTCTATGACGGCGACGAGGTGGTAGGCGGCGGGTGGATTGTGTAAGGCCCCGGCGTAAGCGGCGTCCCTATTTCGGCCGCTGCATCTCGAAACGGTCGCGCGTGCGCGCGTAGACCGGGCCGCCCATGCGGCCGATGGCATTGAGCCGGTCGGGATCGATTTTGTAGCCGCCCTTTCGGTCATCGAGGAGCGCCTCGAGGACGTGGAAGCGTAGGATCTCGCCCAGCACAAGGATGCCGCCGCCGGGCTGGTCGCTGACGCGGATGATCTGATGCAGGCGGCACTCCATCTGCACCTTGCTTTCGGCCACACGAGGCGGCTTCACCAAGTCGCTCGCCACCGGCGTCAGACCTGAAAGCTCGAATTCGTCGATTTCGGGTGGTACGTCGGCGGAGCATAGGTTCATCTGCTCGGCAAACTCCTCGGAAACGATGTTGACGACGAATTCGCCCGTGGCTTCGATGTTGTACAGGGTGTCCTTGTAAGGGCGCGGGCCGGTGCGGACGGAGGCGCAGAAGCAGACTACCGGAGGGTTGGAGCTGCACGCGGTGAAGTAGCTGAAGGGGGCGAGATTCCGGATGCCGGCCAAGTCGACGCTGGAGACGAAGGCGATGGGGCGCGGCACGATCATGCCGATCATGAGCTTGTAGATGTCGTTGGGCGCGATTTGGGCGGGATCGAGGGTGCGCATGCTGAGACTTCTTGCAGAACCTGTGCGGGCGTGGACGCCCGCACTACAGCCGGTCTACCACCCTAACGAGCAAAGATCGCTCGTTAGGGGCCCGGCCTGGAGACCGGCGCTACTCGAAGCTACACGAACAGATCGTTATCGCCGGATGCGCGATTTGCTCCGGCGCGCGTCGCGCCTTCCGTACTGCGCAGCGACTCGATGACAGCCTTTGCGGAAGCGAGGAACGCGGATAGCTGACGCATGGGCTTGGTCACGGTGTCGGCCATAAAGGAGCCGGCACGGTCCACGGCGTCGAGCACGTTCGATAGCATGGTGTCGACGCGGCGGGCCTGACGTTGCGCGCGCCCAATGATTTCATCGGCCGCCGCTTGCACGTCGGCGGTCTGATCGCGCAAGGCGCGTGTGAGCACGGCGAGGTCGGAGGTGGTCTGTTCAATCTTCGGCGCGACGCGCGCGAAGAGGATGCGAGTGTTTTCGATGACCGGCATGATCGCGGAGCGCAGATCTTCCATCTCGTCGCGGATGGACTTGGCCAGTTTGCGCAGGGCGATGAGCGCGGCAAGGAGAACGATGGCCTGAATCAACATGGCCAGCGCCACCGCGGCGACCAGGGCGAGCTGAATGGTCTGGTTATCGAGATTTGGCATGGCGTTGCCCTCGCGCAGGAGTTCTGCGAGCTTCAAGTCAATACCGGTAGGGCACGCTTCCGGGGGGAAGAAGCGGCGCTACGGCATTTCTCCTTCGATCATAGCCTTCCCGGATGACGTGCAAGCTTCAAAAATTCTTGGGGTAGTTGCAACTTAAGGTTCGAGGCTTTGGCACACATCCGAAGGAGAAATGCTTTGCCCGGAGCCGAAACGGGAGCTTGTCAATCCTGCTCGCGCGCGCGACGCCGGAAGGGACTTTGCAACCGCAAGAGGCCGGGAAGCACCTGGACCCGGAACCGCTCGCTCTCAGACCTCGTGGCTCTCGGGCTCGTTGCTGGATGCCTCCTGATACGCCTGGCGGCCCGCATCAACGGCGGCACTTACCCGCGTGGTCTGGTCGGCGACCAGGTTCTTGCCCCGCTCCACAAACTCTTCCCACTGGGCGCGTCCGCGATCGATGGCGTCACGGCCGCGATCGACGTATTCACCCACCTGCTCCTTGCTTTTGTCGACAAAGGCGCTCATATGTTCCCTGCTCTTGTCGACCAATGCGGTAACATTCTCCGCGGCCTCGCGAGTGCGCGCGCGTAAATACTCTTTGCCCTCGCGGGCGCCTTGCGCGATGTCCTCGCGGGTTTCACGGCCGCTCTTGGGGGCGTAAAGAATGCCAACCAAGGCGCCAACGCCCAATCCAGCCAGGAACCACGCTAATCCGTAGGTTTTGTTTTCCTCTGACATGACGAAAATTCTCCTTTCGCTGCTTTAAAGCCGTTCTCCAATTATTGCAGAGCAGAACCTCTGCCCCTGAGCGGCGTTTTCCTCAAGAAAACGTCACTTGCACGCCCCTTGGCGACTCCTCAGAAATTGGAGAACCGCCGAACAAAGGATGCCTGAAAATACCAAACAGTCCAATTTTACCGCAAGTCACCGGCGCGATGCCGGCCAGTCGTCGCGAAACCGTGCAGAATGCAACCGAACGCGGCTTCTTGACATAGGATGCGCGGAAGGGGCGTGGGGTTGGGGGATACGAGGCAGACTTCCCCGCGAAGATCGGAGCCACGCAATCACCCGCCGCAGCGGCAAGAGTGCGCCAGAACCTCGGCAAAGTGGAGCGCTTTGGTGTGAGCGAGCTGGTCGATCTGCTCGCGGCAACTGAAGCCGTCGGCAACCACAATCGTGGTTGGCGACGCGGATTGAACAGCCGGGAGCAGGCCCTGGTTGGCAATGGCCTTCGACACCTCGAATTTATCGGCTTCAAAACCAAACGGTCCGGCCATGCCGCAGCAACCGGCCTGGATCAGTTCGACCGCGGCGCCCGCCTGGCGCAGAAGCGCGATTTCGCTGCCCGGACCGCCGAAGACCGCCTTGTGATGGCAGTGGCCGTGGAGGAGAATATGTGCCCCGTCGAGGCGACCGGAGACGAAGCCGGGTGCGCGAGCGGCGAGAAAGTCGGCAAAAAGCCAGACCTGGTCGCTCAGACGTTTGGCGCGGGGATCGCTGGGGAAAAGTTCGAGGAGCTCGTCCTTGAAGACGCTGGCGCAACTGGGCTCGAGAAAAACAAAGGGTAGGCCGGCGTCGATCTGCGGAGCCATGCGCCGGAGAACCTGCGCGAGATAGGAGCGGGCGGCCGAAAGCAGGCCGAAATCGTAGAGCGGCCGGCCGCAACAGATGTGCCCGCGGGGCGTTTCCACGCGGAAGCCGACAAGACTGAGCACGGTTTCCGCGGCCAGAAGGGATTGCGGATGGTAGTAGTTGTTCCAGGTGTCGGGCCACAGGAGAACTGACTGTGGGAAGTCGCCTGTTTTCTCTTCCCAGGCCACCTGCGGTGGGGCTGCCTCCTGGACCAGATTTGTGGACGAATTTCGCGCTTTCTGAAAGCTCTTCGGCGCGAGGCGCGGCAATTGCCGCTCGCGGGCGACTCCGGC
>Ga0182014_10007286_pt1 | contig 11641 bp, 10 predicted proteins | sample 612S2DmetaG_FD_120489 | JGI IMG/M metagenome (GOLD analysis project Ga0182014, IMG submission 120489) | Permafrost microbial communities from Stordalen Mire, Sweden - 612S2D metaG | ecosystem: Environmental > Terrestrial > Soil > Wetlands > Permafrost | place: Sweden: Stordalen | collected... | reverse complement strand
GACCGACCGATCCCAGCCGCAACGGCCCCTTCGGGACTAGATTTAAGGTGCTGCGCAGCCCCGAGAGCCGGCGCGACCACACCCGCCATGCGGCGCCGGAGGCCGGTCTGCTCACCATCCAGCCTGAAGACGTGCTGCGGGCCGCCGATGAACTGCTCGCACAGGAGACCGCCCCATGAACCAGCCCGGCAACTTGCCGCACCCCTGTCAGCCGCAACCGGGTCTTTCACAACCTGGTCTTTCGCAACCGGACTGGATCGCCCGCTGGCAGCGCGTGGCCCGCCGCATCCGTGTGCCGTTGGGCTTTCTCACCGCGGCCCTCTATCTGCTTGACCTTTGGCGGCGCGCGCCCCAGCCAGCCGCCGTGGCATGGAGCCTGGCGCTGGTGTTGCCCGGCCTCTGGCTGCGCGGCTACGCGGCCGGTTACGTCAGGAAGAACCGCGAGCTGACCGTGACCGGCCCCTACGCGTACACCCGCAACCCGCTGTACCTGGGATCGATGCTCATCGCCGCCGGCTTTGCGCTGGCGCTGCTCAGTTGGCCCGTGGCTCTGCTGCTTGCCGGCGGGTTTGCGGTGATTTACGTCCCGGTCATCGCCTCGGAGGAGCGCTTTTTGCGCGCCACATTTCCCGGATTCGACGCCTATTGCCGCCGCGTGCCCCGATTGATCCCGCGCCTGACCCTGGCTAAGCACCCCAGCGGCCAGGATCCGTCCCTTCACCCAAACGATGAATCCGAAGCCGGCAACTTCTCCCTTTCGCTCTACCTCAGGCACCGCGAGTACAATGCTGCTATAGGGGCCGCATTGCTGTACCTCAGCTTGCTCTTCCTGCGACCGGCGCTACAGCATTTCCACGGTTAGTGCCAATGGGACCACAACTGCTCAGTGGATTTTCCTTAAGGAAAATCCACCGGTGATAATCTGTGTTTAGGGTTGTGAAACCGTGGAAATGCTTTCGGCGCAATCGTCCATGGGCTGCAGTGAGCGTATCCCGCGCCAGAACAGTCAATTTACAAGGAGTCCTGCCTGACGGTGAAGACGCGCACGACCGTAGCAACCTTTTTTTGCGCCCTCGCATTGGCCGCCGTGGCTCTCGGCCAGCAGGTGGCCTCGCTCACGCCGCCGCGTGCGGGTTTCAGCTTTCCGCAAAAGCAGACCCTCACCTATAGCGTAGACTGGCGGGTCTTTCCCGCCGGGACGGCCGTTCTGCACTTTGAGGCAACGGGCGATCGCGAGCGCCTCACCGCCAACGCAGACACCATCGGCGCCATCAACCTGCTCTTCCATGTGGGCGACCGCTTCCAGTCCACCTTCGACCGCGAGAAGGGCTGCACCTACGAGTTCGACAAGCAGACCTTCGAGGGCCGCCGCCAGGTCAACTCAACGTTCAGGCTGGATTACGCCCAATCCAAATCCATTCTGGACGAAAAGAATCTGGTTACCGGGCAGAGCAAGCATCTGGAGGTGCCCATCTCCGGCTGCCTCACCGACCTGCTGACCGGCGTGTATTATGCCTCGTCGCAGCCCATGGAAGTGGGTAAGACCTTCGTCATCCCGGTGGTGGACGCCCAGCACACCGTGCCGGTGACCATGAAGGTGGAAGGCCGCGAAGAGATCAAGACCACGCTGGCCACATTCAAGACCCTGCGCGTGCAGCCCACCGCCGACGCGGGCGTGGTGAAGAACCGCGGCAACATCTGGATCTGGTATACCGACGACGACCGCCACCTGCCGGTGCAGATGCGCGCCCGCCTCTTCTGGGGCACCATCACCTTCCGGCTCACCGGCAACGAAAACAAATAAATTCACCCACCCTTGCAGATAATTTCCCCTGTTAGCCGCATCATGGTTTCAGGAGAATTTCAATGAACGCCAGGACATCCCATCGCGCCCTGCAGAAATGCAGGTCAGCAATGACCCTGGCCCGTACCCCTCGAAAAACACACCCCCCCCTACCTGCTAGTAACCATCAGTTTGCAAAGGAATAAACAGCAAGCTCCCGGCAAAAAAGAATTACCCTCCGATTCCCCACAAAACGGCTCATCATCCGTTCAGTAAATATATAAACCTGAACGAGTTACGCTCCACAATCAAATTGACCCCATGCGCAATCAAGCCCCTCGGTCCTCCCACTCGTCGCAGATTCCACAACTTAGTCCTTTAGTAACTTCACCGGGTGTCCCAACTACCCGAAGCCTCTTATTGTCCTCTGCCTGAATGACCAAAGCCTCCGTGCCCATCCTTCTGAGCGAAACGAAGTGCAGTCGAAGAACCTGCGTTTCGTGAATCTCCGCGGAAAGGGCAGGAGACCCCAAACCCAGCCCGCCCTTCGTAACCGCTCGCGGTGTAAACTTCTCCTTCGCGCGGACGTGATCGACTCCTCCGCGCGAACAGGAAGAATCCCATGCGCAAATCCGTCCTCGCCCTCTTTCTCGCCCTCCTCGCCGCAGCTCCGTTCAGCCCCGCCCAATCCGCGCCCGCCAAGCGTCCCATGACCTTCGAGGACATGATGAAGATGAAGCGGCTGGGGGAGACTGCCGTCTCGCCGGACGGCAAGTGGCTTGCCTACTCCGTGACCACCGTGAATCTGGACCAGAACACGAGAACAGCGGAGCTTTGGCTGCAGGCCATCGCGGGTGGCGATCCCATCCCGCTCGCCGTGGCCAAACCCGGCGACTCCGGCCCGCAGTTCTCGCCCGACGGCAAACGGATTCTATTCCTGAGCAGCCGCGAAGGCGGCCAGCAGGTGTGGCTCGCGGATTTCGACTCCGCCACCGGCGCGACGAGCAATGCGAAGAAGCTGACTGCGATTGCGACCGAGGCGGACAATGCGTTTTGGTCTCCCGACGGGCACTCCGTGGTTTTTACTTCGGCCGTCTATCCTGACTGCCCAGCAATCACCACGGCCGACTTCGCAACCGGCAATCAGTGCAATTCGGATCGCGACAAAGCACTCGCCGACAGCAAGGTAAAGGCGCAGATCTTCACTCATCTGCTTTATCGCCACTGGAACCACTACACCGGCGACAAGCGCTCCCACCTCTTTTACGTTTCGGTTGAGAGCGGTGCGATCCGCGACCTGACGCCCAACGACTCCCACGACGTTCCGCCTTTTTCGCTCGAAGGTGGCGGCGGTTTCGCCTTTGCGCCGGACTCGAAGGAGTTGGCGTTTACCGAGAATATCGATCCGGAGCCGGCGATCTCGACGAATGCAGACATTTTTACGCTGGACTTGACGGATGCGACGGCGAAGCCGGTGAAGGTGAGCACCTCGCCGGGCGGGGACTTCAACCCCGCCTACTCGCCCGACGGCAAGTATCTGGTCTGGCGCTCCCAGGTCCGCCCCGGCTACGAGAGCGACCGCTTCCGGCTGATGCTCTACGACCGGGCAGCGAAGAGGACGAAGGATTTGCTGCCGAAGTTTGAGAATTGGGTGGATGAGTTTGCGTGGGCGCCGAATTCGAAGTCTATTTACTTCGTAGGAGGAAATGAGGGCGAGGCGCCGATCTTCTCGGCGACGCTTGACGGCTCGATCAGGACAATAACCAGCCAGGGGGAATTTGGTGCGCTTAATCCACTTCCCGACGGAGAGACCGTTATCGCAAGTCGTATGACCGTCGCCTCACCGAGCGAAGTGGTCGCGATCTCTTCGGCATCAGGCAGCCCTGATCAGAGCGCCAGAGCAAAGGTCCAAGGCGTACCGGGAACAATGGGCTTTGGCCCAATCACCGTGACTCAAATGAAGCAGATCACGAACCTGAACGTAGAGCTGTTGTCTCTACAACTCGATCTGCCGAAGATGGAGTCGTTCTGGTTCGAGGCAGCCGACAAAACCAAAGTCGAAGGCTTCCTCATCAAGCCCCCCGGCTTCGACCCCGCCAAGAAGTACCCCGTCAAGTTCCTCATCCACGGCGGCCCGCAGGGCGCTTGGGGCGACTCCTGGAGCTATCGCTGGAACGCCGAGCTCTTCGCCGCCAACGGCTACGTGGTCGTCATGATCAATTTCCGCGGATCGACCGGCTATGGGCAGGCATTCGTGGACGGCGTCAACGGCGACTGGGGCGGTAAGCCTTTCACCGACCTGATGGCTGGCCTCGACTACGCCGAGCAGCATTGTCCTTTTATCGATAAGACGCGCGAGTGCGCCCTGGGAGCCAGCTACGGCGGCTACATGGCCAACTGGGTGCTGGGCCATACCGACCGCTTCAAGTGCATCGTCTCCCACGACGGCATGTTCGACGCCGAGTCGGCCTTTGGCTCGACCGAAGAAGACTGGTTCAACATCTGGGAGTTCCGCGGCCATCCGTGGGACTACTACGGCAAACCGGACGCCGAAAATCCCTTCCGCAAGTGGTCGCCGTCGCTCTCGGCCAAAAACTTCAAGACGCCTACGCTTGTCGTCCACGGCCAGCTCGACTACCGGCTCGACGTCAGCGAGGGCTTCCAGCTCTTCGACACGCTCCAGTTGCTCAAGGTCCCGTCGAAGATGCTCTACTTCCCCGACGAAGGCCACTGGGTGCTGAAGCCGCAGAACTCCCGGCTCTGGTACAAGACGGTGAACGACTGGGTCGATCAGTGGACGAAAGCAGCTTCTAGCCGCTAGCTTCTAGCTGTTAGCTTGTCTGCGCGAGGTGTAAGCGGATGAAGTCGAAGCCGAAAACGCGGAGTTCGGGCATTGTGCAGCGAAGGACCTCGACAGCCAAAGCCAGTCCTCGTGGTCTTAATTGCCCGGGGAAGTTGATTGGCATCGGAATGTTCGACTCGGGCATTCCGGACCTGGGCTCGAACAAGAAACACCTGGAAGGATTCGGTCAGAAGAGCATAGGCCGCAGGGACAAAGAGCTAGAAGCTAGGAGCTAGAAGCTGCCGTTTCAAAGAAAATCCGCCAAGCCCCGCGCCTTCCTCAACGACGCCGGCCTCTACGACTACGCCGTGAAGGCGCTGGGCCGCCAGATGCGCTCGGAGGCCGATCTGCGGCGGCTGATGAAGACGCGCGTCGAGCCGGGCGAACGGGGCGAGGCTGCCATCGCCCAGGCCCTTGCGCGCCTCAGGGAACACGGTTACCTGGACGACGCGGCCTTTGCCGAAACCTACGCCCGCCTGCGCCAGCAGAATGAGAAGCTGGGCCAGCGCCGCGTCCGCCAGGATTTGCAGCAGAAGGGCGTTCACTCCGACCTGATTGCCGAAACCCTGGAAACCCGCTACAGCCAAACCAACGAGGAAGCCCTGGCCCGCGAACACCTCGAACGCAAGCGCATCCGCAAGCCGGAGAACGAAAAGGAGACCGCCCGCGTGATGCGCCGGCTGGTGACGGCGGGTTTCTCGACCGGCGTGATCTACAAGCTCCTGCGCCAGTGGAACGTGCCCGACGAAGCCCTGACCGCTCTCGAAAACCTGGACGAAGAGGCGCACGAAGAGTAGCCGCAATGGGTGCGCGGCAACGCAACCTCTCGGGGTCCCCAGCGATGCCCCGACCCTGAAGGGTACCCGGGTGCCCACTTCGTCGCTGCGGCGGCGGGAATTACACTGATTACGCCATGCAATTCCGCTCTGGGAACGAGATACGCGAAGCTTTTCTGCGCTTTTTTGAGTCGAAGGGGCACCGCCGTGTGCACTCTTCCTCGCTGGTGCCTGCCAACGACCCGACGCTGCTGTTTACCAACGCCGGCATGAACCAGTTCAAGGACCTGTTTCTGGGCGCGGAGCGGCGCGACTACTCGCGCGCGACCACGTCGCAGAAGTGCGTCCGCGCCGGCGGCAAGCACAACGACCTTGAAAACGTCGGCTTCACCCGCCGCCACCATACTTTTTTCGAGATGCTGGGCAACTTCAGCTTCGGCGACTACTTCAAGCGCGACGCCATCGCCTTTGCCTGGGAGCTGGTGACCAGCGAGGAGTGGTTTGGCATGCCCAAGGACCGGCTCTACGTGACCATTTTTGAAGGCGCGGAAGGCGTGCCCCGCGACGACGAAGCCGAGCAGTACTGGATCGAAGCCGGCGTGCCCAGGGAGCGGATCGGGGAGTACGGCCTTAAGGACAATTTCTGGCAGATGGGCGAAACCGGCCCCTGCGGCCCCTGCTCTGAGATCTTCTACGACATGGGGCTTGAGGCAGCCGAGACGCCTGGCGTCGACAAGCCCTTCGGCCAGGACGAAGCCCGCTACGTCGAAATCTGGAACCTGGTCTTCATGCAGTTCGACCGCGCGGCGGTCGTGGACGCGGCGGGCGAGACCACCGGCTACAAGCTCACACCGCTGCCCAAGCCCTCCATCGACACCGGCATGGGCCTCGAGCGCGTAGCCGCCGTGCTGCAAAGAAAAGTCTCCAACTTCGAGACCGACCTCTTCACTCCGCTTATCCAGAGAGCCGCAGAATTGACCGGGCTCGCAAAATCATCGCAGTCAACAGAGAGCGGCTTTGTATCAGGGCACGACTTTAGTCGTGCCGAAGAGGCTAAGAAAAAAGAGGAGGGGGCTTTAGCCCCTGAGGGAAAGCCGGCCTCCATCGATGCCCTCACCGCCAACGCCAGCCTGCGCATCATCGCCGACCACGCCCGCGCCGCCACCTTCCTCATCAACGACGGCGTGCTGCCGTCGAACGAGGGCCGCGGCTACGTCCTGCGAAAGATCCTTCGCCGCGGCATCCGTCACGGTCGTCTCCTCGGCCAGGAGCAGCCGTTCCTCTACGAGATGGTCTACGCCGTCCGCGACCTCATGCAAGGCGCTTACCCGGAGTTGGCTGATTCCGCCGCCCGTGTCGCCAAAGTCGTCGAGGCGGAGGAGAAGCAGTTCGACCGAGTGCTGAAGATTGGCCTTACGAAACTCGATGAGCTAATCAGAGAAGCCCACTCTGGGGCAGGGTTCGGAGATGGCTCCGGCTCTGGAAGGGGATCAGGAGACGGCGCCGGTTTCGGAGACGGTTCCGGGTTTGGCGGAGGATCGGGCAGCGGTGCCGGTTTTGGCGATGGTTCAGGTTATGGCGGCGGACTAATTCCGGGCGAGATGGCCTTTCACCTCTACGAGACCTTCGGCCTTCCCCTCGACTTCATGGTCGATGCAGCCCGCGACGCCGGAGTAAAGTTCGACGATGCCGGCTTCGAAGCCGCACGCGCCGAAGAGCAAGCCCGCGCCCGCGCCAGTTGGAAGGGCGGCAGCCAGAAGTCCGCCAGCCCGGCCTATCGCGAACTGCCCAAAACCAATTTTCTCGGCTACAAGCAGCTCACCGCCGCAGGCGCAGAAGTCCTGGCCATCGTGAAAGACGGCGCAGGCGTGCCCGCTGCCAACGCAGGCGATCTAGTCGATGTCGTGCTGGACCAAACCAGCTTCTACGGCGACTCCGGCGGGCAGACGGGCGATACCGGCTGGTTCACCTCAGCCGACGGCAACACAACCGCCGCCGAGATTCAGGGTTGCGTGCTGCCCGTCCAGGGCGTCCGCGCCCACAAGGCTCTGCTCAAGCAGCCGCTGGCCCTCGGCGACCGTGTCAACGCCGTCGTCGATGGCGAGCGCCGCGATTCCATCCGCCGCAACCACACCGGAACGCACCTGCTCCACGCCGCGCTCCGCCAGGTGTTGGGCACGCACGTGAAGCAGGCCGGATCGCTGGTCGAGCCCACGCGGCTGCGTTTCGACTTTTCTCACTTTGCCCAGGTGGCCGATGAGGAACTCGAGGAGATCGAGTCCATCGTCAACGGCGAGGTGCTGGCCAACGCCCGTGTGGAAACCCTCGAAGACGTGCCCATCGACGTGGCCGTCAACGAGTACCACGCCATGGCGCTCTTCGGAGAAAAATACGGCGACAAAGTGCGCGTGGTGAAGTTGTCGGACGGCTTCTCGACCGAACTCTGCGGTGGCACGCACACGGCCGCCACCGGCGAGATCGGCCTGGTCAAAACTGTCAGTGAAGGGTCGGTCTCCTCCGGCGTCCGCCGCCTGGAGGCCATCACCGGCTTCGGCGCTCTGGACGCCTTCCGCCAGGACTTTGCCGTGGCGCAGATCGCCGCCCAAATCGCTCCCGCTCCTGCCGGGAGCAGCCCTTTGGAGGCGTTTCGCAGCCGGTTGGCGGCCCAGGAAGACGAGCTCAAGCGCCTCCGCCGCGAACTGGAAGAGGCTCGGATGAAGTCCGCCGCCGGCGCGCTGGATGAGGCGCTCGCCCGCTCCGTCGACGTGAAGGGCGTGCGCCTGGTGACGCTCAGGGCCGACTCTCTGGAGCGCGGCCAGCTGCGCACTCTGGTTGATAACTTGAAGCAGAAGCTCGGCGAGGGCGTGGTGGTGCTGGCATCCGCGCAGCCCGAAGGCAAAGTCGCCCTCATCGCCGGCGTCACGCCGGGCCTGATCAAGCGGATTCAGGCTGGCAAGCTGGTGGGCGCGGTGGCCAGGCTGGTGGGCGGCTCCGGCGGCGGCAAACCCGAGATCGCCGAGGCCGGCGGGAAGGACCTGGCGCTGATCGACGCGGCGCTCCAGGCGGCGCCGCGGATTGTTTCGGAGTTGTTGGGATAAAACAGCCGCCGGGCTGGCATTTGTGCTTTTCCTTCCGCTCTGGTTCTCCCGTGGCGCGGGTCACGCAAAGGATGGGGGCGCCGGACAAAAACGCGGTTGAGGGCACACGATTGAGGGAGATGCCTTAAGCTAAGCCCATGGTCAAGCAGGACCGGGAACCGGGGAAGATAGTCAGGCTGCGGCGCCAATTGCTGGAGTGGTATGCGCGCAAACGGCGCGACCTGCCCTGGCGGCGCAACCCCGATCCCTACGCCATCTGGGTCTCGGAGATCATGCTGCAGCAGACCAGGGTAGCCGTGGTTGTGGATCGCTACCATGCTTTTCTGGCGCGATTTCCCACGCTCGTCTCGCTGGCCCTGGCGCGGGAGGAGGACGTGCTGGCCGTATGGAGCGGCCTGGGCTACTATCGCCGCGCGCGCATGTTGCACAAGGCCGCGCGGTTTGTGGCTGACCATCACAAGGGCAACCTGCCGGCCACCTCCGAGGCGCTCCGCCTGCTGCCCGGCATCGGCGCTTACACGGCCGCGGCCATCGCCAGCATTGCCCACGGCGAAGCGGTAGCGGTGGTGGACGGCAACGTGGAGCGGGTGCTGTGCCGGCTGGAAGGCTGGGAGGCCGGGAGCCGAGCCGGCGGAGCCGCTCTCAAGCACAGGATCGAGAATCTGGCCGCGCAGCTTGTCGACCCTGCGCAGCCCGGCAACTTCAACCAGGCGCTCATGGAGTTGGGAGCGATCGTCTGCCTGCCCCGTAATCCGCAGTGCCTGGTATGCCCGTTGAGCGCAGGCTGCAAGACCAAAGGGGAGCACAAAACGGCGTCTCGGCCCCGGATGCTGAGCCGCGAGGTGGCCCACGCGCTCTCGGTGCGCACGGGCCGTCAATCCGGCCAGGCCAGCCGGGAGGTGCTCCTGGAACAGCGGCCAGCCGCGCTCACCGTGATGCCCGGCCTGTGGGAGCTGCCCGCCCTGCTCGATTCCGCCGTCCCCGAGAAAGAGCTGCGCATGACCGTGCGCCACGCCATCATGCAGGTGAACTACTACGTGCGCATCCGCACCGTCTTTGAGGACGACGTGGAGGCGATGACCGATGCTAGGGGAGAGCGGCGCTGGGTTCCGCTCGGCGAGGCTCTCGGGATGCCGCTCACCGGCCTGGCCCGCAAAGTACTCGCCCGCGCCCATCTGCTGCCCACTGCGCCGCTGGACGCAATTGCCCCTGAGCCGGATGCGGACGTACTCTGGGGGGCTCTTGCTCAGTAGTAATCCGCGCAACTCAGGTAGTAGCCGCACTGCGTGCAGACCAGCTTGCAGTGGTGGGCGATGAGCCGGTGTCCGCAGGTGGGGCACACCTGGCAATGATGCTCGACCGGCTGCGCGTCCGGCTCGGCCGGGCCAGTCGAACCGGGATGTGAGACATCTGTCGCGAAATCGAGATCGAAAACCCGGGGGCGCTGCGGCAACATGCAGGAGAGATTAGCATAAGAGGAAAGGCATTCTGTGCCGCGGCATCCCCACAGGCGCCTGATGCATCAACTCCGTGTCGTCGCCTGAAGCTTCCCCTCATGGCGCCGCAACGGTCAATCGACAACGAAGTCTGAAATCTGCAACATCCGGAATCCGGAACCCCCAAGGAGGAATCATGGCAAGCAAGGCAAGCGCGGTTTGGACAGGTTCACTGAAGGAAGGCAAGGGCACGATCTCGACGGCGACGGGCGTGCTGAGCAACGCGAACTACTCTTTCGCCACACGGTTTGAGGGCGCCGATTCGGGCACCACCCCCGAGGAGCTGATCGCGGCGGCCCACGCCAGTTGCTTCTCCATGGCCCTGGGCGCGCAGTTGGGCGGCGCGGGCCTCACCCCCGAAAAAATCGAGACCCATGCGGCCGTCACGCTGGGCAAAGTCGAGGGCGGCTTCGCCATCACCAGAATCGCGCTGACCACCACCGCCAGCGTCCCGGGCGCTTCCAAAGAAGTCTTCGACAAGGCCGCGGCCGACGCCAAGGGCGGCTGCCCCATCTCGAAGCTCTTTGCCAATAACACCGAAATCCTGCTCGACGCCAAGCTGGTGTAAGGCAGATTCGATTGCCGCGGCCGGGGCGCAAAGTCCCGGCCTTTCCGGCCCGCTTTCGCGAGCTGAAATTTGACACCGGGTCCCGCATTTGCGAGACTCAGAGTTGCTGCCGGTTCAGCGCAAAGCGCTGAACTTGTATATCGTGCCGAAGTGGCGGAATTGGCAGACGCGCGTGGTTCAGGTCCACGTACTCGCAAGGGTGTGGGGGTTCGAGTCCCTTCTTCGGCACCAATGTCCTCGTAAATTTCTGAATTCCAATAGTTTACGAGAGATTAGGATTGCTTCCTAGCGATTCTGCAAAAGGACAGCCTGAGGTTTCTCCAAAAAACCAGTATTAGGTTTCAGGAGAACCATAGATGGCTAACCGTAAAGTCCAACTATACAAATACATCAAGCTGCCCGACCTTGGGTGGCGCTATTGCAAGGCGGTGTTCTATCCGAACAACCGCGTGAAGCCTCACGCCGTCGTGACGCCTAGAGCGGAACCAGAGTGACTGTATCCTGAACCGCAACCCTCGAGTCGACGGGACCACCAGGGAGCGGAGACCCGCCAACACTGCCTTCAATACATCAATGCGTGGTTGCAGAAGCAAGGCAACGAGGGTACCGACACCTTTGGTGTCCTCGTACTGGTAGCCTTCCCTTGGCCAGCAGTTCGCGAACAGTCTTGCCGTTGGCATAGTAGGCGTCGGCCACGAAGTAGAACGGCGCCAGTAGTCCCAAGGAGTCGAGCAGCAGGATCATCTTGTCCGGCAGGGTTCGCTTGTCGCGGTTTGAAAACACCGTGCCTTCGTGGATGCGACAGGCCAAGGGCAAGGCGAATACGCTGGCCAAGGCTTGGGTGAGCACGGCGAGCGCCTGGCAGGAATGGCCGAAGATGAACTCCGGCTTGGTACTTGACTCGGATTGTTGATGAAGCTTCTTGACTGCGGGCATTTTCCGTCCTGCCTTGGCAACCTTGAGGCCGTCGCCGACCAGGACGGCCCTGCCGTTCACGCGCAGGATGCCGGGGTGGAGCCGGAAGATCAGAGCGCACCAGATGCGAGTGAGCTTGTTCAGATCCAGAGCCGGGCTGTGG
>Ga0182014_10007285_pt1 | contig 11642 bp, 10 predicted proteins | sample 612S2DmetaG_FD_120489 | JGI IMG/M metagenome (GOLD analysis project Ga0182014, IMG submission 120489) | Permafrost microbial communities from Stordalen Mire, Sweden - 612S2D metaG | ecosystem: Environmental > Terrestrial > Soil > Wetlands > Permafrost | place: Sweden: Stordalen | collected... | reverse complement strand
GTAACCGCAATCGCCACAGCCATCACCGCCTCCCATCAATCAAATCAACGGGAAACATCGAATCATAACTCACCGCGTCGGGGGAATCCCCGGAGAGTCAGAAAATTCGGCGGCTGGTATTAGCAAGGTTAAATAACATTCCGGCTCCCATCGGGCGAACCGGTTAGGCGATTACCGAAGCCCTCAATGAGGCGCTTCGGTAATGTCTATTATAGGAAATATTTTTCGTGCTTCAAGAAAATTATGCGGCGCGGTTTTCCTTAAGCTGGAATCGTCATGCCGTGTTGCACCGCCGGGCGGGCGCCCACCGTCTCGAGCCATTTCGCAAGCGCCGGCAACTCACGCGCGTCCTCGGGCAGGATTTCCTTCATCATGGAAAGGAACACTGCCACCCAGGGGTAGGCCGCCACGTCGGCGATGGAATACTCCTGGCCGCCCAGATACGGCACTTCCGTCAGCCGTTTTTCCATTACATGCAGCAGCCGCCCGGTCTCAACCGAATAGCGGGCAATGGCGCCCTCGTTGCGCTCCTTCTGGCGGGAGAAGTAGCCAAGCTGGCCCATCATCGGCCCCAGGCCGCTGACTTGCCAGGCAAGCCACGCCAGCGCGTCGTAACGTGCCTGACCGGAGGGGGCGAGAAACTGGCCGCTTTTGTCGGCGAGGTAGGTGAGGATCGCCGCACTCTCGAAAATAGTGACCGGGCCGCCGGGCGCGTCATGGTCAATAATGCCGGGGATTTTGCCGTTCGGCGAAATCGCCAGAAATTCCGGCTTCTGCTGCTCACCCGCACCCAAATCCACGGGCTTCACGGTATAAGGCAGCCCCGTCTCCTCCAGCATGATCGAGATTTTACGGCCGTTGGGGGTCTTCCAGGTGTACAGATCAATCATCCGGGCTTCCTCGTCCTTGGTTTTACACGCGCACATCGCACCCGCGTTACATGGGATGCAACGCGGCCTTTACCAGCGCCCCTGCCGGAGGACATGGCTCAGCCCATCGCCGCCATCAGCGTACCGCCGGTAAGGCGCCAGATGCGGTCAAGCTGCTCCACGCCGGTAAGGCGGTGCGCAATCAGCACCACGGTGCGGCCCTGTGTCGCGGTATTTAGCACTTTCATGAACTCGGTCTCGGTATCCGCATCCAACCCGGCGCAGGGTTCGTCCAGCAGCAGAATGGGCGCCGCGGAGAGCAGGGTCCGCGCCAGCGCGAGGCGCCGCCCCTGGCCGCCGGAAATATTCTGCCCGCCCTCGCCCAGCCAGGTATCCAGCCCTTCCGGCAGTTCACGGATGGTCTGCGCCAACTGCGCCGCCTCCAGCGCCGCCCACAGCTTCGCATCATCCGCCGTGGGGTCGCCCAGCAGCAAATTGTTGCGGATGGTGTCGGCGAACAAATGCGTGGTTTGGCCCAGATAGGCGATGCGATGCCGCACCGCCTCGGACGGCAACGCCGCAAGGTCAGCGGTGCCGATGCGGATCTGCCCGCTGGCCGGGGCGATGAGTTTAAGCAGCAACGCCGCGACCGTGGATTTCCCCGCACCCGAGGGCCCAAGAATGGCGGTACGCGACCCGGCGGGCAGTTGCAGCGACAGGTTCTCGAACACAAACGGCAGGTCGTCGGCGTAACGGAAGCTGACATGCTCGAAGGCGATGGCATTGCCCGCCGGCATTGGCACCGGCGCTACGGGGGCCGGGACTTGCGGCGCGGCGGTGGCGGCTTCCACCACGCGGGCGGCGGCGGCGCGGGCGTGGCCATACAGCAGCCCGGCGCGCGGCAGGCCGAGCACGGTCTCAAACGCGGTAATGAGCACGAATACGGTGATGATGGTGATAACCGGCGCGCCGGATATGCCGATGAGCATGGCCAGCAGCAATCCCGCCTGCGCCACCACGAAAGCCACCGCGTTGAGCGCGCTGGTCTGCCCCACAAGTTCTCGTTGTGCTGCCAGATACGCCGCCTCGCGCGCCTGCACGGCGGCCAGCATGCGGCCCTCGGCAGCGTAAATTTTCACCTCGCGCAAGCCGGAGAGCGCGTCCAGTGCCGCGCTGCGCAGGCCGGACATCGCCAGCCCGGCGCGGGCGCCATTTGCCGCCGCCGCGCGGGCAGCCAGCATCGGCAGATAGAACGCAACAAAGGCAAACGGCGCCAGCACCGCCAGCGCCCAATGCTGTTCATGCCACAACAGCAGCGCCAGCACCGGGGTCATCAGCACCGCGCCCAGCAACGGCAGGAAGATACGCAGCAACAGCCCGTCCAGCGCATCGACGTCGTTGACCAGCCGGGCCAGCGCATCGCCAGCACGGCGGTAACCAAGCCCACCGGCGGCACTACGCGCCAGGCCGGTGAACAGCCAGATGCGCAAACCCGCCAGCGCGCGGAACATCGCCTCATGCGTGAACACGCGCTCCAGGTAACGCAGCACCACGCGTGCCGCGCCGATGTATTGCAGCACCGCCGGTACCAGCACGGCGCCGCCAAGCAGCGAGAGCGCGATGTAACGGCCGGAAGCGCCCATGAGCGCCAGCCCCGCCGCCAGCGAGGCCAGAAACAGCAGCGTGCCGAACAGCAGCCAGCCAGCCTGGCGCCTCCAGAGCAGGAAAATGCGTAACACCGGGCTCATACCAGCAACTCCCGCTGCCGCGCGTGGCGCAAGGCATCAAGGTCCAGCCGCCGCGCGCCGGATTTGCGCGCGAACTCAATGGCAATGGCCGAATGCGTGGCGAGAAGCACCGTGCGTCCGCTGGCCAGGCGCTTGATGCTGTCCAGCACATCACGCTCCACCGCGGGGTCCAGATGCGCGGTCGGCTCATCGAGCAGCAGCAACGGCGCGTCCTTCAAAAACGCGCGCGCAATGGCGATGCGCTGCGCCTGCCCGCCGGAAAGGCCAAAGCCGCCCTCGCCCAGCGGGGTTTTAATGCCCTCCGGCAGCGCGTCGACCAACTCGGAGAGCTGCGCGTTGCGGATGGCCTCCGCCACATCCTCGTCAGCCGCCTCCGGGCGGGCAAAGCGAATATTTTCCTCGATGGTGCCGGCAAAAATCATCGGCTTCTGGCCGATCCAACCCAGCATCTTGGTCCGCGCGGCGGGGATCAGCACAGGCAGGTCGACGCTATTGATGGTCACGCGGCCGGATTCCGGCGTGATGAACCCGAGGATCAAATCCACGATGGTCGATTTGCCCGCTCCCGAAGCGCCGGTAAGGAGCAGGATTTCCCCTGTCCCCACGCGGAAGGTGAGATGTTCCAGCACCGGGCCTCGCGCGGCATCCCAGGTGAAGGAAACGTCCTCGAACGCCAGCGTCAGCCCATGCGCGGCAACACTGCGGATTTCGGCGGCAGGCACGGGCGCCGGTGGCTCCGGCAGGGCGCAGAACGCATCGGCCACGGCCTCAGCCGCCATGCGGTCGGCGTACACGGCCGAGAACGCGCGCAGCGGCGCGAAGAATTCGGGCACCAGCAGCAAAATGAACAAAGCCGTGGGCGCCAGCGCGGGGTCATGACGCAGCGGCCCGGCAAAGCGCAGCACGATGATAACCAGCGCCGCCGCCGCCGCGAGGTCCAGCGCGGTGGAGGACAAAAACGCCATGCGCAGCACCCGCATGGTGCGCTGGCGCAACTCGCGCGCCGCCGCCGCCAGGGCACGGGCTTCATCCGCCGCGCGTCCGGCCAGTACTATGGTGGAAATGCCGCGAATACGGTCCAAAAACCGCGTTTGCAGCCGCGTGAGCGCCAAAAACTGCCGTTTCGCGGCCACACCCGCGCCAATGCCAGCAATCGCCATGGCAAACGGCACCAGCAGCCCGGCGATCAACAACACCGCGCCGCTGCGCCAGTCCGCCACCAGCACCACCAGTCCAACCATCACGGGTCCGGCCACGGCCAGCGTCGTCGCGGGTATCCAGCGCGCGTGCAGCCCTTCCATGGCCTCCACGCGGTCAACCGCCGTGGCGGCCAGCTCGGCCGAGTGTTTGCCGCGCAAACCAGCAGGCCCCAAGGCCAAAATGGTGGAGAGCACAGTGTTGCGCAGCCGCCGCCGTGCCGCGGCGCCTCGCTCAAATCCTAGTTTTTCCGCCTGCATACCGGCCGCCGCGCGCACGGTGGCGAACAAAATAAAGCCGATGGCATTGATGAGCACGGGCTCACCCCGCGGCTCCAGATGCAGCACGGCGCCCAGCAGGTATGCCGCGCACCAAGCCTGGGCGATACCAAGCACCACCTGCCCCGCCCCCAGCAAAATCGGCATTGTTGCAGCCCGTTGGCCGCGTTTCTGCTCCGCCCGTATCCAGGCTTTTGTCTCAATACTCATACCTCCGAGATAGCCGCTGAAACGGCCACTGCAAAGGGCAAAGCAAAGCGCATTCCCCAAACGGTCACACCCGCCACTGGACGCCGGGCCTAAAATCGTCAAAACCGCCGGACATGAAAATCGCCCGGACCCTGACAGAGCTGCAAGCGGCCACCAGAACACTGGGAGAAACCGCCTTCGTGCCCACCATGGGCGCGCTGCACAGCGGGCATTTGTCGCTGCTGGCGGCGGCCAAGGCTGACGGCCGGCCGGTGGTGGCAAGTATTTTCGTCAACCCGACGCAATTTGGCCCAAACGAGGATTTCAACCGCTACCCGCGCGATGAGGCCGGTGATCTGGCACAGCTGGAAGCCTCCGGCTGCGACCTGGTGTGGCTGCCTGACGTCACCACCATGTATCCGGCGCAAGCCGCCACCAGTATCAGCGTCGCCGGACCGGCCTTGCGTTGGGAAGGTGCTGCCCGGCCCACGCATTTTGGCGGCGTCGCCACCGTGGTCGCCAAGCTGTTCGGCCAGGTCCGCCCGGCAGCGGCGTATTTTGGCGAGAAAGACTGGCAGCAGGTGCAGGTCATCTCCCGCATGGTGGCGGATTTGCTGCTGCCGGTGCAAATTGTCCCAGTCCCAATCGCCCGCGATGTAGATGGCCTTGCACTGTCCTCGCGCAACCGCTTTCTGCTCCCGCCGGAACGCGCCGGCGCACCTGCCCTGTTCGCGGCCCTGACCAAGGCAGCCACGCAGATTGTCGCCGGCCAGCAAGTGGCAGCCGCGCTGCATGACGCCCGCGCCACCCTGACCACCGCCGGCATGGTGCCCGATTATGTCGCCCTGGTGCACGCCCAATCGCTGGAGCCGCTTGATGCACTCGAACACCCCGCCCGCATCATCGCGGCGGCAAAACTCGGCACCGTGCGGCTGCTGGATAACGTGCCGGTCGCCTAACCTAACTCGGCACCACCCAGGCCAGCGGGTGCGGCGTAACAAGCAGCCACACCGCCAGCGACCACACGCTACTAACCGCCACGCCGAGGATCAGCCCCAGCATGGTGCCGTTTTGCGCCTTGCCAAAATCCGCCCGCACGAGGGGGATGGGTAAGCGCAGGCCCAGCGTGAGGTTGCACACCAATACGCCGGCCATGCCGAGCAACAGGCCCGGCAGCAGCACGGCATCACGTGCCAGCACACCAATCACCGGCAACGCCATAAGTACCAGCGTGACGTATCCCGCCGCCACCAGGGCGCCGCGCTTCAGGAAAGCGGAGGAAACCGGGGCACTGGCCGCCAGTTCCGGCGATTCGTCGGAAACTACCATGACAGAGATGAAGAACAACGCGAGTTGCCCGGTAAGGAACACCAGCAGCGGCGCCACCACGTTCGTGCCGCTGCCGATGCGCAGTTTACCGGCCAGGATCATCACCACGGGGACCAGCGTGAGCGAGCGGTAGACCGTCTGCGTCACCACGCCTGGGAACCGCGCCAGCAGCCGCAGGTTTTTCATCAGCACGGCGGCAAAGGGGCTGGCGCGGAACTCCCCGCCCTGGCGCGCCTCGGTGCCGCCCGGCCGGTAGGCGGCGGCGGTTATGGCGCCGGAGGCAAAGCGCGCATCCAGCGTGACCAAGGCGAGCAAAAACACCACGCCGCTGAAGGCAAGGCTGGATGCCAGCGCCGCCGGCTGGCCGAGCAGCCCCTTGGCGAACACATGTTGCACGCCTGGAGCGCTCCCCACCGGCAGTAGCGCCTGCCAGAAATGGCCTAATGCGGCCTGCGGGATAAAACGCGGCGCCTGCCCGAGCGCAAAAATGAACACGCCCATGAACAGCGCCAACATGTGCCCGGCACGGCGCGCCAGTTTCGGCCCGGTCCAGCCGACTAGCCCCACCACCAGCGCGAAGGCCAACGCTGCCACCACCAACCCCTCGGCCAGCAGCATGGGGTAGATTGCCAGCGCCCAGGGCTGACCATGGATGGCCATCGCATTGGCCAGCACGCCGCCCAGCAACACCCAGGGCACCGCCACGCTGCCCGCCACGCCCAGCATGCGCACCGCCAGCACCCGCCCCGGCGGAATCGGCGAGGCCAGCAGAAAATCCACATCGCCGCGCCCGTACAGCACGTCGATCGCCGAGGTCATGGCGCGCGAGAGCATCAGCACGAAGAAGAAGAACAGGTTGAGGTTGGCGACCAGCACCATCTGCCCCAGCGGCAGCGGGTGGCGGACAATCTGTGCGGCGAGAATAAGCGCAATGCCCTGGAACATGAGGCCGACCACCACCACCGGGCCCAGCACATATTTATGCGTGCGCACCAGAATGGAGCCGCGCCACAGGATGCGGGCCTCGTTGACGAACAGCCAGGCGAATCCGGCCGGTTTGAACATCAGGCGCCGGTTAACTGCAAAAAGACGTCTTCCAGCGAGCCGTCATGCATCCCCGCCTGCCGTTGCAGGGCTTCGAGGTCGCCTTCCGCCAGCAAAATCCCGCCGGAGATGATCCCGATCCGCGTCGCCAGACGCTCGGCAACGTCCAACATATGCGTCGTGAGGATAACCGCGGCGCCCGCCCGCACGCGGGCCTGTAAAATTTCCTTCACCAGCCGGGAGGAGGCCGCGTCGAGCCCGGTAAACGGCTCGTCCAATAGCAGAAATTGCGGCTCATGGATCAACGCCCCGGCCAGCACGGTTTTCTGCTTCATGCCGCGCGAAAACCCCTCGCAGCGCTCATTGCGGTGCGCCCAAAGCCCCAGCGTCTCCATCAGCTCCTCGGCGCGCTGCCTCGCCAGCCCCGGCTCCACCCGCCACAGCCCGGCCACGAATTCCAGGTACTCCATCGGGCTCAGGCGGTCATAGAGCAGCGGCTCGTCCGGCAGCCAGGCCATAATCGCCTTGGCGCCCAGCGGGTCGGCCAGCACGTCGCGCCCGAACACTGAAATACTGCCCGCGTCGGGGCGCATCACCCCGGCGATCATCCGCAATGTCGTGGTTTTGCCCACCCCGTTGGGGCCGAGCAGCGCGTAAAATTCGCCGGAAGCGATGCTGAGGTCGAGTCCTCCGATGACCGGGCGGCCGAAAGATTTGGTCAATCCACGGACGCGCAACGCTTCGGTCATGCAAACCCGCCTGAATTGGAATGGATGGGGAAGAATTGGTCGGAGCGGCGGGATTCGAACCCACGACCCCCAGTCCCCCAGACTGATGCGCTACCAGGCTGCGCTACGCTCCGACCGTGCGGGAGGCTGTAGCAACTAAGTTCGGCGGTCACAAGCAACGACCGCCGATTTTCTCGTGTCCCGCGCGCGGTAGCATCGCGTCCCACGCGCCGTAGCACCCTCAATCGCTGCAAAATTTACGGCGCGGGGAACGCCATGCCCGATGCGGGATCCACGAACAGCAGTTTGTCCACCACATCCTTAACGCCCGGCGCATTCTCCGCGATCACCACCACTGCCTGGCGCTCCTCGTCGCTGAAAATAGTGCCCTCCAGCGTCACCGTCTTGCCCTCGACCTTGATGCGGATGCCCGATTTCGGCGCCCAGCGGGCATGCTCCAGCTCAGCTTTAATATAGTTGCCGATCGCCTCATCGCTGGTATTTTCCGGCGTCTCGATCAACTTGCGGGCCAGGATGCGCAACAAATCCGTACGGCTGATAATACCGACCAGCTTGCCGTCGTCGAGCACCGGCAGGCGCTTGATATGCTTGCGCAGCATCAGGTCCGCCGCCTCAGCCAGTTCCGTGTCTGAGGTTACGAACACTGGATTATGCGTCATCACGCCGCTTACATGCCGGGCATGCGTGGCGACATAGTCAGCCGCCACCGTGGAGGGCAGCAGAAATGTCTTCAGCCAGCCGGCCTGCTTGCCGTCGGTGCCTATTTCGGCACGGCGCAGCAGGTCGCCCTCGCTGACAATGCCGACAAGCTTGCCGCCGTCATCAAGCACAGGCAGGCCGGTGAGCCGATTCGCCAGCATAATCCGCGCGGCGTCAGCCACGGCAGTGGCGGGTTGCACGGAAACGGCAGTCTTATTCATCAGCTCGGCAACCTTCATGATATCCTCCATTTTATGAACGGATCATCGCGGGCCGGCCGGCATAGCGCCATGACGCAGATCAAACTGCGGCTTCTGCTATTTCCGAAAGAGTGCGCGGACGGAGCAGGATGATCTCGTGGATGTTGGGAATGTCGATCATTCCATCGCGCTTGAGCTGGCTGAGCGAGCGGGACACAGTTTCGATCGTCAGCCCAAGATAGTCGGCAAGGTCGGTGCGTGAGAGCGGCAGTTTCAGCACCGCGTTAGGCGCGGGCAGCCCGCCGGCCGGGCATATTTCCAGCCGTTCCGCCCAGGAAAGCAGGAAACTGGCAATGCGCTCAATGGCAGTTTTACGGCCGAGCAGAAGCATCTGCTGCTGCGCCAGCACAAGCTCGTGCATCGCGACTTCGAGCAGCTTGTGCTCCAGCACCGGCAGTTCCTCGAACACCGCCATCAGGCTGGCACGGCTGAAGCGGCAGAGCTTCACGCTATCCATCGCCTCGGCGGAGAAGCCGTTATTGTCGCCGGCGGCAAGACCCAGAAAATACCCAGCACTGGCAAAGCCGGTAATCTGGCGGCGGCCGTCCGGCAGGGATTTGAACAGCCGCACATTGCCCTGGTTGATATTATAAAAATACAGGGCTTTATCACCCTCTTCGACAAATACCGTGCCGGGAGCCAAGCTCACGCGCTGCGCGGAGCGGGTCAGAAATTCAAGTTCATCTTCGGTCAGGGCACTGCACAACCCACTGTGGCGGGCACCGCAATCATCGCAATTTGAGGCCGTTGGCCGGTTTACGAGGTTGATCGCCAGGGGACGGCGGAACTCGGAGAGCTCATGTAATGTTGCCATGGCTAACCCTTAACAAGGTTCTCAGCTTTGATCCATATCAAAAATTATACCCCTGGTTGCGATCGCTCCAGGCGCATCAATGCACGAACCGCCCACGGGTCGCCCATAGCGCCGCGGCGGTCAGGGCCAGCACGCCCAGGCTGAACAGGCTGCCCTCGGGCCCGGTGAGGCCGCCGGAGAGATAGGCAGCGCCGCGCGGGGTAAAATCCAGCAATGTGCCTAGGCAACTGGCGCCGCTGTCATGCGTGCCGAACACGTAATTCTCCGCGTAATCCCACCCGCCGTGAAACCCGATGGCCCACCACAGCGAGCGGGTGAGCCAGATGCCCAGGCACAGCACCAGCCCGGCGCCGAGGAGGTCAACCAGGCCAATGGCACTTTCCCCCGTATTCAGGCCGTGCAGCACGCAGAACAGCAGACTGGTCAGCCCCGCCGCCGGAAGAAAGCCGATGCCCCGCCCCAGCGTGGTGAGCAGATAGCCCCGGAAAGCGAGTTCCTCGGCGAGGCCGGTAAGCAAGCTGACCGCGAGCCACGCCGCGCCATAGCGAATCGCTGAAATCCAGCCGAGTCCCCCCGAAACCGCGACGCCATGCCCGGTGGCCAGCAAAACCAGCGCCAGCAGGCCAAGTGCTGCCATACCCACGCCCAGGCCGGAGGCCAGCCGCGCCGCCCGCCCTGCCCCGCTCAACCCGTAAGCGCTAAACCGCACATTTTCGAGAAACGCCATTGCCAAGGTGGCGCCCACAACCGGCAACAGCAGCGCCAGCTCGTTCACCGCAATGAACAGTGGCGTGTAGCGGCCGGACACAATCAACGCCGCATCCCCGGTATGGCTGAACACAATTGCGAGCAGCGCCATGACAACACCAAGCTGCACCACGCACAACGCCACGAAAACCGCCGCGCGCCAGCCCGTGCGCACGCCCCCCGAACCGGCGAACATACCCTCAACGTCGCGCCGCGCGCTCAGCCACCCCCGTAACCGCACCCTTTACCCCGCGTCAGACCGCAGTTCTGGCGGCCATGGAGACATTGCGCGCCTCGGGGCCGAAAAGCATCAGCACGATAAGGATCACCGCCACGCTGCCGGCTACCAGCGCCAGCGCGAAGCTATAATCCCCGCCATGCTGTGCCGCGATACTGGCCTGCATCGGCGCGTTGACGGACGCAATGAAATTACCAAGCTGATAAATAACCCCAGGGAACGTGCCGCGTATTTCCGACGGCGACAGCTCGTTGAGATGCACCGGCACCACACCCCAGGCGCCCTGCACGGCAAACTGCATGAGGAAAGCCGCGAGGCCGATTTCCACCGCCGTAGAGCCATAGGCCCAGAAATACAGCACCAGCAGCGAGAGCACACACGCGGCGATAATCGCGTAACGCCGCCCGATCCGCTGGCTCAGCCAGCCAAACGCGATGCCGCCCAGAATGGCGCCCACATTATACAACAGCACAATGTTGGTGAGCGTGGCGTGGCTGAAGTGCATCTGCTTGGCCAGGAACAGCTTGGGGTAAATATCCTGGGTGCCGTGCGAGAAAAAGTTGAACGCTGTCATCATCACCACGCCGTAAACCGCCAGTTTGGCGTTCTTGCGCAGCACCTCCCAGATGGAGATCTTTGGCCCGGTTTTGATCTTCTGGAAGGCCGGGCTTTCCTCGATCTGGCTGTTGATGAAGAAAATCAGCACCGCCGGCGCCGCGCCGACAAAGAACATCCCGCGCCACCCCAGGTAATGGTAGCCAAAACCGAACAGCAGCGTGGCAAGGAAATAGCCCGACGGATACCCAGCCTGCAGCAGGCCCGAGACCCAGCCACGCCAGCGTTCGGGGATCGTCTCCATGGCCAGCGAGCTGCCCACACCCCATTCGCCGCCCATCGCCACGCCAAATAGCGTGCGGATGACCAGGAAGGAGGCAAAGGACCAGGCGAAACCGCTGGCCGCTTCGAACAGCGAGTACAGAAAGATCACCAGCATGAGCACCGGCTTGCGGCCGTAAATATCAGCCAAACGGCCGAAAATGAACGCGCCCACAGCCCGCGTGGCCAAAGTCAGCGTTATCGCCAAGGTGATGGAGGTGACGGACACGCCAAAGGTCTTGGCAACGTCGTCGAAGGTGAAAATGAGGATAAAGAAGTCGAACGCATCCAGCGTCCAGCCCAAATAGGCCGCCAGCACGACATTGCGGGCACGCTTGAAGTCTTCGGACACGGATGCGGACATGCTTTCCCCCAACTCAGGCATTTCTGTCATGTGGAACAGGCCTTTGGCGGATAATCTGCGCTTAAAATGAAGCAAGCACAATTAAGCAGGCACAACGCCCGCTTAACCGCGGCGCGGCGCAAAAATCTTGATGAGGTGGACGGCCCCCGCTCCCGGCATCGATGTGCCATAGTGGTCGTCGGTGAACACCACGTGAAAGGAGCCGCCCACCATGACGATTAGCACAATTGGCCTTGATCTC
>Ga0182014_10007283_pt1 | contig 11644 bp, 7 predicted proteins | sample 612S2DmetaG_FD_120489 | JGI IMG/M metagenome (GOLD analysis project Ga0182014, IMG submission 120489) | Permafrost microbial communities from Stordalen Mire, Sweden - 612S2D metaG | ecosystem: Environmental > Terrestrial > Soil > Wetlands > Permafrost | place: Sweden: Stordalen | collected... | reverse complement strand
TCGGCAATGTCGGTGCCGAAAATCTGCACCGTGGGCCGCTGGGGTTTGTCTCCCAGAAATTCCAGCAACGCGATGGCCAGGGAATACGTCTCCTGTCCGGTCGAACAACCTGCCGACCAGATGCGGATGGTGTCAGGCTTCTTCCGTATCAGCGCGGGGAACACCTCGCGGTGGAGCGCCTTGAACACTGCCGGGTCGCGGAAGAAACTCGTCACGGTGATGAGCAGGTTTTCGTACAACGCATGGGATTCAGGGCGGTTCTTTTCCAGATACGACGCGTACTCGGCGAGGTCCGTGTGGGAATGGACTGCCATGCGCCGCAGAATCCGCCGGCGAATCGTCGTTTCCCGGTAGTGTTCGAAGTTCACTCCGGTCGCCGTTCGCACCAGGGCCAGAATCTTCCGGTAATGATCGCTCTCGGTCGCCGCCATCGGCGGCGGCTCCTCGGCGTGCGCCACATAAGGATGCCGGCCAATCCGCACCAACTCCCGTGCAATGCCGTCCGGCGGCAACACAAAATCCACGCATCCGCTTTGCACCGCGCTGGCCGGCATCCCGCTGTACTTGGCCGAGGCCTCGTCCTGGGCAAACGTGATGCCGCCCGCCGCCTTGATCTCCGCCAAGCCTTGCGAGCCGTCTGAGCCCGTCCCCGAAAGCACCACACCGATGGCGCGCGATTTCAAGTCTTCCGCCAGGGATTTGAATAGAATATCGACCGCCAAATGCGGCAAGCGCGCCTCGCCGCGCGGCGTGAGCTTAAGCACACCTTGCACGAGCGCCATGCTCTTATTGGGTGGAATGACGAAAACGCAATTGGCACACATCGTCATCCCCTCCCTCGCCTCGGTGACCTTCATGCCGGTCACTTTCGCGAGCAGATCGGTCAGTTTGCTCTCGTGTCTTGGATCAAGATGCTGCACCAGCAAGAACGTCATCCCCGTGTCCGCCGGCAACTCTTTCAACAGTGCCGTGAGAGCTTCCAGCCCGCCCGCCGAAGCTCCAACACCAACGATTGGGAAACAACTGACATTCCCTCCGGAAACAGCAGGAGTTCTTGCCTTTTGGCTGCTTGTTGGCATACACTTACGCTTCACGCGCGAAGCCTAATCACTTCTGTCCACCAGAAGCAAGACATGAGACAAAAAGTGGGGCGTTTGCTGGCAGCCTAATTCAGACACCGATAGCGGCCTGGTTTCCGCGCGCTTTTTGCCCAATTTGGGCGCCACTCCTCTGCCTGATGAACTTTAGCCAGTCGCATGATCGCGGGCCGTGGGTCTTTCCGGGGCGAGGTCCACTTTTCCTCATACCGAGGGCCCTGCAAATTCGCGCGCTCGATTCAATCGCGCGATGAGGGAGTTTTCGCTTACCCCCAGGAGTAAAAGTTGAGCCAGGCGACGTCTTGTTGCGATTTGCGTGAAAAACCGTGCCTTCGAGAATTGCGTCAAGTAAGGTGAATACCCCATAAGAGGCGCCGTCTATAAGGTTGTGAAGGAGAGGCACATTTTTCCAAATGCAAGCGGCGTTTCGTCCGCTGCCCCATTTATGCCGCTAAGAATAATTGGGATCTTGGCGCTCGTTTGTCTGCTTGTTCCCGCGTCCAGTTTTGCCGCTGTATTCGTGCCGCCCAGCGAGGGCGGGGCCGGGATTCAGGCGGCGCTGGACAAACTTCCCGAGGGGGGCGAAGTTGATTTGGGCACTGGAATTTATGAGATTAGCCACCCGGTCATGCTGCAAAAATCCCGTCAGACACTCAGGGGTCGCGGAGCGGAGTCAGTATTGTTCCTGGCCAAAGGCGCGGACTGCCCGGTGGTAATTGTCGGCGCTTTATCCGCCGATTTAAAGAATCCGGTCCACGGAGTTCGCCTGGCTGATTTGTTGATCGACGGCAATCGCAAGAATCAGCCGGAGGAGGTTTGGAAATTTCTCCCCAATGGACCGGGGATTTACAATAACGGCGTGGATGTGCGCACGGTCGAAGATGCCACGATCGAACACATCGTTTGCTGCCATTGCCGCTCAGGGGGAATGGTGACCTCGGCTGGCATTCGGCGATTGACTGTGCAGGATTACACGGCGTTCGACAACCAGTTTGATGGGCTGGCCTGTTATTACACGGAAGACAGTCATTTTAGCCGCTTGAACCTCCACGACAACCTCGCTGCGGGCATTTCGCTGGACCTGGATTTCGACCATAACGTGATCGATGACGCGGTCCTGACTGGAAACGACCTGGGTGTTTTCATGCGGCAGTCCCGGAACAATGATTTTAAGGGTCTGACGATTCAAAAAAGCCGCCATCACGGCGTTTTCATGGCGCAAACCATCGTTGGGACAGTTGTCTGCCCCGGGAGCGAGTGCGCGAATAATAATTTTGACGATATCCAGATCGCCCATTGCGGTGGAAAAGCATTCCTCGTGAATGACGCCACCTGCACCAACAACGTGATTTCCGGCGGACAATTTGCCGATAACGCCCAAGGCGGACTCGCCCAGGCGTCACCAGACCTTGTCACGTTGCGAGTCGTGTCAGCCCCACGCCAGCCGGCAATCCTTTGCGCGATAGTGCCGGTAGTCCGTTAACGGCTGATGACGCTTCCGCCTTTCTGATCGGATTTGACCTCGGAAGACAACCACGATTCGCAGGAACGGCCTTCTTACCGAGCCACCAACACTTTGGACGGCGTCGTTCCGTTGGCATTCGTTACAAGCGAGCGAATCATTTCATCGTCCAGTAGCAATTCCCGCTTTTCGCGCGGTTCCAAGGCCGCGGTGCCCTTGTGTCGACACCTCAACTCCAGGCCTTCCAGATAGTTTCGGCGCAATTCATCTTTTGTTTGAGTGGTGGTGCTCAAGAGCGAAAGATGAAGGGCACGTACCGCCGGATCGCCCAGCACGCGTTCCAGTGCGTCTCCTGCTTTCGCCCAGGGCCGAGTCGAGGCCAGTTCTAGTCCGCTCTCCCAGGATAATAGGATAGGCGGTGGATCCGCCTCTTCGGGGGTCAGAAACAAGCCCGCCTTCCGCGCCCACTCGCCCAGGCTCACCCGGCTGCTCCACACCGAAATCGGAATCGTCAGAAGAAATCCGGCCAGGACGGGCGAAAACCACCAGAAGAGTTTGGGCGCCTCCTCCAGCAACAAGACCGTCCATACCACCCCCAGAAGCGTGCTCGGCCAGAACCGGCGCACCGCCTCACCAATAGTGGTCTGTGCTTCCCCGCGATCCTGCGCATCCCATTTGATATTTTTCCCCAGCAGAATACCGATTACAAAATGGCTCTGCAAGAAGGCCAGCACCGGGGCCAACAAAGTCGCTGCCACGGTTTCCACCAGTACGCTTAGGGCAAATTTGCCGCGCCCGCCGAAGCCTGCGCCCTCTTCTTCGTGGCGCCGCAGGTGAAGGAGCAGGCTGAGCGCTTTCGGCACGATGAGCAGGCCCATCACCGCCAAGAAAAGCAGGATCGCCTGTTTTTCCTGCCCAATTCGCCAGACCGGGTGGAGCGCGGGCCCGGACGGAAAATAACGATGTGGCTCGATTGTTTCGCGAATGCTCTCGATGGTGCTCAAAAACAACATCAGCATCCACAAAGGCGCCGCCAAATAGCCCATAATTCCCAGGATGAGATGCAAACGGTTGACCGGGTGCAACCCTCGCGTAAACAGCAATCGGATGTGTTGCATGTTGCCTTGGCACCAGCGCCGGTCGCGGGCCGCATAGCTGATCAGCGACGGCGGCACCTCCTCGTAACTGCCGCGCAATTCGGTGGCCAGATAAACTTTCCATCCGGCCCGGCGCATGAAGGCCGCCTCCACAAAATCATGGCTCAGAATTGATCCCCCCATAGGTTCCTGCCCCGACAATCTGGGCAATCGGCAGTGCTCGATAAACGGTTCGATCCGGATAATCGCATTGTGGCCCCAGTAATTGGCCGCGTTCCCCTGCCAGAAATTCAGTCCGGTGATGAAAATGGAACTATATGCATGAGCTGCAAACTGGCGCATCCTCCCAAAGAACGTATGGCGGTTCACCGGCAAGGGAGGGGCCTGGATAATGCCAGCCCTTGGATGGCGCTCCATCAGCCGCACCAGGTCAACCAGGCAACCCCCCGTCATGATGCTGTCCGCGTCAAACACAATCATATACCGGTAGCGTCCGCCCCAACTAGCGCAAAAGTCGGCGATATTGCCCGTTTTGCGGTCCACATTGTCCAGGCGATTCCGGTAAAAAATCCGCTCCGGTTCGCTGACCGACTTCCGCAAATCCACGAATGCCATTTCCTCGCGCACCCAGACATCGGCATCGGTGGTGTCGCTGAGGATGAAGAATTCAAAAAAAGGGAGGAAGCCGGTTTTTTCGAGGCTCTCGAAAGTAGCCTTAAGCCCGGCGAACACGCCCACGGGGTCCTCGTTGTAAACCGGCACCACTACCGCGGTGCGGGGCCAGTTGGCGTCTGGATGTGCCGATTCCGTCAGCGCCGGCTTCAATCCCAGCGAACCACCGCCCCAGCAGCGGATGGCAAAACCGATCGTCGCCGTCCAAAAGGAAAGGGTGATCGGAGTCAACAGCACCAGGAGCAAAATGAAAATCGCCATTTTAAGTGGGTTCAACCCGTTGGTTTCCGCCATGACAAACGTGCCCCTGCCGATGGCTGCAACCGTGCAGGCCGAAAGCGCCACGAACAACAGCTTGCCTGCCGCGTTTCGGAACAGCACCATCCATTGGCGGACGTTCTTTAGTGATGGGGTGCTCATGCCAAGTTTCCTTAGTTTGATTTTTGATAATCGTAAACCCAAGTCTCGCTTTCCATCTCATTCCCGGATTGCAAGTGCAACCGCAATTCCGCTCTTTTATCACCCGCCCCGACGAGGTCAAAGAAAGCCTGCCATCCTCCGCTCGCGTCGTTCGTTTGCACAATGAGATTTTGAATCTGTCCTTCCGAGACCTGGGCCTTGGCTGAACCAGCAGTGCTGAGATCGGCCAAATGGGGCGCAGTTCCCGGAAAATCAATGACAAAACGAGGCGGGGCATCGCCGCTTTCCGGGCGGACGCGTGTGGATCGCACTCGCAGCTTCGGCCCCTCGTCCGGCCCGTCCAGAGACGCGGAAATACGATATGTCAAGTGTAATTCCTGGCCCGGCGCCGGTATATTCTGCGGCGCCCAGTACGCCACCATGTTGTCGTTGAATTCGTTGAGCGTGGGTATCTCCAGCAACTCGACCGCCCCAGGTCCCCAATTCTCCCCAGGCTCGACCCAATAGCTGGGGCGGCGTTCGAAACGGCTGCCAAGGTCATCGTAGTCCCCAAATTCCCGATCGCGCTGCATCAATCCGAATCTCTTCCCCTCTGCGGACGGAAAGCGGCTGATGCGGTACGTCTTGGCCGGGTTGACCAGTGGACGCCAGAGCCAGTCGCCGGTGCCGGCTTCGACCAGCAGGCCGTCGGAATCATGCACCTGCGGACGATAATCCGGAAAATAGCGCGTCCTGTTTTGACCCGTCATGAAAAGACTACCCAAAGGAGCGAGTCCGATTTTTTTCGGACTTTTGCGAAAGAACAAACTCGCTTCCACTTCCACGGTAGTGTTGCCGCCGGGTTCGATGACGAAGCGATAGGCCCCGGCCAAACTCGGGCTGTCCAGCAGCGCGTACAACCGCATCCCACCGGCCAGTGCATGAGGCTTTTCCAGCCAAAACTCCGTAAAGCGCGGAAACTCCTCCCCCGTCGGTTCCCCCGTATCAATCGCCAGGCCGCGAATGGAGGAGCCATATCGCTGTGCCTCGCCGAGCACGCGAAAGTAGCTGGCCCCCATAAACTCCGCCACTTCATCCATCTTTTGCTGAGAGTTCAGTGGATAGAGCAAGCGAAAGCCGCCGAACTGCAACGTCGCGGGCAGATCCTTTGGAATACGGCTTTTCTGGTAGTCAAATTGCTCCGGCGAGAACGCCACGTCGCTCACCCGCCCGCCGTCAATGACGTGAATTTTGACTGGATCCTGGTACAAATAACCTCGCTGAAAAAATTGGGCAATGAAGCGCACATGGTCATCCTTCCATAGGCTGTGCTCTGGACGGAAGCGAATCGCTTGATATTGGTCGTAGGTAAGCTTCTTCAGCGCCTCCGGCAGGTCCGTGTTTTGTTCCGGTTTAAAATCTTTGGCTGCCAGCGATCGAGCCAATTCCCGCGCCGTGTTAAACGAGAATCCGCTCCCTTCGTCCGCAGCCTGCGCCGTCCGCCTGAAGCAACCAAGAATCGTGCCCGTTGCCAGGAGGATTATAATCACCCTACCCGGCCTAATTCTCTGCATTAAACCCTTAAACATTGCATCAATTTAAGTCGAAACGAAGCAGGCTGCCTATGGGTATTTCTACTGATGCCGCTTTTAATGGAATGCGCGTAAGTGGCATGGAACTTACGTGTTGTGAGCCACTTGCATCTGGCGATTTCGAGCACTTTTTTTGAAGACCGTTTCCAGTGTCCTGGTCTGCAATTTCTCCAGAATGTCCCTGACCAGGCGAAACTTTACCTTTGGGGTCGGCTCTGAGATTCTGTTCCCATGATTTTTGGCATAAACGCCACCAAGTCTGCCATCATTGTTGCTGAGACCAGGGGAGCCGGGAGCAGGTTTCTTATCACTTCCATCAGATCGATTCCCTTTCAGGTCCGCTTCGGGGATGATCTGGCAGAACTGTTGCGAAGGTTCGGTGCTCTTCTCAACCACAAAGGGAAGGGCGCAGGTTCGGTCGTCGCACTATTGAAATGCTCATCTGGCCGGTTCGGTTCTTGTCTGGAAGCGATCAAGGGAGAGGCGATGGTGGAACTTGCCGCTTTTCAACACGGACTTCGCGTCATCAAGGTTGCGCCCCAAAGTCTAAAAAAATCACTCGGCTGTGCAACGGATCAAAAGTGGCGGGACCGGGCCAATGAACTGTTCAATCCCGGCGGCAAACGTCAGAACTGGTCCAAGGGCGCGATCGGCGCAGTTGCCGTTGCCTTTAAAGTTGCCGGAGAATGACGGGGATCAAGCAACGGCGCTCAATATGGCGTCGGAAGAGATATGCGCATCATAGCCGCCAGCCAGACCGCCCACTCGAACGACCGGAAAGTCTTTGGCAGCTTTCTTCAGGAAACACTCCGTTTCGGATTGGCCATTCATTTTGCCGGCACGAGCGAATGAGCAGACGAGTTCGGGTAGCTTGTGGCGCTAACAGCAGCTCATTACGAGCCCGCTCGTCAGCGAGAAGTCGGACCTGTGTGCGTGGCTTCGCCGTAACGCACCCCGCCGCTCGGCTTTCGCCATTCAGCCCAGTTGAGATTTCATGAAATCAGAATCATCGTATCCGCGCACGGAACTTGGACCGGACTGAACCGGCCGATGGTACGCCGCTAAGAATGGTCTGCCAACCCCGCGGTCCCCCAATTTGGCGTTCTGCAACCCGTTCGGTGTTTGATTGATTTCCAAGCGTGCGTTCTCGAAAGTCGCTTCCGATGTGGACAATGTTTTCATAATGATATGGAGGTTTCAGGCTCGACGATCCCTTGCAGGGCACGGAAGCGCGATATTCTGTTACGTTTTCGTGCGGCGGAATCCGCCCATGCAATAGACGATAAGGCATATCACCAGAATTAAACCAATGCCGCCGCCACCGAAAGCAGGGCCTCCCCAGTAAAATCCGCCCCCGCCGAACAACAGAAGAAGAACAAACAATATGATCAATAGATTCATGACTGTAAGATGACATAACAGCGCAAGATTCTTATGGGGTCTTCCCCCCATACTTTGGATAGTTCGATAACGCATTGCGACAATGCGCCGACGCCACCTGGCGTTGAGCGTGAAAACAGATCTCTATATGGAAATCTGCCGCCCGATTTCGACCACCGCATCCGAGGGCAGCCGGAAGTATTCACCCAAATGCGTGGAATTGCGTTGCATCAACACAAAACACGCCGCAATCCATTTCGGTAATCCTTGGCCATCGTCGCGGGAGAGAATCGTCTCGTGACCCACATAAAAGGTGATGTCAGAAAGATCGATGCCACAGCCACCCGCATGGGCCTGTCCGAGCAGCGCCGGAATGTCAGGCCGCTCCATGAATCCATAACGGGCCGACGCACGCCAAAACAGAGGGGCGACTTCCGTTATGGCAAGCCGCCCGGCATCGTTGACCCACGGGACAGACTCCGTGTCCACCGTGAGCACGAACAGGCGCTGGTGAAGCGCCCGGCTGTGGTTGAGGTGCCACACCATCAACGGAGGGACGTCCTCCTTGGTGCGTGTCAGAAAGACAGCCGTTCCCGGCACCCGGGGAATTTGTCTTTGCGAAATATTTGCCATGAATGCGCCAATGGGAACGACCGCCTCCTGAAGCCGCGCGGAAACTGCTTTGGCGCCACGGTGCCAGATGAGCATGATGCCGTAGGCAAATGCCGCCAAGAGGAGAGGCACATATCCGCCGGACGCAATCTTCGAGAAATTGGCGGCGAAAAAAGTCACATCAACGATAATGAATGCCCCGGCGATTCCGCCGGCCCGGATAACGCTCCACCCCCAAATTTCGCGCATGGCGATAAAGAGCAGCGCCGACGTGGCCAGCATGGTCGCTGAAACGGCGATGCCGTATGCTGCCGCGAGATTGTCCGACTTGCCAAACGCCAGCGCGAGGCCGCAGGTGACAACCATGAGGGTCCAATTAACGGCTCCCACATAAATTTGCCCGTAACCCTCAGCCGAGGTCTGGGTGATTTTCAGTCGGGGCAACCAGCCAAGCTGAATGGCCTGGCGGGTCATCGAAAACGCACCGGTAATGATCGACTGGCTGGCGATGATCGTGGCGATGGTCGCGAGCACAACGAGCGGGATAAGCAAAGCCGACGGGCAGAGCCGGTAGAAAATATTGTCCGACGTTGGCGCGCCCTCCAGGACCAGGGCGGCCTGGCCCGCATAGTTCAAGACGAGACTTGGAAAGACCAGTGCCGACCAGGCGAGGCGGATGGGCCGCGCGCCGAAATGTCCCATATCTGCGTAAAGCGCTTCCGCGCCGGTCACGCAGAGGAAGACACCTCCGAGCACCAAAAATCCCGTCACCCCGCCTGAGTGCAGATAGGAGATTCCATAAATCGGGTTGATCGCAAACAGCACGGATGGATGCCGGGCAATTCCCCAAATGCCCAAGAGGGCAATCGTCACGAACCAAGCCAGCATGATCGGCCCGAACGCCCTGCCGATCCGCGCCGTGCCCTGGGACTGAATGAAAAATAGGGCGACGAGAATCACGACCGCCGAGGGAAGGACATAGGGTGAGAACAAAGGCGCGACTATGTTTAACCCTTCCACCGCCGACAGTACTGAAATGGCGGGGGTGACGGCCCCATCGCCGTAAATCAGCGCGGCTCCCAGAAGGCCGAGTGCGACGATGACGGGGCGGGATTTAAGTCTGACGCCAAGCAGCGACATGAGGGCGAGGATGCCCCCTTCGCCGTCATTGTTGATGCGCATGGCAAACGAAACATATTTGATCGTCGTCACGATGATCAGGGTCCAGATGACCAGTGAGAGAGTCCCGAGAATCACCGCTCGATCAGGTTTCCCGCCGGTGAGGGCAAGCACTGTTTTCAAGGTGTAGAGCGGACTTGTTCCTATATCGCCGAAAACCACACCCAATGCGGAGAGGCTCAAGGCCTGAAGGCTTGAGCTGTGTACAGGCCGATTTCCAGTTTTAGGAATCATGTCAGACAGAGACTGGTTGGCACATCCCTGGAGAATCCCGCCCAATCAATCACGCGGTCTTCGGACAGCAGAACGGTGATTCGTTTCATAGATTTTCAAGGTTGGTTCCAGCGGACCCCATCAACGCGCTCCCGGCGCGGCCACGCCGAGTGGAAGTTTCGCAGTGATGGTAGTGCCGGTGCCTGGAGCGGACTCGACCTCAAAACTGCCGCTGACCATTTCCAAGCGTTCCCTCATGCCCAGCAGCCCGAGGTGCTTGCCGCCCTTCCCATGCATCACACGATCCACCTGGAAGGATTTGCCGTCATCCTTTATTTTCATGCAAATGCCCTCCTGCAGTTTCTGGATGGTTACTTCCACCCGGCTGGCCTGGGCATGGCGGGCCACATTGGTGAGCGCTTCCTGGGCGACGCGAAAGAGGACCGTTCGTGTGGACGTATCCAACCGCTCCACTGCCGCAAAGGCCGTCAAATTGGTGCGGAGGCCCGTCTGTTTGGTAAAGCTCTTCATAAACGCTTCCAGGGCGGGAATCAGTCCTAGATCATCCAGCAGCGCCGGGCGCAACTTGCGGGCAAACTGATGCACCTTTTCCACCGATTTTTCCACCATCTGCTGGGTGCGTGCGATTTTCTGTTGGAGACCTTTGGGGCCGCCCTCAGCCTCCCGGGTCAATGTCGCTAGTTGGACATTGATGCCCACGAGGGTTTGGGCGATTTCATCATGCAGGTCGCGGCTGATGCGCAGGCGCTCCTCCTCCTGCGCCTGCAGAATTTGATGAGACAAGTGCCGCAATTGTCCCTGCATATGGCGAGCCTGCTCCAGCAACCGGCCTTGGTTCTGTTCGCTTTTCTTGAGGTTTTGCTCGACGGTCTGCCGCCGGACAATTTCACGGTTCAACCCCAGGTTTGTGTCGGCCATGTCCTCCAGACGGCGTTGCGCCTCTTCTACTTGCTTGCGCGCTGTGATGTCTCCGAACGCAACCCGGCACCATCTTCGCGCCCCCACAGGGCAGACTGCGGACGTGGCCCGAAAGACGGCCCAAAAAGTGCCTTCCCCCTTCTTCAGCAGCGCCTCACACTCCTGGTCCTTTGGCTCGGCCAATACATTTTTGAGGAAGAACATAAGGATCGGGTGACTTTTCTGGTCCACAAAAAGCAGCAAGCTCCGGTTAATCAGCTTGGACCGTTCCACACCCAGCAGGGCGGCACTCTTCAGGTTCGCGTCCAAGACCACGCCCGATTCATCAACGGAGAAATAGCCGACCGGGGCAAAATCATAGAGGTCAGTGATCTTCTCCAATGATGCCTCAAGTTCGTCCCTGGTTTTCTGCAACTCGGCGTTCTGCATTTCCAACTCGATCCTATGGACCTCCAACTCGTGAAACAGCCGCTGGGTGGAGAAGTCTGACTGCTTGACGATCTTGCGCTCGCGCAGGCGGCCTTCGGCGCCGCGTCGCAGTTCGGCTGATTCGTCTGAGGTGGTCGGCTTTCTCTTCATGGCGCGGCCTTGCCGGACGGAATTTTCGCAGTGATGGTTGTGCCTTTGCCCGTAGCGGACTCGACCTTAAAACTGCCGCCAACCATCTCCAACCGTTCCCTCATGCCGAGCAATCCCAATCGGCCGTTTCCCTTCGTGAGGAGCACGCGTTTCACGTCAAAGGATTTGCCGTTGTCTTTTATCGTCAGGCAAATCCAGTCCGGCAGTTTTTTGATTTCGACTTCCACCTCGCTGGCCTGCGCATGGATGGCAACGTTATTGAGGGCTTCCAAAGTCACGCGATAAAGGACTGCACGCATGTCGATAGGCAGTCTGTTCACCGCCGTGTAGGCTGTCAAACGCGCCCGCACGCCCGTCCGCGTCATAAAATCCTTCATAAAGGTATGTAGCGCGGGAATCAGTCCCAAGTCATCCAAAACCGTG
>Ga0182014_10007281_pt1 | contig 11646 bp, 10 predicted proteins | sample 612S2DmetaG_FD_120489 | JGI IMG/M metagenome (GOLD analysis project Ga0182014, IMG submission 120489) | Permafrost microbial communities from Stordalen Mire, Sweden - 612S2D metaG | ecosystem: Environmental > Terrestrial > Soil > Wetlands > Permafrost | place: Sweden: Stordalen | collected... | reverse complement strand
GAACGCCTACCTCGATTGCATCAAGCTGGAAATGGATTCGGCGACGCCGAAGGACATCGCCAAGCTGTCCGGCGACGAGAAGAAGAAGGCGGAAGAACACCAGAAGGTGCTGACGCAGAAGAACAATGCTGCGGTCGACGAGCTTCAGGCCAACGTCGGTCGATTCAACGAACAGTTGAAGATTTTCAAGGCGAAGAACAAGCCGTCATAAGACAAGGCGCGCGACGGACGGATTCGTCGCGCGCAACGGAAGGACCATGCAGGCTGGTACGCTCATCACCCCGCGTCTGGCCGAAGAGGCGATCAACTCTCGGCTGACGTGCTTACCCATCGAATCACTGCCGCTCACGCAGTGCGTCGGCGGGACACTGCGCGAGAACGTTTATGCCGAACGGGATCACCCTCCGTTCGACCGCGTGACCATGGACGGCATCGCCGTGGACAGCGAGTGGCTGCGCCGCGGATCGCGCCGCTTTCACATCCAAGCCACCCAGGGCGCCGGTTCGCCGCCGCTCAAACTGGCGCGTGGCGAGAACGCCATCGAGGTCATGACGGGTGCGATTCTTCCCCACGCGGCGGACTGCGTGATCCCCGTCGAGCAATACGACATCGTCGACGGCTATGTGTCGTTGAAGGCGACGGTCGCCTCGACGCCTTACCATAACGTGCACCGCCGCGGCAGCGACGGCCGCCAGGGCGCGTTGCTGCTCGAAAGCGGAACGCTGTTGCGGGCGCCCGAGATCGCGGTCGCAGCATCCGCGGGCATGGCCCGGGTGCGCGTCAGCAGCCAGCCCGCGGTCATGGTGGTCTCGACCGGCAACGAACTGATCGAACCGGGCGATCCCATCGCCGATTACCAGGTACGCCGCTCGAACTCCTACGCGGTTGCGGCGACGCTGCGCAAGCGCGGCTTCGGCCGCATCGGGGATGATCATGTCCTGGACGACGAGGACATGCTGCGCGAGCGCTTGACGCTGCACCTGACGACGCACGAGGTCGTCATCCTCAGCGGCGGCGTCTCCATGGGCAAGTTCGATCTGGTGCCCAAGGTGCTCATGCAGTTGGGCGTCCAGGAAGTCTTTCACAACATCGCGCAACGCCCCGGCAAGCCCATGTGGTTCGGGATCGGCCCTCAAGGACAATCGGTGTTCGGTCTGCCCGGCAATCCGGTCTCGACCCTGGTCTGTTTGATTCGCTACGTGATCCCGGCGATCGCCGAGGCGATGGGAACGCGCCGCGCCGCGCCGGAGCGCTTGGCGCTCGCTGCACCGGTCACGTTTCAACATTCGATGGCCTATTTTCTTCCAGTGCAAATCGAACACGACGATTGGGGTCGGCCCTGGGCAAATCCGCGGCCGCCGAACGGCTCGGGCGATTTTCTGAGCCTCGCGGGCACCGACGGGTTCGTCGAGCTGCCGCCCGGCCCAAACACCTATCCACGGGGCTTCGTCACCAGCGTCTATCGCTGGTGATCCCGTACCACCATGGAATCCACCATTCACGACATCCGGGGTGCCGATCACCCGCTCGATCGCTTTGCGCGGCCGCTGCACGACCTGCGCATCTCCGTCATGGACCGCTGCAACTTTCGCTGCCCGTACTGCATGCCGAAGGAGCAGTTCCATGACAACTACCGGTTCCTGAAGTCCCAGGAGCGCCTGTCCTTCGACGAGATCGTACGCCTGTCGCGCCTGTTCGCGACGCTCGGCGTCCGCAAGCTGCGGCTCACCGGCGGAGAACCCCTGCTGCGCGCCAACCTCGCGGATCTCGTCGGCGACCTCACCGCGATATCCGGCATCCAGGATATCGCGCTCACCACCAACGGCGTCCTGCTGGGTCAGCATGCCGTCGACCTGCATGCCAATGGGCTGCGGCGCGTCACGGTGAGCCTCGACACGCTGGACCCCGTCGTGTTCACGCGCATGAGCGGCGGTTTTGCCGCGCTCGATCAAGTTCTGCACGGCATCGATGCCGCGATCGCAGCGGGACTGGCCCCCGTCAAGATCAATTCGGTCATCGAGCGCGGCGTCAACGATCACACCGCACTCGACCTGATCGAGCGTTTCCGGGGAAAGCCCGTCATCGTGCGCTTCATCGAATTCATGGACGTCGGCAACCGCAACGCGTGGCGCCCCGAGATGGTCGTGCCCTCGAGCGAGCTGGTGGCCCGCATCGGCGCCCGTTGGCCGATGTCACCGATTGGTGAAAATTATCGCGGCGAAGTCGCGCAGCGCTGGCGCTTCGATGACGGCGGCGGCGAAGTCGGGTTCATATCCTCCGTGTCGCAACCGTTCTGCGGCGCGTGCAGCCGGGCCCGGCTCTCGTCGGAGGGTAAGTTTTATACCTGCCTGTTCGCCACCGAGGGCTTGGACCTGCGGGCGGCGATGCGCGCCGGCGCCAATGACGCAGAGCTGCTGAACGTGATTCGCGGAAAATGGCTCGGTCGCACCGATCGCTACAGCGAGCTGCGCGACGAGTTCCGCCGCGCCGAGCCGCAGCCCAGGAAAATCGAGATGTACTACATCGGCGGCTGAACATGGCATTTTCACATTTGGATGATGAGCAACGTCCCACCATGGTGGATGTCAGCGGAAAGGTCGCCACGAAACGCACGGCGGTGGCCCAGACGCGCGTGCGATTTCCGCCTGCGGTGACCGCGGCTCTGCGCGAGAACGGCCTGCGCTCCGCGAAGGGACCCGTCTTCGATACCGCCATCGTCGCCGGGGTCATGGGAGCGAAGCGCACCCACGAATTGATCCCCTTCTGCCATCCCCTGGGAATCGAGAATTGCCGCATCACGATCGAGCTCGACGGCGACTCGGCGGTCATTCTTTGCACGGTGAGCGTACACCACAAGACCGGCGTGGAGATGGAAGCGCTCACCGGCGCGAGCATCGCCGCGCTCACCATCTACGACATGTGCAAGGCGCTGTCTCACGACATGGTCATCGGCGATACGCGGCTGATGGCGAAGGACGGCGGCAAGAGCACCTACGTTCTCGAGGAAGCCTCATGATCTCCGCGCCCGCCGTGTACGGCCTCATTCTCGCCGGCGGCAAGAGCTCGCGCATGCACCGTGACAAGGCGGCGCTGGTCTATCAGGGCAGAAGCCAACTCGATCGCGCGTTCGAGTTGGCCGCCCGGCACGTCGACAAGGTGTTCGTCTCCGTGCGCGCGAATCAGGCCGCCGAGTCCACGCGCGCCGACAAGCCCCTGATCATCGACTCCGTCGAGGGTGAAGGACCCATCGTCGGGATCCGCTCGGCCCTCGCCGCGGCCCCTGACGTGGCTTGGCTGGTGATCGCATGCGATCTGCCGTTCCTCTCGGCTGCGGCCCTGGAGCAACTGCTCGCCGAACGCGACCCCGGCGCCTTTGCCACGGCGTATCGCAGCACCTTCGATGGGTTGCCCGAACCGCTGTGCACGATCTGGGAACCGTCGGCGGCGGCCGCGCTCACGGCGTTTCTGGCCGCCGGCGGTCATTGCCCGCGGAAATTTCTGATCCGTCACGGCGCGCGTCTGCTTAGGGCCCGCGACCGGCATGCCCTCGACAACATCAACACACCGGAGGAGTACGCCAGGGCCCATGACGCGCTCGCCGGCACCCTGGCCAACCCGATGCAACTCACCATCCAATACTTTGCCCTCATGCGCGAACAAGCAGGACGATCCGAGGAGACGCTGGAAACGGCCGCGGCGACGCCGGCCGATCTGTTCACGGAGTTGACCGCGCGCTATGGGTTCACGTTGTCGCGCGAGCAATTGAAGGTTGCCGTCAACAGCGAGTTCGCGGACTGGTCCCGCAAGCTGGCGTCGGGCGACTCCGTGGTCTTCATTCCACCCGTCGCGGGCGGCTGATGCGCTTTCGTTTCACGGAGACGGCGATCGACACCGAGTCGGCGCGGCGCGAAATCATCGATCCCGGCGCCGGCGGCTACGTGAGTTTCGAAGGCTGGGTGCGTGACCACAATGAAGGCCAGGACGTCACACGCCTTGAATACGAAGCATTCCAAGCCCTCGCCCTGAAGGAAGGCGATCGCATTCTCACGGAAGCGCTCAGCCGCTTCCCCATCAAGCATGCACTGTGCATCCATCGGGTCGGGTCGCTCGACCTCACCGACATGGCCGTGTGGGTGGGCGTGAGCGCGGCGCACCGCGGCGAAGCTTTCGACGCCTGCCGGTTCATCATCGACGAGGTGAAGCACCGCGTGCCGCTCTGGAAGAAGGAGCATTACCGCAGCGGCAATTCCGGCTGGGTCAACTGCGAGCGCTGCGCCGAGCCTCCCCAACACTTGCACGACCACGACCACGACCACGACCACCATCATGGTCACGATGCAGCCTGACTACTCACGGCAGCTGCTTCTCAAGGAAATCGGGGCGGCCGGCCAGGCCAAACTCTCCCAGAGTCGCGTGCTGATCGTCGGCGCCGGCGGCCTCGGCAGTCCCGTGCTGCAATACTTGGCGGGTGCCGGTGTGGGGCATTTGAGCATCGTCGATGCCGACACGCTGGACCCCAGCAACTTGCACCGGCAGCCGATCTACGACCTGGCGGATGTGGGGAAATCCAAGGTCGATCTCGCCGGCGTCGCGGTGCGCGCGATCAATCCCAGTGTCGTCGTGCAAACCCATCGCGTGCGCTTCGCCGCCGGCAATGCGGTCGAACTGGTGCAAGCCCACGATGTCGTCGTCGATTGCAGCGACAACTTCCGCACCAAGTTTTTGATCAATGACGCCGCGGTGCTCGCCCGGCGTCCCGCCGTGTTCGCGAGCGTGTATCAGTACGAAGGCCAGCTCCAGGTCTACAAGCCGGATCCCGCGCATGCCTGCCTGCGGTGCCTGTGGCCGGACGCCACGGCCGACGGCGTGGTGGGCAACTGTGCCGAGGCCGGCGTGCTCGGCCCCGTGCCCGGCGCCTTCGGTTCGATCCAGGCGCTGCTCACCTTGAAGATTCTGCTGGGAGTTCCGGGGCAGCTCGGCGGCGAATTGATGCTGCTCGATTTCATGAATTTTTCCAGCGTCAAGCTCAAGGCGCCGCGCCGCGTGGCGTGTGTCGCGCCGGCATGCGCATTGATCCACGGTATCGCGCGCGATGATGAGGATCTGGAACTCGAACTACCGTCGCTCGCCGCCGCCTCCGCGCAGGGGCTCGATCTCATCGACGTGCGTACCGACGAGGAAGTCGCCACGCAGCCCGCACCCGTCCCGGTGCGGCACATCGCCATGCCCATGCTGCTGGCGAACCCCGCGCAGTTGTCGCCCGCCGGCCACTACCTGCTCCTTTGTGCATCCGGCAAGCGCAGCCTCGCGACCGCCCGCGAACTGCGCAAACGCGGACTCACCGTACGTTCCCTGGCCGGCGGCCTGCAAAACTTGAGAGGTTGACGTGCTCTTCGACAGCAAATTGCCGGATGTCGGCACCACCATTTTCACCGTGATGTCGCGCCGCGCGCTCGAGGAAGGCGCGCTCAACATCGGCCAGGGATTCCCCGACTATCCGATCGATCCGCGTCTGTCGCAGGCGTTGGTCGACGTCGTGGCCGAGGGACGCAACCAGTACGCGCCCATGGAGGGCGTCACGGAATTGCGTGAGCAGATCGCCCGCAAGTTGTTCTTGAGTTACGGGCTTGAATTCGACCCGCAATCCGAAATCACCGTCACCTGCGGTGGCACCGAGGCACTCTACGACGCGATCCAGGCCGTGGTGCGGGTGGGCGATGACGTCATCATCTTCGATCCCGCCTACGACGCCTACGAACCCGCGGTCCGGCTGGCCGGCGGCCGTTGCATACGCATACCCTTGACTCCGCCCGCGTTCCGCCACGACTGGGACCGGGTACGCGGCGCGCTCACCGAACGGACCCGCCTCATCATCATCAACAGCCCGCAGAACCCGAGCTGCTCGATCGCCGATGCCTCGGACCTCGAGTCGCTCGCGGCCCTGGTCCGCGACCGGCCCATCAGCATCCTCGCGGACGAGGTCTATGAACACGTGCTGTATGACGGCCGCCGCCACGCCTCCGTGCTGGCGCATCCGGAACTGCGCCAGCGCAGCTTTGCCGTGTTCTCCTTTGGCAAGACCCTGCACGCCACCGGCTGGCGCGTGGGTTACTGCATCGCGCCGGCGGCTCTCACCCGCGAGTTGCGCAAGGTGCATCAGTTCAACACCTTCAGCATCGCGTCCCCGCTGCAGCACGCGATCGCGCGCTATCTCGCGCAAAACCCCGACGCATGGAAGGGCCTCGCCGGCTTCTTTCAAGCAAAGCGCGATTTGCTGGCGGGACGGCTCCGCGGCTCAGGCATCGAGCCGGTGCCGGCGGCCGGCACCTATTTTCAACTCGTGGATTACGGCGCACTCAGCCAGGCCGGCGACGTCGATTTCGCCGACCGCCTGATCCGCGAGGCCAAGGTGGCGACGATCCCCCTGTCGCCGTTCTACGCGGCGCCGCCGGCGATGACCTTGCTGCGTCTGTGCATCGCCAAGAAGGACGAGACCTTGCAGGCCGCGGCAGATCAGCTGTGCGAGTTCGCGAAGTCGCTCTGACGGCACCGCCGCGACGTGGCCTGCATCAGGTCCCGAAGCGGCGCTTCACCGACGGCAGACTCTGCCGCGTTCGTATGCGCGCGGCGTCCATGAGCATTCTGCCCGCCCACCGGTAGACATTGTTCTCCTTGACGGTGCGGCGCATGAGACGCATGCGGTCGCGCCGCTCGTCGCGACCCATGCGCATGGCGATCTCCATGGCATCGGCCGTTTCGTTCACATCGAAGGGGTTGATGAGCACCGCCTCCTGAAGTTCGCGCGACGCCCCGGCGAAAGTGCTCAAGATCAGCACGCCATCCTCGTCGTCGCGCGAGGCCACGAATTCCTTTGCGACCAGATTCATGCCATCGTGCAGGCTGTTGACCAGGCAAAAATCTGCGGCTCGGTACAACTCGAACACGCGCTCCGGTTCCTGGTGTCGATCGATCAGCACGATGGGCAGCCACGCGCCCTCGCCGAACTTCGCGTTGATTCGCGCCACTTCACTGTAGGTCTGCTCCTGCAGAGCTTGGTACGCCGGCAAGGTGCTGCGGGAGGGCGCGGCGATCTGCAGGAGAGTAATGCGCCCCCGATGGCGCGGGTTCTTGTCGAGCAACAATTCCAGTGCATGGAAGCGCTCGATGATCCCCTTCGTGAAATCCCACCGCTCGACCCCCAGGCCGATGACCACGTCGGCCGCGATGCCGTAACGCTCGCGCACCACCGCGCGGCATGTCGCGACGTCCGGCAGGCGCGCGAGCCAGCGCGGCGGCCATTCGATCGAAATGGGATAGGGCGCAACGCGGCACACCCGGCCCTGCAGCGTGACGGTCATGTGCTCGTGGTCGATCTGGCATTCCACGTATCGATTGACGGTCTCGAGAAAATTCTGGCAATGGAAGCGTGTGTGGAACCCAAGAATGTCCGCCGACAACATGTGCAGCAGGATCTCGCGTTTCCACGGGCATACGCCGAAGGTCTCCGCATTCGGCCAGGGGATGTGCCAGAACAACGCGATCGTCGCCTTGGGTATTTTGGCGCGGATGAGTTTCGGCAGCAGCGCGAAATGAAAGTCCTGGATCATCACCACCGGGCTGTCGGTCGTCGCCTCCGCGGCGACCACGTCGGCGAACTTGGCATTCACCTCTTCGTAGGCACGCCAATCGGTGGGCCGAAACGCCGGCCTCACATAGGCCAGATGACACAGAGGCCACAGACCCTCGTTCGAGAATCCGTAGTAATAACCCTGCTCCTGCTCGGCGCTCAGCCAGACGCGACGCAACGTATAGGCGGGATCGTCGGGCGGCACGCGGATCTGGTCGAAACGATCCACCGTCTCCCGATCGGCGGGGCCGGCGCCGTGCGCGATCCAGGTTCCTGCGCACGCTCGCATGATGGGCTCGAGCGCCGTGACCATGCCGCTCGCGGGCACCTGCACGACCGGGTGATGGTCGGCATCGTAGTTGTGGATGTACGGCTCGCGGTTCGAGACGATGAGCACCTGCGCCGAATGCAGATGCTCGTTCACCACCTGCTTGAGCGCCTGCGGCGTCCAGTTCTCGCGAAAGTCGATCTCCAGACGCTGCTTTTCCTCCACCTCGGCCAGCACCTGGCGCACCTGGGTGAGTATCGGCTGCGATGAGCGTGGCGATTCCGCGTCGTCGAGAAAGCGTTTGCCGCGGATGTCGCCGATCAACACGTTGACCCAGCGCCGTAATTGCAGCCACGCCACCAGCACCACCAGCAACGCCAGCAACAGCACGGAGATGCCGATGAATACGAGCACGAAATCGCGTGCCGTCCGTTGTCGGCGGTCCACGAAGCTCAGATCGTGCAGCATCAGAACCCGAAACGGCTGGGGTTCGGCGTTGTCGAAATCGAATCGCGAGATCTGCACCGAGCCCGACGGCAGCTGCTGCACGCGCGGCACCGGCGAGGCGCCCTTGGCATTGGCTTCGCAGGAGATGGCCTGCGGTGCGTGCTCGGTCTTGTAGATCGTGCTGCCGTCCGGCCGGCAGACCAGTATCGCCAACAACCGCTCATCGGCCGTCACTTTCGCGAGGTAGGACCGCAACCGCGCCTCATTGCCCTTGCCGACGAGTTCGGTGAACTGCTCCTCCATGCTGTGCATCACCAGTTGCGAGCGCAGTTCGACGTCGGAGCGAAACCATTCGGCCAGCAAGCGTTCGATATAGGGCAGGCCGAAATAGGCCACCACGCAGGACGCGAGAGCGACGGGCAACACGAAGCGCAACATGATTGAACGAAACATCTTGCCTCCGTGCGAAATCGGCGTGGCGTGCGGACAGACTGGACAAAATACCTAAAACTCGCGGGCTCGTGTGGATTATCCCGGGCCGTGGTGGTGTAACAATTACATTCACAATTAATCGCCGACCGAAAGGCTAGGCAGGGACGTGACCGTAGGCTATTTTGCTTTTGCATGACGCCAACACCCGCTCCTCCGCCCCCCTCGCTCGACTGGTGCTTGTTCCTGGATGTCGACGGTACGTTGATCGAGCTGTCCGACACGCCCTTCGACACGCGCGCGAGCGATGAACTGAATTCGTTGCTGAAGGACGTCGCCGAGCGGCTCGGCGGTGCACTCGCCTTGGTGAGCGGACGCAGCATCGAGTATCTGGATGCGCTGTTCGCCCCACTGCGCTTTCCGTCGGCGGGCCTGCATGGCGTCGAGCGGCGCAAGGCGACCGGCGCGCTGCACGGCGCGAGTTTCATCGACTCTCAGCTGGATCGCGCCCGAGTTGCTCTCGCGGCGCTGGTCCAGGCACATCCCGGCACACTGCTCGAAGACAAGGGCAGGACGATTGGCGTGCACTACCGCATGGCGCCTCAGTTCGAACCCGCGGTGCGTGAATCGGTCGCCGAGGTCGCCGCCGCCTTGGGCACCGCCTATCACGTGCAGGCCGGCAACATGATGCTGGAGATCAAGCCGCGCGGCTTCACCAAAGGACAAGCGATAAAAGCCTTTCTGCAGGAGCCGCCGTTCTCCGGCAGGACGCCGGTATTCGTGGGAGACGACCTCACCGACCTCGACGGCTTCCGTGTGGTCGAGGCCGCGGGCGGTATTTCCATCGGAGTCGGCGATCGCGTTCATGGGACCAGCCAGCTGGCCGATCCCGCCGCCGTTCGCGGCTGGCTCGAGGGCATCGCCGCGTTGGTGGACTCGCACCGCGAGTAGCCAGCCGGCGCGCACCCGGTCAGGCCTGCCAGGCTGGCCTACTAGGGGCGGACCTGTCCGGAACCGCGCACCAGATACTTGTAACTGGTCAGCTGCTCGACACCCACCGGTCCGCGCGCATGAAATTTGTCGGTGCTGATGCCGATCTCGGCGCCCATGCCGAATTCCCCGCCATCGGCGAACTGCGTGGATGCGTTATGCAGCACGATCGCGCTGTCGACTCGTGCCAGGAAGCGCTCGGCGGCAACGGCGTTGCCGGTGACGATGCAGTCCGTATGCTGTGAACCGTACTGTTGGATGTGCGCGATCGCCGCGTCCACGTCGTCGACGACCCGAACCGCGATGATGGCGTCGAGGTACTCCGCATACCAATCCTGTTCCGTGGCCGGCTTCACGCGTGCATCGACCCGTGCGCTCGGCTCGTCGCCGCGCACCTCGCATCCGGCCTCGAGCAGCATGTGGATGAGCGGCTCAAGGTGGGTCTCCGCACAGCCACGATCGATCAACAACGTCTCGGCCGAACCGCACACGCCCGTGCGGCGCAATTTCGCGTTGAGAACGATGTCCTTGGCCATCGACAGATCCGCAGCGCGGTCGACGTACACGTGACACACGCCCTCGAGGTGGCCGATGACCGGCACCCGGGCATCCTTTTGCACGCGGGCGATCAGGCTCTTGCCGCCGCGCGGCACGATCACGTCGATGTCGTCCACCATGTCCGACAGCATGTAGCCCACCGCGGCTCGATCCGTGGTAGGCACCAGCTGAATGCAGGCGGCGGGCAACCCGGCCACCACCAGACCCTCGACCAGACACGCATGGATCGCGGCATTCGAATTTGCGCTCTCCGAGCCGCCGCGCAGAATCACGGCATTGCTGGATTTCAAACACAGCGCACCCGCATCGGCCGTCACGTTGGGACGGCTCTCGTAGATGATGCCGATGACCCCGAGCGGCACGCGCAGTCGCTGGATGACCATGCCGTTGGGCCGCGACCATTCGGCCAGCACCGTGCCGATCGGATCCGCCAACCGTTCGACGTCCTCCAGCCCTTTCGCCATGGCCTCGACGCGGGCATCGTTCAACTTCAGCCGATCGAGCATCGCCGGGGACAGGCCCTTGTCCTGTGCCTCGCGCATGTCGCGCTCATTGGCGGCAATGATCTTGTGGCGCCGTGCGCGCAGCGCCGCCGCCGCCGCCCGCAAGGCGCGGTTTTTCTGATCGGCCGAGGCCAGGGCGAGCGTCAGGGCCGCGGCACGAGCAGCGCGGCCGATGGCCGACATGATGTCCGGCACGGACCGGGCGGGCGTCGAGTAAGGAGCGAATGACTCTTGATTCATGGGTGACATCACGCCTTCAATAAGACCAGATCGTCCCGATGCACGAGCTCATCGCGACCCCTGAACCCTAGCACTTTTTCGATCTCAGCGGATTTCCGGCCGATGATTCGCGCGGCGTCGCTGTCCGAGTAGGCGCAGATGCCGCGCGCCACCTCGGCGCCGTCGGGCCCGACGATGCTCACCGTATCGCCTCGTTCGAAGCGGCCCACCGCCCGGGTCACGCCGGCCGGCAGCAAGCTCTTGCCGTCCATGAGCGCCCGTACCGCGCCCTCGTCCACCGCGATGGCCCCCGCAGGCTTCAGCGTTCCCGCGATCCACTGCTTGCGGGTTGCCACCGGCGTCGAGGACGGTACGAACCAGGTGGCCCGCGCCCCGTCCTCGATCCGTTTCAGCGGATGCTGTTCCGCCCCTTTGGCGATGCACAAATGACATCCCGCGCCCACCGCGATTTTAGCCGCGGCGATCTTCGTTTGCATCCCGCCGGATCCCATGCTGCTGCTCACCCCGCCCGCCATGGCTTCGATTTCCGGGGAGATTTCCAGCACGCGAGCGATGAACTGCGCCTCCGGGTGATCGTGCGGATT
>Ga0182014_10007278_pt1 | contig 11650 bp, 7 predicted proteins | sample 612S2DmetaG_FD_120489 | JGI IMG/M metagenome (GOLD analysis project Ga0182014, IMG submission 120489) | Permafrost microbial communities from Stordalen Mire, Sweden - 612S2D metaG | ecosystem: Environmental > Terrestrial > Soil > Wetlands > Permafrost | place: Sweden: Stordalen | collected... | reverse complement strand
TTCAGGACAAGCAGCGCCGCACCGAGATGGTCGAGCGTGCCGCCGCCCAGGTCTACCGGCCCTCGCCGCCGCTCAGCCCGGCGTCGCTCGATTCCGCGATCGCCGAAATCGCCGCGCGCCAGAACGAACTCGACGCGCCGGCGCCGCGGCCGCTGCCGCCGCGCAACGCGCCGCCGATCGCGCCTTCGATGCCGCCGGCGATGGCCAGACCCGCCGTGGCGGCGCCAGCCCCGCCGCCGGGGCCGGATTTCTCCTCGCTCGAACGCCATCTGTTCAAGATCACCAGCCAGATCGAGGCGCTGCAGCGTCCCGACGGGATCGAGCAGTCGATCGCCGCGTTCCGCGGCGAACTCGCCGAGATCCGTCACGCCATCACCGAGGCGATGCCGCGGCGGGCGATCGAATCGATCGAAAACGAAATCCGCTCGCTGTCGCGGCGCATCGACGACACCAGGCAGAGCGGCAGCGATACCCAGGCCCTGGGCGGCATCGAACGCGCGCTCGGCGAAATCCGCGAAGTGCTGCGCTCGCTGACGCCGGCGGAGCAGCTGGCGGGCTATGACGAGGCGATCCGCAATCTCGGCGCCAAGCTCGACCTGATCCTGCGCGCCAATGACGATCCCTCGACGGTCCGGCAGCTCGAAGGCGCCATCGCCGCGCTTCGCGCCATCGTCTCCAATGTCGCCTCCAACGACGCGCTGGCCCGGCTTTCCGACGACGTCCACACCCTGGCGTCCAAGGTCGACCAGCTCAGTCGCGCCGACAACAACAGCGACTCCTTCGCGATGCTCGAACAGCGCATCGCGGCCCTGACCTCGACGCTGGAGAGCCGCGAACGGCCGGCGCCGGGCCTGGACGCCGACCAGCTCGAAGCCGCGCTGCGGGCGCTGTCCGACCGCATCGACCGGATGCCGGTCGGCAACGACAATGCCGCAGCGCTCACTCATCTCGAACAGCGCGTATCCTATCTGCTCGAACGCCTCGAAGCCTCGACCGACCACCGCAGCTCGGTCGATCTCGGGCGGGTCGAGGAAGGGCTGCAGGACATTCTGCGCCATCTCGAAGCCCAGCACGCGGCGGTGGCCCGTCTGGCCGACCAGACCAGCCGCGCCGCGCCGCAGCCGGCCGATTCCGGCCTGTTCGATGTCGTCAAGCGCGAACTGTCCGACATCCGCTTCAGCCAGACCGAGACCGACCGCCACACCCAGGATTCGCTGGAAGCCGTGCACAACACGCTCGGCCATGTGGTCGACCGGCTGGCGATGATCGAAGGCGATCTGCGCACGGCTCGCGCCCAGCCGGCCGCGCCCGCGCCCGAAAGCTGGCCGGCGCCGCAGGCCGCGCTGCCAGTCGAGCCGCCCCCGGCGGCGCCGCGCGTCGTCGCCCCGCCGCAGCCAAAGCCCGAATTGCCGAATCCCGCCGCGGCACAGGCCGCCTTCACCGCGGCGCCCCGGGAATTCCCGGTTGCAACTCCGGCGATGCCGGCCGCCGCCGTCGTGGCGCCGCGCGCCATCAGCGAGATCCTGGAGCCGCATACGGCGCCGCCGCGCGCCCCGATCGCGCCGGACCTGCCACCCGACCACCCGCTCGAGCCGGGTACCCGGCCGACCGGCAGGGTTGCCTCGCCCTCGGAGCGCATTGCGGCTTCGGAAAACGCGATCAGCGAAATTCCGGCCAGCGCGAGCGCGCCGGCCAGCACATCGAGCTTCATTGCCGCCGCGCGACGCGCCGCCCAGGCCGCCGCCGCCGCAGCGCCTGCCGACGGCAAGGGCGGCCGCGGCGCCGCCAAGGGCCCCGCCGGCGACAAGGCCAAGGAAGCCTCGACCATCACCTCCAAGATCCGCTCGCTGCTGGTCGGCGCGAGCGTGGTCGTCATCGTGCTCGGAACCTTCAAGATGGCGATGACGCTGCTCGACAGCGGCAGCGCCCCGCCACTGCCGCCGATGGAGAGCGCCAGCGAGCCGCCGGCTTCGGCAGCCCCGCCCGCGGATGCCGGCGCCAAGCCTTCCATGCCTGATCCAGCGATGCCCTCGATGACCTCGCCGACACCGATCGGCCGGCAATCGCTCAACAACACCGCGCCGGCGATGCCCAGCGCATCGGTTGCGATCCCGCAGGCCGCGACGGCGCCCGCCGCGCAGCCGGCGCCGGCAAACGACGTCACCGGCTCGATTCCGACGCCGCCGACCTCGCCATCCAGCCGCAAGCTGACCTCGGTGCAGGTCCCGCCGACCGAGCGGTTGCCCGACGGCATCGGCGGACCGATGCTGCGCGCGGCGGCGCTGCGCGGCGATCCCACCGCGGCCTATGAAATCGGCGTGCGCTTCGCCGAGGGCAAAGGGGTGGCCGCCAATCTCGACGAAGCCGCCAAATGGTATGACCGCGCCGCCCAGGCCGGCGTGGTGCCGGCGGTGTTCAGGCTCGGGACCTTCTACGAAAAGGGTCTCAGCGTGAAGAAAGACACCGATATCGCGCGGCGCTATTATCTGCAGGCGGCCGAGCGCGGCAACGCCAAGGCGATGCATAATCTGGCCGTGCTCGACGCCGACGGCGGCGGCAAGGGCGCCGACTACAAGAGCGCCTCGCAGTGGTTCCGCAAGGCCGCCGATCGCGGCGTCGCAGACAGCCAGTTCAACCTCGGCATCCTCTATGCCCGCGGCATCGGCGTCGAACAGAACCTCGCCGAATCCTTCAAATGGTTCAGCCTGGCGGCGGCGCAGGGCGACGCGGACGCCGCCCGCAAGCGCGACGATATCGCGAAGAGGCTCGATCCGCAGTCGCTGGCGGCGGCCAAGCTGGCGATCCAGACCTTCACGCCGGAACCGCAGCCCGACGACGCCATCAACGTCGCCACCCCGGCCGGCGGATGGGACTCGGCGCCAGCGCAGACCAGCACGGCAAAGCCCGCCGCCAAGCCGGCGGCAATCAAGCGAACCGCCGCCGCGCATTGATGCGCAAGGCGGCGGCCGTCATATTGTTCATCGACAAAGCCATATAAAACAGCATCATTGCGCCACGTCAGCGAGGTTTTGCCCTGCGGTTGCGATGCCCGGGGTGGCCGCAATCAGCATGGGGATCAATTGCCGGGAGGATCGTTTGTCCTTCGATGATCGCAACGATGGCCCATTCCGAAGCTCGCCGACCGGGCCTCGGGTGGCACCGCCGCGCCAGCCGCCCCGGCAAGCGTCGGCGCGGCCGCCCCAGTTCATCGGCCGCAGGCGGCCTTTGTGGTCGGTCGCCATCTTCATCCTGCTGCTTTCCGGCATCGGCATCCGCGCCTACCGGGATCTGTCGCACCCCGAAGCCTGGGCCTACTGGAAGGACCTCTATCTCTCGCCAGGCATGACCGCGTCGCTGGTCGCCGAGGCCGATGTCGACGGCGCCGGCCATGTCCGGCGGATCCTCGCGATCCGGGGCGAGATCGGCGCCGCCTCCGCGAGCTGGTTCCGCGAGCGGCTCGACGCAGCAGCGCTCGCGGCCGGCGATATCGTCGTGATCGCCTCACCGGGAGGCGATCTGAATCAGGCGATCGTCATGGGCGAACTCGTTCGATGGCGGGGATTGGCGACAGCCGTCGCGGCCGTCGACGCCTCGGGCCGGCAGCTCAGGCCGGCTCGTTGCGCCAGCGCCTGCGTGTTCGTCTACGCCGGCGGCACCAACCGCTACGGCGTCGAAGGCTCGCAGCTGGGCGTGCATCGGTTTGTGGCAACCAATCCCGGGCGCGATCCCGTTGCCGCGACCCAACGAACCACCGGAATGGTATTGAACTACATGACCCGGATGGGCGTCTCCTCCGCCGTGGTGGAAGCCATGACCGCCAACAGGGACGTGCGCTGGCTCGACCCGCAGGAAGCCATCGCGATGAACCTCGTCACCGATCCGGTCCGCGGGCCTTGAGGCGCGCGGGCCGCCGTCCGTTAATCTGAATCGTTCACCACACTTGCAAGCGTGTGACCGCAGCCGGCAAAAAAAGCCGCTGCCGGCGGATTCTTTAGTCCCTCCGATGGCCGATTTCGGTTATGCAGGGACGCGGTCGTCGATCCGCGCTCCACAGGAAACCATGCCGTGAGCGGTTTCGGCCAGCCTCAGGGCTCAATCCGAAGCAAACGCGCGTGCAGCTTTACCTTCCGATCGCCGACATCCCGGTCAACGTCTTCCTCATCCTGGCGATGGGCGCGGCCGTCGGCTTCGTGTCCGGCATGTTCGGCATCGGCGGCGGGTTTCTGATGACGCCGCTGTTGATCTTCATCGGCATCGCGCCCGCGGTCGCGGTGGCTTCGGTCGCCAGCCACATCGCGGCCTCGTCGTTCTCCGGCGCATTGTCGTACTGGCGCCGCCGCGCCATCGATCCGGCGCTGGCGGGCGTGCTGCTGTGCGGGGGCACCATCGGCACCGCGCTCGGGGTCTGGACCTTCACGCTGTTGCGCTCGCTCGGCCAGCTCGACCTCATGATCGCGCTGTCCTATGTCGTGCTGCTGACCACGGTGGGCGGCCTGATGTTCTGGGAGGGCCTGCGCGCGATGCTGCGGGCGCGGCGCGGCGTGACGGTGCCGCTGCGGCGCTCCGGCAGCCATGGCTGGATTCACGGCCTGCCGCTGAAGGTGCGTTTCAAGCGCTCCAAGATCTATCTGTCGGTGATTCCGGTGGTCGTGGTGGGCATCATCATCGGCTTCATCGGCGCGGTGATGGGCGTCGGCGGCGGCTTCATCCTGGTCCCGATCATGATCTATCTGTTGCGGGTGCCGACCGCCACCGTGATCGGCACCTCGATGGTGCTGACGCTGGTCACCATGCTGTTCGCCACCATGCTGCACGCGGTCACCAACCATCTGGTCGACGCCGTGCTGGCGCTGATCCTGATGATCGGCGGCGTCACCGGCGCGCAGTTCGGCGCCCGCGCCGGCCAGAAGATCCGCGGCGAACATCTGCGGCTGCTGCTGGGCCTCTTGATTCTCGCGGTCGGCATCCGCTTTGCGATCGAGCTGGTGCTGCGACCCGATGATCTCTTCACCATCCGCGAAACCGGAGGCGCCGGATGACGGGGCGCGCCGCATTCGCCGCCATCGGCGCCGCGCTGGCGATGGCCGCGGCTTTCGCCGCGCCGCCGGCGCGCGCGGAACGGCTGATCGTCTCGGTCTCGAACCACCGGGTCACGGTGACGCCGAACTATTCCGGCGAGGAGCTGGTGCTGTTCGGCTCGGTCGAAAAGGATTCCTCCACGCCTTCGAGCCGCAATGCCTACGATCTCGTGGTCACCGTGTCCGGGCCGCGCGCGGACATGGTAACGCGCCGCAAGGAACGCAAATTCGGCATCTGGATCAACACCGACTACCGCCAGTTCCTGCAGGTGCCGAGCTATCTGGCGCTGTTTTCCAACCGGCCGTTCGAGGCCATCGCTTCGCCCGAGGTCGAGCGGCGGCAGCAGCTCGGGCTCAACAACGTGCTGCTCACCCAGCGGGTCGGGCCGGATTATGCCGACGTGGTGCCGAACGACGCCTTCCGCAGCGCCTTCGTGCGGCTGCGTTCCGAGCACGGGCTCTACCGCGAGGACACTTCCGCGGTGACGTTCCTGACGCCGACGCTGTTTCGCACCGGCATCCCGCTGCCGGCCGAGGTGCCGATCGGCACCTATGACGTCGAAATAAAACTGTTCGCCAACGGCGCACTGCTGACGCATACCGAAACCGCCTTCGAAATCGTCAAGGTCGGCTTCGAGCAATTCGTCGCCACCACCGCCCGCCGGAACGGCCTGGCCTATGGCCTGGTCACCATATGCATGGCGCTGATGACCGGCTGGATGGCCTCGATCGTGTTCCGCAGGGATTAGAGAGCGTTTCTCATCCTGAGATTCTGGCTCCTGGTGCGGCCAAGGAAATGAGGACTTTCCAAGCCGTCATTGCGACCTCATTCATTGGCTGCATTTCGAGTCAGACTCTGAGGCACCAGGCGGCGCCTCGAACCCGGATTCGAATTTCAAACAGCGAGAGGATACGACTTCGCGTTCCCGCGGCGCGAGGCGCCCGAGGTTTGCGATCAGCTTCACCCTCCTTCGTCGGATTGTTTTCAGCCGGCGTCGCTCTCCAGATTCCTTTCGATCCTGATTGATGTCTGTTATTTTGGGAGCGCGGTCGTGAGCAGACCTGCCGCCACTTGTGACAGCGAACTCTGCGGATATTGACTTGCCCCTGATGGACGAGGACAGCGACGAGATTTCGCAGATCGAGGCGCGGCTCGATGAGCTTGCCGAGGTCTGCGAGCGATGCCGAAAAATCATACTGATTTCCAAGGTAGCCATCGCTGGCGGCGTGGCATTCCTGCTGGTGACAATGCTCGGCCTGTTCGGATTTAGTCAGGTCACTGCCATCGGATCGATTGCGGCGGTGATCGGTGGAATCGTGTCGCTCGGATCGAACGTAAGTACCTTGCAGGAGACGATGGCCGCTATGGGCGACGCCGAGGTGCTCCGTTCGGATCTGATCAGCAGGATCAACCTTCGAGTGGTGGGTGACAGCACCATGAAACGGATTTGACGCGGCTCGACGGAAAACACCCTCTCGGTGAGGGCACGCCGCACCTGCCTATGTCTGCCTTCGGAGGCAAGAGAAGATATCGGCACGATGCCCGCTGATGGCTGTAAATGACCCCGAAACGGACATCCTCGCTTTCGATTTACGGATGCGCCAGACTAGATCTATTCCAGCCTCCGCTTCTTGACGCGCGTCGACCGTCGTGGCTTTTCGTCTGATCAACACCAGACAAAAGCAACGGTCGCCTTGCGTAAAACCATCGATGTCATTTTTTGCGCGAGCGTTGCTGCTATGGCGTGCCATTCTTTCGCAACCGCGTCTCGGGCTGCGGATATCCCCGTTTCCGTTTTGATGCCGCTCAAGGCTCCGCCGGTCGCGAGTTACGACTGGTCGGGGCTTTATGCCGGCGGCCATGTCGGGTACGGCCGGGGATACGGGCGCGACACCCTGTTCGATCCGAACCCGACCGCGGCCGCTTCCTCGTTCGGCAGCCTCTGGGGCGGTTTGCAGTTCGGCTACAACCACCTGCTGCCGTCGCGCCTGCTGGTCGGAATCGAGGGCGACATCTCGTTCCCGAACTATCTCGATGACGGCATCGTCGCGGCGCGATCGACCCCGTCCAGCGCCGTCACCGAAAAACTCGACTTCGTCTCGACGCTGCGCGGCCGGGCGGGCTATGCCTTCGAGCGCTGGCTGTTCTACGCGACCGGCGGGCTCGCCTGGTCGCAGGCACGGTTCCTCGAGGACCCGAACATGGCCGGCAACGAGGACAAGGTTTTGCGGACGCGCACCGGCTGGGCTGTGGGAGCAGGCGCCGAGCTTGCGATCGCGCCGGGCTGGGCAGCCAGGCTGGAATATCTGTATGACCGCCTGGGAAAAGCGAGCGGCACTTTTCCATCGGGCACGGGCACCGAGTCGACCACGGTTGCGCTCAACAGTGTTCGGCTCGGCCTCGATCGGAAGCTCGACTGGACGGGGGCGGATGCAAACCCGACCCATGCGGGCGAATCCTGGGCCATCGCCCCCGCCAGCTGGAATGTTCACGGCCAGCTCACCTTCATCGAACAGGGCTATCCCGCTTTCCGCTCGCCCTACCAGGGCGCGAACAGCCTGACCGGCGGCAATCAAATCCAGAACACGACGAGCGCGACCGCGTTTATCGGCTATCGGCCGTGGGATGGCACCGAAATCTATATCAACCCCGAACTCATGCAGGGCTTCGGTCTCGACAACACGCTGGGAGTGGCCGGCTTTCCCAACGGAGAAGCGCAAAAGTCGAACTTCCCGATTCCGCGCATCGACATGGCGCGCATGTTCGTGAGGCAGACCTTCGGCCTCGGCGGCGAGCAGGAGACCGTCGAGGACGGCCCGAACCAGCTCGCCGGCAAACAGGATATCTCCCGGATCACCGTCACCGCCGGCAGGTTCGCCGTTCTCGACGTCTTCGAAGGCAACACCTATTCGCACGATCCGCGCGTCGATTTTCTCAACTGGAATATGTATTGCTGCGGATCCTACGACGTCACCATGGACAAGATCGGCTACACGTGGGGCGCGGCGGCCGAACTGAACCAGAAATCCTGGACGATCCGTGCCGGCTATTTCCTGGTGCCGACCGTCTCCAACGTCAACAGCTACGACACCCGCCTGTTCGAGCGCGGCGAGTACATTGGCGAACTGGAATTGCGATATTCGCTGTTCGCGCAGCCGGGAAAACTGCGTCTGATGGGGTGGGCGAACATCGCCGATATGGGCAGCTATGCCGAGGCGCTCGCGTTGCCGGCCGCGACGGCGAACTACCCCGACATCACCCAGACCCGGCAAGGGCGTGCGAATTACGGCTTCGTCGTCAATCTGGAGCAGGCGATCACGAACGAGCTCGGCATCTTCTCGCGCGCGAGCTGGAGTCCCGGTCATGTCGAGCTGATCGGCTGGACCGATTGCGACGAGAGCCTTTCGTTCGGGGCGGTGCTGAAGGGTCATGCGTGGGGCCGGCCGGATGACAAGATCGGCCTGGCCGGCGTGGTTGAAGGCCTCTCCCCGATAGCGCGGGCGTATTTCGCCGCCGGCGGCCTCGGGATTCTCATCGGCGACGGCCAGCTCAACTATCGTCCCGAGCAGATACTGGAAGCCTATTACGCGTACACCCTCAATCAATGGGCAACGCTTACCTTCGATTATCAGTTCATCGACAATCCCGGATACAATGCCGACCGGGGACCGGTTTCGGTCTTTTCAGGGCGGCTGCACGCCCAGTTCTGAGCCACGCATATCCCGGCACAAGTCGCATCAAGGCACTCTTCGGACCTGACACGATCTCCGAATTGAGTCCGGAATGCGCCCCCAGGCGGACGCCCGCCATTCATGGCGCCACGCCCCGGTTGGGAGGTGAAAACACCTCGCAGCTGATCCGGTAATGGCTCAATCGCCTCCGACGCCGCGTTGGTGTGCGGGGCTATCCCCGAGCACATCGACCGTACACACCGGCCGCCGGTCCAGTCCCGGGTTAATCGGTATTGCGCTCAAATTGCTGCGTTGGTAAGCCGGCTTGAATACCGTGACCGAGAAAGCCTTTAGGTTCATTTCATCGCCGGTTTACCTGCGGCGATGGGGCAAGGAGCGAATTGCGTGTACGTGATAGGAATCAGCTCGGGGATCAAGCACGGCCACCACGATGGCGCCGCCGCCCTGCTCAAGGACGGCCAGCTGATTGCAGCCGCGGAAGAAGAACGATTTACCTTGTCCAAGCATGCCCGCGGTGAATTACCGCGTGGCGCGATCGATTTTTGTCTGAAGCAGGCCGGCATATCCATCAAGGACGTCGACTGGATCTGCTCGCCGCTGAAAACCTACACGAACTATGAGCGGCGGCTGACCGAGTATTTCAAATTCCAGTTCGGCCACAGTCCGAAAATCCAGCTCTATGACCACCACCTCTGCCATGCCGCGAGCAGCTATTACGGATCGGGATTTTCCGAAGCGACAGTCATCTGTTTCGACTTTTCCGGTGACTCGAGTTCCGGGATGGTTGCGTATGCCAAGGGCAACGAATTCCGAGAACTGACCCGTTTCGGGCGGCGCAACAGCCTCGGCCTCTATTACGGGATGCTGACCCAGTATCTCGGCTATCAGATGACCAACGACGAATACAAGGTGATGGGGCTGTCGTCCTATGGAACCCCACGCTACCTGGAGGAATTCGCCAAGGTACTTCGTCCGGCCGGCATCAGCTATGAGCTCGATGAACAGCTCGACAAGCGCCAGCAGGACGCCGAGATCTTCACCAGCGATTTTTCGACGCGGCAGGAGCGGATATTCACGACGAAGCTCGAAGATCTGCTGGGCCCCCGCCGCGTGCGCGGCCAACCACTGGACCAGCGGTTCACCGACATCGCGGCGAGCGGCCAGAAGCAGCTTGAACTGATTGCAACCAACGTCGTCCGGACGGCCATTGAAGCTACCGGCTGTGCGGACGTCTGCCTTGCCGGCGGCGTCGCGTTGAACTGCAAGATGAACATGGAGATCGCGGCCGAACCTTCGGTTGGCAGACTTTATGTGCCGCCCGTGCCCCACGACGCCGGTGTGGCGCTGGGTGCCGCGATGCTGAAATGCGCCGAGGCGGGCCATAAGATCGCGCCCCTCACCCATGCATATTGGGGGCCGGAATATTCAAACGACCTGATCAGAGACACGCTCGAAAAGGTCGGAGCCCGCTATGAGGTGCACGACGATCCGGCCACTCGTTGCGTGACGGACCTGACGGAGCAAAAAACCGTCGGCTGGTTTCAGGGACGCATGGAGTATGGCCCGCGGGCGCTGGGAAACCGGTCGATCATTGCGGATCCGCGCTCCGCGGACATGAAGGACCGGATCAACGTTCGCATCAAATACCGCGAGGAATTCCGGCCATTTTGCCCCTCGGTGCTGTTCGACCGCCAGGCGGACTATTTCGAAAATGCATTCGACGCGCCGTTCATGGTCGTGACGTTGCCTGTCAAGGAAGCCGTCAGGCAAAGCATTCCGGCCGTGGTTCACGTCGATGGAACTGCACGGATACAAAGCGTTCGGCCGGAAACCAATCCGCTTTACAATCACCTGATCGAAGAGTTCGCAAAAGAGACCTCGATTCCGATGCTGATCAACACCAGCCTCAACATCAACGAACAGCCCACGGTGAACTCGCCTCTGGAAGCCCTGCATACCTATTTCTGCTCCGGTCTCGACGTGCTTTTTCTGGGTCCGTACAGGCTGGAAAAGTCGAAGTAGCAGCGCGCCGACGGAATCGAACATTGGTTCGCGCCCGGTCGCGACCGGCCTTGAAGGAAAAGAGCTGCAATGAGTTCGACTTTCTTGAATCGCATCGAACATGGTCTTGTCAGGCCGGTTCTGCGACGGCTTCGACCGTCACGGCATGCAAGCTATGGCGGAATCAGGATCCGATACCGCAGCGAACTCGACGGGGGCGGGACGGATTTCGGACAGGACTTCCTTCCGTTTCTGAAGGCCCGCGGCATGCCGAAGCAGCCGCGCGCCTTCGAGTGGTGTTGCGGTCCAGCCTTCATCGGCTTCTCCTTGCTGGGAAACGGTTTCTGCGAAACGCTTTGCCTGGCGGACATCAATCCCGACGCAGTCGCTTCGTGCCAACGCACCATCCGCGTCAACGGATTGAGCTCGCGCGCCTCGGTCTTTCGATCCGATAATCTCAAGGACATCCCGCGCTCCGAAAAATGGAGCCTGGTCGTCAGCAATCCTCCCCATTTCATCGATCAGTACGAAGGGGATTTGCGCGCCCACGATCCCGACTGGCGCATTCACCGTGAATTCTTTGCGACCATTGGTGATTTTCTGGCAACGGGCGGCGTCGTCGTATTGCAGGAAAACAACCAGGGGTCGACGATCGACTGCTTCCGGCAGATGATCGGGGATTCCGGGCTTGAGATCGTTTTCCTGGATGGTCACTCCCCAACCCGCACCAGGGACAGCGAATTCTATTATATCGGCATCATGCGACGGGGTGACGTCCCTCCGGCGTGGGCCTTGAGCCGGGTCGAGCGGGTGGTCGATCCCTCGCAAAACAAGCTGGTCTGGCGGCCGTCATAGACGTTACAGGAGCGCCGGCTGCG
>Ga0182014_10007273_pt1 | contig 11656 bp, 9 predicted proteins | sample 612S2DmetaG_FD_120489 | JGI IMG/M metagenome (GOLD analysis project Ga0182014, IMG submission 120489) | Permafrost microbial communities from Stordalen Mire, Sweden - 612S2D metaG | ecosystem: Environmental > Terrestrial > Soil > Wetlands > Permafrost | place: Sweden: Stordalen | collected... | reverse complement strand
TATCCCGATGGCAATGGCCGTATGGCCCGCTTCCTGATGAATGTTCTGCTGGCTTCCGGTGGGTATCCGTGGACAGTGGTTCGCGTTGAGGACCGCAAAGAGTATTTGAAGGCTTTGGATCGCGCGAGCATTGACGTGGACGCAAGGCCCTTTGCAAGATTCATTGCAGAGCGGGTCCGGTGTATTGATTTTCGGGGGCAGGAAGCTGATACCGCTGGTTTGAAACATTCGGCTGCTACGCCCATAAAATGTCTTCGCCCCATCCGTGCTCCGGGTCACTCGAAGGCAGCACACCATGCCAAACGACCCGCAACCTGACGCAATATCTTTTGGGAAACATGGCGAGGTAAACGTGATATTCTTTCGCTGAGTCGCACATCTATCGCAGGTTAAGAAAATGGGGTGGACGTTAATGGGATTATTTGATTTGTTCAAGTCGTCTCACAAAAAAGAATTGAAGGCACAAGATCGCAGTGAGAGTTTTTCGTTCCCAACCATTAAACCAGAAAAAGAACTCTTTGAATGTTATGACGAGATTTTTAATACAACGATCCGAGATGTTTGTGGAATATCGCGAAAAGATGCTTCGGATATCTTGAACATCATAAAAAATGGTGATGGAGGCTTTCTCGATAGTGGTAGGTATCATGAAACCATATGGAAAAAATACTTCAATGATAGAGTCTGGGCTTGGAACGAATATGAAAGATGGAATGAAACATACCAGAAATACGGGAAGTTTCCATCAAGATTTCCTTTAAAAAATGAAATTCCATCTCCTAACATTTCGAGCAATATTGATTATGCTCTAAATGTATTACGAGTAGCTGAGATAAAGGTTCTTTGTGATCAGTACAAAATTACATTCCCAAGCAAAGCGAAGAAGAAAGACTTAGTTGAAGCAGTAAAAACAATTCCAGATATTCATAAATCCCCTGTTCTTATAGCTATAATTGACGATCTTAATGACCGGCTTAGTCACGCAAGGTCAATATACACTCTACTCATGCGAACAATTGATTTCAGAGCAAGAAGTTTATACAATATTCGGAGAGCCAAAAAACTTGGTATTAACAAATTTGAAATTGTCCATACCTTCGAGGAAGACAAAGAGTTTGTTGAAATGGCATTGAAACAAAACCCAAATGCTATTCACCCCGTCTACCCATCAGATTCAAGCTACAAAAAGCCGATTATTTTTGGTTAATGCTGACGCCAGATGGATCAGCAAATTTACTGTCGTTCAGGAAGGTGGTGGGGCTGCGGTGTGTCGGGCGACTCTCACGGCCTTACTGAATGGCTCACGCTGACGCCCTCTTCATGCCATGAGTCCCGACCAAATGTCTGTCATTCGGGTTTCAGGACGTCAAATATCACCCAACCATCTACTTCTCGTATCACTCTAAAAGTGGTGTTTAATCGACCATCGATCAGCACAGCACCACGACAATCGACAATCCTTACATCAGTAATACGTGGTTCTTGGAGATCCCTCGTGGTTCCACCAAACCAACGTATAGTCGAAGGTTGATGACCTCGGCTTTCCTTGCCATCAACACCGCGAAGAACAATATCTGGCTCATGTGTTATTTCTACAGTCTGCGCCGTAAACTTTTTGGGCTTGTTGCCAGCGGTGGAATTGCTAATAAGTGTTATTTCAACGGTATTTTGCATGATTCATCCTACACTGATGCTGCTGTATGTGTCCAGGTCGATCTGGATTGCAATTTGTACGTGACGGAAACCCAGGCGCGGAAGGCTAGCCGAGGCGCTGTTGCACTGGCGCGCTGCTTCATACTTCCCGCGAGACACCGATTGGGTTTTTGCCAATCCGTTAACGGGAAGGCCGTACCACCAGGAGAGCTTGCGGAAAAGGCAGCTCCAGCGGGCTGCGAAGCTGGCCGGGTTGGGAGAGGACATTGGGTGGCACACATTCCGCCATACCTATCGCTCCTGCCTCGACGAAACGGGTGCTCCGATGAAGGTGCAACAGGAACTGATGCGTCACGCTTCGATCCAGACGACGATGAATGTCTACGGGCGGGCCATGACGGAAACCAAACGCCGCGCAAACAGTCAGGTTGTGGGACTGGTGTTCGGCCCAAACTCGCAGCATTCACCTGAAAACACGAGTGTTGCGACCGTCCAATAAATGGCAGTTGTTCCTAATGGGGGATAACGGGGACTTTCCGAAAGCGACCAATTTCTGTAAGTTATTGATTCTTTTGGTTGCGGGGGCTGGATTTGAACCAGCGACCTTTGGGTTATGAGCCCAACGAGCTACCGGACTGCTCCACCCCGCAAATCCAGTCTATCAACTGGCACGGTTGGGGTCAACCCGGACTCTTGTCCAACGCAAGATGATCCAGAGCGGGGAATTTGATTTCAACGCAAGATGAACCTGAAGTAGTCTGAGAGGGCAAGCTGAGGACGGATGATCAGCTTGCTTGGAGCAGAGAAGTTGAGTTTGGTTGAGATTGAGGCATTTCTTACGGCCTCTGACAGTGTGTAGTTTGTCGATTCAAGCCGCCTGAACTCTATAAATGGGTGGAACGGTTGATTTGCCATCACGAATACCCGCTTCAGAGGCGGCGCGGCAAAGGGCTTTTGCTGGCTTATATCGAGCGCCTGACCGGCTTCAGCCGGGCGCAGGCAACACGACTGATAGGCAGCTATATCAAGGTCGGACGGGTCGCGCCCAAGCCCTCGCCGCGCCCCGTTTCCAGCGCTGTTACACCTTGACTGACGTGGAACTGCTGGCCTCGGTCGACGACGCGCACGAACGGCTCAGCGGCTCGGTCACACGCCACATCCTCAAGCGCAAGTTCGAGGTTTGCGGCAAGCCGGAGTTCGAGCGGCTGGCGGCTCTGTCCAACGGCCACCTCTGCAACCTGCGCCAACTACCACCGGCCCTTGGCCCAGGCCGAAGTCCTGATCGACGCCAAGGGCCGTAATCGCCGCCTTGACTAGCAGTGGCAAACACCGCTTGAGAAGCTGCTCTCGCCCGACCGTCCGTAGCAGTTCCCGCACTCAGGACTCTCGATCGGCGCGCTCAAATGCGCGGCCGCATCCAGCAGCGACACCGAGGCCGCACAGCGGATACAACAGGCCAAAAGCGCCAAGTTCGAGCAGATAAAAAATCGGCATGAACCTCAGAGCGCAGTGGAACTGGACCGTGGAAATGATGGTTGATGGAAAGCCCGGAAAACGATCATGCTGTTTTCCGCCCTTCCCACAAACCTTGGAATTCAATAAAGCCGAATCCCGCATTTTCACCGCCAATACAATTACGAGACTTATATGAAAAGACCACAAAAAGAAGACGTCTGAAGCTGCCCGCCTCAAACCCACCATTCAGGTTCATTCTTGGATTGGAGAAGACTCTTGAGGACAACTCTGCAGCTTCGACACGGCAGCTATCCGCCTCCCGCTACCGGTTGTACGCAGCCAAATCCCGCCTTGCCCTTTCCCTGCACCTCCCCTTTATGGCACACTTGCATACATGGGAAGCAAAGATAAAGGCAGAAAAGAAGTCAAGAAGGCGCCCAAACCGAAGCCAAAGCCGGAACCCGGCCAGAGACGCGAAGGATTCACGCCGGCCTCGCCAAAGTAGAACGGCTTAGACCCTCAGACGCACGCAGCGCCGGAGAATTCCAGTTCTCAGCGAGAGTCTCGAAGAGAAAACGCGCCGGACCGGCAACGCAAGGTTCGGAATAGGATGTGCGCGCCATAATCCGCTCATCACATCCGTTTCTCCAAGCGATGAGCGGGCGGACGCGGGAGGCTCGTTCTCCGCGCTGGGTGCCTCGCTCCGGACGACTGCAAACGCCCGGCCATAAGAGTACCCCGAAACCGGCTTCTTGCTGACCGGTGATTCCACCCGGCCAGCTTCGCAGCCTTTTCAGCGCGCCAATATGTCCGCGGCCTTCAAAAACCACGGGTCCAACGGCTTTTGGCCTTGAACGACCTCATCGAGCGGGGTGGTAGCCAACTCGCCGCGGATGATGCCAACCAATACGCCCGTATTGCCAGCGAACAATTGTTCTGCGGCCTCCGAGCCCAGTCTTGTGCCCAGCAGCCTGTCCGCGCAGGTGGGCACGGCGCCTCGTTGCACATAGCCAAGGACCGTCGAGCGGAATTCATAGCCCAGCAGCAAGCCATGCTCCTTGAAGTACTGGCACAAACCTTCCGCGTTGTACTTGGCCCCTTCCGCAACGACGACAATCGCATGGGGCTTCCCCCGTTCATACCCATCCTGGATGCGTTCGGCAAGCTGCTCGGGAATGACTTCCACCTCCGGCAGCACGATGGCCTCAGCTCCGCCCGCAATCCCTGCCATCAGAGCCAGATAGCCGCATTTCCTTCCCATGACCTCGACCAGCAGGGCGCGGCGGTGCGACGATGCCGTCACCTTCAGATTGTCGATTGCGCTCAAGGCCACGTTGAGGGCCGTATCCACCCCGATCGTCACATCCGACCCAAAGAGATCGTTATCGATCGTCGACGCCACACCTACGACGGGAAATCCCATCTGGTTCAGCGCATTGGCGCCGGTCTGCGAGCCATTGCCTCCAATGACGATCAGGCCTTGGATTCCCGCTCCGCGCAGTCTGCGAATGGCCAGTTCACGCCCTTCTTCCGTCTGAAACTCAGGACATCTGGCGGAGCCAAGCACCGTGCCGCCGCGCTGAATGATACTGCCCACATCGCGCGCCCCGAGCCGCTTGAAGTTGCCTTCAATCAACCCCGAGTAGCCCTGATTGACCCCCCACACAGTGAGCCCGTGAGCCAGCCCGGTCCGCACTACGGCCCGAATCGCGGCATTCATCCCCGGAGCATCTCCTCCACTCGTCAAAACCGCAAGACTCTTCATGGATTTTGTCCTTAAAACGCAATTAACTCCAAAGTCATGGCATTGTTTGCCTTGTGGCACTGATCCCAGAATCAGCACTCACTCCTGAGAGAGTCTTCAGCGCCCAAAAGAAACAAGTCCACGGCTTATCCTACACGAGCCGGAGCACGTTCTTGAATCCCCCGTGACTACGAGTGTTTGCCGATACAAGTTGCCGTCGCGACTGGCATTCAAGGCTCCGCGCGGAGTTTCCGGATTTGAATTCAGTTTTGCAGCCACTTACGCAAATCAAACTGCCCAGATACAGGCCGTGACCGTGAAGCCTTTGTTCGCAATAGCATTCAGGCGTATCTTCCTGCCGGTTCTCTGCTTCTCTTTCTCCATGGCGAAAGTCGATAGAATACCCACAGGCTCTTTTCATGCGGCAGCTTTCAAGAATCTTTCCGATGCTTCTGGTCCCGGCGCTGCTCGTATTGGCAGGTTGCGGCGGCGGGTCAGGCACGGCAAGTTCCGGCAATTCCGTTCTGTCAATCGCTCCCCATTCCGGCTCCATCGACACCAACTGTACCGGCTGCAATGCGTCCAAATCCGGCAGCCCGGTCGAGCAATTTACGGCCACTCTGACCAGCGGAGGCGCGGCACGGGTCGCATGGTCGGTCTCCGGCGGGGATGCAGCCAGCGGGCCGGGGACCATCAGCGCCAGCGGGCAGTACACGCCGCCCAGTTACCTGACCGCCGACCGCGCCGAGGTGGTGGTGACCGCGGCTTTGACGGCCAACCCCAGCGTTCGCACCAGTTCCGCGCTGACGGTGACGCCGGGATTCCTGCAGCCTCTCACGCCGGAGAACGTCGCCGTGGGCGCGCATGGAAGCGTGGCCATCACCGGCTTTCTGGCCGAGGCGGGTGGCTCGGCCGGGATTCGCTTCGAGCTTTCAGGCTCGCCAGCCGGACAGGCCGGAGGCCAAAGCGGAAGCCCGTCCGGTTCGCTGAGCGCAGTCCGTTGCCTGCGCGGCAGCCGGGCATTCACTTCATGCACGGTTACCTATACGGCTCCGGCCACGGTGCAGACCACGAGCGCAACCTATGTGGTGGGCACGGTGGACGCCTCGTCTTCAAAGGAATCGGTCGCGGTACTGCTCAACACCGCCGGGATTTCCAGCAACGCCGCCACGCATCAGACCCCCATGCCGGAGTCGGTCGTGCTGGGCAGCTCGGGAGGCAACAACGCGAACTACGACACCCGCGGCGATCAAATCGTGGACTGCTGCAGCGGAACGCTGGGCGCGCTGGTCCAGGACGCCGGCAAGCGCGAGTACGTGCTGAGCAACAACCACGTGCTGGCCCGGAGCGACCTGGCAAGCGTGGGCGACGCCATTGTGCAGCCGGGGCTGATCGACAACAATTGCACGCCGTTTGGAGACAGCGCGGCCTCGGAATCGGCGTCTTCCATTGCCCCGGTGGCTTTTTTGACCGCATGGCTGCCGCTCGACTCAAAACAGACCAACGCGGACGCGGCGATTGCGCAGGTCGCCTCGCGCGCTATGGACCCGGCGGGCAGCATTCTGGAACTGGGCGGCAAGCAGCCAGACGGCACGCTGGCCGCCGCGCCTCCCGGCATCAGCTCGACCGGCGGACGAGGCGAGAGCGCCTGGCTCGATCAGAAAGTGGCCAAGAGCGGACGAACGACGGGATTGACCTGTGGTGGAATTTCCGCCGTCGACCTGGATGTGAAGGTCGATTATTTTTTTGACTGCGCAGAGACGAAGCCGTACCTCACCAAGACCTTTACCCGCCAGTTTGGCGTCCGTGGCAACCAGTTCAGCGACGCGGGCGACTCGGGCGCGCTGCTTGTCGATGCCGACAACGCCGAGCCGGTGGGGCTGCTCTTCGCCGGCGGCACGGACGCCTCCGGAGTCAGTCAGGCTGTCGCCAATCCGGCAACCGGCGTGCTGAACGAGCTGGCGGCGCAGTTGGGCGGCGGGCCATACACATTTGTGGGCGGGGCCGACCATGCGGTCAGTTGCCTGAGCTACGGCGACAGCACGATTGCCGCGGCGCAGGCGCTCACCCTCAGCGCCGCGGAGACTGCGCGCGCCCAGCAGGCGCTCGGGCAGGCCCGTATGCTGTTGAACCCGGCGGCGGGAATCCTGGCTGTGACCGCGGGCAAGAGCAGCGACCATCCCGGCGAGCCCGCGGTGATTTTCTACACAGACCCGAACCGGACAGTCAACCTGCCGGCCATAGTGGACGGCGTGCGCACGGTGCCGATTCCCGCCACGCTTCGCGCCGTGGAGTCTGGCTCGGCGCCGCGCACGCCCTTCGACTCGGGCGCGGTCGCACTGCCGTCCGCGGCGCTCGCCCAAGCCGAAGCCGTCAAAAACCAGATCGCCGCCGGCCTGATGAGCCAGTACCCGGCCTTCTTCGGCGTCGGCGTAGGGCAGAGCCTGGACAACCCGAAACAGGCGGTGCTGGTCGTCTACGTGGACCGCAATCGCCTTCCCGACCAACTGCCTCCGACCATCGACGGGCTGCGCACCCGCTATATCGCGATGGACAGGCTCCACGTCACCCGCTCCTATGCGGCCCCGTTTTCCTCGCGGCTCCACTGCCTAGCCCACAAGCCAGCGCACCGGCTGCGGCTCGCTGGCCAGTGACGAGGCTCGCTTTTCCCGCTCTTTTCTTTACAAGCTGCCTCATACCCAGATCCTGTGTCAGGGCGCGACTTCAGTCGTGCCGAAAAGAGCAGTAAAATCTGGGCTTTAGACCCTGGATACGTCGTCCAACGGAAGCAGATGCAGGTGATGAAACAGCTTGTAGAAACTTGCCCAAAAAACGCTGAAAATAAGTCCATCCCCGCGCGCAGCCTTCATGCGCACGGAGATTTTTCCCCGCCGCGCTCCAGTTGGCGGCACTCGTCCAGGGTCCAGGCGGGAGTGGCGCCGGGGCGGCTTGCGACCAGCGCCCCCAATCCATTGGCGAACGATGCAATGCCGGCCATCGGCCAGCGGAGACCGTAGCCATGCAGAAAAGCGGCCGCGAATGCATCGCCCGCTCCAACCGTATCGGCGACCGTCACCTTGAAGCCGGCAAAGCGAACGAGCCTGTTGTCCATGAAAATGGCGCAGCCCTCGCTGCCCAGGGTGACGCAGAGGTTTTCCACGCCGTAAGTCGACGACCAGGATCGGCAGAACTGCTCCAGGGAAAATGCCTCGCCGGCGTGCGTGAGGCGAAACAGCGTCTCCGCCTCTGTCTCGTTCAGCTTCACGATCGACGCCAGGCCCGAAAGGCGCTCGACCAGCGGCAGATTCCAGTGGCCTTCCCGCAGGTTCATGTCATAGAAGCACTGGACGCCCGGAAGCCGGCCGAGTATCCGATGCAGCATTTCCTCGCTGGCGGGATTGGTTTGGGCGAGAGTCCCAAAGTAAAGCCATGCGGGGCGCAGGGCCTGGATCGCCGAAAGGCGCGCATTGTCCAGTTGAATCGGATCGAACGCCGCCGGACGCTCGATGAAGTAGCTGGCATTTCCGGCATCGTCCATCGTGACTTGCGCGGTGCCGGTGTTCTTTCCGGCAAGCACCTGTACAAAGTCCGCTGACAGCCCGAACGCGCGCATCGAATCGAGGGCGCGGCGCCCACGCCGATCATCCCCTACAGCCGTGACCAGCGCAACCTGGTGGCCCAGCTTCTGCGCCGCAACGGAAAAGTTCAGAGGGGCTCCGCCCAAAATCTCGGATTTGCCGAATACGTCCCAGAGAATCTCGCCGATCGAAAGCAACCGCACCCTGTGTCCCCCTCTGGTTCAGCAGCCTTGGCGGCCCGGCAATCGGGCAATCGAATCCGTGCCGCACGGACGGATTGACCTTGCCGATAGAATCCAGCCTCGGGTGCATCCGTGTCTGGTTATACCAGAGCCGCCGGAAGCTCGTTTCTCACCACAATCAGCGGCAAGCCGCCTGCATCCCGCGCAAGAAAAAGGCTGTCGCAGACTGCCGCTTTGTTCACACGGGATATTTCCGTGCTAAAGTTTACTCACTCTCCGGGCTTTCTTTTCTATGTTCTTAAGTTAGCTGGCTCTACTGGCCGGAAGCAAGACGCTGAGCGGAGGCCAGAAGAAGCCGCATAACGGCCACGATCACCGGCATGAGCGCTTGGTGCATGAACGGGATGGACTGTCGCGGAAGGGTTTCCTTCGGCGCCGTCAAAAGCCTTTTTCGGGAGCTTGAGCCGTTGCCGCACCAGATTGCGCTTCACCGGAAAGCTTTGGTTCTGTCTTGTAAGTGAGGCTCAGGCATGAGCGATATACCCGTTCCCGGACAGCCGGTCATTCTTTTCGCCGAGCAGTGCGCCCCCGGCGCCCTGAGTGAGCAAAATCAGGACTCCGTCCTCCATGTGCGCATCGCACTGGGCGATCTGCTCGTCGTCGCCGGCGGCATCGGCGAAGACACGGGAGGAGCCACCGCTTCGAGGATGGTGGTGGAGTATTTTTACGCGCATCTGGCCAGTCTGCCGTCCGATTACCCGCCCGATCACGCCCTCCGCGAGGCCGCGGCGCTGGCCAATGAGAAGATCCAGGCGGCAGTTGGAGAGCCTGGCTCGCCGCACCTGCGCATGGGCTCCACAGTAGTCGCGGCTCTGTTGCAACAGGGGGCCGACGGACCCTTCGCCTGGGTTGGCCACATCGGCCATAGCCGCGCCTATTTATTGCGCGCCGGACGCCTGCACCGCCTCACCACCGATCACTCCGCCGTGCAGACGCTGCTGAGCCGCAACCTGATTACTCCACAAGAAGCCCTCGACCATCCCGAAGCTTTTGTGTCAACCCGCTTCCTGGGTCAGTCGCCAGAGGTGGAGATCGACATTGAGCAGCACGCGCTCGCGGTTGACGACACGCTGCTGCTTTGCTCCAGCGGCCTTTGGGGACATATCCCAGTGCAAAAAATCCAGAAAACGATGGCCGCTCCCGGCCTCACGCTGGAAACCGCCGCTCACAACCTGCTCGGATTGGCTCTGGCAACGCGCAGCCGCGAGGACATCGGAATCGAGATGCTGCGTCTGGTTCCGCCCCGTACCCCCGATCCGCCCCAAAAGGAGAAACCCTTCCCCGGCCTCAAGTGGATTCTGGCGGTGTTTCTGCTGGCCCTCGCCGGATTGTTCGTGCTGGCCTATTTGACCTTTTTCTAGTACTCCAGTTGCAGATCGTCTTTGCGGAGGGAGCAGGGGGCTTCAGCCCCCTGAAAGGCTGCCGAAACAACGGTGCCTTTAGGCCCGGAACAGGGCAATCCGAAGCAAATACAACTGTAGTACTAGGGCGATTGAGTGTCTGGCGCTGCCGCGCCTGCCCATCGCCGAACGCGTCTGGCGCCCCATGGGACGGATGCGCTAGGATGTTCGGGGCGGTGGCGGACTCCGTGCTCCCAGGGACGGAGCCAGGCCGCGATATTCCTCCCCAGTGGAGCATCCCAGATGAAGCAAGTTGCGATTGTTTCAGCGGCGCGTACCCCGGTCGGCCGGTTTCAGGGCTCGCTCCAGGGGTTTTCAGCCCCCCAGTTGGGCGCGCTCGTGGTGCGCGAGGCGGTGCGCCGCGCCGGCCTCGAATCCGCACAAAGCGCGGACAACTCCCGGCAAGTTGACGAGTGCATCATGGGCTGCGTTCTGCAGGCGGGCCTCGGCCAGAACCCCGCACGCCAGGCGGCGCTCTATGGCGGATTGTCGAACCAGGCGGCGGCGCTCACCATCAACAAGGTTTGCGGCTCTGGATTGAAGGCCGTTGCCCTGGCGGCGCAGGCCATCCAGACGGAAAACTCCGATATTGTCGTCGCCGGCGGCATGGAGTCGATGACCAACGCGCCCTATCTTCTGCCCCAGGCCAGAACCGGCTATCGCATCGGCAATGGCGAACTGGTCGACACGATGATCCAGGACGGTCTCTGGGATGCTTACAACAACTTTCACATGGGCGTGGGAGCGGAGATGGTTGCGGCCCGGTACGGGATCAGCCGCGAGGAGCAGGATGCCTTTGCGGCCGAATCGCACCGCCGCGCCGCAGCGGCCACGGCGGAAGGCTTCTTCCGCGATGAGATTTCCCCCGTCGAGCTTCCAGCGGCCAAAAAAGGCGCTGCGCCGCGGCTCTTTGAAACCGACGAGCCGATTCGCCCCGAGACGACAATCGAGATTCTTGCCCGCCTCAAGCCGGCGTTTCAGGAGGGAGGCACAGTGACCGCCGGCAATGCGCCCGGCGTGAGCGACGGCGCGGCGGCCCTGGTGGTCATGAGCGCCGAGCGGGCAGCCGCACTGGGCCTCGCGCCGCTGGCCCTGATCCGTGCCCAGGCCACCAGCGGCGGCGCGCCGGAGTGGTTCAGCCTGGCGCCCATCGAGGCGGTGCGCAAAGTGGCGGCAAGAGCCGGCTGGCCGCTCGCGAGCGTCGATCTGTTTGAGTTGAACGAGGCCTTCAGCGTGCAGGCGCTGGTCGTCAATCGCGAACTCGGCCTGGACCCTGAGAAAGTGAACGTGCAGGGCGGCGCGGTCGCCATCGGCCACCCCATTGGCGCCAGCGGAGCGCGCGTCCTGACCACGCTGCTTTACAGCCTCATAAGGCTGGGCAAGACCAGAGGCATCGCCGCGCTCTGTCTGGGCGGCGGCAACGCCGTGGCTCTGGCGGTCGAGCGCGCCTGAATCTTATCCTTGCGGCGAGGTTTGCTTCGTGGATTTTCCCAGTCCGAAAATCCGGCCTGCGCACCCATATTCACGCCCATATTCGGGAGTGGCCAAGAAACGCTAACCGAGCAGAGATATTCCGTTCTCGGT
>Ga0182014_10007272_pt1 | contig 11659 bp, 7 predicted proteins | sample 612S2DmetaG_FD_120489 | JGI IMG/M metagenome (GOLD analysis project Ga0182014, IMG submission 120489) | Permafrost microbial communities from Stordalen Mire, Sweden - 612S2D metaG | ecosystem: Environmental > Terrestrial > Soil > Wetlands > Permafrost | place: Sweden: Stordalen | collected... | reverse complement strand
GACCGCACGCGCCACATCGATGCGGATTTGGTTGTCCATGGGCGAAAGCGGATCCACGGTGATCTGGTCGACCACGTCTTTGACTCCGGGCGTGGTAGAGACGACGCCGAGCGCAGAGTCGCGGCTTGGGTAATCAAGCGCGGAACCGCCCAGCGTGACCACGCCATCTTGCACCTGCAATGTGATGGCGTCGAAAACATTTCCGTAGCCGACGCGATCGTAGGCCAGCTTTTCTCCGAGGCTTTTTTCCAACTGGCTGTCGGACACCGAGGGGCCGGCGACCTGAATGTCGTTGCGCACTGCCGTGACGCCCTTCACCTTGTGCACATTCTTGTCGGCATCGGCCTTGTACTCGTACAAGCTGACTGTGCCTGTGAGGGTCGCAACGCCGTTGGCGTCCACGTTGACCTGGACATCTTTGTATTGCGACTTATTGAGCTTGGAATGGACAGCGGCAGACACATCCTGCGCCTGGGCCGCCGATGCAACGTTCGAGAGGGTGAGAAGGGCTGCAAACAGGGCCGCAGCTAATACCAGAAGCTTGCGGGAATCCGTGGTTCTTGTCATGGGGGAATCCTCCACTTTCATTTCACGATTTTTAAGCTTGCGGGGCAGCCGGCTGGATCTGGGGATTCATAGACGGCTCGTCCTCCGCACGCCTCCTTTTAGACACAGAAGACCGCGATTAGGTTGCGTGGGGACTGCGCCTCTGCTCAGAAATGCGGGTCGATGGGGTACGAAATTAGTGCAAAATCAAGCAGTTAGAGAACTAGAAAGATTCAGGCCACTGCTGCGCGCCGTGCAGAATGGCGAGAACGTGAATCGCGTCTTCCAGAATGCGATAAGCGACGATGTAGGCCGTTCCCGGTACTATCGCCTCCCGCGTGCCACCGACACGGCCTATTCTTCCGGCATAGGGCATGCGGGTAGATTGACGGATGGAGAGTCGAATGCGCTCGACCATCTGTTCGGCAGCGGCTGGGTTATCGTCCGCGATGTAATCGAAGATTTCACGGAGCTGCTCGACTGCCGGAAGGGTCCACCGTAGCTTCACGCTCTCGTCCGGGCTTTCTCTTCTTTCTTTTTGGGTAGTTTCGCCTTGACCCACGAGCCGATCAGATCGTCGAGATCCTCATCGGCAATCGTTTTCCCGCTCCTTGAGGCGCGCAGACCCTTCTTGACCATGTCGACGAGACGGCGCTGCTGGTTCAAATAGGATTCCACGGCTTCGTTGAGCAGGTGGCTACGATCCCGATCCAGCGATTTGGCAATCGCGTCGAGTTCGGCGACCCTGTCGGGTTGAATTCGGAAGCTGATGATGCGCGGCGAGCCCATAGTACAGAAGATTACAGCGTATTCCACTGTATTACAAAGAGAACTTCTTTTAGCGCCCGACGCGTGACGAACGGGAAGGCGTAAACGAGGCCGAAATGCTCTATCGAAAACGGCGGGTGGCCTTGATGACCATGGAGAAGACGCCGGACTCGTCGCGGGCAACGACCACCGAGACGTGGCGGTTGATGGCCACTTCAGCCTGGAGCAACTGCTGGCTGGTGGTATTCACGTCGGTAGCGTAGGTCAGGGTGACGCTGCGGCCAAACTGCTCCTGCACCGTGATGCGCGAGGTGGAGTTGCCGAACGCGCCCAGATAATTGGGATCGACCTTGACCGAACCGGCGCCAAAGAGCTTTTGCACGCGACTGCTGACGGTGGCGTTGAGGGCTCCGCCGAGCAAGGCGTCAGTGGGATTGGTAATGGCCTGCTCCTGCTGTTGCGTATAGAGACGTTGCTGGCTGGCGGTGTGGCCCAGGGCCAAGAGCGAGACCACGTCGGCTTCGGGCAACGGAGGGTCGCTGCGGTAACTGACGGAGAGCTTTTGCGGCGAACCGTGCAGGCCGAGGGAGATGTCGTAGTCTTCAACGTGCGCCGTGGCGCTGAGGTCGATGATGGGCTCGATGCGCACCGGGTTGGTGAAGGTGATGTCGCCGCGCTCAAGGTCGTAGCGGGTTCCGGCGATCAAGGCGCTGCCCTGGGTGACCGAAACGCGGCCCAGGAGCGAGGGCGAAGCCAGCGTGCCGTGAAGGCTCAGATCCACGTCCCCAGCCAGCTTGGCGAAGGCATTCTGGAAACTCAACTGGGGAGACGAGACGATGTGCACATCGAGGCGCACGTGATTCGACGGAGCGTCGGGCGGCGCAATGGTCTCGATCGAGGCATTGGCCTGGGTGGCGAGAGCCGCCAGGTCGAGATCGGGACTGACGGAGAAACGCGTGATCAGGACGTTGCCGCTCAGGAACAGGTTGCTTTGCTGTCCTTGCAGGTGGAACGTGGCATCGGCGAGTGAGCTGACTCCTTCGGGGTAACGAATGTGCACCTGTTTGCCCGTGACCGACAGGTCAGCATAGATGCCGTGCTGGTACGCAAGATAACCTTCCACAGTCAACAGGCCGCCGCCGCTCATCGCAGTCAGACTTTTCACTTCCAGCCGGTTTTGATTGAACTCGAGGGTCCCGTGCAATTGACTTAGGCCATTGGGCAGATCCTCCAGCGAAAGCGCGCCGTCCTGGAAATCGATTCGCCCCTGAAGCTCGGGGTGCAGCAACGGACCGTGCGCCTCCACCTTGAAGGTCGTGGATCCACTGGCGGTCAAATCTGAGTCGAGTGTCTCTGCCAGCTTGAGGTTGATGGAGCCGCTGGCGGCGAGATCGAGTTGTTGGGCGCCCTCGATCGACAGATCGCCCTGCACATGCAGATCGGTGTTTTCACCGGTCACGTGCAAAGGATCGAGATGAATGCGGCCGTCAGACAGCGTGGCGTGCAATCCGCCGTCGCCCTGGAGTTGAACGCCGGAGATGGTGAACGCCAGTTGTCGGAGCTGCGCCTCACCCCGAAGCTGCCGGGGACGGGCGAGAGGACCGTCAACCGAAACTGTACCGGCCAGTGCCGACTCGCCATTGAATTCCGCCACGTGCGCCATGCGTAGCAGAGTGCCGAGATTGAAGCGCGAGAATTCGAGCTGGGCGTGGGTCGGATAGTCGCCATTGAGAGTAGTTTGCCCGTGCAGCGTGAGTCCGGCCTGCTCCAATTGCGTAATGGCGTTGTATTCGATGGTCGGCCCCGTGGAATGCGCAGCGACCTGGAGGGTTCCGAATTGCTGCCCGCCAAAGGTGAGCGCGGCGAGCGTGGCGTGGCCCTCAAGGCGCGGATCGTGCAACGTACCTGAACCGGAAATGGCAAACGAAAGCTTGCCGGTGGCGTCGATATTGCGGCTGTGGACGAAGTCGAGGCGGGCGATATCGATGTTCTGGGCCCGCGCGTCCACTTGGAAACGATCCGCCTTGAAATCATATGTTCCAGACCCGGAGATGTTCCCGCCGGCATCGTTGAAGGAGGCCGACGTCAGCTTGAGTACTTGGCTGGCGAGCGCGGCCTGGACGCGCAGACCTGAGATCGGATCGCCATAGAGGGAACCTCGCTCCATTTGTACGGAACCGGATGCGGAGAGCGCATGGAGCGGCCCGTCGGCCGTGATGCGCGCGTTGAACGCACCAGTGAGTGGGAGATTGGGGCCGCCCTCCGCAGTAACAAGCGGCTGCACGTCGGCAACTTCGAGATTGGCCGCGTCGACGTGCGCATGCAGCACGGCGTTCGCGTCAAATCCCGGATCGCGGCCCGGCGCGGCCCCGGGCGAGGCTTCAAGTGTGCCGCCCAGCGCGATGCGCGTGTTGCCACGCTGGAGCTGCGCACGCTGGATGGCGATCTGCGACGGCGCAACCATGCCTGTAGCCGAGACAGAATCGAAGCGCACAATCTGCGGTGCGCCGGAGCTGCCGGCAGGCAACTCGACGGCAAGTTGCGTGGCTTGGACGGTGCCCGAAATGTGCGGCCGGACCAGTGAGCCGGTCCACATTCCGTGAAAGTCGGCCTGCCCCGCCAACGACACCGGCAGGGCCGCGGCTCCGGTTTTGCCATTGCGCTTGTAGCCGAGACTGCGCAGCGCTGTGTCAAATTCAGCCAGGTCATGCGAATGAAAATCGATGGTGAGCGCAGAAGGACTCGCGGTTGGGTACGCGCCCAGCACGCCATGCGCTTCAAGATCGCTTTGGGGGAGGTGAATCTCCAGCTTGCGTAGCGCGACCGAGCCGTTGTGCTGCGCGTAAGTGGCATCGATCGCTCCCGTCGCGGGCACTTCGCCGGGGGGAGTTTGCCGGGAGGGGCTGAGGCCGAACTGCGCATCGACTGAGACGGTGTTGCCATCACCGTGCGTCCAGACGGCGACAGCGGGGCCATTCACGCGGGCGTCCAGCCCAAGACGCCGGTAGGGTGCGGGGCTGACCATGTCGAGCACCGTATCGAGCGCGACGTCTTTGAACTCGGCGGTCACTTTGCCGTTGACAGGGATGATCGAGGGTGGGGTGCGGACGAGAGTATTCCGGTTGGCGCGAGACTCTTCGGTTCCTTGAGGGGCCTGCTGCGGTTGCGCAGAGGCATCCGTGGGGAGCCAGGGCTCAAGCGCGACCGTGCCCTCGATTTGGCCGCCCTGACGCAAGCGGGCGACGATCCCGGTGATGAGCAGTTGCTTGCTGTCGGCGTGGATGTGGGTGTCGAATGTGATGCCTTTGGCGATGACGCCCTCTCCGATGTATGAACCGTCGTCAATGTGCACGGCGCCGTCGATTTGAAACGCGTCTTGCTGGCCGGCAGCGCTGAGATCGAGGCGAGCCAGACCCTCGGGCGCATCGCCGTAGCCGGTGATGGGATCGAGGAGACGCATGTCCAGATCGCCCTGCACATGCGCGTGCCAGCGGGGATGCGTGAAATCCTCGAGGTCTCCGGTGACTTCAAGAGAGTGACTCGGGCCGCCGCGCCGCTCCGCCGTGATGCGCAGGGAACGCAGAAACACATGCGCGCGCCCCAGATCGAGCGTGGCCTGTAGGGCCCCGTGCACCGGCAGCGGGCTACGCGGCACCGTGCGGGCGAGATTGAGATCGGTTACGCCAACTTCGATGCGATACGACGCGGCCGTACGGAACGTCGCGGGGACATAAAGCATGACGAGCGATGCATCGTTGGCGGAAAAGTCTAGCGGCGCGTTCCGGTTCTGATAATCGAAGCTGGCGTTGCGGCAGTCGTAGTCCAGGCTGCCCTGTTCCACCGTGATATGACCGGCATGCATTGCGAACAGAGTGTCAACCACTGAATTTGACGAGGTGTGCCGCTGGCGCGGCTGTGGCTGATTCGTCGATCCGTTGGGATAGACGATGAAGTGCAGGCTGGGCCGGTCAATCTCCAGGCTGCGCAGGCGAACGGTGGGACTGAAAAGATTGCGCAAGCTGAAAACCACGCGCAGGTGATCGATTTTTGCGTAGGGAGCTTCGCCGGGATCTTCAAGACCGTGAATGACGACGCCATCGGCTTCAGCTTCAAAATGGAGCAGGCGCCAGTGGAAGGATGCAATCTCGGCCCGGCCGCCGGTCATTTCTTCGAGGGACGTGATGAGTCGCCTGCGCACAGCATTTTCAAACGCAGAAGAGCTGGCCACGAAATACAGGCTGATGGCCAAAACCATGAGAAGGACCGCGATGCTCGCAACGGCGAGGGGAAGATGGCGCAGGAAGAAGCGGCGCAGCCGGCTGCGGACGCCGCGCGGCGGCGGCGGGGAGGATTCTTCGCCGGCAACTGGCTTGTCTTCGTGCTCGCTCATCGGCTCCCCCCTTTCGCGCCGGCCGGGCTGGCAGGCGTTGCCGGCGCAGGTTGTGGGGCAAGCTCGGGATCGAGCACTTCCACGTCGCCCTGCCGGCGCAAGTCGGTGAGCCAATTGTCGAACAGTTCGTTGACTTGTTGCTGGAGCAGGATTTCCTGAAGGCGCGGCGCTACCTGATCGAGCGACGGAACGGCTTCGCCGGGCGCGTATTGCGGCAGCAGTTTGTCGTGGTAGTAGGTTTCAATTTGCTGGGGAGAGATTTGAATGCCTTGCCGGAAGCGCTGCTCAATAAAGCGCAAAATCTCCAGGCGATAGCGGAGATAGGCTTCGACGCGCTCCGCCGTGAGCCCGTTCGAAGCCAGAAATGCCTTCCATCCGGCATCGGAGGCGCAGTTCTGGCGGACGCATATGGGCAGTTCCGATCGGATCTCATGCAGGCGCGCATTGACCTCCTGGCGCGAGGGCTCGATGGCTTCGATGTCCTGCTGGCGGATCTGCTGCTCGATCAAGGCCCGGCTGATCAACTGCTCAAGCGCCTGCTGTCTGGTGATCTCGACCTGGATGACCGTGGTGGGATCGAGAACCGAGAGCCGGATCTCGTCGTCGAGGTCGCTGGCCAGGATGACTTGCTTGTTGACGACGGCGACCGCGCGGTCTAGGACGAGGGGCGACGCTGAGGAGTCCGGTTGTTGGGAGGCGAAAATTGGTGGTGCGAAAAGTAGCAGTGCGAGGACGAGAAATTTTGCCGCTGCGCTCCTCCGAAAAACAACCGCAGGTCCTTCGACTCCGCCTGGCGCAAAAGCGCGCCACCCTCCGCTCTGGATGACATCTGAGTAGTGGGCGCGATCGAAGACCATTTCGCGAACGAAGCTGAATCGGATTGGAGCCAATCTGCGCATCAGAAGGCCTGCCCCAGACTGAAAAAGAAGTTGATGTGCGGCGCCTGACCGAGATACGGACCCGTCGCCCAACCGGGAATCGTGCTCGTGGTTGTCGTGGGGATCGAGTAGTTGATATTCACCGGGTAGATGGGCGGATTGAGGTTATAACTGAAATCGAAGCGAATAGGACCGATCGGCGTATGGTAGCGCAAACCGGCGCCCAGCGCGTGCGAGAAATCGTTGAAGCTGCACGGGCCTTGCTGGCCGGTCGACGTCGGCGGGCTCGGATTCGGACCCTTGGTGGGATCGTAGCCGTCAGGGTATGCCGTGGTTGGGTCGGTTACGACTGCGTTTTTGCATGCGGTGGCATCGGGCTGGCGCGTGCGGAGAATGCTGGCCCATGCATCGCCGGCATTGGTAAAAACGTTGCCCATGTCGTGAAAGATGACGAAGCTAATGGTATTGGCGAACCAAGGCAGAGTAGGAGGCGGCAGGCGCAATTCCGTGCTGTTGATCAAGGCTCCCGCGCCACCGATCTGGTAGCCGGTTTCAGGATCGCGCGGTCCGGCAGCGTTCTGCGAAAAACCGCGCAGCGAAACGGGACCGCCGGCATAGAGCCGCTCGGGCAGCGGAATCAGTTCGCTCGATCCATTGCCGAAGGCGCGAATCTGCCCATAGCGCGTGTTGCGCGCCACCACGAAGCGGTTTTTGTCGAAGCTGTAATAGCTGGAATTCGAGACGTCGATGCGGTTGAACTCGGCCTGTGCGCCTGCGAGCCGATCGGAAAGGAACTCCTGAAAGCTGGTGTAGGTTCCGCGGTGCGCATCCAGGGGCACATCGCGCGTGTCGCGAATCCAGGTAAATGCCGGCCCTCCCACGCGCGTCGCCGTCGAAAGCTCGGAGATTTCTCCCGGAAAAACCTGCAAGCTGCTGGCTGCCACTTTCACTCTACGGAAATCGATTTCGAAGATGAAGGTGTTGGCCCGGGAAAGCCAGGAGCCGGGATGGTTGAAATTCTCGGTTCCGCGAAATGCGCCTTCCAGGCGGGACGCAACGTAGGTCGATACGTCTTCGCTGTTGGCGTAGCCGCCGGAGAAGGCGAGGCCGAAGTTCGGGTTGCCTTCAATGTGCGGAACCTGATAGAGCAGGCCGAAACTTTGCTCGAGCAAGCCGTAAGTGCCGCGAAGCGAGGCCGATTGATCGCGGCCGAAGAGTCCGTTGCGCGAGATAGCGGCCAGCACGCGCGGGCTGACGCCGGTTTTTCCGTTAGGATTGCAAGCGACTCCGGCCGCGGTCGCGCCCGAGCAATGGTTCTGTGGCTGACCGGTTTGCACCTCAAAGCCGAAGCCGTAGGTCAACGTCCAGCGCCGCGCTTCGGTAGCCTGGATCAGCACGGTTTTCCGGGGCGCGTCGCCGGAGGGATTCACGACCGCGGTGTTCACCTCATTAAAGAGCGCAAAGGCGTACAAATTACTTTGCGTGGTGGCGAGCGCGTTCTGGTCGAGCGCATCGCCGGGATGTACGGTGATGGCCCGCGCCACAGTTTGCGGGCGCGTGTTTTCCAGGCCCGTCAAAAGTACGTCACGGACAAAGGTCTGCGGTCCTTCTTCAATGTGGAAGACGACATCGACCTTGCCGGGATCGGCGGGCTCGGGCTGCTGCGCCACGTTCACGGTCGCCTGATCAAAGCCGCGGCTCAAGTACGCTGTGACCAATGCATCGTGGTCGCCTGCCAGATTGCGGGGCGAAAGCATCTGGCCCGGCGCGGTGTTCAGCATCGCGGTCAATGTTGACGTGGGGATGTGATCGTTACCCTGCAACTGCATGGCGCCAACGCGAAGCTGCTGGCCCTCCGCGATGCGATAGATGACCTTGAGCGGCGCGGAGCGGTCTCCGATCTGTTGCGGCGACGCGCCGGAATTGTCAGCGGTCTCGGGAGTGCTGGTTTCAGGCGCGACCTTTACTTGAGAAAAGCCGTTGTTGCGATACACGCTCTCCAGCACGCTGACGTCGGCGGAGACCAACGCCTGGCTGTAGAGGCCATGACGGTCCAGCGCGTCGGCGGCATGAACGCCGATCAGATCCATGAGCGTAGCCTTGGAAAAATAATGATTCCCGGTAACGGAGACCTGCTCCACGCGACGCCGCTGTCCCAACTGCACGGTGTAGAGGATGCTCACTTCCTCGGCACCGGCAGATTGCCGCTCGTGATCGACCCGCGCATCGAAGTAGCCCAGGCGCTGATAGTAATCGCGCAAGCGGCGATTGCCTTCGTTGAGCAGGTCTTCGTCGACGCTGCCCTCCTGAAAGATGGGGATGAGGCGCTTGACGCGCTCGGCACTGATGCTTGCACCGTGCACCTCGACGCGCACCACCGGTCCGCGGTTAGCCGAGAACTGGTAGTTGACCGCCTTAGAGGTATGGTCGTAGGCCGCGGATTCGAGCTTGACCTCGGCCTCGAGGCGATCTTGTTTCTGATAGTTGCGGAGCACGCCATCGAGAGCCCGGTTCACGGTGTCGTGATCGACGTGCGCGATCTTCCAGAGATGCGCGTGGGTGCGGAATTCATCTACCGTCATGCCGGAATCGCCCGTGACCGTGACTTTGCCGACGCGCGCACGCGGCCCCGAGACCACGCGAAACGAGATGTCGGCGAGCTGTTGCCGGGGACGGGCGGTGATATTTTGCGTGATGACCGCTTCGAAATAGCCGTTTTGCTCGAGCATGGATCGCATCTGTTGTGCAGCGCGCACCATTTTTTCCTGGGTCAGGCGGGTTCCCGTATCCAGTTGGGTGGCCCGCTGCAATTGCATATTCATGGTGGCGCCGGTGGCTCCGTCCACCCCTACGCTTCCGATAAAAGTGCGCGGAGTGCCGGCAAAAACCAGAGCCACGCCGTCGGTCAGGCGCGTGCCCCGAGCCTCGATGGTGTCGTAGAGGCCCGTGGCATACAGTTGGCGCAAGCTGTTTTTCAGGTTCTCCTCCGTCAGCGGCGCTCCTTCAGCCTGGGGCAGATGGCCGGCGAGCGGCAGCAACTGATCGGCCGGAACGCCCTCGAACGAAATGCTGCGAACGGGCAGGCCCTCCCACTGGAGAACGGAGTTGGGCGTTTGAACGGGAGGTTTCGAGGGCCCGGCAGACGTTGCGCTCTGCGCGCTGCCGGCTGCGGGAGCGGCCTCAGAAGACGCAGCGGCGGCAGGCGCCTGGCACCAAGTGCGGAGCGATGCGCCGCCCGCAACCAGAAGGATGGAGATGAACAGAACTCCGGCGCGCGACCGGCGGAATGCCAAATCTTGCCGCTCCTTTGAGGTAGGACAGAGCCTGCATCGGGGGGCCAGGTAAGCACCACGCCGTTCTTCCGGCTTTGTCCGCAAGACCATATCTTTAAAAAACGCGGGGTAATCGAATGTCAAATCAAGGCCAACGGGGCTCACCACGCGATGTTGCAGGGTGTCGGCTGCGGTCGATTGTTGTCCATGGTCAGTCAATCCAAGATACTTCCCTTATACTAACGAGGAAAGAAGCCAAGGCAAAACCTGAGCAATGATAGGTGCTGGGCCGGTTTGAAAAAGGCTGATCCCCCAGGGGCTAAAACCCCAATCAGTTTTGGAGCCTTCACGTCACGATTGAAGTCGTGCACTTTCACGGCAGATTCAAATTCAAACTGACGCGCTACCCAGCGATGGCAGGCGCCGATTTCTCCAAAGGCCGCCGCCCTGGAATGGGGATATAGTTTCAAAAGTTGGTCAACTCCGGCGTCGTAATCGTGCATCTAACTCAAAAGCAGCAGCCAGAAGGAAGCCTATGTCTGATGTCCCCACCCCGACGCAATCGCCCCAGCCCAGCCGTGCGAACGGCGGCGGGGGAGCGGCAGCCAGCAGACCGACGACTCCCAACGCAACCGACGCCGAGGTGCTGGCGCGGGCACAGGCTGGCGATCACCACGCCTTTGCCCAGCTCTATGCCCTGCACAAGCGGCGCATCTACTCGCTTTGCCTGCGCATGGTGGGCAACGTGGCCGAAGCCGAGGACTTGACGCAGGAAGCTTTCCTGCAGTTGCATCGTAAGATTGCGACCTTTCGCGGGGATTCGGCCTTTTCCACCTGGCTGCATCGCCTGGCCATCAATGTGGTTTTGATGCAACTGCGCAAGAAGGGTCTGTCTCTGATTTCTCTGGACGAAGCCATGGAGCCGAACCCGGAGGAGGGCCCCAGCCGCAGCTTCGGGGCTCCCGATCTGACGCTGACGGGAACTATCGACCGCCTGGTGTTGGAGCACGCGATTGCCGATCTCCCGGCCGGCTACCGGCTCATTTTTATCCTTCACGATGTGGAGGGTTTTGAGCATAATGAGATTGCATCCATGCTGGATTGTTCGATTGGTAACAGCAAGTCGCAACTGCACAAGGCGCGTTTGAAGCTGCGCGACGCCCTGCGCGCCCAAAACCGCCAGGAGGCGCGGCCATGAACGATGACTTCAGCAAGATGAGCTGCGCGGAATTTCAAGATCAAATGGCCGGATTTATCGGTTCAGGAGAAGATCTCAGCGCCCATCCTCACCTGAAAGATTGCGCAGATTGCCGCGCCCTGCTGGCCGATCTGGAAACCATCGCCGACGCAGCCAGGCAGTTGTTCCCGAGCGTGGAGCCGCCGGACGAGGTGTGGGAACATATCGAGTCGGCCATCAGGCGGGGCGACTAGAGCGGCATCCAAGGCGGGCAAACGTTGCGCCGTTGTTGGGTTGCTGCGGGGTTTGCTGCGCCCGTCGATTAGCCGCCCGTCCTGTTCCCGAACTCAGATCAGACCTGCTCCCATCCCATGGCCTTCGCACGCCCCCCTACCCCTCACCCTCATGGATTTTCAGCCGATAGACCGGTGGGATGGCCGCGTTGAGCCAAAACCGGCGGCGTGGTGCACTGGTCGGTTTCAAGGGATATCGGCCGCGTTTCCGCATCTCGTAAGCCCCTAGAATTACAGCCAGTTAAGAGGGCATGGAACCCCGGAAGAGGCGAGAACGTAGCACAAGTTCAGGGGGCAGCAAAGGAGATGCACCGCGGAGGGTCGAATTTGCAACT
>Ga0182014_10007271_pt1 | contig 11659 bp, 7 predicted proteins | sample 612S2DmetaG_FD_120489 | JGI IMG/M metagenome (GOLD analysis project Ga0182014, IMG submission 120489) | Permafrost microbial communities from Stordalen Mire, Sweden - 612S2D metaG | ecosystem: Environmental > Terrestrial > Soil > Wetlands > Permafrost | place: Sweden: Stordalen | collected... | reverse complement strand
GCCGATCATCAGGCAATAGCCTCGTTCCGATCCCCACACCCCGCCGCTGGTTCCCGCATCCACGTAGTGGATGCCCCGCTCCTTCAGCTCGGCGGCGCGGCGAACGTCGTCGTGGTAGTACGAGTTGCCGCCATCGATGACGATGTCCTCCGCTTCCAGCAGCGGGATCAGCTTCTCCAGAGTCGGATCGACCACCGCCGCCGGAAGCATCAGCCAGATGGCGCGCGGCTTCGTCATGATTTTGGCCATCTCTTCGAGCGAGCCGGCTCCGGCCGCGCCCACTTTCTTCAGCGCCTCGACCGCTGCCGGCGCGGTGTCGTACACCACGCAATGATGGCCCGCGCGCTGTAGGCGCTGAACCATGCTGCTTCCCATCCTGCCCAGCCCAATCATGCCAAGTTCCATAGGTATGTTCCTCTCGCATCATCAGATGCGTTCACCACGCCCGCGATTGCACAAATTCTTCCGCATCCCGGAAAAAGAAAGGCCCGGAATCTGTCCCGGGCCCTTCAACTACTTCCGATTGTAAGCTGCCCTACGCCGCGCTTGCTCCGCCCGAAGCCTTGGTCTGCGCGACGGTCCACTCTGGTGCACCCACCTTGAACCGGGCAAAGCGCCGGACGGAGATATTCTCGCCAAGCTTCGCCACCTTGGTGGCGACGATCTGCGCGATGGTCTGCGATTGGTCCTTGATGAACGGCTGGTCCAGCAGGCAGAACTCCTCGTAGAACTTGCCCAGCTTGCCCTCAAGCATCTTCTCGATGATGTTGGCCGGCTTGCCGGTGGCGGCGGCCTGCGCGCGATAGATATCCTTCTCGCGCTCCAGGTCGGCTGCGGTAACGTCCTCGCGGCTGACAAAGCGCGGATCGGTTGCGGCAATGTGCATCGCGATATCCCGCAGCAGCTCCTGAAAATCGTCCGTGCGCGCCACAAAGTCCGACTCGCAGTTCAACTCCACCAGTACGCCGATCTTGCCGCCGGCGTGGATGTACGTCCCCACCGCGCCTTCGTTGGTGGTGCGGCTGGCCTTCTTCGCCGCGGATGCCATGCCGCGCTTGCGCAGCACTACAAATGCGGCCTCCATCTCGCCGTTTGCCTCCTGCAGCGCCTTCAGGCAGTCGCCCATGGGCGCGCCCGATTTCTCGCGCAGTTCCTTTACCTGCTTGGCGTCAATTTTCACTGCGGTCTCCGTGGTCATTCGTCTGTTCTTCTCCTGGTCCTTTTCCTGAACGCGCCCTGCTCTTCGCATCCTACGCGTCGATTGTTTCGTTCTTGTGTCTGCGCCTGTTTCGTCACCATGTCTTGCGCTTTACGCACAAAGAGCGTGCAGCGGATGCTCCCGATCTCCGCGCTCTCTTGGAGAGAATATGGCGTGCTACGCTCCGGTGGCGTGTGCCGGCTCGGGCTCCGACTCTTCCCCGATCGCCGTCGCCGGGGCCTTGCGGATGTTGCCGCCCAGCACAGCCGCCAGGTCGACCTGCTCGTCGTCCACAGCTTCGTCGCCCGCCTCCGCCGCAATGACGGCAGCCTCTTGGACTGTGTCCGTTCCCTCTTCGCCCTCTTCGCCGACGTACTCCGGAGCGACCTCGGCCGGCTGCACGTCCGCCACCTCCGTGGCAAACGCCTTCTCCGAGACCATCTGCACACCCTCCGCAGCCGAGTCCGCGATCTTGGTGGTGAACAGCCGGATCGCGCGCAACGCGTCGTCGTTGCCGGGGATCACATAGTCCACCATGGTGGGGTCGCAGTTGGTATCCACCACTGCAACCACAGGAATGCCCAGCTTGTTCGCCTCCGCCACCGCGATGGCTTCGTTATTCGAGTCCACCACAAACAGCGCATCCGGCAGCCGCTTCATGCTCTTGATGCCGGAGAGGTTGGTCGACAGATGCTTGCGCTCGCGCTCCAGCTTGATCACTTCCTTCTTGGTCAGCAAATCGTACCGGCCGTCAGTGGACATGTCGTCCAGCTCCTGCAGCCGCTTTACCGACTTCTGTACCGTGACCCAGTTGGTCAGCAGGCCGCCCAGCCAGCGGCTGTTGATATACGGCATGCCGCAGCGGGTTGCTTCTTCCGAAATCGCGTCCTGCGCCTGCCGCTTGGTCCCGACAAACAGCACCAGTTTGCCCGAGGAGGTCAGCTCGGTCACAAACTTCGACGCCTCCTTGAACATCTTCAGCGTCTTCTGCAGGTCGATGATGTAAATGCCGTTGCGCTCGCCGAAGATGTATTCCTTCATCTTGGGGTTCCAGCGCTTCGTCTGATGACCGAAGTGGACGCCCGCCTCGAGCAGTTCCTTCATAGTGATGTTTGCCATTCGTCTCCTTGGTGAAGGCTGCCAGGTGTCGGTCTGAAGTTCAGCCGCGGTGCTGGCACCCGGATTAATCCCTCGTAAGGGAGATTTGACTCCTTAACCCCGAACCGTCTCCGCTCCGGGGGTGATGCGAAAAACCGTTGCTCGTTGTTCGTTCTCCGTTGCTCGTTTCAAAAACGTACAACGTACAACGAAGAACGCGTTACCGCTTCGAGAACTGGAACCGAGCGCGAGCGCCCTTCTGCCCGTACTTCTTGCGTTCCTTGCCGCGCGAATCGCGAGTCACCAGGCCTTCGGCCTTCAGCGTCTTGCGCAGCTCCGGGTTGAACACCATCAGCGCGCGCGCAATGCCCAGCTTCACCGCGTCCGCCTGGCCCATCACGCCGCCGCCCTTGACGGTGGTGATCACGTCGAAGGTCTCGCCGATGTCGGCGATGCCCAGCGAACGCCGCGCCGCCGCCCGCTGCTGCGGGGTGACGAAGTACTCGTCGCATTCCTTCTTGTTGACGCTGAACTTGCCGCTGCCGGGACGCAGAAATACGCGCGCAATCGACGACTTGCGCCGCCCCGTTCCGTAATACTGCACCAATTCCGCCATAACACTCCTTGAACTCTTGCCCCGGGGCTTGACCCCGTCGAAATTCTGAACTTCATCGTCACGGCCAAACTGCCGTGCCGGAAACGAAACTTATGCCTTGCCTTCGAGCGCCACCGGCTGCTGCGCCAGGTGCGGATGATGCGGCCCCTTGTAAACCTTCAGCTTGGTCGCCATCTGCCGGCCCATCTTCGACTTCGGCAGCATGCCCTTGATCGACTGTTCCACGATCGCCTCCGGCCGCCGCGCCAGTAATTTCACGAACGACTCTTCGCGCAATCCACCGGGAAAACCCGTATAGCGGCGGTACAGCTTCTTGTCCGCCTTCATGCCGGTCAGCACAATCTTTTCGCAATTCACCACGATCACGTGGTCGCCCACGTCGATGTGGGGCGTGTACAGCACGTTGTTCTTGCCTGCCAGGATCGACGCCGCCTGGGTCGAAAGCCTGCCCAGCGTTTTGCCCGTCGCATCCAGCACAAACCACTTGCGCGGGATGTCCTTGCCGCTCGGTATGGTGGTAGACCTGTTCATAATTCCGCGTTACTCCCTGGTTCTGCCGTCTTCCTTCTCCAGCCCGGCGTCCTACGGAAGAGATTGGCTGTTGGTTGCCGTCTAAGTTTTCATGCGCACCGCCGCATGCATCAGCGGTACGCCAAATATCGTCGCTCCCGGCGAAACAGCGCAGCGAAGATCAGGCTTGAGCCCAAAACGCAAGCTCCCTGCTCATACGCGGAAACGCCGAACCGCCTGGAAGTCGCACATTGCCTAGGTAAGTGGGTGCTTCAGGGCGGCCCGCCTTGCTTGAGCTGCTCCCGGTGAATCCACCACGGTTGTCCCATCCTGCTGCAAGTCCAGGGCACAAACCGCCCAAAACGTGCAGACGCGGGACTGCGCGAGCTTTCAGAATATCCCACCAGGCTATTGAAGTCAACGCTCGCAACCCGCCCCGGGCTCAGTGGCTTAGCTGCTTAGCCGTCGGCTGCTCGCCCAGCTTCGTCCGCAGCCGGCGCAGCACGGACAGCGATCGCCGCCGTCCCCGCAGGCCGCGTGCAGGCAGGCCAACCAGGTCCAGCCGGTACAGGATCAGCAGATTGCGATCCGGATCGTCGAACGCCGGAAACGACGCCACCCGCACCACGCGGTACATCGGCGCCAGCGCCTCCATCTTGTCGTCCTCGACATAGTTCCACGATGCAAACCACCCCGGCTTGTACACCGCCAGCCGGTCGGAGAGCGTCATCGTGCCGAAGTCGTCACAGATCGACGAGAGGCCGGTCATCAACGAAATGTCCGCTCCGCTGATCGACAGCAGCAGCGGCGAGTGGCCCGCAACCCCACGCGCTTCGCGCTCGACCTCGTCATGCACCCGATTCGCCGCACTCAGGAACGTGTATTCCGGATGCGCAACATAGTAGATCGTCTGGCGCGCGCCGTTGACGCCCGCGAACACCAGCGCCCCCCCACCAATCGCCGCCGCGAGTTGCAGCAGCCGTGCGCCGGTTCCCATGCCGCGCAAACGCCTGCCCGGGGAAGACGCGCCCATCGCGACCGCCCGTACCGCATCGAAGCCGATCGCAGCCAGCATGGTCAACGGGACCGCGAGCACCAGGTAATAACGCGGCTGCAGGTTGTCGTGATACGCCAGAAAGGCCGCGTATCCCATGACCCACAGCAGCAGCGCAACCACCAGCGGACTGGCGCGCAGGCGCGGGGCGCACAGCACCGCCAGCGATCCGATCGCCGCCGCCAGCGCCACCCAGAACAGCGTCGCGCCAATCCAGGCGCCGTCGAACAGCGTGTCGTGCAACACCGATCCCAGCGTGGCTGGCGTCACTCCGGTATACCCGTTCGCGCTGAACAGATACCGGTAATCCAGCAGGTAGCGTGGCCGGACAAACAGCCCGTAGTATCCGCTCCACACCGCCGCGCCAACCCCGCCGGCCAGCAGCCACGCACGCACAAACGGCTTCACCCGGTACCCGCCCGACGCCCACAGCATCCAGAAGATCGCCGGAAACAGGAAGACGCCCGTGGTCTTGGTGAGCACCATCAGCGCCAGCAGCAGCCCCAGCGCGGCTGCCCGCGCGTCTCCACGCCGCTTCGCCCGCTTGCGCACGCCGTCTCCGCGGGCCTCGCTGCTGGCCTGGGCCGCGCCCGCCGCCGAAGCCGCAAGCAGCGCCGCCAGCGCCGCCAGGATCAGCAGCGGCTCCAGGATCGCAAGCCGTGTGAACGCATAACAAAAGGGGCTGACGGCCAGCAGCAGCACGGCAATCGCCGGAGCCAGGGTGGTCCCCGCCCCCGCGCTTTCAGGCTGGACGCCCCGCGCTCTCCACATCCCCGGCAGGCGCCGCATCAGCAGGTAGACGCACACCAAGGTGAGCCCGAAGACGACAACCGTCAGCGCGCGCGCCGCTGCCGCGCTCACCCCGGTCGCGCGGAATAGCGCCAGCTCCAGCAGCGGCCACACCGGCAGCGCGGCTGCGGGATTGAAGTCGCCGGGCACGTACCAGTGCCCCAGTTGGTAATGCCGTATGGCGGCGTCGCCGTACCAGCCTTCATCCGTATACTTCGCCCAATCCATCCATGGCGAATGATTCGGAAAATCGGCTCTCAAGTGGCCAAAGAGGAGCGCAAAAAAGGCCGCCGCAATCAGCAGCAGCGCCACTTCCACCGCCCTCGCAACGCGCGCCGCGCCGGTCCGCTCGGCCGGCGGAAACGAGGGCACCGCAATGGCCTGTTCGGCGAGCGTGGAAGTGGAATTCTGCAGCATAGGCATTTGCTTTGAAAGGGCGCGGCTCATAGCCCAGGACTTTAGTCCTGGGTCTCCGCGCCGATGCTTCAGGAGAGAATCAAAACCCAGGGGGAGAGTTTTCAGACGTAAGCTGAGGGTATACCCTTCAGTATTATTCAGTCAGAAAATCCTGTCCGCATCGCTGTCTACCGAATCAAACCGATCATGATCGAAGCCGCTTCGACGGGAATCTCCGCCCGTTGCGGGGGGATGACCGTCCCATCCTCGTTCACTTCGGTGCTTTCCACATAGAAGTGACGCAGGTCCGCGTTGCCGAACGACGTCGTCATCGCAACATCCGCCGCGTCGCGGCCCGTGGCCATCAGCACGCGTCCCGGGCGGGCCTCGTTGTGGCGCGCATCCATCGTCCGCCAGCGCCCCTCCAGCCACACCTCGTACCATGCGCTGAAGTCGCCGGCTCCGGTGTAAGGCCACCGGATGTCGCCCAGGTATCCTGTCGCGTAGCGCGCTGGGATATTCTGGCAGCGCGACAGCGTTACCGCCAGATGCTGGAAGTCGCGGCACACGCCCACGCGCTCGGTAAACACGTCCATCGCCGTCTTGGTCGGCCTCGCGGTCTGGTAGTCGAAGCGCACCTTCTCATGCACCCAATCGCGGATCGCCGCCGCCCGCACCCATCCGGGCGTCATCCAGCCGAACAGGTCCTGCGCAACCTGCACAAACCTGTCCACCTCGCAGTACCGGCTGGGCAGTAGGAACTGCAGCACCTCGGACGGCAGCTCTTCAATCGGAGCCTGGGTTGCGTTCGCATCCACCGCATCGGGCATGCCGTCGATTTCGATGGTGCTCGTCCCGCTCAGCCGCAGATGTCCCCCCGGCGCGACAAATCGCGAGCACCGGTTGCCAAATGTGTCGCTGTACTCCAAAGTTCCAATCAGTTCGCCGTATCCCGGCGCTATGCCCTGTTCCAGATGCTCGATCACCAGCACATTGCCCGACCGCACGAAGCGCTCCAGCGATGGATGGAGGTGCAGCATCGCTACCATAGCCGTACGCTGGGGAAGTTGAAATTGAATGTCGAAATCAGACTTGATGAGCATCCGTTGTCCTCGTTCCCCAGAGATATATCGAGTGAGATGCAATTTCGGCGGGCAGGATCAGTCTACGCCCCACCCAGACATGCAAAACGGGCGAGCCGCTTGGGCCCGCCCGCCGATTTGTGACCGGAAACGATCTACTTTGCGGAAACCAGTTCCTCGACTCCGGCCTTCAATGCCGCAGCCTTGTCCGTCGCCTCCCAGGTGAAATTCTTTTCTTCGCGTCCGAAGTGCCCATACGCAGCAGTCGCTTTGTAGATCGGCCGGCGCAGGTTGAGGCTGTCGATAATGCCCTTCGGCGTCAGCGAAAAATTCGCCCGCACCAGCTTCTCGAGTTTGTCTTCCTCCACCTTGCCCGTTCCGAAGGTGTCCACCAGAACGCTCACCGGTTCTGCCACGCCAATCGCATACGCCAACTGTACCTCGCAGCGGTCCGCCAGCCCGGCGGCAACAATATTCTTCGCGATGTAGCGCGCCACGTACGCCGCTGACCGGTCCACCTTGGTTGGGTCCTTGCCGCTGAACGCGCCGCCGCCATGTCGGCCCATCCCGCCATAGGTGTCGACGATGATCTTGCGTCCGGTCAGGCCGGTGTCCCCCATGGGGCCGCCGATGACAAACCGTCCGGTCGGATTGATGTGGTACTTGGTCCCGACATCCAGCAGATTCGCCGGAATCACCACCTGGATCACGTGCTTCAGAATGTCGGCGCGCAGCTCCTCGTTGCTCACCGTCTCGGCGTGCTGGGTGGAAATCACCACCGCGTCCACGCGCACTGGCCGGTTGTCGGCGTTGTACTCCACCGTCACCTGGCTCTTGCCGTCCGGCCGCAGGTACGCCATCAGGCCCGACCTGCGCACCTCAGAGAGCCTGCGCGTCAGCTTCTGCGCCAGCGAGATCGGCATCGGCATCAGTTCCGGGGTCTCGTTGGTCGCATACCCGAACATCATGCCCTGGTCGCCCGCGCCGCCTGTGTCCACACCCATCGCAATGTCACTGGACTGCTTGTTGATGGTTGAGATCACTGCGCAGGTATTCGAGTCGAAGCCGTACAGGGCATTGTCGTACCCAATTGCCCCTACCGTTCCGCGCACGATGGACTGGAAGTCCACGTAGGCCTTGGTCGTGATCTCGCCCGCAATCACCACCAGCCCGGTGCAGGTCAGCGTCTCGCAAGCCACCCGGCTGAATGGGTCCTCAGCCAGGCATGCGTCCAGGATCGCGTCCGAAATCTGGTCGGCAATCTTGTCCGGGTGACCCTCGGTCACGGATTCGCTGGTAAACAAAAAACGGTCGCGCTTCGCCAAATCAATACCTCCGTCGCTTCATGTCGGGGATTCCCCACAACCCCATCATTTTACCCTTCTATTGCCGAACCCGGCAAAGCGCTCCCATCCGTCCGGTGGGAACCGGCCGCTGAACTGCAAAACGCTGCATTGGCCGGTGAGTGGGCCTCGTCCCGCGCAATCAGGCCGCCGCCGTAAAGCAGCTCGATTAAAGGAAAACGGCGCCCGTCGCTGAGGGCAGGCGCCGCTTACGATTTGCCCTGGTCAGAAGTTGATCTTGCCGGCTACCTGAATCACGCGTGGAGTACGCGTCGAGGTCGGCTGCCCGAACGTCCCGCTGGTTGCCGACGTGTCGATCGTCGCCCAGTTGACGTGGTTGATCACGTTGAAGCCCTCGGCACGGAAGGTGAAGACCCATCCACGATAGAGCTTGAAATCGCGAATGAGAGCCGCATCGATCTGGTCGACAGGCGGTCCGCCAATCTGCCCGGGCCGCTCGTTGCCCACCTGGTAGCTGCTTGGCGGAGGAGCCACGAACGCCGTCGGGTTGAACCAGTGCGAGTGTGAACGGAAGCCATCACCCCCATTCGGGTTCATCACCACTTGCGGACGCAGAGTCGCCGCGCTGGCCCCGACAATTCCCAGACCTGCGGAATCGTTAGCGACGCCGCCATTGGTCTGACCGTTGTAAGTGCTGATCAGCCCGCCGTAGCTCACTGTGCCGCCCGCGACCATGGTGGCCGTTAGCGGCTGCCCCGCGGCGAGGGAGTAGATGCCCGACAACTCCCAGCCGCCGAGGATGTGCCCTGCAATGCCCTCCTGGCTGCGCATCCAGGGCAGATCCCAGATCGCATCGACCGTCAACACCTGGTTGCGGTTATACGCGGTGGGGCCATACTCCTGTTTCAGGTTGTAGGTGTTCTGCGGGGCCGAATTCAGATCCGACGCCGCGTTGGTCAACCCGCGCTGGTAGGTGTAGTTGACGTCGACAAGCGTCTTGCCGCTGAACCGCTTGGTCAGCTTGGCCTGTAGCGAGTTGTAGTTCTGGTTGAAGATGTTCTCAACCGAGTTGATCGCCGTGTAGCCCGCGTACGGCCGGATCTGGTTCAACGGACCCGAGCACGCCTGGCTGGTGAACCCGCTGCAGCCCGGCTGTTGCGCATAGCTGATGCTGGTCTTGGTGAACGCTCCCGGCATATTCTCGTTGATGTCGACCCGGCCCTGAAGATGCGTCCCGTGATCGCCGAAGTAGCCCACATCCACCATCATCGTGGAACCGAAGCTTCGCTGCACGTCCAGTGAGAACTGCTGCACGTAAGGCGTCTGGTAGATCAGCGGAGTCGCGTACAGCGCACTCGGAGCCAGGCTGAATGGGAGCGCATTGACGGGAACAGCCGGAGCGTTCATGATCGCGCTCGCATAGGTGTTCACATACACGTACGGAGGATTGTTGAACACCTCCTGCTCGTATGCGCTGACCGACCCATTGTCATAGACCAATCCGTAGCCGCCACGCAGCGCCGTCGTTCCGTCTCCGAACAAGTCATAAGCAAACCCGACGCGCGGCGCAAAGTCATGTTTCTCCGCCTGACCCACTTCCAGGCCGAACGGAGAGCCATGGGTGAGGATCGAGGGCGCGCAATTAGGACAGGTTCCGGGTGGCGGGGCGTACGGGTAACCCGGGTTGTTGACACCGGGCGTTTGCTCAGCCGTGATAAGGCTCGGATCGCCCAGGATGAGACCATTCAATGGGTCCGCGTTCGAGCTCGGCTGATAAGCGTTCAATCCATTCACGTTGGGGCAAGCGGTCAAAGTGTAGGTCGCCACCACGCCGGTCGCGGTAAACGTCAACACGCCCGTGGTTTGCCCAGCCTGGGTGCACAGGCTTCCATTGCTGGCAACCGTCTCCGCGTTGTAGGTGCTGTAGGTGGAAGGCTTGAAGTTGGACAACTCGTTGTTGACGTCATAGGGTTGGCCGAAGTAGCTGTAGCGCACGCCCAGATTCACCGTCAACCGCCGCGACGCTTTCCAGTCGTCTTGCAGGAACATCTCGAAGAGGTTCTCGTTGATGTCCGGCGTCATCGACTGCGATGCCTGCGTAAAGCCGCCGTTGGCGTTGCCGATCAGGAAGTTCGCCCACTCCGCGTCGAACGCGCTGGGTTGGGTCCAGTTGGTGTTATTCGCAGTATTGAGCGCCTGCAGTTGGGAGGCGGAGATGATCGCCGGGTTGAAGCTGAAGTTGCCCTGCGGATACGAACTGCCAGTTCCGATGGCATTCTCCATCTTCTGGTAATGGTTGTACGTGACTCCGAATTTGAACGTATGTTCCCGGATCACCTTCGTCACAATGCCGAAACCGTTGTGGTCGCGGTTGTATTCGTTGTAGAGGCCGGCGCTCGCGATGCCCGTCGCAGTGGTGCCGCCGGATGCACCGGCAAACGTCAGCGACGGAACGACTTCAAGAGGATTGAGTATATAAGGCAGCGTGATTCCGCTGTTCTTGCCGTTTTTTAGGATATCGGGAGAATTGATACTTGACACGAATCCATAATCCGGATTGCTGTGGATCGAGCCGGAACTGTAGGCGTAGCCCATATCGAACAGCATCGTCGGACGCATCGCGATGGTCACGTGACCCAGGTGCTGCGTGCCTGGCGAAATGGTCCGAGTGGTCGAAACCCCAGGCATGCCGCCGCCGACAAAGAGTCCCCCGCCTTCAACCGTGGGCAGATCTTCATGCAGGAACCGGTAGTAGACATTCACCCGCGATCCCAGCGCGTGGTCGATTCGAGCGATCTCCTGGTTGTCATGGAACACATTGCGGACGTTTTGGGTCAGCGAATGGGGATCCTGCCCGGTCCCGGGGTTAGGCAAGTGAACGTTATTGTAGATGTCGCTGATATAGGCCGCCGAAGCCGCCGAAATCCCTTGACTGCTGGTGCCTGATTCCTGGGTGGTGTAGGTCTGGCACGTGCCGGTTCCGGGATTGAACACGCCGCACACAGCAACCGGACCCGGCTTGCCGGTGACGGGGTTGATGCCCGAGTTGCTAAAATCGCCGATCCGTTCGGCCGCCGTGGGCACATACGACGTGCTGGTCGTATAGTTCTCTACCCGGCGGAACTCCTGGGAGTAGAAGAAGAAGGTCTTGTCCCTACCGTTGTAAAGGTGCGGAATCACCACGGGTCCGCCCGCCGTGAAACCGAAATCGTTATACCGCAGCGCTGGTCGCTTAGTAATAGGCGAAGACAACATGTTGAAGTAATTGTTGGCGTCCAAGACATTGTTGCGGAAGAATTCGTAGCCCCCGCCGTGGAATCCGTTGCTCCCGGAACGGGTGATCACGTTGATCTGCGCGCCGCCGTTACGGCCGTACTCCGCGTCGTAGGTGCCGCGTAGCGTCACAAACTCCGAGATGGCATCGACGCTGGGGTACGAAAGCAGCGTCAGGCCTGTTCCGCGATCGACGTTGTCCGCACCGTCGAGCGTCCAGTTGTTCATCGACGGACGTTCTCCATTCACCGAAAACAGCACTTCGTTCGGAGCGATCGGATCAAGACCGCGTGCGGTTTGCGCAATCGGCGCGCTCAAAGTGCCGTACGGAAGCGATGC
>Ga0182014_10007268_pt1 | contig 11664 bp, 7 predicted proteins | sample 612S2DmetaG_FD_120489 | JGI IMG/M metagenome (GOLD analysis project Ga0182014, IMG submission 120489) | Permafrost microbial communities from Stordalen Mire, Sweden - 612S2D metaG | ecosystem: Environmental > Terrestrial > Soil > Wetlands > Permafrost | place: Sweden: Stordalen | collected... | reverse complement strand
TTATTTCCTGCAAAAGTTTGTGCAACCACCCGTAGAATTCCGCTCTTTCAGCGAAAATATTAAAACTCATCTCGTGAAGGATATGGCAGAAGACGAACTCACTATCTGTTCGACCAATGGGCTTATATTTCCCGATTTTCAAATCTTTCCTGTAATTTCCTCCCAGTGTTCCATTATGCGCCATCACCCATTCCCGATAGCGTTTATTTGCCGGCTCGACGGTAATCCTATAAAAGGGATGAGTGTCACAATAGGCGACTGACCCCTTTGAAATTCTTCGGACGTGCGAGACAAAAACTGTTCCTTTCCGCATACACCGCTCTACACAGCCCGCAAGTTCGCTCTCATCGGCTTCTGGCCGGTGTTCTTTGACTAACCTTAGCTCTTTATTGGTATCATAATATGCGAAACCCCAACCGTCCGGATTACTTTTCCCACGGTGGCGAAAACCATGGAATGAGAATGTTGCCTGGCTGGGAAGCTTGAAGTTAAGCGCTAACAGTTCGCACATGTTCCACCTCTCCTTCTTTCCTACTGCTGAGACGAAACCAGCTCCGTCATCACAAGGATAGTTTCGTCAGCTTCGATCTCGGAGGCTACCGGGATACAAAGTCCGTCGCCCACGACATACCATCCATCTTCCATCTGAAGCTTCCTGAGTGGCCCAGAAGTTTCTATGGTGATGCCGTCTGTGAACTGTAATTTCATCTCTCATCTCCTATTGGATAACCCAAGCAGGTAACATTATATGGTCCTTCGGCTTGTATATAAAGCAAAGAGTTGGCTGACCGGCGATAAAAGTTTAGGAATTAGGATTACTTGTATTTGTTAGCCCAGTTCAGATGCTGACCATTGCACCTATCAACTACCTCGTAGGCATCTATAGGTAGTGGTCGAGAGCAAGAATAGTAATAAGTCTATAAAAGCGAGATTGATCAATGTGGATTGAATTAGAGCTTAGGCATTCTTAATGATAAACGCTAGGTATCGCAAGGCTTCTGATCAACCCATGTCAAAACCCATGGGCAATAGGAAAATCCTGAGAGAACACAATCTCGCTTGTTTATCCCGGTGTTTCAAGGCTTGCACGGGCAATAATGCGTTCGGGAGGGGTTATTGAGGTTATGCAGAAAAAGTTTGGCCATATTCTTCCCAGGTGAAATCGGAATGCATCCATTGAATATTGTGCTTTGACATCGAGTGGTTTCAGAAGTGCTCAGCTGAAGGTGGGCTTACGTTGTGGTGAGGCGGAGTGCGGAGAGTTTTTGAATCAGAAGCCCTTGCTGCCAGGGTGATCTTTTTGAGTTATCCATATTAGTTCAACGTTTCCGTGCTTGCGGCTTCGAGATAATGGAGAACTGCGAAGCGATAAAGGACAGGTTTTGTGGTCCAGTGGGTAAATCTCAACGACCCAGGAGATCTAGTGAAACCTGGTCCTTGCAATCTGCATTGCGAGGGTGTTTTATCGCCTGTGCCTTCGGCAAATCTTCGGGAAGCCGTCCAGAAACCCCTGTTTGTTTGCCAGTTTCGATTACGGGTTAGAACCATACCAACTCATATAGGCTTTCACGGCTGAATAGAATTGCATTATTTGTGGCTGATTTCGCGGTTAGGAGTCACACGAATCAATTTACTGCTTTCGAGAGCCCAAGTGGGCGCCAGGAGAAAGAGGATGAAACACCTTGCTTTTAAACCCTATTTAGGCACCTGCTTTGGCAATAATATCAAATCGTCATCAAGACCGTGCCGCAATAGTTCAAGGCGAGAAGATACTGTCAGCGAGCTGATGGCGCCTATTTGCGCTATCCTGAAGGGGAATAGACTCGGGCTGCCGATGATGTCTTTAACCGGGGCTGCACCATTTTCCCGCGCATGTAGAGACGCTTCAATCAACCAGGACACCAGCTCTGGTTCGTCAATTGCCAAAGATAGCCCCTGACCGTAAATGCCTTTCTTGTCCGTCTCGCTGAGCACTCCCCAATCCTTATAGGAGCGCAGAACACGGCGGGCTGCCCTGGAAACGGTTTCCCGTTCCCCATATTGCTCCCGCATCCGTCTCTGAACATGAGTTGCTGCTGCAGAACTTTGTAACTTCAGAAGTCGGCCGACATTGGCCGCCACGGCTGCCCAGAAAGGATAGACAGCCATAACCATGCCCCAGTGAACTGCTAGGTGGTCCCTGTGTGGAAGGTGTTTGAGCAGTTCGAGACCGTCAATTCGCAGGGCATCGAGCTCGAGTGGCACGGTTAGCCAGACCTTCAACAGTATCGTAATGATTTTCTCGCGATTGCCGCGCTCGGCCTCGCCACCGACAGACACTTTTTCTCTCAAGAGATCCTGCAATACGTCATTAATAGCTAGCCTATCATTTCCCGCCAGGACGAGGTTTGCGGTTTGTTCGAGCCACTCCAGGCGGACCCGCTGACTAAAACCGATTTGATTCGCGCGACTGTTCATGTATCCCTTCTTTCGATCTGAACAAGAGGGACGATAATCTCCTCGACGGAGATGCCGCCATGACTGACTATCCGTTCTCCTTCACTAACGAATGCTCGTCGGTCTGAGGCTAAAAGAGGGAGAAAGGTGTCCGGCAGACCGATTGGTTGCCATTCCAGAGAGGCTGGGAAACGCTCTTTAACTTTTTCTCGAAGGATCGTGTCTGAGTATATCCTAACTCGCTCACCGCGCAGATCAGCTGCTGCCCCTTCAGCGGGACGGCCGCAGCCTCGTGCTTCAATATTACCGTGGTCTGAGGTCAGAAAAACACTGAAGCCCCGATTCAGTAACAAATCAAGTAGGGCTACCATATACGGCAGGCTGGCCCACTGACGTACCTGGTTATGCATGCCTGCCGTTCCCAGTTCCATGCCGTGCATTATTTTGTCGACCTTGTCGATTACGAGTCCCGCAACTCTCACCTTCGGATGGGAGAGCACTTCCTCAATATTATCCAGAGCACCGTCACCTAATCCTCTGGCGTAAACAACTTCGTGCTGCGCAAGCCCTTGATCGGCCCAGAATTGGGTCCATAGAGCCGGCTCCTTTTCAGTGGTTTGAATGCTGTTTGGAAAATAAATGGGAGGCTTGCCGGCAAATGCAGCTTGGCGTGAGACCGAAGTAACGGATGGAACCCATGCAAACACGGAGCTTTCGCGGAAGATCAGATTAGGTTGTCTGGAACTTAGTGTATCACGAACAATAAACCACTGATCTGTGGAGAGTCCATCCACCAACAGCATGGCTACCTTGGATTGACGATCCTCCCCCACATGGCGTGCCAGAAAGCGAGGTAGGTGGTGCAGCATCACCGGGGGGACAGGTGGCAAATTGATGAGTCCTGCATACCTTCTTGCCATCCATGAGGCAAAAGCGGCATCCACCTGAATCCGGAGGTCCTGGATTTCCTCATTGTTGGTACCCTCTTCCTGCTGATAAAGAAGGAGAACCAGCTCCGCCCATCCGCGTGAGAAATGGAACCAATCTCCGTGTCTGGCGTCTTTCGCAGGTATGGATCGCTTAATGTTGTCGATTAGTTTGGCCAGGCGACGGGACATGTCTGCAGCCGGATCGGTACGCAATCCGATACTTACCCATGTGGAGGAAAGGGCTTGAGCATGCTTGTGGGACACTGATTGAAGCAGGCCCTCAAGGAAAAGATTGTCGATGTAAACCCGAACGTCATGATGACCGAGCGGCAGATCAGTCGGACCGTCGATTGTCAAACCATAGGATTTCTTGGCATCTTCAACGCATAGTTCCCCTTTGGCGGCCATGCGATCCAAAAATATGGGCCAGCGCTCTTGGAGGAATAAGAAGAAAGCCTCTCGGTCGGTGACAAGAGTTTCCAATGGCCAATCATCGAAAGCATTATTTTGACGCAGAAGTTGGATTAGTCGTTGATCGAGAGCACTTGGAATGCGCTGCCCTCGGTAATGTCTTCGGAGAAGCACACGGAGCAGGTCAGAGGGCTTCTTTATAAGCTGGGGCGCAACCTCAAAAACGTGCAGGAGGACAAATTCTTTAGTGGCGTTGTCTCCGAGTTGCCCTGGAACGTGTCTTAGCTGGGCTTCATATAGAGCATCAAGATCGCCGCGGTTTAAGGCTGTAACGACAGGATAACTGAGATTGGGGAAAATGTCGCCCAAGCTGAAGGAAAGCCTGCGGCCAGCCTGCAGTAAATCATAGGGCAGAGAACTGAGATCGCTGGTATTGGATCGCAATACAACTACGAGGTCTGTTTGTTCACCTCGGTCCCAACGTGAGCGGAATTTCGATTCATAGGCATACCGAAAAGCGATGTGATTCTCAAAGGGGATCAACTCGAACCCCCTCTCCCGGATACCTTCGAGAATGCCTTCCTCCAACAAAAGACCGTCTGGATCGGCCACAAGGGTAAACCGTGCGACCTTCGGGGTGAACTCTTTGAGGATTTGATCACGCCAACTACTCATGAGCGTTACCCTCCACACGGATCAACAGTAACGGTACCATTTCCGGATAGGCATGCGCCTTTTGATCCAGTTGCTGGTAAAAGGACTTCTCTTCCTGGGCAAGAAGGTTTAGGCGATAATTGCGAACTTGCAGAAGACCAATTCGCTCGATAGCTTTCCGTCTTGCCACAAACGCATATTCAGACTTTTCTCGCTCTCGGGCTATCCGGGTCCGGTGTTCCTGGACAAGCATCTCATAAATAGATTTCCCGTGTTCCTCAGCCGCGAGTTGCAATCGGCGATAAGCCTCTTGAGATGACTCGGTTTCAAGAATAGAGACTACCTCAGGGTTTGTTATCAAAAGCTGGTCCCAGATGTGTCTGGCGGTAGGCGTATAGACATTGCCATTATCAGCTAGAAATAGAGGCATGATTCTCCTGCGGTTCCATTCCATCGCTGAGATAGCGATCCGCCAAAGAGACCAGACGCCTTTTATTTCTCTTGCAATTCCTGGGATTGATACAGTCGGAATAGGTTGCCCCGGAGCGAAGCGGGGAAGACGCATCGTCAGACCTCTGACCTTTGGCTCTTCCAGGGTGAGGTGGCGAGCCGCTGGTATTTCTTCGGCCTCTTTGGCAGTAAAGACAACGCTCGGATACGTATCACCATCGGGCCAGGTGAGGCTCCAACCTCGTTCTTTTCTTTCGGCATTGCCACCATGAGCATGGAGGTAACTCACGGTCATGCGCTCGACCCAATGTGGTAGAGGATGAGCGAGAAGCCGCTGGGCTTCCCCTGGGTCCAGGTTTTCCGTTCGCCCAAGTATCGATAGAGTCGAGCGGGCTTCACTTACCTCCTCCTGGAGCCGCCTCACCGCACCATTAATGGAGTCGTCGATCTTTTCGGGGTTAAGAATAGCATCTATAAATAGATCATCGAAAATCGGGCCAGCCTGAGCCGAATCGAGGACATCGCCGGTTTTGTCTGTGCCGAACTCCTTAAGAATGACGGCCAACTTCTCTTCAAGAACCTCCCGTACTCTGTGCTCAACCGATTGCTCGAATACAAAGTTGATTGCACGCACAACATGAGGCTGACCTATGCGGTCTACTCGACCAATCCGCTGTTCGATGCGCATTGGGTTCCATGGAATATCGTAATTTATCACTACGTGACAGAACTGAAGGTTCAAGCCCTCTCCACCCGCGTCCGTTGAAATGAGAATGCGAGCCTCGTGGGCAAAAGCCTCCTGAACCCGCTTACGCTCATCCATATCCATCGAGCCGTTGAGGCAGACGACTGCGAATCCACGATCACTGAGGAAACGCCTCAGCATCTCTTGAGTTGGGACAAACTCAGTGAAAGCGAGGACCTTGAGATCAGGGTCGCCTTCCTCTGCCTGAAGACGGTAAAGCCAATCGAGCAGAGACTCCGCCTTCACATCAGGTCCCATTTGCTCACAACGAGCTGCAGCATCCAGGAGCAGCTTGACCTCTGTACGCTCATTCTTGAAGGCTTTCAGACGCGTACGCAACAGTGTTTCCACCTGCTCCTGGCCGTCAAGGTCAGCCCATTCATCTTCGGAGTAAAAGGGCAACATTGTCAATTGCTCAGGTGGTGCCGCAAGAGCTTCCAGCCGCTTTTCAAGAGTCGTTCGGATTGCACTTGTACTGGAAACAACCAGCCGCTGCATAAGGATCATCAGGAAGCCGATGTAGCTCCGCTTTTCCTGCATCGCCTGATTGTATCCCTTGCGTACATACTCAGTGACGGCCTCGTAAAGAAGCTGCTGCTCGCGGTGCCGCTCTCCCCATGAGACCGATACAAGTTGCGTGCGTCGGGGTTTGAAAAGCGGTTTTCCCTCAGCATTTATGGCATGCCGCTTCTCAGTCCGGATCACATAGGGCTGAACCCTTTCTTGCGTGACACTGCCAATGTCGGGGAATGCCTGGGCGTCAACGAGTGAGACCAGGCGATGAAAAGCATCGGTCTTACCCTGATGAGGTGTGGCTGAAAGAAGGAGGAGGTATGGCGCTGCTTCGGATAATCCCCTGCCAAGCTTAAAGCGGGCCACTTGGTCCGTGCTCCCACCGAGGCGGTGCGCTTCGTCGACTATAACCAAATCCCAACCCGCTGAAATCAAATCGTCAAAGCGCTCCCGATTGTACTCCCCAACTTCGGCCGCTGTCCACCCACGGCGCTTGTCCAAGGGCTTTACAGAGTCCATCGGCACGACCGCGTGAGAGAATAGCTGCCAGGAATTGGCCGGTGCCAGTTGGCTCTCGCGGTTCCAAGGGTCTCCGTTTCCTGGGGCCGACACCGGTGCGATACGCTTCAAGGTTCTCAGATCTTCAGGGAGCACCATTTGGAAGTTCTCGCCAAAATGAACACGCATCTCGCTGACCCACTGGGACACCAGACCCTTAGGTGCGATCACAAGAGTGCGCTTAACCAGCCCCCTGAGCTTGAGTTCCCTCATGATGAGTCCGGCCTCAATCGTTTTTCCCAAGCCCACCTCATCAGCAAGGAGGTAGCGCACACGATCATTGGCGATTGCGCGTGACAGGGCATGGATTTGATGAGGCAAAGGAATGACTGCCGACTCAATGGGGGCAAGCAGCACGTCCTGGGTCAAGGTCTCGGCCACTCGTGCGGCGGCAGCTATATAGGCAATGTGGTCAGATGAGGTAATGCCTGCACCATCCAAGGGCTTAAGCTTGGAAGCAGGAACACGAACAACGGTGTCAAGTCCAGGCAGCCAAAGCCGGCAAGTCGTCTCGCCCCAGAGCGCATGGATTTCTATAACTTGACCCAGCTGCCGGGAATCGGAGCTAAAATACCAGTCGTTTAAATGGATGATTGCCATTGTGGACTTTGCCTAGCTACCATTGAGTACTTGTGACTTATCTGGTTCAAGAACACTTCCTCCCGATTCTTTAAATTTAACCCCACTGGCTTTCATGCCGGATTCGATGGGATCAGGAGAGCCTATCTTTATTCCGCACTGACCAGCCAGATACATGTGCCCCCACGCTTCGAGTTCGACAATCTATGTTCATGCTGAATCCTCTGCCACCTACTTGCCATCCTGTGTTGCCATTTTGTCGACTGGATGCCGCCTCAATAGCTCAAAAAGATCTCCAGGTTTTAGTTTGGCTGAGTCTATCTCATTGAACAGATCCTCAAGAATTTTTTCATCGCTGAGGTCGGTCAATTTCGATCTAACGCGACGCAGAATAGCTGAAATCATATCAAAAATCTCCTTGAGTTCTTTCGTATGAACATGAAAGAGAGACTTCGCATGGGGTAAGGCCTCTAATGCAACAGTCGTTCGAGGCGTTTCAACTAAACACAAAATTTTAGTGCCTTTGTCGCGTGACCGATTCGAGAGCACCCAATTCTCATGGCTCTGGGCTTGTCGAACATCATTGATGCCAATGGCAGCTTCTGGTGCCTGTTCGGATTTTGCCTCATGCACGACGTAAATTGAGTTACCAATTGACCAGATACAATCAGGTGCACCATCAGAACTTGGTAGTTCTGCCTGAAATCCCAGCATTTCCCCCAGGCCTTTTAGACCTTTATGAAAAAATTTGTGATCAGTAGATTGAAGATCTTTGCCGATCTGTCCGATTTGCTGCTCGAAACGCTTACCAACAGCACCCCATTTGGTCAAATTCTCCCGAATTCTTTCAGTAGCTATGGCGGTAACTTCGTTATCGAGCTCTGAGGGTGTGGGCTTAATGTATATCGATCGGCCAAGGCGCGCAAACCAACTAACTCCTATGCAGCATCCTGAAGCCCGTTTGAGCAAGTCGCGAGAGGTGTCTCGAAGCGACCTATCGCCAGTGTCCTCGGAAAGGGCCATTGCTGTATTAGCTGCCAGATAGTACCACCACGCCCGATAAGCTTTTGTTTCTTCTCCTCCCAGCGCGTCAGCAACCTTCCGGGCATGCTCTAGTGCCGTCTCAAGGTCATCTCGCCATAATGCATAAAGGTAGGAAACCTCGTCACCCACAATCGAACTTAATTGCTTTGAGATCGGGTCATGGTGCTTAGCGGCTCGCTCGCGAAGCGAGACAATAGCTGTCTCTGCAACCTTCCATTCCTCTCCCTGTTCCATAAATGCCTGCATCAATTCAACAAAATCTTCAGAGCCCTTGTCCCTTGAGTTCTCTATCCCGAAGCCAATTTCCGCCTGAAGCTCTGGGTTTAGTATTCGTCGATTTTCATGTTTGAGCACGAATTCAACCAAACGGTGACCAATAATAAGGACCACAGCGTAGTCGTTATCTGATCTAGTGCACCGACCCACTCCTTGTGTAAACCGCGTTAGCACTCGATCCCTTAACAGCGAAGACGCGGCGATTCTCGACCAAAGAAACTTCTCCTGCAGGTTTGTCCCGCTAGGTAGTCCAGCAATGACAAGTAGACGGCAGGCTTCATCAGGCAGATCCAGACCATCATATCGCGACAGCACTAACACGCAATTCTCGCTTCCTACAAACGGTTCGAGGCTATCTTCAATATCGTTTGCTCGGAGAACTTTCAGCCCCAAACTTGGCAATATATGGACTAGATTTGCTGCTTCGCGGTCTTGCTGGCCTGGTACCAAAATGAGACTCCGCTTAAATCCTTCAATTGCAACCCTTGCCACAGCTACCGCATCTACTTCGGATAATGCAAGTTCTGGTATAAGGAATAGTCGGCGGCCACTTCCACGCTTGTCCCATCCAGAGGGGAGGGGCAGCCTTTCGATTGATTTAATGCCGGTAATACGCTCCAACTCACCTCCGGCTCCAAGAGTAGCCGACATATAGATTCGTTGATTTGCCTGACTGAAAGGTGCATGAGTCTGAGTTGGAGGAATGAACGGACGGATTAAAATGGACTCCCAAGAGATGAACAAATTACAAGCCCCCAGGTGACCCTTCACTAAGCCCCAGGCATACCATTCCGGCGTTTCGATTTTTATCTGCTCGTCTAGTAAATCCCTGATAGCGGAAGTGTGCCGACGATAAGCACTTCCAGGAACGAGTTCGATAAGCCCTGATTTGCTCGGCTCCCATTCTTCGCCGGCAATATCTGAGTAGAAGGCCGCTTCCAACTCGTCCTTGAGCAACCTAACGATAGCATGATAGAGATCAGGATAATTCGAGCGGGAAATCTCCACCGACCACATGTTGGCTGCAAAGTTTTCTCCCGCATGAGCATCATCGAGGATTAAGGTCTGCGCATCTTTTAATTTTGGATTGATATTGAAGATCGCACTGTAGGTCGTTATAGCAATGGCTCGACTTGATTGGTACGCTCCAAATTCTTGGGGAGAGTAGTCTCGCTGTTTTCCGATTAAAACGTGAGCATGAATGCCATAATCAACAGCTTGCTCTCCCACCTGCCGTGCTAATTGGCGTGTAGGACACACGTAGGCTACCCTGGCACCTAGAGCTAGGCGACGCCATTCGGCAATCAGCAGACCTACCAGTGTCTTACCCGCCCCGGTGGGAAGCTCGATGGCTACGTCGTGCAACTTCAGATACCGCTGGTGATATGCCCTAAGCAGATCGGCTTGATGGGACCATAGATGCTTTATCTCGGGAGCGCGCCCTCGTATATCGCGAAACAGTGCCTCCGGATCGGTAGGCCCTGATGGCTCGGTAAAATCAGTTTTGAAAATACCTTTTTTGGGCATCATTCCTCCCCTTTGCGCGTGAGCGCTTGGTCATACCACATGAGGAGCTTAGGGTCTTCCTGGAGGATATTTTCGGGAATTTTGCCAGCGACCGTAATGATGGTAGTGTAGTCGCGCTCCTGCCAGGCCTTCTTGAACCCTGCGCGGACAGCCTCAAAGCGAAATACTTTTAGGCGCTTCTGCTTGGATTCACGGTATTCACTAAATTCGTGCAGGAGTGTCCGTTCACGCAGCTTTTCCAGGTCACTCGCCTTGTTCGGGTCAGGCACGTACCAGCGGTCCTTAGCCTTGCTGCGGAGGCTTTCGTTGTCCTTGGATAGGTTTCGCAGCTCCTTGAAGTTGGTGGAGAGATAGCTGTGAATCTGGCTCGGCATCTCGCCCTTGCCGTCATAGCGCAAGTAATTCTGTTCCAGTAGCTCATCAAGTTCCAGGAGCCTCTCGTTTTTTTGCCATGCCCCGATCTCCTGCATGAACTGTGGGTTCAGCTCCCCTGCCGTTTGCGGTTTCTTAGTAAGCTGCTGTTTGAGCCATTGGATAGCCGAGGCCTCGTCAGACACAAATATTTGCAGCTGTAGAATCGCCCTGACGGTCATCCGTTTCTTGTCGTAATCGGCCGCCTGGTTGGGCAGGAAGTACATCCCATCACGAGTTGGAAATCGCTGCTCCAATCCGGCGTAAAACTCCGCTGCGGATAAGGGTACGCTCACGCCGCGCTGAACATGAAAAGCCACCATGCGGTCGAAGAGCAGGTAGTTCTGTCTCTCTGCTATGACCTCGCCATGGCCGTCACTGGAAACGAATACCGGAAGTTGCTTCAGGTGGGAGCGCACGAAGTCCCAGACGCCTTCTTCAGTGGCAGACTCGATTTGGAACCTCTCTTCCAGTCCGTCATTCGGTCTATACGCCGAGATGACAAGGTCCTGTTTGACTGTGCCTTGTCGAATTTGCTTGTAGCTCTGCCGTTCTTTATCCAGAGTCCTTACATCAGCTACAACGAATCCAGCCGACAGAAGTGCCTCTTGGATACCCATCCAAACAGCATTCGAGGAATTATGAAACGCTATCGACATCCAATGCCCTGGTTTTAGAACACGGCATAGTTCCGAGAACACCTTCCGCATGATATGGCTATACTCAAGCACGCCCTTCTTGCAAGACGAATCCATAACAGCTTCATGCATCCTTTGCGTACGAATGCGCAGCCAGGCTTCCCAAATCTGGTTTAGCTCGGAATACTGAAGATTCCGTCCGAAAGGGGGATCAACGAATACATAGTCTATGCTATTGTCTGGTATCAATCGGAGATCAGTTGAGCTTTGAGTAGTAATTACTAACACCTTCATAGATTAGCGAACATTGAACAGTAGAGAACGCGACGGTGCCTGAAAAAATTCCGAACGATTTCGGGCGTGCTTTGGAGCAGCTTTAGGCGGGCCATGACACACTCCTTGAGGTCGGCGAGTCCCTTTATCAACATGCGCCCTATCCCATGGCTTTTGACATGGTTCCAGACCTGCTCGTCCGGGTTGAGCTCCGGGGAGT
>Ga0182014_10007266_pt1 | contig 11665 bp, 13 predicted proteins | sample 612S2DmetaG_FD_120489 | JGI IMG/M metagenome (GOLD analysis project Ga0182014, IMG submission 120489) | Permafrost microbial communities from Stordalen Mire, Sweden - 612S2D metaG | ecosystem: Environmental > Terrestrial > Soil > Wetlands > Permafrost | place: Sweden: Stordalen | collected... | reverse complement strand
TCCGAGTTAGTCTTGGAGGTATCAAAGATGAAGCAGAGATCAGAGGGCACAGACGAACATATATAGGAGCTCTACCAGGGAGAATTATTCAAGGCATGAAAAAAGCAGGTACAAAAAATCCTGAATTTGTCCTCGATGAAATCGATAAGCTCTCATTCTCCTATGGAAGAGACCCGGCAAGTGCCCTTCTTGAAGTCCTTGATCCTGAACAGAACAACACATTCACAGACCATTATCTGGAAGTCCCATATGATCTATCTGATGTGTTGTTCATCGCCACTGCCAATTCCCTGTCAAATATCCCCCCTTGCCACTTCTTGACAGAATGGAGATGATCGAGATATCAGGCTACACTAAAAAAGAGAAGCTTGCAATTGCAATAGATCATCTTCTGCCAGATATACTGGAATAACATGGCCTTGATGCAGATAAACTTCGGATTGAAGATGATGCCTTAAAGGTAATAATCGAAAAATATACCCGTGAAGCAGGAGTCCGAGGACTTAAGAAACAGCTTGCTAGGACCGCAAGGTTTGTTTCCGAGAAAATTGTTTCAGGGAGTGCAGACATCCCTTACGTAGTGAAGAAAGATATGCTTACAGGGATCCTTGGAAAAGAGTTGATCCGCCAAGAAGAGGTCAGAAAAGAGAAGGTACCGGGAGTAGTCACAGGACTTGCATGGACGCCTGTCGGGGGAGAATATACTCTTCATAGAAGGTACATTTATGCCTGGGAGCGGGAAGCTTACGCTCACAGGCCAACTTGGCGACGTGATGACGGAATCTGCAAAGATAGCATTGAGCCTTGTCAGATCACGGCTTGCAAATACTGCAAACAGCTTTAACTTTACTTCAAGCGATATCTACATTCATATCCCTCAGGTGCAACACCAAAGGATGGTCCATCAGTAGGTATGACACTCTTTACTGCCCTGACATCTTTAATTACTGGAAAAGCAGTTGATCCAAAAATTGCTATGACGGGCGAGATTATGCTAAGTGGTGCAGTATTGCCTGTAGGTAGGATAAAAAGAGAAGGTTTTGGCAGCACACCGAGCAGGTATAAAAAAGTAATTCTACCAAAAGAAAACGAAAGTGATCTGGATGATGTACCAGAGGAGGTAAGAAGTGAACTTAACTTTGCAACTGTAGAGACTATTGAGGAGGTCTTAAAAGAAGCATTAGACATTAACATTTTCAGATCGGTTTTGTCATATGCAGGAAATAATTTTGTACCTATACAAAATATTTAAACATATTCAGCTGCAGGATAAATGTTGCATTTTTTTAGAACTGTAATATTCCACGATTCGCAGATGTACACCAGAGTGCCATCAATCTTCCCTATATAACAATAGCTTAAAGAGGATTTTGATAAACTCTATAATTTTTCATCTGCTTAAAATAGTATATAAAGGACTCCTAAAATCATAGTTTTGAAATCCGAATTTATCTTTTTAAAGCAATATTTTTAGGGTAGCAGATTTTATACACAGTTTTTTGTATGAAAACCTATGCACCATATTTTAAGACAGACGATGTCAATAATATTTAAAAAGTGCAAAAAGCATAACTGTTTTGTAGGACAGATCAAAAAAACTTATATAGCATCTTCTCTCCAATTCATTATGAATTTTGATTTTCATAATGGTTAATTTGTTTAAAGCTCGGAACATACCACATTATCCATTATATTTTTATTATACATTTTCGTTATTCTGACCGCTGAACAAATACATAACAAATATGGAAGAATTTGATATTAATTACCGTAACTTCCAATAGGGCTTTTTTATTTTTAGATTTTCAGGAAGCAGCTTGATATTTAACCTTCTGTTCTCATGGATCAATGTTTGAATGTTAATCCCTTGATTATGCATAGTTTATGCTATAAAACCTGTGCATCAGCGAAAACAATGAATACGGGAGCTTTATCGGTACAATCATTGACTAGGTATCCTTTTTTTGTAGCAAAAAAAACCGAGTCATCATTTTTTTCAGAACTTTCAGTACACTTCTATTTAATTGATTCTCTGTTATTTTAGTAAGGACTTATATCCTATCCGAAAAGTCAATTTTCCCGCCAATAAAAAATCGATCGCTGAGTCAACATATGGCGACATACGATTAAAGAAACAGGATTTATTATTTCCAATGACGCACCATTTTTTGTGGTAAAACCCATGCATCATATTTTAAAATAAATGGTATTAAAAATGTTTATAAAGTCTAATCCAATTAATGTTTTGTAGAACGGACCACAAAACATCATACAGTAAATTAGGTACTGTTGATGTGTGCATCTTCAACAGTATCTCCCTCTCCAACTCATTATGAATTTTGACGCAGACAAAATCCTAATGAAGAGTTGAAGTATCATTAAATCTAATCTGTCTGCATTTTTAAAAGCTAATAATATTTTATTTGACATGAAATTTTATTGAAAGCTAAACTGCACTGAAATCAAAGGCTCAGGCAAACGGATGTTTTGCCGAGTCTTTTTTGGCGAGTGCCTCTTCAACAGTTGGCCTGCTCTCTGTTGCACGTGTTATAGCTAGCTTTGTCGCCTCATAATTGTATTCGTAAACTTTTTCCTTATCTTTTGCATCCCACTCAATAAAGACTGAAACTATAATGAAAATATCATCTGCTTGTTCTTGAGGGAGCAGGCCTGATGATACGGAATCCATGACCGCTTTTGCGACCGCAGCTTGAGCTGGCCCAAACATCAGGGTAGCTTGTGCCACATTTTTTATCGTAACTTTATTTACGAGCAGAGTTACAGGCTTTGGTTGGACATTGGGTTCAAGAACTGCAAGAAGGGGGGTGTGCCCCTGCCTGGGCATTGCAAGAGAATTCATAAATGCTATCTCAACAGGTCCTCCTCTAGGCCCGATGACGATGTCTATGTGCGCAATTTCCGGACCGGAACCTATGAGAGCTTCTCCTATCATACTTTTCATAATATTTTTAACCAGATTCAACACCTCAACTCGATTTTGGAATATTAAACATAATACCCATAATTTTTCGACCGGGAATGACAGGTTTATCAACATGTTTTAATCAAAATATAAGATAACGACCACTGTGCTTACTACATACACATATAAATGAGTATATTATATCAAATGAACTTGTCTCAAAAATACCCTCAACCAATTTCAATTAATATCCAAAATTGAAAAATAAGAATATCCATAGATTCAAATTCTTTTTTAAGTCTTCCAAAATACTTATTATTTTGTCCTTCGTTGAAATTAATGGAAAGTCAATAGTTTTACCGACAAATATTCGGTTTCTTATATTTTCATTGCTGCATAGGTCTGGTGCTAAAATCTCTGAATTTCCTAAGTTCCATACGAAATAAGAAAAGGTTACTGATCTATGACTCATGGAACTTCTGGAACTCATAGAGCATATGGAGCTCGTGGAACATTTGGAACTAATTAAACTAAACCACAAGCATAGATAGAAAACATCAGAACAGAATCAGATTTAAAGCATCGGGTTAATAATCTAATTAATTATATAATTAATATGTTACTGTTGTTAACTTCATTTTGGTAGATATTATCTCCATGGATAATAAATAGGGGTTGGTCACTTAATATTCAGAGCAATAATGACATTTCTTAAGGTATCTATATTGCCCTATTTCTATTTTGAGCCTTCTGTAATATTTATTATTTTATCCTGGTTGAAATTAATAGAAAGTAAATCGTTTTACTGACAAATATTATTTTCTTATTTTTCCATTGATGTAGAAGTTTTAATGTATAAATAGGTTTGATGTTTCTGTTTTATCTATAAAATTCAAAGTTATTTAGTATCCTGTTTGAGTTTTGACATTTCTCATATTTCATAAAGGTACTGTACCGATGCAACGAGTTTGTTGTAAGAAATACTATATTAATTAATATAGTCTGTCAAATTAGGATGAAATAAATACAATTTGTTGAAATCAGCGGTTTATAGAGATCCTTCTTAGTGTAAAAAGTGTGAAAACTTGATAGTTGCCTACAAAGCAGGCAAACATATAAGTCCGATTTATGCTTCCAAAAATTTTTTGATCTCCGTTATATCTGGAAGTTCATGAAGTAGATACATTTTGAAGAATATTACTTTCTGTTCCTCATCAATAATTATGTTTGCTCTTTCAGAAACTCCTTCTTTTTCCCTGAATATTCCATACTTTCTGGCAACTTCTCCATGTGGCCAAAAATCTGAAAGAAGTCTGATGTGCGTAATCCCCAGTTCCTTAGCCCAGGCCCTTTTTGAAGGAATGGGATCCACACTAATGCCAAAAGCCATGGTATTCAGTTTTGTGAACAACTCATGTTTTTCCTCAAGTGAACTCATCTGTTCTGTACATATTTTAGTCCATGCTAATGGATGAAACGATAGGAGCACCTTTTTGCCACGGAAGTCGCGGAGATGCACCTCATCTTCCTTGTGGTCTCTTAACCTGAAGTCCGGAATTTCATTCCCTATCATTATCTCATTCATCACAGATTCCTCAAGTTTTAGTGAAAATCATTTGCTATTAATAATTATCTATTATTAAACTATTAACGTCTTTGCAAATATCAAATAGTTGTGGTGCAAAAATCTCATAATGTATAAGTAAAAATTTGGTTGCAAAGCAAAGAACATAAAATACCGCTAAATGCAAAAAAAGTATTAAAAATTATGTCCATTAAAAAACTTACTTGCTATCTATTTTAATTTAGAACGTCTAAATAGAGTTCTATAATTTCTGATTGACTCTATACAATTTTCTTTGCCACAAAAAATCGAATTTATCGGTTTACCAATGCATCGTTTTTGTGATAAAAACAATGGATTATAAATGTACATCCGATAGAACTTATTAGATTGAACTGAGAATCAAAATCATTATATCTAAAATTATATATAAGTTAAGAATAATATAACAATTATTTAAAATAAATATTTCTATTGCACTTGATTTTTGATTTTAAGTGCTTAAGCTTTAAATTAAAAGTATATAACTGTATGATAATCTACATTTCTTTACTTTTATTTTATTCTTATTTTTTTTCTTTTTAGCTGCTTCTGCTGCCGCCGCAGCTGCCACTGCCACAGAAGCTATTACCGTTGCTGCAACTACCAACAACAAAACAGCCAGTATATCTTTAATTCTTTTTGTCATAGAGACATTAACTCCTTAATTTATTATTTTTTATTCAAGCTAATACAAATCATATCATATAATTGTATAGTGATTATATTATAAATACAAAGTTGACTGCTACTTTTACACCAACTGATAATATAGACTATGCTACAGCATATGCAACTGCTTTGATTAGTGTAATAACAGTCTTTCAGCAGGGCGCAGCTCTTACAATAGTAAAATCAGCATATCCAACAAGTTATGATGATGTAGGATAAACTATCACATACACCTATAAGGTAACTAATACGGGGGATGTGGATATCTCAGCACCTATCACTGTTACAGACGACAAGTTTGGCACAGTACCTATACAAAGCAGTGGTACCCTTAGTCCAGGTTCAAGCGTTACAGGAACAGCTACCTACAAAATAACAGATGCAGACATTGATGCAGGTTCTGTAACCAATTTAGCGTCTGCAACAGGTCCATTCAATGGAAAGACAATAACTTTATCCAATAGTGTTATTGCGGTAGTTCACTATGAACCGCCGACTCGTAAATTATGGCGGTACATTAGTCCTTTGCGGTGGTAGTCCCCTATGGTCTATTATTTAAAAGTTTATAGTCCTAAACATATATTTTGTATACATGACTAAATCTGTTGATGATATTCATTGTATTGACGCTGGCTATTTAAACGCAAAACAGAGATTGGAAAATGCACATATTGGAAACGAAAACAAAACCTCGATTGAAAATTTTTCAATTGCCCTTCGACGGGAAGGAGCCGCAAAAACAACAACCATATGGTACTTGTACTATACAACCTGGATGGTGGAGCAACTTCAAGCACTAGGATTTAATGAGAGCTTGGACAAGCTGGACCTGAATACTTATGATAGGTTACTTATTCCCTTTGAAGATGAAAGAAAATTATCTTCCAACAATATCATAAATTATAAAAAATTGATTAAAAAGTTTTTCAGATGGTCCACAGGTGGTAACTCTCCTAGATGGGTCATGGATCTTAAGCTAAAATCAGTTGAAAGCCCTGTGCAACCTTCTGACATATTGACCAAATATGAGCTCACCCGACTTTCTTGAAGGCTGTAGACATCCACGGGATAAAGCTGTCATTGCTGTTCTTGCAGATGGCGAAATGAGAGTTGAAGCTCTGCTATCCTGCAGGGTTAAAAATGTGGATTTTAACAAATATGGTGCGATGATTTACCTTTCAAAAACGGGAGTTAACAAAACTACACATGCAAAGGGGCTACCACTTACTTGGAGCACGGGATATTTGAATCAGTGGCTTGCAGTTCATCCTTTCCACGAAGATCCAGAAGCTCCCTTATGAATTACCCTTAACAAAAATAAAGAAGCTGCAAGTTATAGAACGATTCGAAAAATGATAAAGACTACAGCCGAAAAAGTAGGCATCAAGAAACATGTATACCCGCATTTGCTATGACATACAGCTATCACAAACTGGATTTTAGATGGTCTTAATGAGCAGGAAATTAAGCACAGAGTGGGCTGGAGTCGGGGCAGTACTCAAATGTTCAAAATTTATGCAAATTTCACGGATCACGAAATTAACAATAGTATTTTTGGAAAATATGGGCTCAAAACTGAAGACAAAAGACACGTTACACTTACAAAATGCCCACGGTGTAATAATGTATTAAAATCGAGTGATAAATTTTGTAGCCAATGTTCACTGGTTCTCGATCAAGCAACTGCTCTAAAACTAGAAAAAGATAAAGAAAAACTAGATTTGTCATTCTTAGAAGTTTCCAGTGTCGATCCAAAAGTTTTGGAGAAAATAACCCTCGAAGTCAAAAAACTCCTAAACAAGTAAACTTAAAATATGACTATAATATTTTACTCTTTATTTCTGGTTATTGGATACCATAGTTAGTATATAAAACAAAGCTAGCCATATAAGATATAATCGTTGTTTATTCAAAAGTGACTTTATTTTTTTCAAACAAATAGAGTATATATATGGTAAATAAGTCTGTATATTCATAGGCTATATAATAAGAAAAAGTAGAATGTTTCAACTAAATTTGATCTTTGTACTTAGGATGTAAGTTTCCAAATGTACAAGTATATATTTTCTTATTTTTTTAAACGGGCCAATACAAAGTCGTGCATATGGGGGAAATATTTACTAAGTTCTTCTGTTAAAGTGTTTTCAAATAGCATTATCCATTTAAGTTTGGAATTTCTAATGGGAATATAATGGGAAAATAACGGGAATAATTGGGAACTATTGGGAATATGAATAATGTAAGACACACTTATGATAAAAAGTGTCCATTAACGAACAATCATAACAGCCTAAGATATCTCATTTTTCTATTTATGGTTGTGATTTAACTTAATTAAGTAGATTGGCAGTATGTAGTTTTGGTTCTGTGAAATTTCAAATTTAAAGACGCTAGTGGGTTGAAAATTATATTTAAAAAGAGCCAATTATTCAGCTAGCGAAAAACATTCTTAATAGTCGCCTTCACTGAGATTAATTGAGCAAATTTCGATGCGCTGATTTTTATTTTATCATTGCTTCGAACTTGTTTAATCTCTCTAGTGCCTATTTTAAGCCCATTTCACGAAGAGAAACAAAGCAAATATTCCTACCAAGATACCCAAAAATGCACAGCCAATAATGACTTTAACTATAAAATCTACTGCTTGCTTCATCTCAATTTTGTCATCAAACATGTAAATCACAACCACTTCCTGGTCAAAAGTCATCAATTACTTAGTTTTTTGTATTAATTTAAATGATCAGGTTGATCTTAGATGTCAAAAAGGTGATCTTGTGAGCTGCAGGTGAAGAAGAGTAAATGCCTGCAGCTCGATAGTAGGTTTGCTTGAAAGCACTGGAAACCGTTGAATTATAAATAGATTTTAAAGATTATATATTAGTATGAATATATTGTCCTAACTTAAACTAATTAGTACTTAATTTCATGATCCTGATCTCATGAATTCTGAAATAGGTAAGTTTTTTTCCAGACCATCAATAAATGACTACATCTCAGTCCCTATTGCAAAGTTATAGTAGGACAGAATCTGACTCTTCTTGAAATCTCACAAAAAATCCCCTCCACTTACACTATAAACGTGGATAGTTAAGGGCTGGACTAAAATTGAAAATATCTATCTTAAATATAAATTTTTATAAACTTAGGTGACAAGACTGATATAAAATGTAGAAAAGTTGATCTTGTGAGCTGTAAGGGGGCATGCTTGCAGCCCATGAGTAGGTATGATTTAAGGTTTAGGAAAACCCTCTAATTATAACTAGATTTTATTTATTATATATTTTTTGCATATATAATAAATAGTAAAACTTAAACTAAATATATTAATAAATATATGGAAGACTATCCCAAAATGCATTGTCAACCATGCTTACACCCATAAGATAGGCTGCTTGTTTCATCTTAAGAATTAAGCATTGTAGGCTTCCTAAAAGACGAAGAATTTAAAAATTGCAGATAGATTTTATCATTTAGGTTTAATTGCTATAATTAAGCCAGTTATTGCTGTTATTAAACCTGCTATTGCTGTAATTAAACTAGGTAATTGTATTATATTCTACGATTTCCGTTTGCTCATAGGATACAAGTGCGTCTGTCTCTCAAACGACGGATAGCCTAAACTTCTGTGATAAACTATGGAACCAACTAAAATCAAACAAATTTCTAATACGATTAATTCAGTTGCGGTAGACAAACAAAATTAGATCCTATTAAAGACATTGATATAAAGATTATATTTTGTTTAATTATTTCTGATTATCCTGCTGGTCTGATGTTTCAAAAAGTAGATCTTATGAGCTGTGGGGGGAAATACCTACAGCCCAATGAAAGTCCACTAGAAGATGGGGAAACCTATAAATTATAACTAAGTTTGATTTAGGATATATTTTTTGCATATACTCTATATAACACTTATTTGAACTAAATAGTGTGAAAAATATACCAAATCCGATCTAAAAATCTAAGCAGACAGTTTTATAAATCTTATTTGATTATTCTACAAAAATAAAAATATATATATACATTTCATGGAGCAACCTATTGGTATCTCTCATCAAAATCATGGGGATTAAATTTGGTCGAAAAAACAACTTAACCTGAGCCTACTAGAGAGACTTTTGTTGAAAGTCATATTATACCCGTATTACCATAATCAATAAAATGGCTCACAGCGCTTGAGAATGGCTCATTTTTGATTTGAAGCATATAACCCCCACTTGCATGCATAACAAAAAGAACTAAATATTAAAATACAAGATTAACAAATATTAATTCTAAAGTAAAAACGGTGAATTTATGGGCAGACCGACTAAAATGACGCCTGAAATTACCACACAAATCGGCGATAATATTGCATTGGGACTCACATACTCTCTTGCAGCCGAATCTGCAGGAATCACGTATAAAACATTCAATATCTGGTTGAATAAGGGGAAGACAGAGAAATCTTGGAAATATTTTCAGTTTTATCTATACATCCAAAAACGGAATGCTGATGCTGCAAAAGCTCTTCTTGAGCGGTTAAATTATGCTGCTGAAGCTGGAGATAGTCGGATCTATATGTGGATCTTGGAACGGCGGTTTCCTGAAGAATTTGGACGGCGGGTATACAGAAAAACAAATGTCGTTTCAGAGAATAAAAATGTGAATGTTGAGATAAATGTCAATGATGTAGATGAAATTAGGAATAAGATTATTGATAAGTTAGTCTGAATTGGAGAAAGTGATCAGTTTTCAACTAGTTAATATTTTTCATCCGAACTGAATGAATATCCAATATCAAATTGTGTTTATATCAACTGAAAAAAATTTAGCAAACTATGTGTTCGGATAACCATTCTTAAGCATCTCAAATGCTTAAATTCTTCTGTAAATTTTAGCACCTTTTGATCTCTTTTCAGCAACAAAAAACTGCGGATATTTTCCAGACCTAAGTTTCAATCTGTAGAAATTTTTATATATTTTACCTCAATTTAGTATATATTACTAATTATATTAATATTCAACAAAAATGAAATATGGTTATTCAAAAATATTTGTATATGTAATTAGAACAAAAGTTATTTATTTTGTAAGTAATATACTAATCATTACATAATCTATTTAGGACAAAAGTAAAATATATAGAAATTATTATTAGTAGTCATTATAAATAGAAAGCTCTAGAAACTCCCAAAAGTTGATATCAAGAGTGGTTTTTCATTTTTAAACTTTGATAAATAAATGTCTAATACAACTTAAAATTTAAGAAATAATATTTATGTTTTGAAAAATATTGTTTAAAAAATAGTATTAAAGTGAACAATAAGAGTAAATGAAACATTCTTAGAGAAATGGATCCGGAGATAAATATGACAAAAAAATTACAATATAAGTAATGATGTGAGCATAGCAAAAAAAGTAATCGTTTTCACTGAACTATTTGTTTTGTTCTCGGTAATAGGTTCATCAATAGCAATGGCATACGCAGAATTTTCAGAAGAAAACAAACCAATACCCTTACCCACTGATCACAAATTAATTCACAAAGATATTGTAAATCAAACTAAATTTTTTGCAAAGATTGGACTGGCACCCGAAAATCCTAAATTTACTGAATACAAGAATAGAAAACTTGTTTACCAAACCACACAGTCCCCAAATGGACATAAATCTGGCTTCTTACTCTCACCTGTGGGCCTTAGTCATCTCAAACATAATTCAGTCGCAGATGTATATGCTTCAGCAAGCATGTCTACTCCAACTTCCTATGACTTACGAATTCTGAAAAGGGTAACCCTGTGGTAAATCAGGGTAATGCAGGTACGTGCTGGACATTTGCAACTTATGGAGCCCTTGAATCATATTTAATGCCAAGAGAAACCTGGAGCATTTCATAAAATAATCTTAAAAACCTGCTTTCTTCTGCAAATGTACCGCAAGGTTTAGATCTCGGTCCCAACGACGGGGGAGACTTTGTGATGTCAATTGCCTACCAGATTCGCTGGACAGGACCTGTAAACACCAGCGATGACCCTCACAATGATACATCAATATTTTCGTCCACAGAGCTTGGCCTGCCTATACATCGACATGTACAAAACGTAACTTTTTTTCCGACCAGAAATGGTTCTACGGACAATCTGGAAATCAAAAAGGCAATTCTGAATTATGGAGCAGTTGCTAATGCAATGTATTTTGACCCCTACAATACTGAATACTAATAATTATAACCAAAACACATATGGTTATTACTATAGTGGAACAACATCTTCTGACCAGGCAGTGAACATTGTCGGCTGAGATGACTCTTTTAGTAAAAATAATTTCTCCACAACTCCACCCGGAGATGGAGCATTTATCATAAAAAATTGTTGGGGTACGGGCTTTGGTGAAAAAGGGTATTTCTATGTTTCCTACTATGACTCAGATATAGGAATCTCCAATGCGGTTTTCACGGCTGAAAATTCTGATAATTATAAATACAT